>Ga0265293_10000182_pt1 | contig 156125 bp, 156 predicted proteins | sample Munlanlewell138R_FD_192505 | JGI IMG/M metagenome (GOLD analysis project Ga0265293, IMG submission 192505) | Leachate microbial communities from a municipal landfill in Southern Ontario, Canada - Leachate well 138R | ecosystem: Engineered > Solid waste > Landfill > Unclassified | place...
CGATCACCAAACCATGGATGCCTACGATAGAATCGAGCGGGGACATCGGCATAACCTCCATTGAACCTGTTTCGTCGAAAAAACAAGTTTAATGATTGCCGCTGTCCCCCTTTAACGATGAAGAGCCGAGAAGCGCCACATGCGCACGATGGGGTACGACACCAAGGAGCAGATCACGGGCCATGGTTTTCGTGCCACTGCACGCACCATGATCCGCGAGTATCTTGGCTGGGAATCGGACGTCATCGAATGCCGCCTGGCGCACGTGTCGAAGGAAGAACTGGGAGCCAGCAAGATGCCCAAGCTTGCAGAAAACGTCCTCTGGCTCAAGCAGGCGTGGGCCCGCCTTCGCTTGCAATCTGTAGTCCCATCATCCCAGAAATGATATATTTACATGAAGTCTTCCACCACAAAGCCGCTCTTCTGGCTTGGCAGCAGCAAGAAAGACCTGTTGGCCCTTCCCGTCGCTGTACGAAAGTCTTTCGGCCATGCGCTTGATTTCGCCCAGCGGGGCGAACAGCATGAAGCGGCGAAAGTGCTGAAGGGCTTTGGTAGTGCCGGCGTACTGGAAATTGTTGAAGACGACACCGGCGGCACTTACCGAACCGTTTACACCGTACGCTTCGCCGAGGCCGTCTTTGTATTGCATGTCTTCCAGAAGAAAAGCAAACGGGGCATTGAAACGCCCAAACCGGACATGGACATCATCCATCAGCGTTTAAAGGCGGCTGAAATCGTTGCGCAGGAGTTGAGAAATGAATAAACGCATCATTGAGGGCATAGAAGTCGAGGCCAGCACCGGCAATGTGTTTGCCGACCTGGGTCTGCCCGACGCCGAAAAGCTTCAGATCAAATCAGGGCTGACCGTCGAGATTGCCAAGGCCATTCGTGAGCGAGGGTTCACCCAGGCAGAGGCAGCACAACGCATGGGTCTGACCCAACCCAAGGTATCGAGCCTGCTGCGTGGCGAATTCTCGAACTTCTCCGAGCGTAAGCTAATGGATTGCCTGAACCGGCTGGGTTACGACATAGAAATCCGCATGCGGAAAACACCGGAACCGGTCGGCCGCCTTGTGCTGACTCACGCTTGAAGCGCTGACCCGTTTGTGGCTGCCGCAACGCGCCTAACCTTGGCAGGAGATCGAAGCCGGCGTGGCCCGATGCGCCGAGACGCCTCGCTGGCAATTCTTCAGCGGCCAGGCCTATTACGAAGATCGCCAGCCATGCGATGCCACGACGCTGATGAAGTTTCGCAAGCTGCTCGGCGTGGAACAAATGAACGCCTGGGTATTTACGGGCGCGCGCAGCAGCGGCCTGATGCCCTGTCAGACAGCCGAAACCGCCGGAATTGAATAAATCCGGTCCGACTCTTTAATGATGTAGAGCCCGCCTGTCAGAGCGGCTACTCGTAATACGTCCACATTCTCAAAACACGGACGGTACGTTCCTGGACGAACACCTCATAGACCAGTCGATGCTGGATATTGATTCTGCGGGAATACGCGCCAGAGAGATCACCGACCAGCTTTTCGTAAGGCGGCGGGTTCTGTAATGGGTCAGCCTCCAGTATTTCAATCAGTGCTTGCACTTTGGTCTTGAAGCCAGCCGCAGCAAGCTTTTTCGCATCCTTGAGCGCTGTATTTGCGTAGACGACCTGCCAAGTCACCAATCAAGCTCCTTGGCACTGCTTCCCAGGGGTTCCGCCATCCCTTTCCTGATGGAGTCGCGCATGCCCGGTATGGAAGCCAGATACAGGGTTTCCTGGATGGCATCCCAATCTGCTTCGGAGATAAGCACCGCGCTCGCACGCTTGCCGGCAATCCGAATCGGCTGGTGAGACTCGGCTGTTTGGTCGATCAGGCGGTAGAGGTTGGCACGTGCCTCGGTCGCAGTCATTGTTGTGGACATGATATATCTCCTAAATACACTTATATCGTCCGTTTTTACGTACGTCTAGTCAAGCACAGTAGTACTTGTCAGAAGTCCACCCTGAGCGAAAGTTGCAGACCTGCGGGGGAGACGGTTTCGGGCAGGATTATCGGGGCGTCGCGGGCGCCGGCCATTTTCCGAACGCACAACAAGCTGATCTGCCTCGGCCGCCAGTGCCCGAGGGCTCCGTCATGAAGGGGTAACGTCAGTCATCAAGCGGCCGAGCTGGCCGCGCCCAAGCAAGCCAGTCAGGTGCTGGACGACGCGATAGGCTACGCATACCCCCTATAGAAAAACGCCGCCGTAACCAGGAAAAAGACGAACGCGATGATGTTTCGCAGCGTCCCCGCGCTCAGGAAGTGCGTCACCCAGGCCCCAAGATAGCCGCCGACTACGGTGGCCACCATCATATACAGGCCTATCTCCCAATAGACATCACCCCAGACGGCAAAAATAAAGATTGCGCTGAACCTGGCCGCAGCCACCATAAGGTTCTTCAGGCCGTTCAATGTGCGTACTTCGCCCAGGCCGAAGACAACCCAGCCGGCCATCATCATGATTCCTACGGCGCCACCGAAATAGCCGCCATAGGCACCCAATACGAATTGAAAGGTGATGATCGCCACAGGCCGGATCGGGGCGTCTGCTGAAGTCATGCGTGCCTGAATTGCTTTCCCGAACGTAAATGTCAGTGCGCCGAGCAGAACGAGCCAGGGGATCACCAGGTCGAAGATTTTTGTCGGTGTGACAAGCAGCAGCACTGCTCCGGCGCCGCCTCCCAGCAATGTCGCTGCCAGGAGCACCGGTAACTTGCCGAGCTTGAATGCGTTGATTTCCTTGCGATACGCCACCGCGCTGGACAGGCTTCCCGGCAACAGGGCAATGGCGCCCGTCTGATTGGCTGACACGGGCGGCAGGCCGGCCAGTATCAGCGCCGGGAATGTGATGAAAGACCCGCCACCCGCGATGGCGTTGATGGCGCCGCCGAGCAGCCCTGCAACGAAAGTGATCAGAAGAGTGTCCATGGCGCCGGTGTTCCTACGACTCTAAAAAACACCCCCCACCCCCTTGAACTTTTCCACAAACGCCGAGATCTTCTCGAACACTGTCTGCTTCTTCGTCAGGTATTGCGGGTTCAGCGGACTCATTTTCGGCAATGCATCGTTCAGTTCCGTTCCGTGCTCACTGGCGTATTCACGCTTCAGGGACGTGAGCAGGTAGCGCTTGGCAGCATCTTCGTTGAGCGTTTCGCTGGAGATCAGTGCTTCGGCCTCCCGTTTCTGCTCGGCCTGGGCGTAGGTGAAGAATGCCTCGATGATGCCTGGCTTGTCAGGGATGCTGTCCAGGTCAGCCTGATTGATGAAGTCCACCAGCAGGCTTTCCTTCGCACGATTGCCCAGGCTGGAGCGGATCAGGCGGCGGACTTCTTCGACCAGGGCCGCCTTGTCCCTGGTTTTTCTGTTCTTCTCGAAGATCAGCCCCAGGATGTAATCAAGATTGATTTCCTGGGACTTGAGCAGATCTACTTCGAAGACCACGTCGTTCCAGTCTATATCCGATTCGGTCTGCTCCTCTCCCGCGCGCTGACGCCGCAGCCAGTCACGGATGTCGTTATAGGTCGAGCGATAGTCCTGCACTATGCGTGGCGGCAATACGGGAATGGTGCTCAGCTCGGCGAGCCGGGCATCATCCAGATAATGTTTTGCCTTGAACGCATCGACCGCATCAGGGTCATTGCGATCCAGTTGCTGCAGCGCCTGCAGGCTGGCAAATTCATCGTAGTTTTGCAGGATATTCTCGACGCGCAGATACTCACCAAACAGCTTGGCGAAGGCTTTCTTGTCCGCCTCGGTCTCGATGTCATCAGGCTCGGGGAATAGCTGCTTCAGCTCGGCGACGACAGCAAGATAGCCACGGCTTTCCCTGCCGGAAATCAGGTCGGAAAAGCCCTCCATATACTCCCTGAAGCTCTTTTCCAGCACCACGTTCTTGGTGTTCTTGTCGCCAAAGAGGGTAATGGCGTCTATGGTTGCCTTTTCCAGGTTGCGGAAGGTGACGATATTGCCGAAGGTCTTGGTGGCGTCGTAGATACGGTTGGTGCGGGAGTAGGCCTGCAGCAGTCCGTGGTAGCGCAGGTTCTTGTCGACGAACAGAGTGTTGAGCGTGGGCGCGTCGAATCCGGTCAGAAACATGCCAACGACGATCAGCAGGTCTACCTCCTGGTTTCTTACGCGGTTGGCAAGGTCACGGTAGTAGTCCTGAAAGCCTTTGCTGTCCAGGCGGAAGCTGCTCTTGAACATGCGGTTGTAGTCGTCCATTGCCGCACTCAGGAATTCCTTGGCGCTGCTTTTCAGTGCCGTCACTTCAAAGCTTTCATCCGCAATATCGCCGATGGCGTCCTGCTCCTCATTGGCCGCAAAGGAAAAGATGGTTGCCACCTTCAAAGGCGATTCACTGTCCTTTTGCAGCTGCTGGAAGCTTTCGTAATACAGTTTGGCGGCATCCACGTTGCTCACGGCAAACATGGCGTTGAAACCCCTGGCACCTGCGTGCAGCCGGTGGGTCTTCTGGCGGAAGTTGTTCAGGATGTACTGGGTGATCTCGCGAATCCGTTCCGGGTGCTGCAGTGCCTGGCGGTTCTCGGCCGCAGTCAGTTTCGTCTCGTCCAGCTCGTTTTCAATATCCTTGAACGTGACCCGCACATCGTTGTAGTCCACCTTGAATTTGAGAACTTTCTCGTCGCGGATGGCATCGGTAATTACGTATGAATGCAGCTCGCGGCCAAACACACTGGCCGTGGTATCTGCGCCCAGTGCGTTCTCCGGAAAAATCGGCGTGCCGGTGAAACCAAATTGGTAGTACTTCTTGAATTTGCGTTTCAGGTTCCTCTGCGCCTCGCCGAACTGGCTGCGGTGGCATTCATCGAAGATGAACACCACCTGCTGGTTGTAGACGGGCAGACTGCTTTCGCTCTTGATCAGGTTGTTCAGCTTCTGGATGGTGGTGACAATGATCTTGTTATCCTGCTTCTCCAGATTGCGCTTGAGTCCCGCCGTACTGTCCGAGCCGTTGACACTATCGGGGGAAAAGCGCTGGTACTCCTTCATGGTCTGGTAATCCAGGTCCTTGCGATCCACGACGAAGAACACCTTGCCGATGAATTCCAGCGCAGTGGCCAGGCGTGCCGCCTTGAAGCTTGTCAGGGTCTTGCCCGATCCGGTCGTATGCCAGACGTAGCCGCCGCTATTGGTGTTGCTCCATTCCCTGGCTTGCCAGGCGCTGTTGATCTTCCACAGGATGCGCTCCGTGGCCGCAATCTGATAGGGGCGCATGATCAGCAGCGTATCACTGGTGTCGAATACCGAGTAGCGGGTCAGCACTTCCAGCAGGGTGTTCTTCTGCAGGAATGTAGCCGTGAAGTCCTTGAGGTCCTTGATCAACTGGTTGTCCGCGCGCGCCCAGTTCATCGTGAAGTCGAAGCTGTTCTTGCTGCGCACGGTTGTATTCGAGAAGTAGCGCGTATCCGTGCCGTTGGAGATCACGAAGATCTGCAGGAAGCGGTACAGGGAGCTTTCGACATTGAAGCTCTCCTTGCTGTAGCGATGAATCTGGTTGAATGCCTCCCGAATAGCCACACCACGCCGCTTCAGTTCTATCTGCACCAGGGGCAGGCCGTTGACCAGAATGGTCACGTCGTAGCGGTTGACATTGGTGCCGGCCTGTTCAAACTGGCGGATAACCTGCACCCGGTTGCGCGCCAGGTTCTTCTTGTCGAGCAGGTGGATGTTCTGGATGCGCCCGTCATCGAATACGAAGTCATGCACATGATCATCGTGGATCTTGCGAGTTTTCTCGATGATGCCGTCACTCGGCTTGTCCAGGTATTCATCAAGAAAGCGTTGCCATTCCGCGTCGTTGAACTGCACTTTGTTGAGCATTTGCAGTTGCTGGCGCACGACTGACAGCAGTTGTCCCGGCGAACGGATTTCCGGCAGATACTCATAGCCTTGTGCGCACAGGTCGTCGATCAGCTCGGTTTCAAGCTGGTATTCTGATTGGTAGGCGTCGCCGACACCGCTGATCTTTTCGTACTTGTCCAGAACGATGAAGTTATTGGATTCGGCAATGGGTGTGGTGTAGGTGGTCATGATTGACTGCTCTTGCCCTTGAGAAGCTTTTTCACTTCCCGGTCAAAGTCCGATTCAATCTTTTGTTGCCAGTTGAACTTATCGTACTCGCTGAAGGCTTTGGTGTCGGCGTCTTTGCGCGGCACTGTGCCATAGCCATCCAGTATCCTATCCGGTACTCCTTGATCAGTTGTGTGGCCCAGATACGGAATTGAGTGGTCTGTGCGGAGTTGGCCCGGTAGCCGACGGAGATGATGGTATCCAGGTTGTAGTATTCCAGCCTGCGTTTTACATGACGGTCGCCTTTCTTTTGAATTGTTTCCAAAATGGAAATAGTTGCCTGCCGCTCCAGCTCTCCGCTGTCAAAAATGTTCTTCAGATGCTTGCTGATGGCAGGTCTTTGGACCCCGAAAAGTTCAGCCATGCGCTCCTGTGTCAGCCAGATGGTTTCGTTGTTGAGCAGGACTTCGACTTTCACCCGACCATTCGGCGCGTTGTAGATCCAGAACTCAGTGGTCTGGTCTTGCAGGCTGATTTCTTTCATGAGGAAAGGCTCTGCTGTTCAGGTCGGGGAAAATCCAGCAGCAATTCACGGTAGTACTCGTATTGCTTACGGCGGAGCTCAATTTCTCGCGACAGATCTTCACGGATGGAGGTTGTCAGGGCATCGAATTTGTCGAGGATGGCGACGATACGGGTTTGTTCTTCGAGCGATGGGAGGGGGATCTGGTAGTTTTCGAACATTGGTTTGCGCAAAGACGTCACCGATGCGTGAACTGATGTTTTGGCTATGTATTGATAGAAATTGCTAGCAAAAAAATAATATAGGAATTTTGAACTTAATATTTGAGTATCGGCAACCACGATTCTGTATGCTCTTTGATGAAGATTGTATTTGCCGGTAGCGTAATGAAATATTTTCCCGACTCCAACTCCATCGCCCGCTGTAATAATTGCTTCTTCGTCAAATTCATAATTGTTTATTTGACGAATCATTTGTGATCTTACATAAAATGGATATTTTCCACCTGCAATAGCCTCATTTGTATTGCGATTACCTGTGCCGATGATTGCAACTTCGTTTAGACTTTTCCATATTGTTTGATTAGGAGTAAATGTGAGTAATAATTCGCGATAATGATCATACTGCGTCTGCCTTCTAGTAAGCTCGCTGTTGAGTTCACTGCTAAGCTCGCTGTTAAGGGCTGTCATTGTGTCTAAAATGCGAACAATTTCCTTTTGAATATCAAGAGATGGAATGGGTATATGGATTTTTCCCAAATTATCTCTAGAAATTCTTCTTACCTTCGTTCCGGTAATGTGCTTTCTTTTTTGGTTATAAAAGGCGTTGGTTTGAAAATAATAGGCGAGATATTTAACATTTTGCTCGTGACGCAAAAACATCATGTCACCGGAAATGGCCACGTCATCACCTAGCCACGCGAGAGGCTTTACAACATCTTCGTCGGTCTCTGATGTTGTCGCAAATAAAAGATCATTTTTTCTAGCGGTTCTTAGTCTTTTTGCTAGATCTTCAGATACAAAAGCGATAGTGTCTTTTGCATCAAGATTGTAGTGTGTGTAAATTTGTCCGTAATGTATCGCTGGAAAACCACTTTTTTTGAAATCCTTTTTTTGCAGCCCATTCCCTCTGGTGATTGTTCCAAGTTCGCCTAAGGTTAGCCACTCCACCGGCGCATTCTTGATCAAATCCAAAATCTTCGGCTTGCTCATTTTGTTTCATCCATTTCTGCTCTCGCTTTTGCCGAGGTCTAATATTTTCGTGGCAGGTTCGCGCTGCCTTTCACAGACGGTTCAATCGTCAGGCTCGAATTCCCTACCCGCCCCGTAGCAAATCCTGCCTTTGGTCGAGTTTCTGACAGGCCTGTCCCATGAAAGCCGGCCCTCACCCTCCACCCCCCTCAATCTTCGCAACAATCTCATCAATCTCGCGTCGCAGCCGGTCGATGTTCGCCACGGTTGTCTTGATGTCCGCGTTCAGCTTCACGATGTCGATCACCTCGCGCGTATCCTCGGCTTCCACATAGCTGCTCACGGACAGGTTGTAGTCGTTGTCCTTGATCTGCTCGTATTCAATCGACTGGGCGAAGTGGTCCACACCCGCCTTGTTGTCGAACGCGTCCATGATCTTTTTGATATGTGCGTCGGTCAGCGTATTCGTGTTCGTTTCTTTCTTGAACAGGCCACTGGCATCGATGAACTGAGTGCGGGTATCCAGTTTGCTCTTTGACAGCACCAGGATGTTGACCGCAATCGTGGTGCCGAAGAAGAGGTTGGGCGCCAGTGCGATCACGGTTTCCACGTAGTTGTTATCGATCAGGTACTGGCGGATCCGTTTTTCCGCACCGCCGCGGTAGAAGATGCCGGGAAAGCACACGATTGCCGCCCGTCCCCTGGCAGACAGGTAGTGCAGTGAGTGCAACACAAAGGCAAAGTCAGCCTTGGACTTGGGCGCCAGCACGCCGGCGGGCGCAAAGCGCTCGTCATTGATCAAGGTGGGATCATCACTGCCGATCCAGCGCACGGAGTAGGGCGGGTTGGACACAATCGCATCAAAGGGTTTTTCATCACCAAACTTCGGTTGAGTCAATGTATCGCCGAGTGCGATATTGAACTTGTCGTAGTTGATGTTGTGCAGGAACATGTTCATGCGGGCCAGGTTGTAGGTGGTGTGGTTGATTTCCTGTCCGTAGAACCCGTCCTGGATGGTGTGCGAATCAAAATGCTTCTTGGCCTGCAGCAGCAGGGAGCCGGAGCCGCAGGCCGGGTCATATATCTTGTTCACGCTCGTCTGCTTGTGCATGGCCAGCTGCGCAATCAGCCTGGATACATGCTGCGGGGTAAAGAACTCGCCGCCGGATTTGCCGGCATTGGCAGCGTAGTTGGAGATCAGGAACTCGTAGGCATCGCCAAAGAGGTCGATGTGGTTGTCTTCGAAGTTTCCGAAATCCAGCTCGGCCACGCCCTGCAGCACGGCGGTCAGGCGCTTGTTCTTGTCCGCCACGGTATTGCCCAGGCGATTGCTGGTGGTGTCGAAATCCGCAAACAGACCCCTGATGTCGGGCTCGGATGGATAGCCGGCCGCAGAGCCTTCGATGTCAACGAAAATCCGCGCCAGATCGGTGTTCAGGCTGTCGTTCCGGAAGGCCCTGGCCACCACATTGGCAAACAGCTGGCTGGGGTAGATGAAATAGCCCTTGGTCTTGATGGCATCGATGCGGATCTCCCGCGTGATGACGGTGTCGCACAGGCTCGCATAGTTGACGCTTGCATCACCGGCCTCGATGTAGCGCGTGAAATTTTCGCTGATGAAGCGGTAGAACAGGGCACCCAGCACGTATTGCTTGAAATCCCAGCCATCCACCGAGCCCCGTACCTCGTTGGCGATGGCCCAGATTTTCCGATGAAGCTCTGCACGTTGCTGGCTGCTCGTCATGTGTGTGTTCCTTGTTCCTGCGTGAATGATGTTGATAGTCCGTTGCGTCGGTTCTTCCCCAGTGCAGGCCAGGCCTTGCCGTGAAAACCGGAATGTATCCATATGCAGCAATGTACCTGAAACTCCCGGAATGACCATAAGGTCTGGCAACTCCCGATCTTGTTGCGAGCTTTCCGCAAGGAGGCGGGGCTGACCCAGGCTGTTGCAGCTACTGCGGATTCGTTGCGTGGAGCTTGTGTTACGGCAAGGTGCGGAGTCCCCGATCCCAGCGTCGGTTTCTGAACCTCAGTGGTAAATGACGGGCAGGTATTCCCTCACGTAATCAAAAATCTGCCATAAACGTCTACAGCGCGTGATAGTAATCTCGGATGATCAACGCCATCTTCTTGCGCCGTTCAGCCAGGAATTCCGGATAGTTTTCTGCTGTCACGTTAAAGATAAAGTCCGGGATGGCATTTTCCGAAAGGTTGGCGGCCAAGTCTTCATGATCGCAAATTTCACCGATGACCAGCTTTCCGGTCTCAGCTTGCTGTCGCACTATTTCCATGTACTCCATGGGCGGCTTGCTGGAAATGTTCAGATTGATATGGGTTTCCGTAAGGGTCAGGTTGGCAACCTGGTTGTATTCGTTGGGTTTGTTGATGCCGTTCTTGATCAGATGGTTCTTCGGAACAATGTGATGCATGTCGGACTGGCTGGTGAACATCTGGCTTACCTTGGTTTCCTTGCTCAAGAAGCCGCGGGCGCCGTTGTTGATCAAAGCAGCGGTATATACCTGGAATGACGGACTACGCTTGCTGGGTGTCATCAGTTGCTGGGGCAGGGCAACTCGCCAGAAATCTTCCCCCATCTCGCCTTCCTCGATGTTCCGTAGATGGTTTATCACACCCTCTTCTTCCATGCGGCGCAAGTCTGTTTCCCAAGTGGATTCAAAGCTGCCCACGGCTCGTCCGGTCAACAGTGTCATGACAAACCACCGCTTTACCGCTCGCAATCGCTCGGGCTCCGTCATCTGGTTGAGCTGGCGCAGCTTCAGATACAGGGCGTAGGTGAAGTTCAGCGCGTTTTTGGAGCCAATCATGTCCGCAGTAACAAAGCCGATGGACTGGATCATCAGCAAGAAGCGCTCGAAATGAGTCTGCCGAACAATATTCATCAGCGCAGCGCCCAGTTTTTCGTAGGCGGCCGGAATCAGGGATTCGTCGATCTTGCGGGTTTCGGGGTTGAGGCCAGACAGCTCGCTGACGATACTGCCGGCTTTGCCGCGGTTGAAGCCCACCAACCCGGCAATGCGAATGATATCCGAATAAGCTGGTTGAAACACTTGGTCATCGAACTTGCGGAGCCAGCTGATTTTGTCCAGCAAGCCGGACTCGACAAATTCCTTGTCGTTTTCACGGATGTCCTCATAGGCATGGCCGACGGCAGAGAGGTGGCAGAAGTAGTCGATCAGTTTGCGCATGTTGCGGCCTTCGTCACCATAGGTGGCAATTTTGCTCATGACAAAGTCTGCACTTGACAGGGGTATGCCCTTGGCATTGATGCGTACGAAGATTTCCGCCACCACTTCCACTGGCAGCTTATCGTCCAGTGAAATTACGCCAATCTGGGCGTTTTCAATGGCCGCCAACTTTTCCAGCGACGCTTCAACCCTGGCAGGATCCTCATCCGGATTGTTTCGGCAGTATTCACCGATGAAGGTCAGCTTGGAACCGGTGAAGAAAATGCTGATGTCGTGAATCCATTGGCTACTTTTCCGAATGGCAGGGGTCAGGGTGGCAAACTCTTCTGTCATGGGGTTGAAAGCGATAGCGATGTTTTTCTTTTCGTAGCGTGAGCCGATCACTGGCAGCCCGGCAATCGCGGCACGCAAGGCGGTTACCCGCTGCTGGCCATCAATCAGAATCTGCTGATGAGCGGCGACTTCACCGCCTTTGAGCTTGGCACCCACCGATTGCCACGTAATCAGATAGCCTACCGGATAGCCTTTGTAGAGTGAATCCATCAGATCACGTACCTGGGAGGATTTCCAGACAAAAGGTCGCTGCAGTTCTGGAATGGCAATGCGGTCATCGTAGATAGCCGCAAGAATCTGTTTTACGGAGTTTTGGTTGACGCTGTAGTTGGATATTTGGAATTACCCAAGGGTGAGGTTCATTTGGTATTTCAGTGCCGGGCGCTCAATGCTCGCCATGCTGATGCTAACGTACAGCCGCCTCATGCATGTCGCATATGTGGTTATGCCATATGCAGATCGACGCCAATCCGAGTCGAGCATCACCCAAACACAAACATCAGCCCCGTCATGATGAGCCCGACAGACACCACCAGAATACGCAGGATGGTCGTCGAAATCCGTGATGCCAGTCGTCCGCCGATATAGCCGCCCAGCGTGGCGAATAGCATCATGATTCCCGTTTCGCGCCAGGCAATCAGGCCGCCGGCAATGTAGATGACGACGGCAACGATGGTCAGCACCCCGGAGGCCAGGTTCTTCAGGCCGTTCATGGTGTTCAGGGTGTAGGTGCCGGCAAGCCCGAACAGCGCGAGCAGCATGATGCCGATGCCGCCGTTGAAATAGCCGCCGTAGATGCTCACCGCCAGCAGGCCCACGCTCTGGCGCTGGTCAGCGGCGGGTGTTGCGGCCCGTTTCTTGACGAGCAGCGGTCCCAGCATGAAGATGACGGTGGCCACCAGCAGCAGCCAGGGCACTATCCCGCGAAAGACCTCTGCCGGCGTGACCAGCAGCAGGGCCGCGCCGGCAATGCCGCCCACCATGCCCAGGATACAGACATTGAGCAGGCGTGAGCGGGGCAGTATCACCAGATCGCGCCGGAACGCCCATGCACCCGAGAAGTAGCCCGGCAGCAGGGCCAGCGTACCGGTGGCATTCGCCATGGCCGGGGGCAGGCCGACAAAGACCAGCGCCGGCAGGGTCAGGAAGCTGCCGCCGCCGGCTGCGGAATTGAGCATGCCGGCGCCGAAGGCGGCAGCGGCCAGTAGAAGGACATCCCAGAGATCAGGCATGTGTCGTTGCTGCAGACAAAGGGCATAGCTTATCAGCTGGCGCTATTCCCCGTCGCCGCCCATGGTCAGCACCATGCGAAACTTCACATCTCCGGACTTCATGCGCAGGTAGGCTTCCTGCGCCTTCTCCAGCGGCATGGTCTCGATCCGGGGGCGGGCATCGACCAGCACGCTGAAGGCCAGGGCTTTTTCGCTCTCATGGGGTGTGCCGGTGATCGAGCCCATGACGCTGCGCTCGCCCACGACCATGGCGCCCAGCGACACCGGCAACGGTGTTTTGCCGGCGCCCAGCACCATCAGTCGACCTTGCGGCGTCAGGGCCGTCATCAGTGCAGAAACAAGGGCGGGATGGGCGATGGTGGCCACTATGGCCTGCACACCGCCCAGCCGCTGCAGCGCGTCCGCAGCGTCTTCAGCATCGGCGTCAATGTAGTCATGCGCGCCCAGGGCCAGTGCGTCCTGGGCAATATCGCTGCCGCGTCCCACGGCGATCACGCGGAAACCCATGCGACGTGCATATTGCAATGCCATATGCCCCAGGCCGCCAATGCCCAGGATGGCCACGGTATCTCCAGCCTGGGCGCCACTTTTCTTCAGTGCATTGAAGGTGGCGATGCCCGCACACAGGATGGGGGCTGCCTCTTCGGCACTCAGCGCCTGCGGAATCGAGATCAGGCCCGAGGCACGCGCCAGCATCATCTCGGCATAGCCGCCGTCGCGACTGGCGCCCACGAAGGGCTGGTTCTGGCACAGGTCGAAACGCCCCCGGCGGCACTGCACGCATTCACCGCAGGATCCGCCCAGACGGCCCACGCCGACGCGCTGGCCCAGTGTCCACAGGGATGGCGTATGCGCACCGAGCGCCACAATGCGTCCGACCACTTCGTGGCCCGGCACACGTGGCGGTTGCAGCGCCGGATCGGCGCTCTCAATGTCGGCAATGTCGGCGCCGCAGATGCCGCAGGCCTCAACGGCGATCAGGACTTCGCCTGTGTCGGGAGCGGCTGTCCGGCGCTCCACCAGTTCAAGGACGCCGGGACGGGTGATCTGCTGGGCAAGATAGGTTGCTTTCATGAACACATCCTACTTCCCGGGCTGTCGCACCACAAATGAATTAAAGTATCTTCATGAGCAAGAAAAACTTTGTCGCCATGAAGGCTCCCACTCATCTGAACGCCTTGCGCGCCTTCGAGGCCAGCGCCCGTCACCAGAGTTTCTCCCTGGCAGCAAGGGAGCTGAATGTGACCGCAGCGGCAGTCGGCCAGCTTGTGCGATCGCTGGAGGATTGGCTGGGTACGCCCCTGTTCCTGCGCGCTACCAGTGGCCGTAAACGGCTGGTGCCCACGGCGGTCGCCCTGAAGGCCCTGCCGGAAATCCGCGCAGGTTTCGACCAGCTCGTCCTGGGTATGGAGCGCTTGCGAGAGGGCTCGGCCAGCGGCGCGCTCACCGTGACGGCAAGTCCGTCGTTTACCGCCAAATGGCTGCTGCCCCGCATCGACCGCTTTCAGGCCCTGTGCCCGGACATGACGGTGCGCCTCGACATCAACCATCATTTCCCGGATTTCATCGCGCAGGGCATCGATGCCGGTGTGCGTTACGGTGTGGGACACTGGCCGGGTCTCGCGGCGGACAAGCTCATGGATGAGGAAGTCTATCCGGTATGCTCGCCGGCGTGGCTGGGTGATTATCAGGGTGAATGTACGCTGGATCGGCTCGCGCAGGCCACCCTGATCCACGATTTGTCCATGGACGGCGACCCGAAGTTTCCAACCTGGAAGCTCTGGCTGGAAAGCGTGGGCGTCACGGATTTCCGGCCTGCGCACAGTCTGCAGATCAACAATTCCGCTGCCGTGCTGCAGGCGGCGATTGAAGGGCGGGGTGTGGCACTGGCCCGCAGTGTCATGGCCCGTGACGACCTCGAAAGCGGTCGCTTGCTGCGGCTGTTTCCCGATGTCTGCTTCACGTCCCCCATGTCGTATTACGTCGTCTACCGGCCCGAGTGCACGGGTTTGCCAAGGCTGGCAGTCTTTGTCGACTGGCTGCAGGCGGAGGCAGCGGTGTTCGAGCAAAGGCTTGCCTGCTAAGCTGATAGTTATCCATGCGTCACAACGAGGAGTCAATCATGAGTCAAACTCAACGCACTGCACTGGTGACCGGCGGCAACCGGGGTCTGGGTGCCGCCATTGCGCACGCCTTGCACGATCAGGGCCACCGGGTGATCGTGGCCCATACGCCCGGCAATACAAAAGTGGCGGATTGGCTGAAGGAGCGCGCGGCCGCAGGCTATACCTTCACGGCCTACGGCGTCGATGTGTCGGATCATGAATCGGCGGCCGATCTGGCGCGGCGCATCCGGGCGGATGGCCTGCAAGTCGATATTCTGGTGAACAATGCCGGTATCACGCGCGACGCGACCTTGCGCAAGCTCGACTGGGAGGGCTGGGACAAGGTCTTGCGCACGAACCTGGATTCGATGTTCAACATGACCAAACCCTTCCTGGAGCCCATGCTGGCGCAGGAGTGGGGGCGCATCATCAATATTTCCTCCATCAACGGCAGCAAGGGGCAATACGGCCAGACCAACTATTCCGCCGCCAAGGCGGGCGTGCACGGTTTCACCAAGGCCCTGGCGCTCGAGGTGGCGCGCAAGGGTGTCACGGTCAACACCGTGTCGCCGGGTTATCTGGCAACCGACATGGTGATGGCGGTGCGCGAGGACGTTCGCCAGAAAATCATCGACAATATCCCTGTGAAGCGTCTGGGCGATCCCGCCGAGGTCGCCGCCCTGGTGGCCTTTATCGCCGGCGACGCGGCCGGGTTCATGACCGGCAGCAATGTGGCCATGAATGGCGGCCAGCACATGTACTGAAGCGCAGGATGACAGTGACAGGAGAAAACATGAAATACCAGTTCAAGGGGAACGTCGCCATCATCAGTGGCGCCGGCTCCGGCATCGGCGCCGCAACGGCTCACCTGCTGGCGGCCAATGGTGTCTGCGTGGTGGCGTCCGACCTGCACGCCGACACGGTGGAAAAGGTGGTCGGCGAGATTACCGCTGCCGGCGGCCGCGCCGTGGTCCATGTCGGCGATATCAGCCTGCCGGAAACCTCGCAGTCGGCCGTTGCCTGCGCGCAGGCGCATTTCGGCGGCCTGCACATGGCATTCAACAATGCCGGCATCGGCGGCCGGCTTGCGCCGTCGGCAGAGCTGTCCGCCGAGGACTGGCGTCGCGTCATCGATGTCAACCTGAATGCCGTGCAGTACGCCATGCAGGCGCAGATTCCGGCGATGCTGGCCTCCGGGGGCGGCAGCATCGTCAACATGTCGTCCATCCTCGGCCTGGTGGGCAATCCCGATGCACCGGCCTATGTAGCGGCCAAGCATGGCGTCACCGGCCTGACGCGTTCGGCGGCGCTCGCCTATTCTGCGCAGGGCATACGGGTGAATTCGATACATCCCGGCTATGTGGAAACGCCTATTCTCGATGTACTGGATGACGCCACGCGGGCCGGGCTGGTCGGGCGCCACGCCATCGGCCGGCTCGGGCATCCCGACGAGATTGCGCACGCCACGGCTTTCCTGCTTTCGGAAGGCAGCAGCTTCATGACCGGCAGCGCCCTTGTGGTTGACGGCGGCTATACGGCAGCCTGATACGCTGTGCGCACGCAGCGATTGGAAACCCGCATTTCGCCACCGCTCGTCATGCTGGCGGCTGCCGGCGTTACCGGGCTGCTGGCGTGGCTGTTTCCCGGTGCTTCTTTTATCGGAGCAGGCAACACGGCGGCGGCTGGTGCGCTTGCCCTGATCGGTCTGGGCGTGGGTGCAGTGGGTGCAATTGCCTTTCGGCGTGCACGCACCACGCTGGATCCGCACCGTCCCGATCAGGCAACCACGCTTGTGACCACAGGCGTGTATCGCGTCAGCCGCAACCCCATGTATCTGGGCCTGCTCCTGGTGCTGTTGGCCTGGGCATTCTATCTCGACAGCTGGCCGGGCCTCATCGCGGGGCCCACGGCATTCGTGGCCTGGATCACCCGCTTTCAGATTGTTCCCGAAGAGCGGTTTCTGACCCAGCGCTTCGGCCCCGACTATATCGCCTATCTGCGCCGGACGGGGCGCTGGCTGCTGTAGCAAACGCAGCCAGCCGGCCTCAGGTCTGCAGCGCAGCATTCTCCCGGCGGCGCATGAATCCCACGATGGTGCCCAGCATCATGCCGTACAGGGGGATGAAGAGCAGCATGCTCACGGCCAGCTTGATCACGTAATCCACAATGCCGATCTCGACCCAGTGCTGGGCCAGATAGGCGTTGCTGCTGTGCCAGAAGGCGACGCTGAAGAAGACCGCCGTATCCAGGGCCTGCCCGGCAATCGAGGATGCGGCCGGTGCCACCCACCACTGCATCTGCCGGCGACGCAGCCGGTCAAAGACCTGGATGTCCAGCAGCTGCCCCAGTGCGTAGGCGGCGAAGCTTGCGAAGGCGATGCGGAACACCAGACCGTTGAAACTTGTCAGCGCGCCCAGGCCGTTGAAGCGGCCGTCATCGAACAGCACCGAAACAACGTAGGATGCCACCAGCGCCGGAATCATCACCCGGCGGATCACGGCGCGCGCTTCGTGTTTGCCGATAAGGCGTACGGTCAGGTCAGTGGCCAGGAAGATGAAGGGAAAACTGAACGCGCCCCAGGTGCTGTGAAAGCCGAACAGGTCGATCGGTATCTGCACCAGATAATTGCTGGCGATGATGATGATGATGTGGAAGGCAACCAGAAGCCTGACAAGCAGGGATATGTGGGAAGCCGCCTGCGCGGGACTGCGGGGTACTGTCATGGAAGACCTTTTTTTGATGCATGGGGTGAGGGAACCCATGAAGAAATTCAACCCTTCATTCTAGCACCAGCTCAGCGCCAGCTCCAGCAGGCCGGCGCCGCTGCGCCAGGCCTGGAAGATGAGCAACAGCAGCAGCGCACCGGCAATGCCTGCCAGCCATTTCAGTCCGGTGCGCATCATGCCGCCACCCCTTGAAGGCGTGCCACCGGCCGCTCCTGTATGGGCCAGTTCAGCGCGGCGGCCACGACGCTCAATGCAATCGAGAGATACCAGACCAGGTCGTAGCTGCCGGTGCGATCATAGAGAAAACCGCCCAGCCAGCCCCCCAGGAAGGCCCCCACCTGGTGCATGAAGAAGACAATGCCGCCCAGCATGGACAGGTTGCGCACGCCGAAGATGGACGCCACCGTCCCATTCGTGAGCGGTACGGTGGACAGCCACAGCAGGCCCATGGCAATGCCGAAGGCATAGGCCGTGGTGGTGCTCAGCGGCACGGTAATGAACAGCGCAATCACCACGCCGCGCGCCAGGTAGAGCGCACTGAGCAGCCGGGGCTTGGATCGATGCCCGCCCAGCCAGCCCGTGAACCAGGTGCCGAAGACATTGAACAGCCCCACCAGCGCAAGCACGGTGGTGCCCACCATGATGGGCAGATGCCGGTCAACCAGATAGGCGGGCAGGTGCACACCGATGAACACGACCTGGAAGCCGCATACGAAGAATCCCAGCGACAGCAGACGAAAGCCCGGGTGGCCGAAGGCTTCGCGCAGTACCTCCCCCAGTGACAGTTCGGCTTCGCGGCCTGCCTGCTGCGGCTTGTCGTCAATCATCGCCGCCAGGGGCACGATGAGCATGGCCAGCAGGCCCAGCGCCACCAGGGCGGCCGACCAGCCCAGCCATTCGATGAGCGCCAGCGAGCCGGGCAGCATGGCAAACTGCCCGAACGAGCCTGCCGCCGCTGCAATGCCCATGGCCATGCTGCGCTGATGCGCCGGCACGGCACGGCCCACAACGCCCAGGATGACGGCAAAAGAGGTGCCCGAAAGGCCGGTGCCGATGAGCAGTCCCGCGCTCATGGACAGCGACAGCAGCGAATCCGCATAGCCCATCAGCACCAGGCCGACAGCGTAGAGCAGACCGCCCGCGATGATGGTGGTGCGCGCGCCGAAGCGGTCGGCCGCAGCGCCGGCGAAAGGCTGTGTGATTCCCCAGACCAGGTTCTGCAGCGCCATTGCAAACGCGAAGACTTCGCGTCCCCAGCCGAACTCCATGCTCATGGGCGTCAGGAACAGGCCGAAGCCGTGACGCGCGCCCAGCGACAGAAACAGAACCAGTGAAGCGCCCAGCATCAGCCAGAAGCTGGTGTATCGTGCGGAGCTCATGCGCATCCTTTGCAATCTTGATGGGCGCGCCGCCGCGCCGGGGTATTGTGGCAGTACTGGCAATCAGTATAGAGCCAAGCGCCGGACGGCGCACGCCGGCGGGTGCGCAGACTTCAGTGGCGGCGGAACTTGAGCAGTCGGCCCTTGTAGCCGGCCGCGCCGCTCAGGCAGGGCCGGCGGTTCAGGTGTTCCACGGCCTTCACCTCGAAACCGTGGCTGGCCATATGGCGCTTGAAGCGGCCCGCATGGCCCCGGTTTGCGTCAACGATCCAGGCTTGTGCGTTTGTGTGTGCGTGCCGATGGATGAAGGCGGCCAGGTGCGACGCCGAACACCGTTCATAGAGAAGATCACTGCCGATGATGAGGTGATAGCGCTTGCGCAGCACCCGGTCGCGCAGGAAGTCGGGCAGCGTATCAGGCCGTACAGGGCCATCCTGCTCGCCCCAGTGCCCATAGCGAAAAGGCAGCTCGGGCGAGAGTTGATTGCGCGCCAGATTGTCTTCCAGGAAGTGCAGGGCGAGCGGATGATGGTCGCTCGCAGTGATGTCCGCGCCCCGGCGATGGCTGATGAGGCTGGGCAGCGCCAGCCCGCAGCCGAGCTCCAGTATGCGCTCGTGTGGATTCACGGGACGCTGTGCAAGCGCTGTTGCAAGATAGAAGGACGAAGGCCAGAGCAGTCCCGACAGCGGCCATAGTGCCGGGCTGATGCCCAGGCGCCCGGTGATGCCGTCGGGATCGCTGTACTGCCGGCGATCCTTGAGCATGTTCAGCGTAAGGCTGCCGACATTTTGGATACTGACTGTTTCCAGCCGTGTCTGATAGGTGGGTGTCCCGGTGTCTTTCATCCGTAGAAATGCCTATTGATAGTCTTTGATTATGCTACAAAGGTTTGCCATTGGCAAAAACAACAGGCATTTCTTGATACAAATGCAGTGTCAGGCTTCCTCATCGACGGCGCGCAGGATGCGCGCAAACAGGGCGTCTGCGTGCACGGGGTTGAGCCAGCGCACAATGGCCACCAGGCGGCGCTCGGGCTCTATCCAGCAGAAATTGCTGCCTGCACCAATACCGAAGTAGCTCGATTCGGGCAGACTGGGGAAGACCTTGCGCCCGGTGTTCAGCCAGATCAGGTAGCCGTAGTAGGGTGCCAGATCGCAGGGCCGGCGCATGCGCGCAAGCCAGTCGGCCGACAGCACCTGGCGACCTTCGTAGCGGCCGTTGTCCAGCAGCATCTGGCCGATGCGCAGCTGGTCCCCGGCGCTGATCGACATGCCGCCGCCCCAGTGTGTGCCGCCGGTGACGGACTGCATCCGCTTGCCGTCAATCTCCACCCAGGCATTGTCATAGCCCACCCATTGCCAGTCGTCGCTCGCGCCCACGGGCTGCATGATGGCTTCGGCAAAGATCTCGGGCAGCGGGCGGCGGAACAGCCACAGCAGCGCCAGCGCCAGCTGATTGATGCGCACATCGTTGTATTCCCAGTAGCTGCCGGGTGCCTGCAGCGGGCGCAGCTCACTCTTCTTGCCTTGTGGCGGTGCAGCAAACGTGACCGCGCGGTAGTGATCGGCCTGATCCGGCATGCCGAAGCATTCGCCCTGCCATTCGCTGGTCTGATGGAGCAGCTGCTCCCAGGTTACCTTGCGGTTGCGCTCGTCATCGAAGCCGATGCCGGGCACACGCAGGTGCACGGGCTCGTTCACATCAGGCATCAGGCCGCGATCGTAAGCCACGCCGGCAAGCAGCGCCAGGTAGGTCTTGGCAATGCTGAACGTCAGGTCGGCACGCTGCGGTTCGCCCCAGGTGGCAATGGTCTGCCCGTCGACCGCAATGGCGCCGGACACGGGGCCGCGTGCATGGACGGGGCCCAGCAACCGGTTCCACGGTGCCGGGTCGTTGCGGTGCACGCCCCAGTTGTCGGTGACCTCGCGATCCCAGGTGGATTCGTGATCGATGGAAAACTGTATTGCATCCTTCAATGTTTCATTCATTGCTGTCTCTTGTCGCTTGCACGGATACCAGGGCAAGAGTGTAACCGCCCGCACGTGAAACCCGGCTCGATCTGCGCTACCATTACGCAGTTCGCACTTGCAGCATGACAAAGGGAGAAATCATCTTGGAACACTTGAAGAACCGGGTGGCCATTGTCACCGGAGCCGGGGCCGGCCTCGGACGCACCCATGTATTGGAACTGGCACGCCTGGGCGCAGCCGTGGTCGTGAACGATCTGGGCGACGCGGCGCAGGCAGTGGCACAGGAGGTGCGTGACGCGGGCGGACAAGCCCTTGCCGTGCAAGGGAATGTGGCCTGTTTCGAAGACATGCAGGCGATGGTGGACCAGGCGATGCAGGCCTGGGGCCGCGTCGACATCCTCGTCAACAATGCCGGCATCCTGCGCGACCGCAGCTTTGCCAAGATGTCGCTCGACGAGTGGCGCCAGGTGCTCGATGTGCATCTGATGGGCTCGGTGCATGCCACGCGTGCCGTCTGGCCGCACATGCAGCAACAGGGCTTTGGCCGTGTTGTTTTCACGACATCCTCCTCGGGTCTCTACGGCAACTTCGGCCAGTCCAACTACGGGGCGGCGAAGATGGCCGTGGTGGGCCTGATGCAGACGCTGCAGGAAGAAGGCGCCAAGTACAACATCCGCGTCAATTGCCTCGCGCCCACGGCCTGGACGCAGATGACGCAGGGCCTGCTGCCCGAAGAGGCCGAGCAGATTCTGACGCCCGGGCGCGTCAGCAAGGGCCTGCTGGCCCTGGTGAACGAAGAGGCGCCCAGCGGTCTCATCCTGCTTGCCGGTGGCGGCAGTTTTGAATGCGCCTACATCACCATGACGGAAGGTATTCATCTGGCCGACGATGAAGACCCGGCGCTCAGCCTGTGCGCGCGTCTGGCCGAGATCCAGGACGTGGCGGGCATGCAGATTCCGCGCACCGGCTGGGATCAGTCGCGTCACGAGCTGGCCAAGGCCATGCCCGAGCCGGTTACATCCAAATAAATAACGCCTGAAATCGCGCTCAGGGCAGCTGGTCCTGCCGCCAGTTGCCCTCGCGCCCCATGCGCACCCAGTCGAAAGCCGGGCCGGGATCGGTCTTGCGTCCGGGCGCAATGTGCGCGTGGCCGCGCACGGCGCGCAGGGGATGACGCGCGCGCAGTGCCGCCGTCAGCTGTCGCAGGCTGTCATACTGCACGTCCTCGTAAGGCAGATGGTCCGTGCCCTCGAGCTCGATGCCGATGGAAAAATCATTGCAGGCCGTCACACCGTTGAACTGCGACACGCCGGCGTGCCAGGCGCGCCGGTCGGTGCTGACGAACTGGACGATGGCGCCGTCGCGCCGGATCAGGAAATGGGCCGAAACGCGTAGTCCGTCCAGACGTGCAAACCAGGGGTGGCTGTCCGTGTCCAGGCGGTTCTGGAACAGGGCGATGATGTCCTCGCCGCCGAATTCCCCCGGGGGCAGGCTGATGTTATGAATCACCAGCAGGTGAACTTCGGTGCCGGGCGGGCGCAGATCATGGTTGGGTGACGGCGCATGGCGGCAGCCGGTATGCGCGGGCAGCCAGCCATGCCGGTCGAGCCCCGGCGTCGTTCGGTTGTTCGCCGCCATGGGCTAGTCGTGCGGGCGCGTTGCCGGCCCCAGACGGGCATGTTCCGTGGAGCACCATGTCTTGCCCTGGCTGAGCACGGCCTCGGAGCGGGGCAGATGAATGCCGCAATGCGCGCAGCGCACCATGGCCTCGGTCTCGCGCGTGGCCGGCTGTTCCGGCTTGCGCACACGCGGCGGCGTGCGTCGCTGCACCGCCGCCTTGTGCTGCGCCAGTACGCGCCCCACCAGCAGGCCGCCCACGATCAGGACGGCCCAGAATATGAATTTACCCACAGTGATTCCTGGTTGGCATTACAAGAGGACATCCATGACGAAGCGACTTCCGGTGTAGGCCAGCAGTACGAAGGCAAAACCGGTGAGCGTCCAGCGCAGTGCCAGACGTCCACGCCAGCCCTGGGTGTGCCGGCCCCACAGCAGGCCGCCGAAAGTCAGCCACGACAGCAGGGTGAAGACGGTCTTGTGATCGAAAGGCAGTACCTGTGACGACAGTCGCAGCGAGACCACGATGCCGGTGGCCACGGTGAGCGAGAGCACGGCGAAGGCGATGGCAATGAGCTGGAAAAGCAGGCGCTCCTGCATCAGCAGGGGCGGCATGCAATCCACTGCCTTTTCCAGCAGCGTGCGCTGTTCCACAGACTCTATGGGGCGGTGCAGCTGGCGATCGAGCGCTGCCATGAACACGGCATTCAGGGCGGCGATGGAGATGAGCCCGTAGGCAGTGAGCGAGATCAGCAGGTGGATGCGCAGCCATTCGCTGTTGGCGTGCGGGACCACATGACCTTGCGGAAAAGCGGCGGCCAGCAGGCTGGCAAGCACTGCCGCCGGCAGCAGTATGAGCAGCAGGCCCTGTACGCGCAGGACCAGGTTCTGCAGCCAGAAGACCATCAGTCCCAGCCAGATGGCGGCCGACAGCGCCAGCGCCCAGCCCAGGAACAGGGTGTGATCCGGCACCACGCTGTTGAAGAGCGCCAGACCGTGGAGGACAATGGGTACCAGCAGGCAGACCTGTGCGATCATGAGCGGAGGCAGGGGTGTATGGCTGCGCGCGAGGCGCAACCAGAACCATGCACCCAGCAGACCGTAACCCAGTGCCGCCAGCAAGTGAAATACAATGCTTGCAGACATGCGTCCTTGCGTGTTGTACAGAAAAGGGGCAGATGCCCGATCCGGTCATTTTAATTGGCCGGCCGTCGATCAACCAGTTTAACCGCTAGCGAAGCGTCATATTCATGCTTGACAATCTTACCCAGCGTCTCAGTCGTGTGGTCAAGACCATGCGCGGTCAGGCGCGCCTGACCGAATCCAACACTCAGGAAATGCTGCGCGAAGTGCGGCTCGCCCTGCTTGAGGCGGATGTCTCCCTGCCCGTGGTGCGCGAGTTCCTGGCGCGGGTGCGCGAGCAGGCGCTGGGCCAGGAAGTGGTCGGCAGCCTGAACCCGGGCCAGGCCCTGGTCGGCCTGGTGCACAAGGAGCTTACACGCCTGATGGGCGGTGACGACGGGGCGGCTGCGCACGAGCTTTCGCTGGCCACGCAGCCGCCGGCCGTGATCCTCATGGCGGGCCTGCAGGGCGCGGGCAAGACGACCACTGTGGGCAAGCTCGGGCGCTGGCTCGCCCAGGGCGAGCACACCCAGGGGGGCCGCAAGTCCGGGCGCAAGAAAGTACTGGTGGTCAGTGCCGACGTCTACCGCCCGGCGGCGATAGAGCAGCTCGAGACGGTGGCCGGCCAGGCTGGAGTGGACTTCCATCCTTCGGATGTACAGAGCACGCCGGCGCAGATTGCCGATTCGGCCCTGGACCATGCGCGTCGCTATCACTATGACGTGCTCATCGTCGACACGGCCGGGCGTCTGGGCATCGACGAGGCCATGATGCAGGAAATCAGCGCCCTGCATGCGCGGCTCAATCCAGTCGAGACGCTGTTCGTGGTCGATGCCATGCAGGGCCAGGATGCGGTCAACGTGGCACGTGCCTTTGCCGATGCCCTGCCGCTTACCGGCGTGGTGCTCACCAAGCTGGACGGTGATTCGCGCGGTGGTGCCGCGCTGTCGGTGCGTCATGTCACGGGCAAGCCGCTGAAGTTTGTCGGCATGTCCGAGAAGCTCGACGGGCTGGAGCCTTTCGATGCCGAGCGCATGGCCCAGCGCGTGCTGGGCATGGGCGACATTGTTGCGCTGGTCGAGCAGGCCCAGCGCACCATCGATGCCGCCGAAGCGCGCCAGATGGCGGCCAAAATCAAGTCCGGCCAGCGCTTCGACCTGAACGATTTCCGCGATCAGTTGCAGCAGGTGCGCAAGATGGGCGATATGGGGTCGCTGCTCGAGAAGCTGCCGGCCCAGTTTGCCCAGGCAGCCGGCCAGATCCAGGGCGACCAGGCCGAGCGCCAGCTGCGCCGTACCGAAGGCATACTGAATTCCATGACGCCGGCCGAGCGCGCCCGACCCGAGATCCTCAAGGCGTCGCGCAAGCGTCGCATCGCCGCAGGTGCCGGCGTGTCCGTGCAGGAAGTGAACCGTGTACTGTCGCAGTTCAACCAGATGCAGGGCATGATGAAGCAGATGAAGAAGGGCGGCATGGCGAAGATGATGCGCGCCATGGGTGGATTGAAAGGACTGGGCGGCATGGGCGGCGGCTTCCGCCGCTGATGTCAGCCGCCGCCGACGGCAATCACGATTTCCAGGCGGTCGCCTTCCTTCAATGGCGTGTCCGGGTGGGCGCTGCGCGGCACGATGTCGCCGTTGAGCTCCACCGCCAGACGCTTGCCGGCATAACCCAGCTCAACGAGCAGGTCGTGCACGCTGGCCTTGTCTGTAATATGGCGCTCCTCGCCATTCAAGAAGATGTTCAAGAAACTCTCCTGTAGATCAGGTCCCACACACCATGGCCCAGGCGCAGGCCGCGGGCCTCGAACTTGGTGAGCGGGCGGTAATCGGGGCGCGGCGCAAAGCCGGCGCTGGTGTTCTCGAGCAGGGGCTCGCCGTCGAGCACGGCCTGCATCTGGTGTGCATAGTCTTCCCAGTCCGTGGCGCAGTGCAGCAGGGCACCCGGCGCCAGCCGGCCGGCCAGCAGCGCAACAAATTCCGGCTGGATCAGGCGTCGCTTGTGGTGCCGCTTCTTGGGCCAGGGATCGGGAAAGAAGATGTGTACGCCTGCCAGCGAGGACGGTGCAATCATGTCGCGCACGACTTCGACGGCATCGTGCTGGATGATGCGGATGTTCTCCAGGCCTTCCGCTTCGATGCGCTTGAGCAGGGCCCCCACACCGGCATTGAAGACTTCCACGCCAAGGAAATTGTCGCCCGGACGGGCGTGCGCAATCTTTGCGGTCGTCTCGCCCATGCCGAAGCCGATTTCCAGGATGGTGTCGCCGGTCCGGCCGAAGGCCGCTTCATAGTCCAGCACCGCGGGCGTATAGGGCAGCACCCAGCGCGGGCCCAGGCGCTCCAGCGCCTCCTGCTGGCCGGGCGTGATATGGGCACGCCGGTGGACAAAGCTGCGGATATGTTCCTGGCGGGGCGCGGGCGCGCGGGCGGCTTGCTTCATGGGCGGTCGGGGGCGGGGTTGGTGGTGGTGTCTGTGGTCATGTCGGCTGGGGTGTCAAGCCCTGCTCGCGGCCGGGCCACGGCATTCTGTATTTCCGGTGCCAGCACGGGGTCGAAGTGGGTCATCACATCCAGGACGGGTTCGCATGCCATCACGCGCGCGCGCGCTTCCAGGGCGATGGCATGGCCCTGGACAATGGTGAGCCGGCCGTCCATCTCCAGGTCCACCTCCACCCAGAGCATGTCGCCCAGCTTGCGCGTCTTCAGATCATGCACGCCCAGCACGCCCGGGGTGTCCAGCAGCAGGTCACGGATGCGGGTCTCGGTCTCGTCATCGGCGGCCCGGTCCACCAGGTCGTGCAGCGCATCGCTGAAGAACTTCCAGCCCATGCGCAGGATGATGAGGCCCACGATCAGCGCCGCCAGCGGGTCGGCCAGCGGGAAGCCGGCCAGATTGGCCAGGATGCCGATGGCGACCACCACCGATGATGCGGCGTCGGAACGCGCATGCCAGGCATTGGCGGCAAGCATGGTCGATTTCACCCGTCGCGCCACGCGCAACAGGTAGTGGAACAGCAATTCCTTGGAAACAATGGCCAGCAGCGCGATATACAGGGCAAGCACATGCACCTTCGGAATGGTGTCGGGATCCTGCATGCGCGAGAAGCTGGCCCACAGCATGCCGATGGCCACGGACAGCAGCAGTGCGCCGATGAACATCGAGGCGGCTGTCTCGAAGCGGTGGTGGCCGTAGGGGTGCTCGGCATCGGCCGGGCTCTGGCTGTGGCGGTTCACGACCAGCACGACGCCGTCCGAGACCAGGTCGGACAGGGAGTGGACGGCATCGGCCACCAGGGCGGCGGATTGGGCAAACAGACCGACGATCAGCTGCAATGCGCTCAGCGTGATATTGACCGCCACGCTGACCAGGGTGCTGCGATGGCCTTCCTGCTGGCGCTGGAGATCGAAGTGGTCCGTCATGGCCGGCTCAGGTGATGCGCATGCCCGGCTGTGCTCCCGCCCAGGGCTCAAGGATGTACAGGCCGTCATCCACTTCCGGGCTGGCGTGGCTGGCTGCCAGCACCATGCCTTCCGAGACGCCGAAGCGCATCTTGCGCGGCGCCAGATTGGCCACGACCACCGTCAGCTTGCCCACCAGTTCGTCAGGCTCATAGGCGGCGCGTATGCCCGAGAAGATCTGGCGATGGCGGCCTTCGCCTGCATCCACGACCAGACGCAGCAGCTTGTTCGAGCCCTCGACGGGCTGGCAGTCCACGATGCGCGCGATGCGCAGGTCAACCTTCGCGAAATCCTGAATGCCGATCTCGGGCGCGAGGGCCTCGCCGCCGGGCCGGGGCGCGGTCTCTTCGGGCGCCTCATCCTCGGGCACATCGAACAGGGCGTCCAGCATGGCGGCATCCACGCGCTGCATCAGATGCTTGAACGGTGCAATGCGTTCGGGCAGGGTGGCTGCATCTTCCCACAGGTAGTCACGGCCTTCGCCGAAGAGCTCGTGCGCGACGCGGTGGCTGAGCGCGGGCAGCACCGGTGCCAGCATCACGCTGAGCGCCCGGAAGCCGGCCAGGGCGCGCGAGCAGATATCCTGCAGGCGCTGCTTGTCCTCGTCGCCGGCCTGGCTGATGCCCTTGGCAAGAATCCAGGGTTTGGCGGCATCGAAAGCCTGGTTGATGGTGTCGGCGTGCGCCATGGCAAGGCGTATCGCGCGCCCGTATTCGCGGGCCTCGAAGGCGGCGCGGACGTCTTCGGCCACGGCGCGCTGGGCTGCCAGCAGGCGCCCGGTATCACCGGCGTAGGCAAGCGCGCCGTCGAAGTGACGGCTGATGAAGCTGGCGGCGCGGCTGGCAATATTGACGTACTTGCCGATAAGGTCGCTGTTGACGCGGGCAATGAAGTCATCCGGATTGAAGTCCAGGTCCTCGACCCGCGCATTGAGCTTGGCCGCGATGTAGTAGCGCATCCATTCGGCATCCATGCCCAGTTCCAGATAGCGCAGCGGCGATATGCCCGTGCCCCGGCTCTTGGACATCTTCTCGCCGCTCACGGTAATGAAGCCGTGCACATGCAGGTTGTCGGGCGTCTTGCGTCCCGAGAAGCGCAGCACGGCGGGCCAGAACAGTGCATGGAAGTAGACGATGTCCTTGCCGATGAAGTGGACCTGCTCGGTGTCGCCTTCGGGGTCGACCAGGGCGTCGTAATCCAGCCCCTTCAGGGCACAATAGGCCTGCAGCGAGGCCAGATAGCCGATGGGGGCGTCCAGCCATACGTAGAAGTACTTGCCGGGCGCATCGGGGATGGGGATGCCGTAATAGGGTTCATCACGCGAGATGTCCCAATCGTTCAGGCTGGCCTCGCCGCCGTCATCGCCCAGCCATTCGCGCGTCTTGGCCATGACTTCGGGCTGCAGGTGGGGCAGGCCGCGCGTATTGCTGCCCGAGGTCCAGTCGCGCAGGAATTGCAGGCAGCGCGGATCCGACAGCCGGAAGAAATAGTGCTCCGACTGCTTCAGCACCGGCGTTGCGCCCGTGAGCGTCGAATACGGGTTGATGAGCTCGGTAGGGCGGTAGACGGCGCTGCAGGACTCACAGGCATCGCCGTACTGGTCGGGTGCGTGGCAGTGCGGGCATTCGCCCTTGATATAGCGATCGGGCAGGAACATGCCCTTGACCGGATCGTAGAATTGTTCGATGGTCTCGGTGTAGATGAGGCCTTCGGCCTTCAGGCCACGGTAGATGTCCTGGGAGAGTGCGATGTTTTCCGGCGAGGCGGTGGAGTGCCAGTGATCGAAGCGGATATGGAAGCCGTTCAGGTAGAGCGGGCGTTCGGCCGCGTAACGGGCCACCAGCGCCTCCGGACTGACGCCTTCCGCTTCGGCCTTGAGCATGATGGGCGCGCCGTGGGCGTCGTCGGCCCCGACGAAGTGCACGGTGTGACCGGCCATACGCATGGTGCGCACCCAGATGTCGGCCTGGATGTATTCCATGATGTGGCCGATATGAAAGGAGCCGTTGGCGTAGGGGAGGGCGGTGGTGACGAAGAGCGTGCGGGACATGGAGCGTGGCGTTCCGGGAGAGAAATGGGAAAAGGGGATTTTAGCCTGACGACTCCGGCCTGCCGAAGCAGCCTTCTGCGGTGCAGGGACATGCGCGGGCTGGCCGGAATCTGCGGCTACCATGCAGGGATGGGACTGTGGCTGCGCACCCCGCCCCGGGCTACCGCGCGGGGTGGATCAGGAGATTTCGCGTGCTTCCACGTCGATGACCTCGGGCTCCCGCGGGGGAGCGCCGGCCCGGGTTCGAAAACCCGTCTGGCGCTGCGCCCAGTAGGCGCGTGCGCCGAACGGGCGACCCCTGGCACGGGCCACCACATAAAGCACGCCTATGGCGATGGCCGTGGACACCATGAAGATCATGGCCATGACCATGCCGGCCAGCCCCAGTCCCAGAAAAAGGAATAGACGTAAAATCTGTGTCAGTGTATTCATCATACGTAATCGGACTTGCAAGGCCTTAGTGATGACCTCTAGTATTGAAACCATCCGCAGTGCACTCTCTGCAGTGATAGACCCCAACACACTCAGGAAGTTGCCCCTGACGGACGACAACCACGCCATTGCGCTGGACGGGTCGGCCGTCAACCTCACCATAACCCTTGGCTATCCCTCGCACAATGCCCGGGCGCCACTGCGCCGGCGGCTGGAGGAAGCCCTTGCCCCACTGGGCCTGAGCCTTGCACAACTCACGGTCAGGACAGACATTATCGCCCATGCCGTGCAAAAAGGCCTGCGTCCCGTTCCGGCAGTGCGCAATATCTTCGCGGTGGCCTCGGGCAAGGGCGGCGTGGGCAAGAGCACCACGGCCGTCAACCTGGCCCTGGCACTGCGCGATCTGGGCGCCAGCGTGGGTCTGCTCGATGCCGATATCTACGGCCCCAGCGTGCCCATCATGCTGGGTGTCGATGGCCGGCCCAAGAGCCATGACGGCAAGACCATGGAGCCCCTGCAAGGCCATGGCCTGCAGGCCAATTCCATCGGATTCCTGCTCGATCAGGATGCGCCCACCATCTGGCGCGGCCCCATGGTCACGCAGGCGCTCACGCAGCTCATGACGCAGACCAACTGGAGCGATCTGGATTATCTGGTCGTCGACATGCCGCCGGGCACGGGCGACATCGCCCTCACCATGGCACAGCGGGTGCCGCTGGTGGGTGCCGTCATCGTGACCACGCCCCAGGATCTGGCGCTCGCCGATGCGCGCCGGGGCCTGCGCATGTTCCAGAAGGTCGATGTGCCCATCCTGGGCATCGTCGAGAACATGTCCACCCATGTATGCTCGAACTGCGGTCACGTGGAGCCTATCTTCGGCGAGCATGGCGGGCGCGACATGGCGGCGGAATACAACCAGCCCTGGCTGGGTGCGCTGCCGCTGCAGATGAGCATACGCACGCAGACCGATTCGGGCAATCCGACCGTCGTCGCCGAGCCCGGAGGCGAAGCGGCCGCACTCTACCGCAGCATCGCCCTGCAGGTGGCGGCCCATATCGCCACCCTGCCCGATGATGTCTCGGCCTTCACGCCTTCCGTCGTCGCGCGGAAAGTCTGAGCCCATGCGCGCCTCCCGGGTATTTCTGCTGTTGACCACTCTGGCGGGCTTCCAGGCGGGCGCCGCAACAGCGCCCGATGTCGTCATCGATCCCGGAGGCGTGCCGCCGGCCGCCATCAAGGCCATACACGATGCGGTCGACGCGATCACCCGGCTGACCGAGGACCAGGATGGCGGCGAGGTCTGGCGCCTGCGCCGGCGCGCCCATGCGGCCACGCTCTCGGCCCTGCAGACGCAGGGCTATTTCTCGCCGGTGGTCACGCTCGAGGTGGGGCGCGACGTGGGCGGCGAGACCTGGGACATCATCATCGAGCCGGGCGAGCGCACGCAGGTGGGGGCGGTGGACCTGCAGTTCCGCGGCCAGATCCTGCGACCCGAATATGCACCGCGTCTGGAAAAACTCAAGGGAGAGTGGTCGCTCACATCCGGGCAGACCTTCATCAATGCGGACTGGAGTGATGCCAAGGATGCCCTGCTCGAGGACATCAGCCGCAAGGATTTCTATTTCGCCCGCTACGACCATACGCGGGCGACGGTCATTGCCGAACAGGCCAGGGCCGATCTGGCGATCAGTGTCGACAGCGGGCCCCAGGTGCGTCTGGGCGAGCTCAAGGTTCTGGGCCTGCGCCGCGTGCCGCTCAAGCTGGTCAGGCGCACTGTGGATTATGAGCGCGGCGAGCCGTATGACCAGCAGCGGCTCGATGACTGGCAGCAGGCGCTGAACGAAACCAGCTTCTTTCGCGGCGCCTTCGTGACGCTGCAGGAGGACGAGGAATACCGGCGCGTGCTCGAAGACGATTCGGTGGAGCTGCCGCTGCAGGTGCGTGTCACCGAGGCGCTGGCGCGCCGCTTTTCGGCCTCTGTGGGTGCAGACAGCGATCACGGCCTGCGCGTCGAGGGCCTGTACCGGCAGAACGTGGTCTTCGGCCAGCCCGTGTGGATGGAGACGGGGGCGGGCGTGGACTACCGGCGCCAGCGCGCCTTTCTGGACATCCATCTGCCGCCCGACAGGGACGGCTATAACGATGCCGTCGGCGTGCTCGCCAGCAATACCGACATCGAAGGCGTGCGCACACGGCGCTTCGGTCTGGGCTGGAAGCGGCTGCAGGAGCGCAAGGCTGCGGGTGACAGCCGGGTGGACTATCAGGTACGCACCGGCATTGTGCTTGCCCACGACTGGACGCGCAATCGCGGTGCAGACAAGTACAAGGTGCCCACGCTGACGGCAACCTGGCAGTGGCTTCGCCGTGATGTGGATGATATCTACGATCCGCGCGAAGGCCACCTGGTCGAGTTCGGACTGGGCGCGGGTCTGACGCTGGACCGCGGCGAGCCCTTCGGCCGTACTTCCGTGCGCGCCCAGAAATGGTGGCCGGTCGGCGATCACGATGTTGTGACGCTCAGGGGCGAAGTGGGTAAAGTTTGGTCAAGAACCGATCGCCTGCCGGAAGATTTCGGCTACCGTACGGGGGGTGCCCGCTCCATTCGGGGCTATCGCTTCAACAGCCTGGGCGTGGAGCGTGGTGATGCCATCGTCGCAGCACAGGCGCTGGTGGCGCTTGGTGTGGAATATACGCACTACTTCACTCCGGAACTCGGTATGAATGTCTTTGTCGACGCCGGTGATGCCGCACCTTCGTTCCGCCAGCTCAGCTGGCATCTGGGCTATGGTGTCGGTTTGTCCGTACGCACACCGGCCGGACCATTTTCAGTTGATCTGGCCTACGGTCAGTATGACCGGCGGCTGCGCCTGCACTTCTCGCTGGGTATTGCATTTTGAGTCGACGCTCGGGCTGGTTGCGTCGCGTCCTGATCTGGACGGGGCCGCTGTTCACCATCGTTGTGCTGCTGGTTGCCGGCTTCACCGGGTGGCTTCTGGCGACCACGGCGGGCCTGCGCTGGGCCCTGTTCACGACGACGTCCATCGTCGGGGGCGAGGTGGATGGCGTGTCGGGTTCGGTATGGCACGGCGTGGCGCTGGAGCGCTTCCGCTTTGACAATGATGATCTGCGGGTCGATGCGGAAGGCCTGCGCCTGCGTGTCGCCTGGCCGTCGCTGCGCCAGGGCCTGCTGCAGATCGAGGAAGTGGCGGCCGAGCGCCTGGATGTCGCCCTGGCGGCGGCGCCGGCTGCCGATGACGATGAGGATGAAGCACCCGCCGTGCCCGAGTTGCCCCTGCGCGTGCAGGTGGACCGGCTTGCACTGGGCCGGTTTTCCTTCGAACAGGCCGGCGAGCCCCTGCCGGTCGTCCTGTCTTCGCTGGAAGTGCGCGCGAAGGCGTCCCGCGAAGGTGCGGAGCTGGTGCTCGAGCGCCTGCGCGTCGATCATGCCGCAGCCCTGCTCGATCTGAGCGGCCGGGTCAGCCTGGCCGCCCTGGCCCATCCCTGGCCGTTCGAGGCCAGCCTGCACGCCGGTGTGCAGGCGCAGGCCGATGATCCCCAGCTCTGTGCCCGGCATTATCTGCCGTCGCTGCCGGCGGCTTCCGAAGCCTCCGGTGACGATGACCATTGCACACTGGACATCCACACCACGGCCGGCGGCTCGCTCGAGCAGATCACCGTCGTCACCCGGGGCAGTGGTCAGGGCATGCAGCTGGATGCCGTCGCCGATCTGAGGCCCGGGGCCGGCTTCCCGCTCGAGAAGGCGACGCTGGATCTGGTGCTGGCCGATGCGTCGTCCCTGCGTGCGCGCATCGGCTGGGACGCGGACGAGGACGCCGCCGAGGCGATGGCGCGCGATCGTATCCATGGCCGGCTGCAGTCCGAGCGCCTCGATCTGGCGGGCCTTCTGGGAGGGGCGCTGCCCTCCGCCGTGCTCAGCACCGAAGCGGAGTTCGAGTTGTGGCTGGTCGATCGCAGCCGGCCCGAGGCGGTGCGGATCGATCTGGCCTTCGCGCCGGATTCCGTCTGGAACGACGCACCCCTGTCGGGTCATCTGCGGGCGGCGCTGGGCCTGCCGTCACCGCCCGGTGACGATGCTGGAATCGACCTTGCCGGCGTGCGCCTGCAGGCGCTGGATGTGGACCTGCAGCTGGGCGGCAACCAGGTGCGCGCCGACGGCAGCCTGGGCGGCGACGGCGATGCGCTGGCATTGCAGGTGGAGGCCGACCGGCTGGCGGGCTTCTGGCCGGGCCTGCCGGGTGGCCTGAGGCTGGCGGCCGATATACAGGGCGGCCTTGCACAGCATGCGCTGGCGCTGGACGCCCGCTATATACCGCCGGAGGCGCGCGATGACCGTCTCGGGCAGGCACCCGCGCATGTGGCGCTCGGCCTCGAGGGAGACTGGGACGCCGCCGCCGGCTGGACGGGCCGGCTGCAGGGCCTGACGGTGCACCATGCCGGCCTGCGCCTGTCCGTCGATGGTAGGCCTGCCCTGTCCTTTGCGCCCGAGCCCCGGGATGATGCACCGCAATGGCAGGTGGGCCCGGCCGGCCTGCACCTGGCGCTGGACGACAAACCCATACTCGATGTGCGTCACGAAGCGTCATACGGCCTGGCCGACGGCCGGATGGGCACGCAGGGCAGGGTGGAGCAACTGGTCGTGGGTGCCGCCCTGGTGGATGATATACAGAAGCTCATGGCACTGGCGGGCGTGGACAGTCCCGGCCTGAACAAGGCCGATCCGGCCCGTGGCGGCGTCAAGACGACGGGGCGCAACTGGCGTCGTGACGTGAAGATCACCATGGGCCTCGACTGGGATCTGGAATATGGCGCGGCGCTGGCGGGCCGGCTGCAGCTGCGCCGTCTGGATGGCGACATCATGGTGCCGGCCGATCCGCCGTTCCGGCTGGGCCTGCAGGATCTGGCGCTCGAGGTCACAGCCCGGGCCCAGGAGGGCGGCAGCCGCATCGACGCACAGCTTGAGCTGACCAGCCGGCGCATGGGCCATATCAAGGCGGGCGCCCGCAGCCTGCTGCTGTTTCCGCCCGGGGGTGCGCCCGCGGTTTCGGATGAGGGTGTGGCCCTGAACGTCGATGCGGCCGTGGAGAATCTCGCCTGGGTGAGCCTGTTCACCGGCGATGCGATGGAGTTCGGCGGCAAGCTCGATGCCAGGCTCGCCGCGCGGGTGCGCATGGACGGCAGCTGGGACGGGACGGGAGAAATCCACGGCAGCGAGCTCAAGGTGGTGCGCGTCGACGATGGCCTGCGCCTGCTCGATGGCAGCCTGGAGGCGCGGCTGGAGCAGGACCGGCTTCTCCTGGAAAAGCTGGAATTCCCCGCAAAGCTGCGCGTCATGCCGAAGGACCGGCGCGTTGCCCAGTGGCTGGAAACACCCGAGGCGGCCGGCGGCGCGCTGCGCGTGAGCGGTGACTGGCGGCTGGACGACATGGCCGGTGACATCAAGGTGGCCCTGGATCGCTACCCCGTCCTGCAGCGCACCGACCGCTTCATCATGGGTTCCGGCGATATCGCGGTCGCGGTCCGCTTGCCCGCCCTGGCCATCACGGGCGGGGTGCGCATGGATGCCGGCTGGGCCGATCTGGACATGCTGGGCAATGTGCCCACGCTCGACGGCGATGTGGTGATCGTGCACCACGGCGACACGGTCGAGGAAGTCGACGTCCCCATGGATATCAGCATGGCGCTGGATGTCGACATGGGCCGGCGCTTCTATCTGACCGGCTATGGCGTGGATTCCGGCCTGACCGGCAAGCTCCACGTCTCCATGATCAAGAACCGGCTCACCGCCGTGGGTGCCCTGGAGACGCGGGGCGGCGTTGTCGAGGCCTATGGCCAGCGCCTGGAGCTCAGCCGCGGCACCGTGACCTTCCAGGGCGACATCGGCAATCCGGTGCTTGCCATCGAGGCGGTGCGCAAGGGCCTGTCCGTAGAGGCGGGCGTGAAAGTGGCGGGCACGGGCAAGCGGCCGCGCATCGATCTCATCTCCTATCCGGAAGTCAGCGAGATCGAGAAGCTCTCCTGGCTGCTGTTCGGCCACGGGCCGGACGACTCGCGGGGTGATATGGCCCTGCTGCTGTCGGTGGGAACATCCTTCCTGGGCGATGGCGAGCCTTTCTATCGCAAGTTCGGCATTGACGAGGTGGGGCTGCGTTCGGGCGAGCTGGGCAGCGCGGGCAGCATACTGCCGGTGGAAAGCGTGGTCAGCGGCCTGAACAGCGGCGCCAACGACCTGGAGCGCCAGTTCATCCTGGTGAGCAAGGGTGTGAGCCGGGGCTTTACGCTCAGCCTGCGCCAGGCCCTCTCGGATGCCGGCACCGTGGGCCGGGTCAGCTATCGCCTGGCGCGCAACCTCACGGCCGAGCTCAGCGTGGGCTCGGTAAACGGTCTGGCACTGGTCTGGCGCTGGTTCTCGCGGGATTGAAGCACGCGGCCGGCCCATGCGATAAAATGGCGGACGATACTGAAGTGGTGGAGGCCATGAGCATCAAGAATGATCGCTGGATCCGCGAGCAGGCGCAAGCAGGCATGATAGAACCCTTTGAGCCGGGCCAGGTGCGCACGCGCGACGGCCGGCCCATCGTCAGCTATGGCACCAGCAGCTATGGCTACGATGTGCGCTGTGCGGGCGAATTCAAGATTTTCACCAATATCAATTCCACCATTGTCGATCCCAAGGCGTTCGACGAGAAGTCCTTTGTGGATTTCGAGGGCGATGTGTGCATCATCCCGCCCAACTCCTTCGCCCTGGCGCGCACGGTCGAATACTTCCGCATACCGCGGACCGTCCTGACCGTGTGTCTGGGCAAGAGCACCTACGCCCGCTGCGGCATCATCGTGAATGTGACACCCCTGGAGCCCGAATGGGAAGGGCATGTCACCCTGGAGTTTTCCAATACCACACCCCTGCCGGCAAAGATCTACGCCGGCGAAGGCTGTGCGCAGATGCTGTTCTTCGAGAGTGACGAAGTCTGCGAAGTCTCGTACCGGGATCGCGACGGCAAATATCAGGGCCAGCAAGGCGTCACTCTGCCCCGCGCCTAGGAGCATCACCATGAAGTTTCGTTTTCCCATCGTCATTATTGACGAGGATTACCGCTCGGATAATGCTTCCGGCCTGGGCATTCGCGCCCTGGCCGATGCCCTGGTGGCCGAAGGGGTTGAAGTGCTGGGCGTGACCAGCTATGGCGACCTGAGCTCGTTTGCCCAGCAGCAGAGCCGGGCGAGCGCCTTCATCGTGTCCATCGACGACGAGGAGTTCGACGTCGACTCGCCCGAGGACGTGGTCCAGGCCATCAAGAAGCTGCGCGCCTTCATCGTCGAGCTGCGCTTTCGCAACGAGGAAATTCCCATCTACCTCTATGGCGAAACACGCACCTCCCAGCATATTCCCAATGACATCCTGCGCGAGCTGCACGGCTTCATCCACATGTTCGAGGATACGCCCGAGTTCGTCGCACGCCACATCATCCGCGAAGCCCGGGCCTATCTCGACAGCCTGGCACCGCCGTTCTTCCGCGCCCTGGTGGATTACGCGTCCGAAGGCTCCTACTCCTGGCATTGCCCGGGGCATTCCGGGGGCGTGGCTTTCCTGAAAAGCCCGGTCGGGCAGATGTTCCACCAGTTCTTCGGTGAAAACATGTTGCGTGCCGACGTCTGCAATGCCGTGGACGAGCTTGGCCAGCTGCTGGATCACACAGGCCCGGTGGCGGAGTCCGAGCGCAACGCCGCCCGCATCTTCTATGCGGACCACTGTTTCTTCGTCACCAACGGCACATCCACCTCCAACAAGATCGTCTGGCATGCCAATGTGGCGGCCGATGACATCGTGGTGGTGGATCGCAACTGCCACAAGTCCATACTGCACGCCATCACCATGACGGGCGCCATTCCCGTGTTCCTGCGTCCCACGCGCAATCACCTGGGCATCATCGGGCCTATTCCGCTGGAGGAATTCCATCCCGACAGCATACGGCGCCGGATCGAGGCCAACCCGTTTGCGCGTGCGGCCGCCAGCCGGCGTCCGCGCATACTCACGCTCACGCAGAGCACCTATGACGGAGTCATCTACAACACCGAGATGCTCAAGCAGCAGCTGGGCTCCGAGATCGATACCCTGCACTTCGACGAAGCCTGGCTTCCGCATGCGCCCTTTCACTCGTTCTATCGCGACATGCACGCCATCGGCGAAGGGCGCGAGCGCTGCGAGGACACCATCGTGTTCGTCACGCATTCCACGCACAAGCTGCTGGCCGGCCTGTCCCAGGCCTCGCAGATCACGGTGCAGGATGCCGCCCGGCGCCGTCTGGACCGCAACGTCTTCAACGAAGCCTATCTGATGCACACGTCCACCTCGCCGCAGTACGCCATTATTGCGTCCTGCGACGTGGCGGCGGCGATGATGGAGCCCCCCGGGGGCACGGCCATGGTGGAAGAGAGCATTTCCGAAGCCATGGATTTTCGTCGCGCCATGCGCAAGGTGGAGTCCGAATACGGCCGCAACGACTGGTGGTTCAAGGTCTGGGGGCCGCGCCACCTGCCCGCCGAAGGCATTGGTCACCGCGACGACTGGCTGCTCGAATCGGGGGCTGAATGGCATGGTTTCGGTGATCTGGCCGACGGCTTCAACATGCTGGACCCCATCAAGGCCACGGTGGTCACGCCGGGGCTGGACATTTCGGGCACGTTTGCCGAAACCGGCATCCCGGCGGCCCTGGTCTCGCGCTATCTGACCGAACATGGCATCGTCATCGAGAAGACGGGCCTGTACTCCTTCTTCATCCTGTTCACCATCGGCATCACCAAGGGCCGCTGGAACACCCTGGTGACGGCTCTGCAGCAGTTCAAGGATGATTACGATCGCAACCAGCCCATGTGGCGCATCCTGCCGGAGTTCTGCAAGGAGCATCGCCGCTACGAGAGCATGGGCCTGCGCGATCTGTGCCAGCAGATCCACGAAGCCTACCAGGCCGTGGACCTGGCCCGCCTGACGACCGAGGTCTATCTGAGCGACATGGAAGCCGCCATGAAGCCGTCCGACGCGTTTGCGCGCATGGCGCATCGCGAGACCGAGCGCGTGCCCATCGATGCGCTCGAAGGCCGGGTGACGGGGGTGCTGCTCACGCCGTATCCGCCGGGCATTCCCCTGCTCATTCCCGGTGAGCGGGTCAATCGCAGCATTGTGCGCTATCTGCAGTTCGTGCGCGATTTCAACGCCCGGTTTCCGGGTTTCGGCACCGATGTGCACGGCCTGGCCCAGGAAGAGGGCGACAACGGACGCGCACATTATTACGTCGACTGCATCCGCGAGGCCTGAGGCGCGTGGGCCTGCGCGCAGACGTTGCCGTAGATGTTGCCATTATCGGTGCCGGCGCAGCGGGCATGATGGCGGCATCGGTGGCGGGCCGGCGCGGGTTGCGGGTGGTGCTCATCGATCACGCCCGGCGGCTGGGCGAGAAGATCCGCATCTCGGGCGGCGGGCGCTGCAATTTCACCAATCTGGGTACAAGTCCGGCGCAATTCCTGTCGCGCAACCCGCATTTCTGCCGTTCGGCGCTGTCGGCCTACAGCCCGCGCGATTTTCTGGATCTGCTGGCATGTCACGGCGTCGCCTGGCATGAGAAACACCGGGGCCAGCTGTTCTGCAATGACAGCAGCGAGGCTGTCATCACCATGCTCAGGCGCGAGTGCGATCGCGGCGGCGTGCAATGGCGCATGCCCTGCAGCGTGGAGTCCATCGCGCAGGCGGCGGACGGTTTCGAGCTAGCGACCACGCAGGGCGGGGTACGGGCGGCCCGGGTCGTGCTGGCCACCGGCGGCATGGCGATTCCCCAGCTCGGCGCCACGGATTATGCGCTCAAGGTGGCACGCCAGTTCGGCCTGCGCGTGATCGAGCCCCGGCCCGCCCTGGTGCCCCTGCGCTTCGAGGCAGCCGCCTGGACGGGGTTTGCATCCCTGTCCGGTGTCAGTCTGGAAGCCGGCATCGGCGTGGGCGTCCCGCAGCGGGCACACTTCCTCGAGGATGTGCTCATCACCCACCGGGGCCTTTCGGGACCGGGAATTCTGCAGATATCCAGCTACTGGGAGCCGGGCGAAGATGTCGTGCTCGACCTTGCGCCCGGTCGGGATTTGGCGCACTATCTGCTCCAGGCCAAGCGGCAGGGGCGTCAGCGTCTGCTCGGCGCCCTGGCGGAAATCCTGCCGCGCCGGCTGGCGCAGCACTGGCTGGCGCAGGAAGGGCGGGGTGCCGAATTGGCCCAGACTGCGCTGGCCGAGCTGCCTGACAAAACGCTGCGCGCGCTGGCGGCGGGGCTGCAGGCCTGGTCCTGCCGTCCTGTGGGAACCGCGGGCTGGCGCAAGGCGGAAGTCATGCGCGGGGGGGTCGATACCCGGGAAATCGATCAGAAGACCATGCAGGTGCGCCGGGTGCCCGGGCTGTATATCGTGGGCGAGGCGCTGGATGTCACCGGTTGGCTGGGCGGTTACAATTTCCAGTGGGCCTGGGCTTCGGGGGTGGCCTGCGGCCGCGCCCTGGCGCCGGGCTGAAGGTTTCGTTCTCAGGGGGAAGGCAATGGCATTGCCGGAAGATCGCCGCTATGCGGCCACACATGAATGGGCCCGGCTGCGGGATGGCGAAGTCGAGGTGGGCATCACCGAGACCGCCCAGCAGGCGCTGGGAGATCTGGTGTTTGTGGGTGATGTGCCGGTGGGCGAGCATCGCCAGGCCAATGATGTGGCCGGCATCGTCGAGTCCGTCAAGGCGGCTTCGGAAATCCATGCGCCCGTTGCCGGGCGCATCACGGCATTCAACACGGCGCTGTCGGCCGCGCCCGATGCCATCAATGATGATGCCTTCGGCACCTGGATATTTCGCATGGAGGCCGATGATGCCGATGATCTGGCCGGCCTCATGGATGCCGAGGCCTATGCCCGCAGTGCCGGCGACTGACGTCGCCGGCCGCATATCGCGGGCTTTCGCGGTGACGCTTCTCAGTCTATCGTCTTGAGCACTTCGGCCAGCGTGGTGGCAATCTGGTCGATGTGCTTGTCTTCGATGATGAGGGGGGGCGACATCGCGATGGTGTCACCCGTGAAGCGCACCATCAGGCCCTTGTCGAAGCATTTCTGGAAGACTTCGGTTGCCCGTGCACCCGGTGCGCCGGGACGCGGTGCGAGCTCGATGCCGGCAACCAGGCCCAGGTTGCGGATGTCGATCACATGGGGGCTGTCCTTGAGGGCGTGCACCGCGTCCTCAAGCGGCTTGGCCATGGTGGCGGCCCGCGCGAACAGCTTCTCACGCTCGTAGATGTCGATGGTGGCCATCATGGCGGCGGTGGCCAGCGGGTGGGCCGAATAGGTATAGCCGTGGAAGAACTCGATGCCGGTGGACGAGGCTTCCAGAATGGCATCGTGGATCTCGCGACTCACCGCGACGGCACCGGCCGGCACGGCGGCATTGCTGATGCCCTTGGCCAGGGTGATCAGGTCGGGCTTGATGCCGAACAGCTCACTGGCCGTGGCCGCACCCAGACGCCCGAAGCCGGTGATGACCTCGTCGAAGATCAGCAGGATGCCGTACTTCTCGGTGATGGCGCGCAGGCGCTCCAGATAGCCCTTGGGCGGTACCAGCACACCGGCCGAGCCCGCCAGCGGCTCGACCATGACGGCGGCGATGGTGGAGGGATCATGCAGGGCGACGATGCGCTCCAGCTCGTCGGCAAGGTGGGCACCCCATTCCGGCAGGCCGCGCGTGAATGCGTTCTTGCTCACATCATGCGTGTGTGGCAGGTGATCCACGCCGGGCAGCAGCACCGGCGAGAAGGTGCGCCGGTTGGGAGAGATGCCGCCCACAGAAATACCGCCGAAGCCCACGCCGTGATAGCCGCGCTCGCGCCCGATGAAGCGGGTGCGATGGCCTTCACCGCGGGCGCGGTGGTAGGCGAGTGCGATCTTCAGCGCCGTGTCTGCGGATTCGGAACCCGAGTTCGTGAAGAAGATGCGGTCCATGCCTTCGGGCATGCAGCGCGCCACCGCCGTAGCGGCACGGAAGGAATCCTCGTGGCCGATCTGGAAGCTGGGCGCATAATCCATCTCGGTCGTCTGGCGCGTGATGGCGTCGATGATTTCCTGGCGGCCATGGCCGGCGTTCACACACCACAGGCCCGATGTGCCGTCCAGAATCTGCTTGCCCTCGACGCTGGTGTAATACATGCCCTTGGCCTTGGCCAGCAGGCGCGGGTGGGACTTGAACTGGCGATTCGCCGTGAAAGGCATCCAGAGATTGGACAGGTCTGGACGATTGGCTTGGCTGCTCATGGGGTACCTCGTTCAATAAACAGGGGGTCTGCAGAAAAACTGACAGTATCTGCCTCCATTCTGCTTGGAGTGGATGTTTTTTGACATATACAGTCGCTTGATATCGGGCATACTGTACTGCTGCGATAACTATAACTGTACAGTACGCCATGTTCCGAATCGAATTGCAGCGCGATCGTCGCCGTGCACCACCCCTGGTCGACCAGATTGTCCAGGCTTTCGAGGCCGCCATGCAGGCGCAGGCCCTGCGCCCCGGCATGGCAGTGCCGTCGCTGCGCCGCTTCGCCCAGGCGCATGGCGTCAGCACCTTTACCGTGGCCGCCGCCTACAGCCGGCTGGCGGCGCAGGGGCTGCTGGTGTCGCGCCCCGGCGCGGGCTATCGCGTGGCGCCGCGCCCGGCACAGCTTCCGCTGGTGCCGCCGGCGCGCTGGACGCCGCCCGAAGTGGGCCCGTCCTGGCTGCTGGCCGATGTCTTTGCCGACCATTCCATTCCCATCAAGTCGGGCTGCGGCTGGCTGCCGGCCGAGTGGATGAACGAGCCCGGCCTGCGCCAGGCCCTGCGCCGGCTGGCGCGCATGCCCCTGAACCAGCTCGGTGGCTACGGCCATCCCTATGGCTATTATCCGTTGCGCGAGGCGATTGCCGCCCGGCTGGGTGAGCAGGGACTCGCCGTCTCGCCGGCGGAACTCCTGCTCACCCAGGGTGCCACACAGGCGCTGGACATCCTGGTACGCACCCTGCTCGTGCCGGGCGACGTCGTCGTTGTCGAGCGTCCGGGCTATGCCAATCTGCTGCATGCGCTGGCAGGCGCAGGCGTGCGCATGCAGACCGTGGCGCGCCGGCATGACGGCTTGTGCCTGGACAGCCTGGAACAGCTGGCACGCCGGCAGCGCATCAAGGCCCTGTTCGTGAACACGGCGCTGCACAATCCCACGGGTACCAGCCTGGGCATGGGCAATGCCTTTCGCCTGCTGCAGCTGGCCGAGCGCCACGATTTCATGGTGATCGAGGATGACGTCTCGCGCGACCTGATGCCCGGGGCCGGACCCATGCTGGCCGCCATGGCCGGCAGCGAGCGCGTGCTCTATGTCTCGGGCTTCTCGAAGAGCATTACGCCGTCCATGCGCGTGGGCTATATCGCCGCAGGCCGCGGCCAGATTGCAGCACTGGCGCGCAGGAAGATGGCAAGCGGGCTCACCACGCCCGAAGCCATGGAGCGTACCGTGTACCAGATCCTGCGCCATGGCGATCACCAGCGCCAGCTCCAGCGCGTGCGCGACCGTTTGCGCACGGCGCACGATGTGCTCACCGACATCATGGTCCAGCACGATTTCGAGGTGTTTGCGCGGCCGCGCGCCGGCCTGTTCCTGTGGGCGCGCCCGCGCAGGGGTCACCAGGATCATCAGGACCATTATCCGGACGGGCTTGCGCTGGCGCGTCAGGCCCTGGGGCACGGGATCTGGCTGGCGCCCGGGGATTACTTCTTCACCCGCATGCACGTGGCCCCGGCGGACGGCCCGCAGCCGCGGGGCCTTCCTGATGATGAGCGCGGCTGGTTCCGCTTCAATGTGGCCTATTCAGCCCATCCCGGGCTGTGGCGATTCATGCGCGAGTACGCCGGTAGGTGACAAAGTCGAAGTCCAGCCCATTTTCCGCCGGCTGGGGCAGGCGTTCCACTTCCTGCCACTGCCCGGGCGCCACCTCCGGAAACCAGGCGTCACCGTCAATGTCCGCGTGGATTTCCGTGGCCACGATCTCGTCGGCCAGCGCCAGCGCCAGCCGGTAGATCTGCTCGCCGCCAATGATGTCGGCCTGCTCGTGGCCGGCTTCCAGGCAGGCGTGCAGCGCAGCATCGAGATCGGCACAGACTTGCGCCCCTTCGGCGTTCAGGCCGGCCTGGCGGCTGATGACCAGGTTGAGGCGGCCGGGCAGGGCGCGCCCCAGTGACTCCCAGGTCTTGCGTCCCATGATGATGGGCCGGCCCATTGTGGTGCGTTTGAAGTGGGCCAGGTCGGACGGCAGGTGCCAGGGCATCCGGCCCCGGACGCCGATGACGCGATTGCGGCTGTAGGCGACGACGAGGCGCAGGAAAGGACGTTGTTTCATCGGAATTTTCGTGCCATTCAGACTGCGACGGGCGCCTTGATGTGGGGATGGGCCTGGTAGTCGACGATCTCGAAATCCTCGTAGGCATAGTCGAACAGCGTGGGCGGCCGGCGCAGTATGCGCAGCCGGGGGTAGGGATGGGGTTCGCGCGAGAGTTGCAGCGCCACCTGGCTGAAGTGGTTGCGGTACAGGTGGCAGTCGCCCCCCGTCCAGATGAAGTCGCCCACCTCCAGATCGCACTGCTGGGCCACCAGATGGGTAAGCAGGGCGTAGCTGGCAATATTGAAGGGCACACCCAGAAAGATGTCGGCACTGCGCTGGTAGAGCTGGCAGGACAAGCGCCCCTGCGACACATGGAACTGGAAGAAGGCGTGACAGGGCGGCAGCGCCATGCGCGGAATATCGGCCACATTCCAGGCGGAAACAATGAGCCTGCGCGAGTCCGGCTGGCTGCGGATCTGTTCCAGCAGCCGGCTGATCTGGTCGATGTGGCCGCCGTCGGGCGTGGGCCAGGAGCGCCATTGCACCCCGTAGACGGGCCCCAGGTCGCCCCGGGCATCCGCCCATTCATCCCAGATGGTGACACCGTGCTCGTGCAGCCAGGCGACGTTGGCATCGCCGCGCAGAAACCACAGCAGCTCGACGAAAATGCTGCGCGTATGCAGCCGCTTGGTGGTGATCAGCGGGAAGCCTTCACGCAGGTTGAAGCGCATCTGGTAGCCGAAAACCGAGCGCGTGCCCGTGCCGGTGCGGTCGTCGCGATCCTGCCCATGTTCGTAGACATGGCGCATCAGTGTTTCATATTCGTTCATGACGGCCCCGTCCGTCCGCCGGCCAGCGTGATGCTGTGGGTGATGTCGGCAGTCTTGCCGAGCATTGCCGAGGCCGAGCAGTACTTGTCGTGGGACAGCTTCACGGCGCGCTGCACCGCAGCCTCGGGCAGATCATGGCCGCTGACGATGAACTCGAAGTGAATGTGCGTGAAGACCTTGGGGTCGGTGTCTGCGCGCCCGGCGCTCAGACGTACTTCGCAGCCGGTCACCGCGTGCCGGCCGCGCTTCAGGATAAGCACGACATCGTAGGCGGCGCAGCCGCCTGCGCCGGCAAGCAGCATTTCCATGGGGCGGGGCGCCAGATTGTTGCCACCCCCGTCGGGCGCGCCATCCATGGCGGTGACATGACCGCTGCCCGTGCTTGCCACGAAAAGCATGCCTTCGGGCCCGGCCCAGCGGACCGTGCATTCCATTCTGTTCTCCTGTCGTTCGGATTTCAGTGTAACCCGTCGAAAGGGCGCGTCATCTCCCCGTGCCTGCCGTGGTGCGCGCCCGTCCGAAATGCGCATCAAGACCATGCAGCACCTAGGGTCAACCCTGACTCCGGTTGCTTAAGGCTTTAACATTTTACGTGGTCTGGGGAAGCTCTGAACAAGTCGAGCGGTAAGCAGGCGCTGCGGAGCAGGATGGGATGCAAGGCGCAAACCGCAGTGATAGCATCGCTATCGCGAGGATTTGCAACACGGCAGACCGCCTGGTTCCGCAGATGCATGCGGCGCGGGGACTTGTTCAGAGCTTCCCTTGCGGACAGCCCATCCGCGAGGACCGATTTTGCAATGATTTCCCGGAGATATCGTGAACAACGTTACCGTCCTGCTCCTGGCATTTACCCTGTCCGTCACCGGGCTGTTCGTCTTCATCTGGTCCTTGCGCCACAAGCTTTTTGATGAAGACCCGGCGGCGGCCAAGGTCATCTTTTCCGAAGGCGAGATCGGCACCATCGAGGAGCCGGCCGCCACGGCGGCCCAGAAGACCGCCCTGCAGCGCACCATGGACGAAACCGAGGCGGAGGTCGACGAGGCCTTCAGCAGGGAGCGCCAGGCCATAGAGCTGAAGGCGCGTGTCGAGGCCGACAAATCCAGCGCCTACGTCACTTTCGTCTTCCTGTCCTGTTCGGTGGTCTGGCTGGTGCTGGCGTCGCTGGCGGGCCTGATCAGCTCCTACAAGCTGCATCAGCCGGATTTCCTGACCGAATACGCCTGGCTCACGTTCGGGCGCATACGCACACTGCACCTGAATGCCGTGGCCTATGGGTGGGCACCCATGGCGGCCTTCGGCATTGCCATGTGGACCCTGCCGCGTCTGCTCAAGACGCCGCTGCACGGCGGGCGCTTCGCCCTGCTGGGCGCCATGCTGTGGAACGCCGCACTGATCGCCGGCCTGGGCGCCGTCGCCGCCGGCTTCTCGGACGGCCTGGAATGGCTGGAGATCCCCTGGCAGATTGACATCCTGTTTGTCGTGGGCGGTGCCCTCATCGGCCTGCCGCTGGTGTTCACGCTGCAGAACCGCAAGGTGGAGCACCTTTATGTTTCCGTCTGGTACATGGGGGCGGCGCTGTTCTGGTTTCCCGTACTCTTTCTGGTGGGCAACCTGCCGGGCGTGCACTTCGGCGCCGAGCAGGCAACCATGAACTGGTGGTTCGGCCACAACGTGCTGGGCCTGTTCTACACACCGGTGGCGCTGGCAACGGTGTACTACTTCCTGCCCAAGATCATCGGCCGGCCCATCCAGTCCTACAACCTGTCGTTGCTGGGATTCTGGGCGCTGGCCTTCTTCTACGGCCAGGTCGGCGGTCACCACCTGGTGGGCGGGCCGGTGCCCGGCTGGCTGGTCACCCTGTCCATCGTCCAGAGCATGATGATGATTGTTCCGGTGATCGCCTTTTCGGTGAACCAGCACCTCACCATGCGCCATCATTTCGGCACGCTCATTCATTCGCCCACGCTGCGCTTCATCGTGCTGGGCGGCATGATGTATACGCTGAGCTCGGTCCAGGGTTCCTTCGAGGCCCTGCGCAGCATCAATACCATCACCCACTTCACGCATTTCACCGTGGCACACGCCCATCTGGGTCTCTACGGTTTCTTTTCGCTCGTGATGTTCGGCGGCATGTATTTCGTCATGCCCCGCGTGATGTCATGGGAGTGGCCCTATCCGCGCCTGATTTCCCTGCATTTCTGGCTGGTGGTCATTGGCTTCGGCATCTACTTCACCGGGCTCACCATCGGCGGCTGGTTCCAGGGCCTGGCAATGCTGGATGCATCCGTGCCGTTCATGGACAGCGTGCGGCTGACCATTCCCTACCTCGAATCGCGTACGGTGGGCGGGCTGCTGATGACCCTGGGTCACCTGATCTTTGCCGGCCACTTCGTGGCCATGGCGGTGCGTCGCGGGCGCCGTCGTCATGGCGCGGCATTGCTGCATGAGCAAACGCTGGCCACCTCGACTGCTTCTACGGAGTCCTGATTCATGCAAAGCGAATACAAGCTGCTTGGCGGCGCCATGGTCACGCTGGCCCTGGCCATCTCGGCACTGGTGGTGCTGCCCTACATCCAGCTCTCCGACATCCAGCCTCCGGCGGGCCTGAAGGATTACACCTCGGTGGAGAAGCGCGGACGCGCACAATACATCTCGAACGGCTGTGTGTACTGCCACACGCAGCAGCCACGCGCACGGGCGCAGGCACCCGATGCCGAGCGCGGCTGGGGACGGGCACCCGTGGCCGGCGATTATTTCTATGACAAGCCCCACCTGATGGGCACCATGCGCACCGGTCCCGACCTGCTCAATATCGGTGCACGCCAGCCCAGTGCCGACTGGCAGCTGGGACACCTGTACCAGCCGCGCGCCTATGTTGAAGACAGCATCATGCCGTCCTACCCCTATCTGTTCGAGGTCAAGGACGAGGCGCAGAAGGGTGATCGCGTTGTGAACCTGCCGCCGGGCCACGCGCCGGCGGGCAAGGTTGTGGTTGCCCGTCCCGAAGCGGTGGATCTGGTCGAATACCTGCTGGGCCTGGACCGTACCTACCCGATAGAGCCGCCGCCCGCGCGCCCCTGAAGTCAGCAGGCTACTGGAGTTGATGATGTCAGAACTGTCCAAGCGAACCGATGCACAGAAACGCGAGAATCCCGAGCCCTGGGAGGGCACACGGCCCATTCCCTGGTACGTGATCACCGTGGTCGCGGGCCTGTTTCTGTGGGCCATCGGCTATATCTGGATGACCACGCAGCCGCTGGCACCCGAGTATGGTGACCAGCGTACGGCCCTGGATTTTCAGCAGGCGGCTGCGGGTGATGATGGCGGTGTGGTTGACGGCGCCCGCCTGTATGCCAACCATTGCGTCGCCTGTCACCAGGCCACGGGTGCCGGCCTTCCCGGTGTCTTTCCGCCGCTGGCGGCGTCCGAATGGGTGCTGGGCAGCCCCGCAGTGCTGGTGCAGATCCTGCTGCACGGCGTTCATGGCGAGCTCACCGTCAATGGCGTGACCTATTCGGGTGACATGCCGGCCTTCGGCGACAAGCTCAACGATGCCGAGATGGCGGCAGTGGCCACCCACCTGCGCACCAGCTTCGGCAATGAGGGCGACGCGGTCGAGGCCGATCTGGTTGCCGCGCAGCGCACCGCCGTCGATCGCGACAGCCCCTGGCAGGGCGATGCCGACCTGTCGAAGCTGGAATAGTGTGATGACAGAGGGCGGGCCATGAAGTCGTTGCTGGCCATTGTGCTGATTCTGGGCCTGGGCGGCGTAGCCACCTGGGCGCAGACCGATGGTTTCAGCGTGCTGACCACCGAAGCCGCGCGCCGCCAGGCGATTCTCGCATCGCCGTTGCCGGTGCCGGCCACCGAATTGCAGCTGGCCGACGGGCACAGCACCGGATTGCGTACCTGGCTGTCCGACGACGGCCGCGTGACCATTGTCAACTTCATCTTCACACGCTGTGCCACCGTGTGTCTGAGCATGGGCGACGAGTTCCAGCGCCTGCAGGCGCGCATTCTCGAGCGCGGCCTGCAGGACTGCGTGCGCCTGCTCAGCGTCAGCTTCGATCCGCGCGACACGCCGCGCTGGCTGGCGGCGTACGAGAAGCGCATGAATGTCGATCCCGATATCTGGCAGATCGTGCTTGCACGTAATGACGACGAGCGCCGCCGCCTGCTCGATACCTTCGGCATCATCGTCATCCCGGCGCCGCTGGGCCAGTTCGAGCACAATGCCGCCTATCACATCGTGACGCCCGACGGGCAGCTCACGCGCATCATCGATCTGGAAGAGGGTGATGCCGCCCTGCATTATGCATTGGCCGGCGCCGGTGACGCCGGCAACGGAGGACAGCCATGAAGCGCATGGCCTTCGCTTCGGGCGGCGCACTCCTCCTCGTGCCGGCGCTGGTCCTGCGCACGCCGCTCGAGTCGAGCATGACGGCCCATATGCTGGTGCATATCCCGCTGCTGGCGCTTGCCGGTGTGCTTGCAGGCCTGGCCCTGTCGCAGCATGCGGCGGCACACCCCCGGGGCGGGCCGGCGCAATGGGCGCGCCGCCTGCAGGGCTATGACGCCCACGGCGCAAGCGGGCTGCTCTATGCGTCGCTCACCGGCATGTTCTGGATGATTCCCAAGGCGCTGGATGATGTGCTGTTGTCACCCTGGGTGGCCCTGGCAAAATTCATCAGTGTGGTGCTGGCCGGCATCTGGCTGGTACCCGCCTGGCGGCGCGCCCATCGCGTGATCCGCCTGTTCTTTGTCGGTGGTTTCTGCTGGGTGAGCGCCATCGTGGGCATGCTTTACCAGGAGAGCACGGCGCGTCTGTGCAATTTCTATCTGCTGGACGATCAGGCGTGGGCCGGACGCGGGCTGGTTATACTTGCGGTGATTTTGCCGCTGGCCTGGCTCGTGGCCGAGTTCCTGCATCATCGTACGCAGACCGGTACCGGGAAACAGGCAGGCGCGGCAACCCCGGTGCACTATCGTTCCCAGGAGTCCTCATGAACACTTCCGCATCCGTCTCCCGGGCACCCTTGCGGCGCCCCGGCTTTGTTGATCAGATCCTGACGGAAATCGGCCATGCCCTGCAGGTGCTCGACGGTTCCGTCCAGGCCGGCCGCCCGAATCCGGCCGGTCCCATGCCGCCCGCCGGCGCTGAAAATGCGCCGCCCGCGCTCAGCAGTGAGGAGCAGACGCATGCCGCCGGCCTGATGCGCGTCAACCACGTGGGTGAAATCTGCGCCCAGGCCTTGTATCGCGGTCAGGCCATTTTATGTCGCGATGCAGCAATTCAGGATGTCCTGCTGGAGGCGGCCACCGAGGAAGTCGATCATCTTTCCTGGTGCCGCGACCGTCTTGACGAGTTGTCCAGTCGTCCCAGCCTGCTGAACCCCCTGTGGTATGCAGGCTCATTTTCGCTGGGCCTGCTGGCCGGGCGTGCCGGTGTCGGATACAACCTGGGCTTCATGGCGGAAACCGAGAGTCAGGTCGAGGAGCATCTGGATGGCCATCTGCAACGCTTGCCCGCACAGGACGTGCGTTCGCGGACCATCGTCGCGCAGATGCGCGAGGATGAGATCGGCCACAGAAACACGGCGGAAGATCATGGCGCCGTCTCGCTTCCACTGCCGGTTCGTCTCGCCATGCGCGCCATGTCACGTGTGATGACGACGACGGCCTACCGGTTTTGACAAGGCCGTAACCTAGGGTTTATACTAGTATCTGACTGGGGCGCTTATCCGGCTTCAGGCCTTGTTCAAAGCAGTGAAAAACAAGGTTGTGTGGGCAGGAAAACAACATCTTGCATTGCACAAAAAAGCGGGTTATACTTCAGTCATCGGATGTCGAAAGGGATGCAGAACAAGTCAACGCAACCCTCAGGCAGCGGCCCGGGAAAGCCATCCTGAAAGGCCGAATTTGCCAGACATGCCACGGTTGTCTCCTCCACCCTCCTCCTTTGGTGGATTTGGCCCGGAATCTCTTGATTCCGGGCTTTTTTTTTGGTGCTTCCCGGACATCTCCAAGGCGGCGCGACGGCGTTACACTGGGCGTATCAGCACAATATCGGCAGGAGCATGGCATTGGATCTGGATGAGGTGAAACTGGCGGTCATCGGCCTGGGCTATGTGGGCCTGCCGCTCGCCGTTGCATTCGGCAAGCAGCGCCCCGTAACGGGCTTTGATATCAATCCGCAGCGCATTGCCGAGCTGCAGGCCGGGCGCGATCGCACGCTGGGCGTGGATGCACCGTCGCTGGCGGCGGCAAAGGGCTTGCGCTTCACGAGCACGCCCGCTGACCTGGCCGACGCCAATGTCTATATTGTCACCGTGCCCACGCCCATAGATGCCTACAAGCAGCCCGATATGGGGCCGCTGTTGCGCGCCAGCCAGACCATTGGCGCCGTGCTTGCCCGGGGCGATATCGTCATCTACGAGTCCACCGTCTATCCGGGTGCGACGGAAGATGACTGTGTGCCGGTTCTCGAAGCGGTGTCCGGGCTGCGTTTCAACCACGATTTCTACGCGGGCTACAGCCCGGAGCGCATCAATCCGGGCGACCGCGTGCATACCTTCGAGGCCATCTGCAAGGTGACTTCGGGCTCCACGCCCGAAGTGGCCGACCTGATCGACCGCCTCTACGGGCAGGTCGTCACGGCGGGCACACACAGGGCACCGTCGATACGTGTGGCCGAAGCGGCAAAAGTGATAGAGAACACCCAGCGCGACGTCAATATTGCGCTCATCAACGAGCTGGCCATACTGTTCAATCGCATGGGTATCGATACCCAGGCCGTGCTCGAGGCCGCCGGCACCAAGTGGAACTTCCTGCCGTTTCGCCCGGGGCTGGTGGGGGGGCACTGCATCGGCGTCGATCCGTATTACCTGACGCACAAGGCCCAGTCCGTGGGTTATCACCCCGAAATCATCCTCGCGGGGCGGCGCCTGAACGATCGCATGGGCGAGCATGTGGTCTCGCAGCTCGTCAAGGCCATGGCGCGCGCCGGCATTGTCCTGCAGCATGCACGTGTGCTCATCATGGGCCTGTCGTTCAAGGAGAATTGCCCGGACCTGCGCAATACGCGTGTGGTCGATATCGTGCGCGAACTGGACGATTACGGTGTGGATGTCGATGTGCATGACCCCTGGGTGGATGCCGGCGATGCCCAATCGGAATACGGCATCACTCTGATCGGGCAGCTTTCGCCCGGCACGTATGATGCCATCGTCCTGGCCGTGGGCCATGAGCAGTTCGTAAAGATGGGCGCGGATCGTCTGCGCCGCCTCGGCAAGCCGCAGCACGTTCTCTATGATCTCAAGTATGTCCTGGAGCCCGGACAGGCGGATCTGCGGCTCTAGGAATGAAAGGAGCGGATAATGAGCAATCGATATCAGCAGGCCCTGGACAGGCTGCGCCGGCAGCCGCAGTGCTGGCTCGTCACCGGGTGTGCCGGCTTCATCGGATCGAATCTGGTGGAAGCCCTGCTGCTCATGGACCAGCAGGTGGTGGGGCTGGACAATTTTTCCACCGGCTACCGGCGCAACCTGGATGAGGTGCGTGACAGCGTGGGGGCCGAACGCTGGGCCCGCTTCCAGTTTCACGAAGGCGACATCCGCGAGCTTGCCACCTGCCGCGACGTCATGCAGGGTGTGGACCACGTGCTGCACCAGGCGGCGCTGGGTTCGGTGCCGCGCTCGCTGAAAGACCCCGTCACGACGAATGCTGTGAATGTGGACGGTTTTCTCAATATGCTGGTGGCGGCGCGCGATGCCGGTGTCCGCTCCTTTGTGTACGCGGCATCCAGCGCCACCTATGGGGATGTGCCCGATCTGCCCAAGGTCGAGGGCAGGATAGGCCGGCCGCTGTCACCCTATGCCGTCACCAAGTACGTCAACGAGCTGTATGCCGAGGTGTTTGCGCGCAACTATGGTTTCGGCAGCATAGGCCTGCGCTACTTCAATGTCTTCGGCAAGCGCCAGGACCCTGAGGGCGCCTATGCGGCCGTCATTCCGCGCTGGGTGGCGGCCATGATCCGTGGTGAAGATGTGGTCATCAATGGCGACGGGCTGACCAGCCGCGATTTCTGCCATATCGACAACGTGCTGCAGGCCAATATCCTCGCGGCCATGGCTCAGCCCGAAGGGGTGGATCAGGTCTATAACGTGGCTTGCAATGCGCGCACCAGCCTGAACGAGCTGTTCGACTATCTGTCCCGGGCCCTGGCAAGCCATGGCATTGTGTACGACCGCGCGCCGATTCACGGCGAGTTCCGGCCGGGCGATGTGCGTCATTCGCAGGCGGATATCAGCAAGGCACGCCGCCTGCTGGGCTATGAGCCGCTGCACGACATCGTCCAGGGGCTGGAGGTGGCCATGCCCTGGTATACCCAGTTTCTTCAGTGATTTGAAATCGGTCCAGGGCCGCCGGGCGCTGCAGTGTCAGCGTTTCGTGAAAAGCGGAAAGAAATCGCGATCAGCCTTGAACAGGTGACGCGCCACGACATCAACCGCCAGGAATTCGATGATGCCGCCAAGGCCGGCGCCACCCGTGAGCATGACGTTGCGCAATTCCTGGGCCCGTGTCAGCAGGTTGTCATGGATGCGTTTGTGTGCCTCCGCTTTCGGGTAGCCATGCCTGGTCAGCAATTCTTCCTCGTGCCTGAAATGCACCCTGATGTGTTCGAGCAGCTCGTCGTAGGCCTGGATGACGGTATCGCGCCCGCTGGATGCCGAAGTGTGGGTATGAATAAGCACATTGGCCAGCCGGAACAGCTCGCGGTGTTCTTCATCGATAGAGGGTTCGCCGCATTCGTAGGCTTCCTGCCAGACAAGGTTCAGGGCTGCGAGCCCTTCCGCGCCGGCCCATACGTCTGAATTGCCGTTCGTGTCCACCCGCACGCAATTGCGCCCTTCTTCCTTGGCCGCGTACAGCATCTTGTCCGCACGTTCGAACCATGCAGCTATTGTTTCCTCGGACTGGTGCTCCGCAACGCCCAGACTGATGGTGACCTTGCCTGCCTCCGGGAAAACGTGGCCGGCCACGGCCTGTCGCAGCGTTTCAGCAAGCCGATCCGCACCGCGATAGCCCGTGGAGGGAGCAAGTACGATGAACTCCTCGCCTCCCCAGCGAAACGTGATGTCTGACGGCCGGAGGCTATTCTGGCAGACTTGCGCAAGTTCGCGCAGCACGGCGTCCCCTGCCTGATGCCCCAGTGTGTCATTGATGCGCTTGAAATGGTCGATATCGAACAGGATCATCGACAGCGGCTGCTTGTAACGCAGGCTGCGCGATCGCTCCTTGCCGATGATGTTGTCGAAATGCGCACGGTTCCCGAGTCCGGTCAGCGCATCGACGGTGGCCCGGTTCTCCAGCTCGACAACACGCTCGGTAAGATGCTGGTGATCAGGAACGGAGCAGCTCTCATCCGCATGCGGATGTTTGGACGGCGTCTGTTTCACTCAAGCCTCCGTTTGCAGTCTGTTCAATTCGCCGGATTCATAGTCCGACAGAATATCGATCTCAAGTGGGTCGGTACGGGGCATCATGATCACCTTTTTGTCATCATATCATCGGCAGGTAGCCCGGCTCGGGTCCACGGGGAAAGGCGTCGTCGAGCGCTGCCAGGTCCTGTGGCGTCAGTGTCAGGCGGTCGGCGCCGGCGTTTTCCTGCACATGCGCTGCGCGAGCCGCCTTGGGGATGGTGAACAGGCCGTCTTCGCGCAGCAGGAAGGCGAGTGCCACCTGTCTGGGTGTGGCGTCATGCGAGTGCGCGATGCGCGCCAGCACCCGCCCGCCGGTGCTGTCGGGTTCCGGGAAGTCATCATGCCCGAAAGGGCTGTAGGCCACTACGGCCACATCATGCGTCCGGCACCAGGGGATGACGCCGTGCTCGATGGCGCGCTCCTTCAGGTGGTACAGCACCTGGTTGCAGGCCAGTTTTCCCGGGCCCAGGATTGCCAGCGCTTCCTCCAGGTCGTCCACATCGAAGTTGCTCACGCCAAAGGCGCGAATCTTGCCGGCGGCCTGCAAGTCCTCGAAGGCGCGAAAGGTCTCCTCCAGCGGGATGCCGCCGCGCCAGTGCAGCAGATAGGTGTCCAGATAGTCCGTGCCCAAAGCCTTCAGCGAGCGTTCGCAGGCGGCCACGGCGCCGCGTCGCGAGGCATTCGAGGGCAGCACCTTGGAGACCAGAAAGACGTGTTCACGGCGTCCGCGTATGGCTTCGCCCACCAGCGTTTCGGCCGCGCCGGCGCCATACATTTCTGCCGTGTCGATATGGTTCATGCCGGCGTCGATGCCGGCCTGCAGCGCGGCGACGGCCCGGGGCCGGTGCGCCGCATCCAGATACCAGCTGCCCTGTCCCAGCAGGGTGACGGAGCGCCCGGTATTGCCAAACAGACGAGTCTTCACGTTCAACCTCAATCCAGAAGGGTGACGGGGCTGCCGGCGCGCACTTCCCCGGTGCGCTCCACCCGGGCATACATACCCAGCATGAGCCGCATGCCGACGGTGGCCGGGTACCTGCCCGCGGCCGGTTCGGCGTCGGGGTTGCCGGGATCACGGATGGCGTGCAGGGCCTGCAGCGTGCCGAAATCGCGCTCGCCGGTGGCGGGGTCCTGACCGGTGACCGGGCAGCGCGGCACGGGCCCGATGATGCGTATGATGGCATCGCCAATGGCCAGCCGGCGGTCTGTCCAGCCATCTTCCTCGAAGGCGGCAGGGCCTTCGAGCTCGAACAGCATGCGGAAGCGCTCGGCCCAGTGCGCTTCCGGCCCCCGGGCGCGGGTGCGCAACAGCGCCATGGTGGCCTGCGAGACCAGCGTCACCGGATGCACATCACAGGCGACCTCGTCGTCGGCCGCCTGCACCAGCCGAAGCGCCTGTCCGGCATGGCGGCTGATGGCTTCGTTCCAGGGGCCGCTCACCAGCCGGCCGCGGACCGGCCGGCCGTAGAAGTTCGTCGTGACGCTCTCGCCGTCGGCCCGTGCCGCAGCGCGAACGCACTGCCCGTCGGGAAGAGTGATGGACAGCGTATGGTTGATTGCGTCTGCTGTATCAGCCGTATCGAGCGCCGAGCGCAGCTGTACCAGCTTGCCCAGCTGCTTGCCGTTGCGCAGCCGGCCGTCATCATCGATGAGGTAGAAGCGGCGGTTGGCGAATACACCGCCGGCGTCCAGCTGCACGGCGGGCGGGTGCTGCAGGGCCGTGCCCTTGACAGGCGTGATGTTGATGCGATTTACAGTCATCGTGACGGGCACGGTGTCTCCTTTGTTTCAGTTGTCCTTGCGCTTGTCGCTGTAATATCGACCAGCATGTGTCCGATGACGTCACGGTGGTCTGCCTCGATTATGTCCTGAACCGCCCAATGCTGCAGCGTGTCTTCCAGCGCCTTGAGCCTCAGCGGGGTGCAGGCATCACCGCGCCATAGCCGGCGGGCGTAGGCCGCAGCGATCTCGCCGGGCGCGTGCCGGGTGCTGTGGATGCGCTCCTCGAACTGTATCTGCGGGAAGTACCCCCGGGAGTAGAGCAGATTGAACTGGGCGTGGAGCGGGTCGGCCGTGCGGATGTCTGCGGCCGGCGACATCAGCCCGAAGCCCGTTGCCAGCGCCTGCAGCAGGCTGTCCTCGCGCAGGGCGTACTGGCTGATGCAGACGATATGCCGCCCGGCCTGCAGCGCCTTGTACAGCAGGGCCGCGTCGGCCAGCGCCGGACTCATGTGGACGAATACCAGATCGAAGGCGCCTTCCCAGCCATATTCGTGAAGATCCACGTCTTCCCAGCGCGACTGCAGCAGTGCTTCCCCGACATAGGGCAGGCCGCTGTCATGCAGCGCCTGCCGCGCGTGCGCCTGCATCGCCGCCGAAGGTTCCACGCCGCTGACGCGTGCACCATGGCGCAGGAATTCCAGCAGATGATGCCCGCGGCCAAAGCCGATGTCGAGCACGGACTTTCCGCGCAGGTCCATGCGCTGTCTGATCAGGTCCATGGGCAGGTCCATGGGCAGGCCGGGCGTCGGGGTGCGGGGAGGGCGGGGGGTGTGCGAATGCGTCATTTGCGCGGCAGGTAAGTGAGGTGCCGGTCAGGTGCGTGTATGATCAGTGCTGCCGAAATTTTAATACGGAGGCGCAACATGGCAGCGATTGCCAACCCCGACTTCGCCACTGAGGTTCGCAGCAGTTTCGAGCGCCAGGGTGCCATGAAGCTGATTCGTGCCGACCTGCCGGTGGTCGAGCATGGCATGGTGGAAATCCATCTGCCGCACTGGGATGGCGTAGAGCAGCAACACGGTTATGTGCATGGCGGCGTGATTGCCATGATTGCGGATTCGGCCGCCGGCTATGCCGCCATGAGCGTTGCGCCGCCGGGCACCTCGGTGCTCACTGTGGAGTTCAAGCTCAACCTGCTTTCACCGGCGGATGGCGACATGCTGATTGCGCGCGGCACGGTGCTGCGACCCGGGCGCACCATCATCGTCACCCGTGCCGAAGTCTTCAACGTCTGTCAGGGCGAGCACAAGCTGTGCGCCGTGCTGCAGCAGACCATCATGGCCGTTGCCGACCGTTCCGAGAAGTGAGGGCCGGCGGCGCGGCGATTCCGCTTCAGGCGACGCGTCGCTGCTCGTGCTCCACCTGGCACTGGTAACAGCGCTTGGCCGTGGGGTAGGCATCCAGACGCGCGAAGCGGATGTTGCGGCCGCAGTCGATGCACTCGCCGTACTGGCTGCTTTCCAGGCGCTGCTCGGCCGCCACAATATCGCGCACTTCCTCGATATCACGCAGGATCTCGGCCTCGGCGATGCCCTGGCGCAGCGCAATGGCTGCGGCATGGCCGATCTGGCCGCTGCGGCTGATCTGGTCAACATCCAGATCGTGTTGCGAGCGGTGCGACACCTGGCGGATTTCTCCCAGGAGCAGTTCCTTGCGCTCGGCAATGCGTGCGGCGAGCTGCCGGCGTTGTGCATCGGTCAGGGGTTGGGCAGGCGTATTCATAAGTGCAGTCCGCAATAATGGAAAGGAAGCAGGATTCGGGCAAGATTCAAAGCCCCGAGTCTAACCGAAATAGGCCGCCTGCACTTCCACGTTCTCGCTCAACTCCGCCGCCGGCCCCTGCGCCACCATGCGGCCCTGCGACAGCACATAGCCGTAGTCCGAGATGGCCAGCGTCTGGCGGGCATTCTGTTCGACGAGCAAAATGGTGATGCCGCGCGCGTTGATGTCCTGGGTCACGCGAAAGTTTTCCTTGACGAACAGTGGCGACAGGCCCAGTGACGGCTCATCGATGAGGAGCATCTTGGGATCGGCGTTGCGCGTCTTCAGGGCCAGGTCGGCCGAGTTGCGTCCACCCGGTCCGATGGTCGAGGAGCCCCCGGTCAGCGGGCCGATGAAGGTGAGCTTGACGGTGTCCTTGGCATAGCCGGCCGGCGCCATGGACAGCAGACAGGCCAGACCGGCGACGGCCATCGAGGGGTGCCCGGGGGCTCTCTTTCGATCTAGGGTTTACCCCTAGACATTGCCTAGGGTTTACCCTATAATAAAACCCATGGACAAACTAACGCATGGGGATGCCGATATGATCAACGTTTCAAGAAAGCTCGCTGCGGCGGGTTCGGTGCCGGTTGGCGCCAGTGGTTCTCAGTCTCATGGACGGCGCGGGCACGGTGTCATGAACAGTGTGCGGCGCGTATTGCAGCGCATCGATCGCAGCGCTCAGGGTTACCTGGCTGCGCTTGCCGAAGCTCGCAATCATGACTACTGGAGCTGCTCGTGCGATTGGCAGCACTGATCCGCACAGGGGGCGTGAATGACAAAGGCCAGCGATATTCGCTGGCCTTTGTGCTTTGGTCTTCTTGTGAACGCTGCCGATTTATTGTTGGACACTGCCGTTGAGCACTGCCCCGGGTCACCTGGGTGACCATGCCTGTCTCCTCACCTGCATGACTTGCATTATGGACGAAACCCCGGCCATCGGCACCTAGGGTATCCACTAGTTCGTTCCGCTTCATGCAGATGCTCCGGTGTCCCTGATGTCGAGCAGCACCAGCACGGCACCCGCGCCGCCGTCGCGCTCCTCGCACTCCGCCCAGGCCTGTACGGCTTCCAGCTGGCTGAGCCAGCGCCGCACCGTATCCTTGAGCACAGGGGCATTGCCCGCCGAGCCATGGCCCTTGCCGTGAACCACACGCACGCAGCGCATGTCGTGCTCGCGGCAGCTCTGCACGAAACGATCCAGGCGCTGGCGCGCCTCGTCAAGCGTGGCACCGTGCAGATCCAGGCTTGCGCCCACGGGCCATTTGCGCTGTCGCAGCTTCTTCAGCAGCTGCGGGCCATGGCCCGCCTGCACAAAGGCGGTATTGTCGTACTGCTGGGGCGCCGCCGTGAATTCATCCGAGACCCGGGGTGCCGGCAGCGCAGGCTGACCCGCCGCGTAGCGCCGGCGCTCCTCGAGCTGGTCCGGAGTGGCCACAGGTGCCGGAGGTATCAACGCACGATTCGGCCGTTTCGACAGCGGGTGCACGCCCTGCATCACCCGGCGGAACAAGGCGCGGTCTTCCGGCCCCAGGCTGCGCGCCGGCGCGGCATCGCCCCCGGCAGTGGCAGGCGTCTCCGCCGGTGCCGGCGGCTTCAGCCGTCGCGCCTGCTTCTGCAGCGCACGCAGTTCGTCCAGGCTGCCAGCGGTGAGGGCGCGCCGGCGGCGCTCAGGCCTGGGCATCCTCTAGCCAGCGCTGCGCATCCAGCGCGGCCATGCAGCCCGTGCCGGCACTGGTGATGGCCTGACGGTAGACGTGATCCTGCACATCGCCTGCGGCAAACACGCCGGGCACCGATGTCATGGTGGCCATGCCTTCCAGTCCGCTGCGCGTGATGATGTAGCCGTTCTTCATGTCGAGCTGGTCGACGAACAGATCCGTATTGGGCTTGTGACCGATGGCAATGAAGACCCCGCTTACGTCCATGTCCTCGGTTTCGTTCGTCTGATTGTTGCGCAGCCGCGCACCGGTCACACCGGTGTCATCGCCCAGCACTTCCTCGAGTTCGTAGAATAGCTTGAGGCGCATGTTGCCGTTCTTCACCCGGTCCATCATGCGATCGGTGAGTATGGGCTCGGAGCGGAAGCCGTCGCGGCGATGCACGACGGTGACGGTGCGACAGATGTTGGACAGGTAGAGCGCTTCCTCGACGGCGGTATTGCCTCCGCCGACGACGATGACATCCTGATCGCGGTAGAAGAAGCCGTCGCAGGTGGCGCAGCCCGACACGCCCTTGCCCATGAAGGCCTGCTCGGACGGCAGGCCCAGATACATGGCCGAGGCGCCCGTGGCAATGATGAGTGCATCACAGGTGTACTCGGCGCCCGAGTCGCCGGCGAGGCGGAAAGGGCGTTGAGACAGGTCGGCACTGGCGATATGATCGAACACGAGTTCGGTCTCGAAGCGCTCGGCATGCTGCTGGAAGCGCTGCATGAGTTCAGGCCCCTGTACCCCTTTCGGGTCGGCCGGCCAGTTGTCCACATCGGTTGTGGTCATGAGCTGGCCGCCTTGTTCCAGACCCGTGATGAGGACGGGCTTCAGGTTGGCGCGGGCGGCATAGACGGCGGCGCTGTAACCCGCCGGCCCCGATCCCAGAATCAGGACTTTGGCGTGCTTGGGTGTGGTCATCGCTAGGCATCCGGAAAAATAGATAAACACCCAATTATAATGAGTCATGGCTAAATTACCTGCAGCTTCCTCGCGTTCGACCCGAAACGTGCGCAACGGGCCGTCGCCCCTGCAGCTGCGCGTCTCGGGTCTGCTGCGCGAGGCCCGCTGGATTCTGTTCGCGGGCCTGGCGGCCTGGCTGGCGCTGGTGCTGGCCACCTGGCATCCCCTTGACCCGGGCTGGTCACACTCCGTGCAGTCTTCCGTTGTTCACAACCGCGGGGGCACCCTGGGTGCACACATCGCCGATTTCCTGCTCTACCTGTTCGGCTATTCCTCCTGGTTGTGGGTGGTGTTGCTGCTGCAGCGCGTGGGCCTGGGGTTCTACCGCCTGGCCGGCACCCCGGCCCGGGACAGTGACGTCCTGCCGCGCGTGCGCTGGGAAGTGGGCATTGGCTTTGCGCTGCTGTTTGTGGGCGCCATGGGCATAGAGGCCCTGCGCATGCGTTCCATGGGCGCAGCGCTGCCTGCCCACGCCGGTGGCGAGATCGGCCAGCTCCTGGCGGCGGTGCTGCACTACAGCCTGGGCATGACCGGCTGTACCTTGTTGCTGCTGGCCATGGTGATCGCCGGCGCCAGCCTCTTCCTGGGCTTTTCCTGGCTGTCCGTGGCCGAGCGCATCGGGACGGCGCTTGAAAAAGGCGTGCTCGCGCTCCTGGCACGCCGTGATGCCCGGCGGGATCGCAAGGTGGGCGAAGCCAGGAAGGCCGAGCGTGCCTCCAAGGTCGACGCGCGCCAGGTCGATCTGGTGCACGAGCAGCCGGTGCGCATAGAGCCGGCCCTGTCTGCCATTCCCGTTTCCGCGCGTGTCGAAACCGAAAAGCAGCAGAAGCTGCCGTTGCCGCGCGACAAGGGCGAGGGTGACCTGCCTGCCATCAGCCTGCTCGACATGCCCGATGCGCGCCCAGAGGCCGTGGCGCCCGAGACCATAGAGTTCACCTCGCGCCTCATCGAGAAGAAACTGTCGGATTTCGGTGTGCGCGTGGTCGTGGTGGCGGCGCAGGCCGGCCCGGTCATCACGCGTTACGAGATCGAGCCCGCCACCGGCGTCAAGGGCAGCCAGATCGTCAATCTGGCCAAGGATCTGGCGCGCGCGCTCAGCCTGGTCAACATCCGTGTGGTCGAGACCATCCCCGGCAAGAACCTGATGGGGCTGGAGCTGCCCAACCCCAAGCGCCAGATGGTGAACCTGTCCGAGATCATCGGCTCGCAGACCTACGATGCGAGCAAGTCGCTGCTGACCATGGCGCTGGGCAAGGACATTGCCGGCAACCCGGTCGTGGCCGATCTGGCGCGCATGCCGCACCTGCTGGTTGCCGGCACCACGGGCTCGGGCAAGTCCGTGGGCATCAACGCCATGCTGCTCTCGCTGCTGTACAAGGCGCGCCCGGATGAGCTGCGCCTCATCCTCATCGACCCCAAGATGCTGGAAATGTCGGTGTACGAAGGCATTCCGCACCTGCTCGCCCCGGTCGTCACCGACATGCGTCATGCGGGCAACGCCCTCAACTGGTGTGTGGGTGAAATGGAAAAACGCTACCGGCTCATGAGCAAGCTGGGGGTGCGCAACCTGGCCGGCTACAACGCCCGCATCAAGGAGGCCGGGAAGGCCGGCGAGTCCATTCCCAATCCGTTCTCGCTCACGCCGGAGGCGCCCGAACCGCTCACCCACCTGCCTTTCATTGTGGTCGTCATCGACGAGCTGGCCGACCTGATGATGGTGGTGGGCAAGAAGGTCGAGGAGCTCATCGCGCGCCTGGCCCAGAAGGCGCGCGCTGCGGGCATTCACCTCATCCTGGCCACCCAGCGCCCCAGCGTCGACGTGATCACCGGCCTCATCAAGGCCAATATCCCCACGCGCATCGCTTTTCAGGTGTCGTCGCGCATCGATTCGCGCACCATTCTTGACCAGATGGGGGCGGAAACCCTGCTCGGCATGGGCGACATGCTCTACATGCCGCCCGGGACGGCCCTGCCCGAGCGCGTGCACGGCGCCTTCGTGCATGATGACGAGGTGCACCGCGTGGTTGATGCTCTCAAGGAGCAGGGCGAGGCCGATTACGTCGATGGCGTGCTCGAAGGCGGCGCCGAGGGCGAAACCGGCGACGGTGTGGGCACGGTCACGGGCTTCGCCGATGCCGAGGCCGATCCGCTCTACGACCAGGCCGTGCAGATCGTGCTCAAGAACCGGCGCGCCTCCATCTCGTCCGTGCAGCGCCACCTGCGCATCGGTTACAACCGCGCCGCCCGCCTGCTCGATCAGATGGAAAGCGCCGGTGTCGTCTCGGCCATGCAGTCCAATGGCAATCGCGAGATCCTGGTGCCCGCGGGCAATGCCGATGCTGATGCCGATTGAACTGCAGCCGGGCGCCGGGGTCATAGCAGGCAGGTTCTTTTTGAAGGAGCATGCCATGCCTGCGCGTATCTTCCGCCGATGCTTTTTCGGTCTGTTGCTTGCGGCATCGTTCGCCGTGCCGCTGTCGGCTTCAGCCGCTCCCGCCGCCGATCCGCTGGCCGGTTTTGTGGCCCAGGTGCAGTCGGCGCAAGGGCATTTCGAGCAGATGCGCGAGCTCGAGGGCGCACCGGTTGCCGACAGCCGGCAAAGCGGGCAGTTCGCCTTCGAGCGTCCGGGCAAGTTCCGCTGGGCGGTGGAGCTGCCTTTCGAGCAGCTCATTGTTTCGGACGGACGGCAGCTCTATCAGTACGATCCCGATCTGGCCCAGGTCATAGAGCGCGATGCCGATACCGCCCTGGGCGCGTCGCCGGCCGCCATCCTGTTTGGCACGGGCGAACTGGGCGAGGCCTTCGAGCTCAGCGCCCGCCCCGATGCCGAGGGCCTGCGCTGGGTGCGTGTCACCCCGCGCACGCCGGATGCTGGTTTCGTGCACGCCGACCTGGGCTTCCAGGACAACATACCCCGGCGCCTGCGCCTGCTTGACGCCTTCGGCCAGACCTCGCGCATCGACTTCAGCCAGACCGAGCTCAATCCCGCCCTGCCGCCGGCGCTGTTCGACTTCCAGGCACCCGAGGGGGCCGACATCGTACACATGTAGCCCTTCTTTTTGGCACTCTTATCATGTCCGACCTGTTTGCCACCGAATCCGTCATGCCGCTGGCGGAGGCCTTGCGCCCCGCAACGCTGGATGCCGTCATCGGCCAGAGCCATCTGCTGGGCAAGGGCCGGCCGCTGCGCCTCGCCTTCGAGTCGGGCAAGCCGCATTCCATGATCTTCTGGGGGCCGCCGGGCGTGGGCAAGACCACGCTGGCACGGCTCATGGCAAACGCCTTCGATTGTGAATTCATCGCCCTGTCCGCCGTGTTCTCGGGCGTGAAGGATATTCGCGCCGCTATAGAACAGGCACGCCGGAACCGTGCCGTGGGCCGGCACACCCTGCTGTTCGTCGACGAGATCCATCGTTTCAACAAGGCGCAGCAGGACGCCTTGCTGCCCTATGCCGAAAGCGGCCTCGTCACCTTCATCGGCGCCACCACTGAAAACCCGTCCTTCGAGGTGAACTCGGCCCTGCTGTCGCGTGCCCAGGTCTATGTGCTCAAGCCGCTCAGCGACGAGGAGCTGGGCCGGCTGTTCATCCGCGCACAGGAATCAGCGCTTGCCGGTCTGGCGTTCGACGATGCGGCCCGCAACATCATCATCGGCCTGGCCGACGGCGATGCGCGCCGCCTGCTCAACCTGCTGGAGCAGTGCCAGACGGCCGCCGGTGCCGCCGGAGTCCAGGCGGTCGACGCCGACTTCGTCCAGAACGCCCTGAGCGTGAACGCAAGACGTTTCGACAAGGGGGGCGACCAGTTCTACGACCAGATCTCGGCCCTGCACAAATCCGTGCGCGGCTCGCACCCCGATGCGGCACTGTACTGGCTCACGCGCATGCTCGATGGCGGGGCGGACGCGCGCTACCTGTCGCGTCGCATCATCCGCATGGCCTGGGAGGACATCGGCCTTGCCGATCCGCGCGCCATGCAGCTGGCCAACGACGCCGCACTCACCTACGAGCGTCTGGGCAGCCCCGAAGGCGAGCTGGCGCTCGCCCAGGCCGTGCTCTATCTCGCCATTGCGCCCAAGAGCAACGCCGGCTACAAGGCCTATAACCAGGCAAAGGCCTTCGTGAAGCGCGACAGAAGCCGGGACGTGCCGCCCCATCTGCGCAACGCGCCCACCCAGCTCATGAAGGAGCTGGGCCACGGCCACGAATACCGCTACGCGCATGACGAGCCCAATGCCTACGCCGCCGGTGAAAGCTATCTGCCCGACGGCATGGCCGAACCGGGCTGGTATGCCCCCGTGCCCAGAGGGCTGGAAATCAGGATAGGGGAGAAGCTGGCCCAGCTCAAGCAGTGGGATGAGGAGGCTGGTGGGCGTTGATGTGCGTGCAGGCAATCATGGTGTTTGTTGTGCCGTGTGTTTTACATTAAAAATCTCAATAGTGCGGGTCTCGTCCAGTACGCGGTAAAAAATAATGTAGTTCCGATGCACGACCAGCTCGCGCAGAAACGGCGGTAAGCCGGGTCTGCCGGTACGGCCAAGTTTCGGATACTGCGCGAGCAGCAGCACCTTGTTGCGTAGCTCATCGCCGAACTTCTCGGCGCTGATAGGCTTGTCCTGCGCGATGCAGTCAATGATATTGTCTAGATCAGCCTCGGCTATCGGTCGCCAGACAATGTCGTAATGGGGTTTTGGCCTCGACATGCGTCAAGTTGCCTTCGTGGTCATGTCTGCTTTGCAGCAGCCGCCTTGTGGCGAGCAATACGGGCATCCATCCGCGCCATGACTTCATCGTGAGGGATACTTGGGCGGGGGTCGTCGATGGATTTCTGAATCTCAGCAGCCAGCCACTGGTTGTAGGCGGCAGCTTCATGCGCTTCGCGCATGGCCTCGGCGCGGCTTTCCCTACTCCTGCTCATGTCTTTTTCGTTGGGATTCCAATCGGTAGTGTCGAGTTGGGCGATTGCAATGCCCATATTGCGCAAAACATTCATTGCCGAAGTCGGATTGCCAAAGCGGCGAGGCTCAGTTGTTCTTGCCTTCGACAAAACAGCGTCGTGGCCGCTACGGGTTGCAATTTTGATGAAAAAACCGCCGCCTTGCCCCTTAAGGGTTACCCCAGTTACACCACCGGCGTTGACCGTAGCGCGCAGTTGCTCCAATGTCATGCTCTGCATGGTGCGCTCCTTTATCAATCAATGTTGTTGATGCGTATGTATTGTGCGTGATTGATAGAGATCATGCAAGTTTTATCGAGATGCAGGTGCGTCCGAACCGGGCTGGTATGCCCCGGTACCCAGACGACTGGAAATCAAGATAGGGGAGAAACTGGCTCAGTTGAAGCAGTGGGACGAGGGGGCTGGTGGGAGTCGAGTGGCTTTATTCATCGAAGTAATCCGTATCAATCTTCGGAATTCGCACCGCTTTGGAAGACACGCCGACTCCGTAATCCATCATCAGATTGACCAGGCGCGATCCATCAATCAGCACAATACCTTCGACGGATTTGGCAAAATCCACGGTATGCGCCGTAAACCCGGAGGTCGTCATAAAAATGCCCGTTTCGCGCTTTCTGACAGTCCAGCGCGTTTCAAACCTGGCTTTGACGCTATCAGCAGCCTCGATAGTTGCCAGAAACCGCAGGACGGGCTCAATAAATTGATCGTACGTTGGCACAGCCATTGATGGGTCTCTCTCAGGAGTCTTCAAGGCTAATAGTGTATCCGTAATTATCTGCGGGTCATCTGATCCGCATCCGGGTGGCACTTGGCAAGGAAAGCCATCATCTCGGTGGCCCGCTCGAATGGTTTGCACGCTTGCAGCGCGGCGATGCCGTCACTGAACACCCGGTTCAGTTCTGGAGCGCGGAGGAACACGCCCCATTCCAGAGCCTCTCTCCTGGCAACAATAGCATTCAATTCTGTGAATACCGATTTGGAGACTTCAAACCGCCCGCTTCTGACCATCGCCAGCAGCCGCTTGGCGCTTTCCGCAAGGTTGAGGATTTGCTCCTGATCGGAAAGTTTCCGTCCACCAACGGTCACGCCATCCAGCAAGGTCTTCACTTCGGGATAGGTGAACGGATTGCCTTCCAGCACTGATGCGTCCCAGACAAATTCCGGCAGCATCTTGTGGACGCGGAAACAGACCCGCTCGAGCGAGTGGGACGGAACGCAAGTCGGTACCGCCGACCTGTCCCATTGGAATCCAAGCGCATCGAACAGAGTCATACTGCGCAGTCTATAGGGTCGAACCGCTTTTGGCTACAATGCCTTCTTGTCTCCCATCCCTCATGTTTCCCCATGCTTGACCTGAATCTCCTGCGCAGGGATCTGCCCGCCGTCGTCGATGGCCTGGCGCTGCGCGGCCTCTCCTTTGATGTTGATCGTTTCCACGCGCTCGAGGCGCGGCGCAAGGCCGTGCAGGTCGAGACCGAAACCCTGCAGGCGCGGCGCAATGCGCTGTCGCGCCTGATTGGCCGGCGCCGTGCCAGGGGTGAGGACGCCACGGCCGAGATGGCCGAGTCCAGGGATATTCCGGCACGCCTGCAGGCGCTGGAGCAGGATCTGGCGGCCATCCAGGAGGAACTGCACGCGTGGCTTGCGGGCCTGCCCAACCTGCCGCATGCCAGTGTGCCGCCGGGTGTCGACAGCGATGACAATGTGGAAGTGCGCCGCTGGCTGCCGGGCGCGGCCGGTCCCGATGGTGCACCCGCGCCGCCGGCGTTCACGCCGCGCGATCACGTCGAGCTGGGCGAGGCCCTGGGGCTGGATTTCGAGGCGGCCCGGCGCCTGTCCGGCGCGCGCTTCATGATGCTGCGCGGTCCGCTGGCGCGGCTGCACCGCGCGCTGGCGCAGTTCATGCTGGACGTGCAGACGAACGAGCACGGCTACGAGGAATGCTATACACCGTATATCGTCAATGCGCCCACGCTGTTCGGCACGGGCCAGCTGCCCAAGTTCAGGGACGACATGTTCTGGGTCACGCGCGGCGGGGACGAGGACGGTCACGAGGAGATGTATCTGATCTCCACCTCGGAAATCACGCTGACGGGCTCGGTGCGCGACAGTATTCTGGCACAGGACGAACTACCGATCCGGCTCACGGCGCATACACCCTGCTTCCGCTCCGAGGCGGGCAGCGGCGGGCGTGATGTGCGCGGCCTCATCCGCCAGCATCAGTTCGACAAGGTCGAGCTGGTACAGATTGTGCATCCGGATGAATCCTATGCGGCGCTGGAGGCCATGGTGGGGCATGCCGAGACGATTCTGCAGCGGCTCGAGCTGCCGTACCGGGTCGTGCAGCTGTGTGCCGGCGACATGGGCTTTTCTGCGGCCAGAACATATGACCTAGAAGTCTGGCTGCCGGCGCAGGACACCTGGCGCGAGATCTCGTCCGTGTCCAACTGCGAGGCTTTCCAGGCGCGGCGCCTGCAGGCGCGTTTCCGCGCCGGCAAGGGCCGTCCCGATTATGTGCATACTCTGAACGGGTCGGGCCTGGCCGTGGGCCGTACCCTGGTGGCCGTGCTCGAGAACGGGCAGCAGGCCGATGGCAGCGTCCGCCTGCCGCCCGCTCTGCGTCCCTACATGGGCGGGCTGGAATGCTTGCGCGTCGGACCCTGAAGCCGGCGCCTGTCCTGCCAGCAGAGCAGGGGCGTTCCGGTATCGCCGCGAGCGGGCCGCCGGCGCGATGTGAACTTGCACACCGCCATGAAGACGATGACCCAGAACACCAGGGATACCGCCACCGACACGGCGCCATCCAGGCTGCCATAGCCTGTGGCGGCCGACGCCTTGAGCCCCAATACGCCCGGCAGCCAGGGCAGCTGGCCCAGCGCTTCCAGCACCAGATTGCCCGGAAGCCGGTACAGCCATACAAGGGCCTGCCAGACTTCCCAGGCGCTGATGGCGCCGTCGTGATTCAGGTCCAGCGTGAATTTCAGGGAGGTGAATGTCATATCGGTGTCCTCCAGAAAAGAGCGGCAACGATCACCTGTGTTCCATATCGTCAATATAGGCCTCTGAAGACAATCCGGCAATGGGGAGGCGGGCGTGGCATCACCTGCGCATGAGTCCAACGCCCTGGTGCTTGCGGCAACGCTGACGGTCCAGTCGCTCGTTGCACTGGCCTTGCTCACGCTGCCGGTGGTCGCGCCCATGGTGGCTGCATCCATGGGTATTGCCTCGGCCTATGCCGGCCTGTACGTCGCGATCACCTATGCCGGGGCCATGCTCGCCAGCCTGGGTGCCGGTGCGGCCGTGCGCCGCTTCGGTGCCATACGGCTGAGCCAGGTGGGCATGGTCCTGTGCGCCGCCGGCCTGCTGCTGTGCACGCTGCCCAGTCTTGTCACCATGGCGGCGGGCGCGGTGCTGCTGGGCCTGGGTTACGGCCCCATCACCCCGTCCAGCTCGCATCTGCTGGCGCGCACCACACCCGCCCATCGCATGTCGCTCGTCTTCTCGCTCAAGCAGACCGGCGTGCCGCTGGGCGGCCTGCTGGCCGGCCTCATCGTCCCGGGGCTGGCCACCGTCATCGGCTGGCAGGCGGCCTTTGCCACCATCGCTGTGGCCAACCTGGCCTGCGCCCTGGCCATACAGCCCTTGTGCGCCGGCCTGGATGCCGACCGCGACCCGCAGCAGCGCCTCACCCTGGGCCAGGGTCTGGCCGGCCCCCTGCGCATGGTGTTCACGCATCGGGCACTGACCGTACTGGCGGCGGTCTCCTTCCTGTTCTCCATCGCCCAGCTCTCGCTCATGACCTATCTGGTCAGCTTCCTGCATGAAGACCTTGCGGTCAGCCTCATCCAGGCGGGTGTCCTGCTCTCGGTGGCCCAGGGTGCCGGCGTGGGCGGTCGCCTGCTGTGGGGCTATGTGGCGGACCGCTTCCTGGGTGCGGCATCCATGCTGGCGGTGCTGTCCGCCATCATCATCGTGTGCGCGCTCGCCATGCCGCTCATGGCCTGGGTGGATACCACCAGCGTCATGGTGGTGGTGTTGCTGCTGTTCGGCGCCAGCGCCATCGGCTGGAACGGCGTCTACCTGGCCGAGGTCGCGCGCCAGGCGCCGCCGGGCATGGCCAGTGTGGCCACGGGCGGTACGCTGGCCATGACTTTCCTGGGCGTGGTGGTGGGGCCGCCGCTGTTTGGTCTGGTGGCGGGGCTGGGGGCCGGTTATGGCCTGGCCTACGCCGGCCTCATCCTGCCGGCGGGTATCTGCCTGGCTTTGCTCTGGCGTTATCGGCGCGCCTTTGTTCAATCGACGGTTATTCAGGGCGATGACGCCGCATCGGCATCCGGGCGGCGTGTGCGATAACGCCACAGGTAGACGCTGACGCCCACACCGGGAATCAGCAGCAGGGGGCGGGCCCAGGCCACAGGCATGAACCACGCGCTGGTCGCCAGGGAGATCCAGAGCATGCTGATGGCCCATATCTTGGTTCTGACCGGAATACCGCGTCCGGCATGGAAGTCACGCAGTGTGGGTCCGAACCAGCGATTCGCCAGCATCCAGTCCGCCATGCGCTGTGAGCCGCGCATATAACAGGCCGATGCCAGCAGCAGAAAGGGCGTCGTTGGCAGTATCGGCAGGAAGATGCCGATGATGCCGATCACCAGTGACAGGCTGCCGGCGATTATGAATACAATACGAATCACGCTATAAAGCTTTTCTTGCGAATATATGAAGTTGCAAGACTTTTCAACTATAGTATCAGCATGGCGACAGACAAGATTCCGCTGCAGGATTTTCTTTCCCGGGTACCGCTGTTTCAGGGCCTGAGCACTACCGAACTCGATGAGCTGGCCCGTGCCACCACCCAGGTGCGCGTCGCCCGCGGCGAACTGATCTTCCAGCAGGGCGATCCCTGCGTCGGCTTCCACATCGTCATGTATGGCCGCATCAAACTGATGCTGACCTCGCCGCTCGGTGGCGAAAAAGTCGTCCGTATCATCGGTCCGGGCGGCAGCTTCGGTGAAGCGCTCATGTTCCTCGAAAAGCCTTACATCGTATCTTCCCAGGCGCTGGAAGACACTATGTTACTGCATATTGCCAAGGATGCCCTGTTTGCCGAGCTGGATCGCCGCCCCGTGCTTGCGCGCAAAATGCTGGCTTCGCTCAGCAAGCGCCTGCACAGCCTGATGGCGGATGTGGAAGCCTACTCCCTGCGCAGCGGTGCGCAGCGCGTCATCGGCTACCTGCTCAAGGGATATGAGGCGGTGGGTACAGGGCGTTTTCGCCTGCCGACCAGCAAGGCGGTGATTGCGTCGCGCCTCAACCTTACCCCCGAGCACTTCTCGCGCATCCTGCGCGAACTGTCCGAGCAGGAGCTCATTCGCGTCCAGGGGCGCGACATTACCGTGCTCGACATGGAAAAGCTCATGGAGTACCAGGGTTAGGGAAGCTCCGTTATGGATTTCTTCCTAGCCGCAACTTACGTTGTCTTTGCACCCGCGGTACTTTTGAAGTCGACTTCGCTCGTGTACGAGAGCCTTTGCGGATAAGGTGATGGGCGTGCCGTCGTTTGTGCGATTGCCAAAGACGCGCTCGAAGAGCGCTTCTGTAATCAGCGCGTTAAGACTGACGCCTTCGTACTCAGCGATCAAGGCTGCCTGGTAGTGCAGCGTTCTACTCATCCGAAGCGTTACCCTTCCACTATGACGAGGATTGATGGCCGGTAGGGGCTTCGGGAAATCCAGCCCCTGCTCTTGCGACAACTCATGAAGCGCTTCGAGAGCATCCCGAGCTTCGTCAAACGCATTTGCTGGAGATTTGGCATAGGCAGAAACTCCGGGAATCTCCTTGACTTTCGCTTCGTAGACTTCATCTTCCGGTGTACTTATTCTTTTGATTTCGACCGTGTAGCGTGATGGATCAAACTTGCTCATGGTTGGCTACCTAAAAACTTTCTCAAATCATCTTGTGCCCGCTCAAGCTCCGAAGCGACGTTGTTTGCATAAGTTGATTGCACAAAAGGATTTCTCCCATGGCCACAGTTGAAATTTCCACCGGAGAAATTGCGCGTGCCTTTGTGGACGTAGATCTTATGGTTAGCAGCTTTGCCGGATCTGACGCTATACCCCAAGTTTTCCAAAGCTCTGACCAGTTCACGGCACCGATAAGATGACGGCCTCAATCTGAGATCGTTGATTATTGTCTCTACTAGACTCATGTGACACCACCTATAGTGTCACCCTTCTGTAGAATAGCATGGATCAAGGCTTGGCAGCCGTCGAATCAATTGCCGCCTGCTCCGCCAGCGCCACGGCAATTTCGCGCTGCGCACGGCGGTATATCCCCAGGGCATATGCGATATTGCGCGTCAGCCAGAGCGCAGACACCAGCGTCAGGCCGGCGGCCGGCAGGCGCAGGGCGGGCCACAGGCAGGCCAGGGCAAGGACGATCAGCGCGACCAGATGGGCATGGAACTGGCCCGTACCCAGATGATCCGGCAGTATGGTCTTGAGCTTGGGCACCTGGGGCAGGGGTTCCTGCAGCGGCATCTGCGTGTGATTCCACAGCAGCACGGGCAGGATCTTGTACAGCATGCCGTTGATGGCCGATACCGCCACACCCATGGTCGGCAGCAGGCCCAGCAGCACGGCGACACGGCCATCCAGGCTGATCCGGTACCACAGCCACACCGGCAGGCACAGGGCAAAGCACGTCATGGCCGCCCACCAGAAGCGGGTCGTCGTATCCGCCGCCGTGCGCTTGCGCCGGCTCAGCAGGCGCATGGAGGCCACGGCGTAGCCGGCCCAGGCGGCGCCCAGCAGCATGCCGGCGGCATCGGCCAGCAGGGCGGTACCGGGCAGATCCAGCACACGCACTATGGTCCACAGTGCCAGCAGGCTGAAGACAATGCCGCCCAGCCATTGCATCACACGTTTGGGATAGAGCTCCGTGCCCTGGAAGACGGGAATCACCTTGAAAGTGACGCCGGCCAGCAGCAGCCCCAGCCAGCCGAGCAGGCCCCAGGCGCCGTGGATGTCGGTCAGCGCCGGAATGCCCAGGCGGCTGCCCCAGGCGCGCACTCCCAGCATGGCCAGCCCCATGAGCACCGTCAGCACCAGCGACACCAGAGCCAGCTGCACGTGCGAGAGCAGGGCTTCCGAGCCCTGGGTGCGCCGTTCACGATCCAGCCACATGCCCAGGGCCACGGCAAACAGTATCCAGGCAAAGGCCAGGCCGAGCAGTACCCACGCCAGCCGCGCCGCCCACTGGCTTTGCCAGAGGAAGGCGGTCGCCAGCGCCAGGGTGCCCGCAGTGAGTGCGGCGTGCACCACAATGCCGGTGAGGCGGGTGCGCCACACGCGGATGCTGGTGGTCACGGGCAGTATCTGCAGCAGCGCGCCGATCATGGCACTGGCCATGACGCCCAGCGTCACCAGGTGGGTCAGCGCCAGCGCCGCCGGCGTCCAGCGCGAGGCCAGGGCCTGGGGACCGCTTGTCGCCAGCAGCACGGCGGCCAGCACCAGAAACAGCGGCACGTTCAGAAAGAAGCGCAGCGTCGCGCTCAGGCTGGGGGAGTTGTCAAAGAAGAGGATGCGTTTCATCAACATGGCGCGTGTGGTGCGGGAATGATGCGAGAGTGGTGCAGGCCGGAAGCTGCATTAGAATACCGCAGATGCTGAAAAGACTCTTCCATGCTTGAGGCCCTGCCGGGGGCATGGCGGCGGCGCAACACCCATGCACAGGTATGGGCGCTGGCTCTGCCCATGATCCTGTCCAACCTCACGGTTCCGCTGGTGGCGCTCGTGGGCAGTACCGTGGTCGGCCACCTGCCGCACGCCTGGCAGCTGGGCGCCGTCGCCCTGGCTCTGAGCTTCTACACCCTGGTGGTGTCGGTCAGCGGCTTCCTGCGCATGGGCACGACGGGGCTGGCGGCGCAGGCCGCCGGGCGCGATGACGCCCGCGCGCTGCGGCGCATCCTGCTGCAAAGTCTCACGCTTGCCGCCCTGCTCTCGGGCGTGCTCGCCGGCGCGGCCTGGCCCCTGGCGCAGCTGGCCTTCGCGCACATGCACATCTCGGACGCGCTCCATGTCGCGGCGCAGTCCTTCCTGGGGCTGCGCCTGTGGGGCCTGCCCGGCATGCTTGTGCAGTTCGTGCTTGTGGGCTGGTTTCTGGGACGCCAGGATGCGCGCACGCCGCTGGCCATCATGTGGTTCACCAACGGCATCAACATCGTCCTCACACCCGCACTCGTCCTGGGGATGGACATGGGCATCGCGGGTGCGGCCGTGGCGGGCATTGCGGCGGAATACCTGGGTGCCGCCATGGGCCTGTGGCGCGCCCGGCGCTGGCTGGCGGGCGATGCCCGCAGCACGCTCGACCGCGCCGGCTTCCTGGCCTGGCAGCACTGGCACCCGCTGCTGGCCATCAACCGCGACATCTTCCTGCGCACCCTGGCGCTGGAAATCGTCTTTCTGGGCGTGGCCATGCGGGGCGCGCAGCTGGGTGACGCCGTGGTGGCGGCCAATGCCCTGTTGCTGAACGGCCTGCGGTTTGCCTCGCATGCTCTGGACGGCCTGGCGCATGCCGTCGAGGCGCTGTGCGGACGCGCCATAGGGCGGGGCGACCGGCAGGCCCTGCTGGCGGTGCTGGTGGTGGCCGGCGGCTGGTCGCTCATGATCAGCCTGGTGTTTTCTCTCGTCTTTCTGGCCCTGGGGCAGAATTTCATCGACTTGCAGACCGATTTGCCGGCTGTGCGCGCCGCCGCGGCCGATTATCTGCCCTGGCTGGCGCTGCTGCCGGTGGTGGCGGTATGGAGTTATCTGCTCGACGGTCTGTTCATCGGCGCCACGCGGGCGCGCGAGATGCGTGATGCCATGCTGGTGAGCCTGCTGCTCACGCTGCCGCTGGCCTGGTGGTGGCAGGGCCTGGGCAACCACGGCCTGTGGATGGCCCTGCTGGCCTTCATGGCCTGGCGTGCGCTCAGCCTGGGCTGGGTGGCCTGGCGGCTGGCCCGGCGCGACGCCTGGGTGGGCGCCGCAGCCGCCACGGCTACTTGATCAGGCGCAGCTCGGTCAGCGCCCCGGCAATCGACTTGAACACCATGGGCAGGTCGTTCACGCTGTCCGAGATGTAGGCGTAGTTGATGCCGCTGGAGCAGTTTTCCATCAGCCGTTTCGTTGCCGCGGACACGCTTCGGCCCAGCGTGACGGTATAGATCTTGATGCCGTTGCCGTCATCCTTGATGGCCGTGCACAGGTCCGAAAGATAGCCGTCCATCGCGACGGGCTCGATCTGGTTCTGGTTGTAGCCAATGGTACTCAGCTGCGTGGTGGTCGAGGTGTCGTCTGTATCGCGCACGCGCAGCGAGTTGACCGGGTGCTGGTAGCTTTGCGCCGATGAATTCACCGCCTTGTTCGATATATTGGCCGTCTTGCGTACCGTGCTGCAGTTCTTGTTGAAGCTGCTGTTGGTGCAGCGCTGGGCATCGTAGACGATGGAAAAGTTGGACAGCCTGCGCTCGGTCTGGTGCGGCACATTGGAGCCGTAGTTGGGCGGCTTGGAGGCATCGTTGTCACCGTCGGTGAGCAGCACGATCACCTTGCTCAGCACCTTGGGTTCCGGCTCGCGCGGCTTGTCGGGATCACCCCAGCCGGGTGTGCCGCGCCAGTCGGGGCGCAGCATGCGCCAGGCCCACAGCAGGCCGGTGGGGATGATGGTGCCGCCGTCGGAATACATGCTGTTGATGGCACTGTTGAGCGCGGCCTCGTTATCCGTCAGGAAAAGCGAGGCGCGTTCCGTGCGGCAGTGATCCGGGTTTGCCCAGGAGTAGAGCGTGTAATACTCCAGCGTGCCGGTACGGCTGGTGCTATTGGTATTGCGCGGCGCGCTGATGGCCTTGATTTCGCGGTGCGGCGTGGTGATGCTGACCGGCTGCGGCTGGTTGCCGGTTGACGCGATGGGCCGTTCATAGGTACTGCCCGAAGTGGCCAGGCCCAGGTCGCTGCGCGTAATGGCGGTCTGGGGCACCAGGGCCAGCGGCTGGAAAGCTGCCGTGGGTGACCAGGGCACGGCGGGCAGCTTGCCTTTGGCGTTCGGTACCCAGTATGGCTCGCTGATGCAGCCTTTCCACAGATTGTTGACGAAATGCTGGCGATCGCTGCGCCCGCTCGCCCATCGCTGCAGCCATGCGCGTGTATTGGGATTCACACCCACGTTCACGGTTTCTGCAAACGGCACCAGGCCCACAAAGACCCGGCCTTCCACGCCCGAGGCGCGCGAGGCGCCCAGCACGGTTTCCGTGAGGTCGCGCGCCGCGCTCTTGAGCGTGGTCATGCGGCCTTCGGCGTCCATGGAGCCCGTGTTGTCCAGCGCCATCACCACTTCCAGGTCGGAGCGCGTGCGCCGTATGGCCTCGTTATTGGCCGCCAGGCCCATCGAGGCAACGCTCAGGTAGCCGGTGCTGATGAGCGGCAGCGTGCCGCTGGCATCCATGCGGATGATCTGGCCGATGGTATAGCCGTGGCTCAGCTCTTCTTCGTACTCGATATGCAGGTCTTCCGGGGCAATGGTGCTGCCCAGATAGCCGTCGGGCATATTGGCGCGGAAGAAGGCATAGGCGTCTTCCTGCCAGGTGCCCAGCTCGGGCACGGTGGGCACGGACGACAGGTCGGCCAGGTTGCGCCCGGCGGACAGGGTGGCGCTGTCGAGCGCATTCTGCAGGCGGTTCTGGGCGATGCTGTAGCGCGCCAGGTCGATGCCGCCCAGCGAGGTGGCCACCACAATGCCCAGGGTGCCGATGAACAGCGGTGCCACGGCTCCCCGCTGGTTGCGGGCAAGACGGGCAAGGAATCCGGTTTTACGCATATTGATCTCCTGGCAGGCGGCCTATTGCAGCACTCTCAGGTCACTGAAGCGGGGCCGGAAGAAGAACCGGCTGTAAAGCACTCTCTTGCCACCCAGCGCGCTCCAGAAGCGCGCACTGATGACAAAGGGCTCGTAATCGTAGAATACTTCGGCAATCACCAGTACATCGCCCACGCGCGGCGGCGGAAACGCCGCCTTGTTGCTCAGCCGCGAGCTGACTGCGGCGTTTCCGGGGCTGCTGCCGCGAAAGGCCTTCTGCCATTCCGGCGTGCCTTTCCAGGCCACGGGCTGGTTGCGCGACGGCGTTGTCGTCCCGTAGGCGCTGATGATGATCTTGCCATTGCTATTGTAATCCAGCGGCTGAAACAGGGTGGGTGCAATGGCGCCGTAGACGCAGATGTCGTCCGCATTCGTGCACCGGCCGCGATCGTGCAGATCGGCCTGCATGGCCACGCCGTTGGCAATGGTGAAGGAAAGGCGGTCAACCAGGGCCGAGGCGCGGTGATACTGGTACAGCTCGATGAAGCCGAAGATCATGAAAACGCCCAGCGGCAGCAGTATGGCCGCCTCAATGCCCGAGACACCGCGGTCTCGATAGCGCCGGTACCATTGCCGGTGACGGGAAAGCAGGCGAAGCAGTGTCATGGCTCGTTCTGTATGATGGCCGTGCGTTCGTAGCGCATGATGTCCACGCCGAACATGCCCATGATGCCGGTGAAGGCCGGGCGGTCGAAGCCCAGACGGAAGATGATCATGTCGCCGCGCCCGCCCGCATCGCAGACCGGCTCGTATTCATCATCGTCGAAGTCGGGCAGGGAAGGGTCGATGCCGGGCGTGTAGATGGTCATGTCGGCGCGCAGCGTGCCCCTGTCGCGCACCCAGAAGCCCACGTGGCGCTCCAGCACATTGCGCACCGCCTGGGTGCAGCTCGTGCCTTCGGGCACGCCCAGCTGGGCAATGCGCGATATGCGCATGGCCGCTACTTCCAGCGTGGCATCGGCCCACATGGCCAGGCCCATTTCCAGCGAGAAGAAGAGCAGCAGGATGACGAGCGGCGCCACAATGGCGAATTCCAGCGCCGTCACACCCCGTTCCAGCAGGCGGCGGGCGCGGGCGGCTGTGGCGTTGCCGGCGGTTTTCAGGGCCTTCCTCATGGATTTTTCCCGAGCTGCATGCGCCGGCGCACTTCGCGATAGAAGTCAAGATTGTCCTGGACGCTGGCCCGCGACATATCGCTCAGCAATATGCTTTCGGCCGCATCCTCGCGTCCCAGCAGGCCGTAGGCCAGGGCCAGGTTCTGGCGCCCCTGCGGCAGGGCGGCAGGCACGCCCATCACATCCAGCAGCACGTTCACGGCCTCGCGCGGCTTGCCGCTAAGCGACAGCGACAGGCCCAGGTTGGTGCGCAGGGCGGGATCATCGGGGTGGGCTTCCAGGCCGCGGCGGTAGAGCGCCTGGGCTTCTTCGGGGTGCCCGCTCAGGTCATGCACCACGCCCAGGCCGGCGAGCGCCAGCGGGTGGTCGGGATGGCCGGCCAGAAAAGACTCGTAGCGTGCGCGCGCATCATCGAAGCGGCGCTGGCGTACATCCATGCGCGCCAGGCCCAGGACGGCGTCCGGGTGGTCGGGCGTATGCACCAGGGCGGTCTCATAGGCGCGCCGGGCGGCGGCAATATCGCCGGACAGGTAAAGCGTATCGCCCAGCCCCAGCCAGCCGGCCGTCACTTCAGGGTACTGGCGGGTGATGCGCCGGTACAGCGACTCGGCCACGTTCAGATCGCCGCTGGCCAGGGCGCTGGTGGCAATGCGCAGCTCGCCCGCCTGCAGCGCGGCCTCGTCCATGGCCGTGGTGGCGGGTTCCACCTTGACTTCGCGCATGGGGCTGCAGGCCGTCACCAACATGGCCATCAGCAGAAGCAGGAGCAATCGCATGTCGTGGTCCCTTCCTATTGGTTGGCGAAGATTTCCATGAGCTGCAGTATGGCCGGTCCGCCGCCCACCATCAGTACCGTGGGCAGTATGAACAGCATCATGGGAATCGTGATCTTGGTGGCCAGCTTGGCCGCCGCCTCTTCCGTGCGCAGCAGGCGGGCCGTGCGCTCGGTCTGCGACAGCACGCGCAAGGCATGGCCTATGGGCGTGCCGAAGCGGCGCGACTGGATGAGCGTGGCCACCAGGCTGCGAATGGAGTTCAGGTTGATGCGGTCGGCCATCTGGCGCAGCACCCCGGGCATGTCGCCGCTGAGTTCCAGCTGTTGCGAGGTCAGCGTCAGCTCGTCCGCCAGGGCGGGTGCCAGGTGTTCCAGCTCGCTTGCCACGCGTTGCAGGGCGGCATTCAGCCCCAGGCCGGCGTTGGTGCACACCACCAGCAAGTCGAGTGCATCGGGAAAGTGGCGTTGTATGGCCTGCTGGCGCCGTACTACCAGCCGATCGAGCACGATGCGCGGCACCAGCATGCCGATATAGCCGCCGGTAATCAGTGCCAGAAAGCGGAAACCGGCGTTCACATCGCGCATCAGCGGCCAGGCCAGGGTGACGATGGCGAAGATGGCCACCAGCGCACTGGCGCCCGACAGGCCAATCAGCAGGGCCAGCGCTGTATTGTTACGAAAGCCGGCCGAGGCCAGCTTGCCGCCCATTTCCCGGCGCTGGCTGCGGTCGAACAGGGGCAGGCGCCGTCCGGCGCCTTGCAGGCCGCGAATGATCGCGTGCGTTAGCCCGCTTCTGGGCGATGTTTCCTGCTGCGTCTGCAGGGTCTTGCGCGCGGCCAGCGTGGCCTGCTGCAGGCGCTGGTCCAGGCGCGCGCGCCGGCTGTTGCCCAGGGACAGTATCCAGCCGCCCATGGCAATCACCAGCAGCAGGCCCAGCAGGATGACAAGGTCCAGGTTCAGCGCATCCATGTCAGACCTCCAGCCGCGAAAGCTTGCGGATGAGCGCAATGCCCAGCACCAGCATGATGGCCGCCACGATCAGCAGGCGCCGTCCCGCCTCGGTGTTGAACAGCGTACCGATATAGTCGGGGTTGACGAAGGACAGAAAACCAAGGATGAAAAAGGGAATGGCGGCGATGATATTGCCCGACAGCCGGCCTTCGGCCGTCAGCGCCCTGGCCTTCAGACGCAGGTCGCGTCGCGCGCGCACCACGGTGGCCAGGTTGTCCAGGGTCTCGCTCAGCGAGCCGCCAGTTTCCCGCTGCAGCTGCAGCGTCACCGACAGAAAGGAGAAGTCGGGGATGCCCACGCGTTGCTCGGCTTCGTCCAACACCGCTTCCATATCATTGCCCAGTTGCAGGCTTTCACCCATGCGCGTGAACTCGGGGCCGGCGGGCCAGTCAAATTCCTGGCCGACATTGCTCAGCGTCTGGGTCACGGGCACGCCGGCCTGGATGCCGCGAATGATCATGTCAATGACATCCGGGAACTGTGCCAGGAAGCGCACGCGAAAACGCTCCACCAGATAGCGGTAGGTGACAGTGCCCGCAAGCAGGCTGACGACGGGGATGGCCAGCAGCCACACCCACAGGCTGATGGGCAGGATAAAGCCGGCAACGGCGGCGCCTACGGCGCCCAGGGTGGCGGCCAGGCCCAGCAGGAAAGTACCGCGCTGCCCGCTCACGGTCTCTATACGGATGAGGATGTCGCCGATGAGGCCCATGGCCTGGCGTCGCTGGCGCCGGCGTGCGGCTCGCTGCATACGCTCCAGCGCCTTCTTCATCTCGTCCTGGCCGGGGTTGCGGTTTTGCAGCATAACATGATCCAGCCGGCTGCGCACCCGGCCCCGCGGCCGTTTGCGCAGCGCATCCTGGACCGTCATCGCAAACAGCCCCAGCAACACGAAGGCGAGAAAGGCGAGAATGCCGATGACGTCAGCCAGGCTCATAGGCGGCAGGCCTCCAGCAGCTGGGTTTCCAGCCCGAAATTGCGCGCGCGTTCGCTGAAGATGGGCCGCAGCCCCGTGCTGTCGAAGCTCCCCTGGATGCTGGCGCCATAGGCGCTGGCGCTGTAGTTGAAGCGGAACAGCTCCTGGGTGACGATGACATCGCCTTCCATGCCGGCAATCTCGACGATGTTGGTCACGCGCCGCCCGCCGTCGCGCATGCGTTCCACCTGCACAATCATATGGATGGCGCTGGCCACCTGGCGGCGTATGGAATACAGGGGCAGGTTGGCATTGGCCATCATCACCATGCTTTCCAGGCGGATAAGGGCATCGCGCGGTGAGTTGGCGTGCAGCGTGGTCATGGAGCCGTCGTGACCCGTATTCATGGCCTGCAGCACATCAAAGGCTTCGGCACCGCGCGTCTCGCCCAGGATGATGCGGTCGGGGCGCATGCGCAGGGCGTTGCGCACCAGGTCACCCTGGTTGACGGCATTCGTGCCTTCTATACTGGGCGGTCGCGTTTCCAGACGAACCACGTGGGGTTGCTGCAACTGCAGTTCGGCCGAATCTTCGATGGTGACGATGCGCTCGCCCGCATCGATGTATTGCGACAGGGCGTTCAGCAGCGTCGTCTTGCCCGAACCCGTACCGCCGGAAATGATGATGTTTAGCCGGCTCGTGGCGGCAATCTGCAGCAGGCGCGACATGCCCAGCGACAGGCTGCCCTTGCCCGCCAGGCTGGGCAGGCTGAGGTTGCTGCGCGAGAACTTCCGTATGGACAGCATGACGCCGTCCAGCGCCAGCGGCGGCATGATGACGTTCACCCGGCTGCCGTCCGCCAGGCGGGCGTCCACCATGGGGCTGCTTTCATCGACACGCCGGCCTATCGAGGCGGCAATGCGCTGGACCACATTCGTCAGGTGGTCGTTGTCGCGGAATTTCAGCGGTGTGAGCTCCAGCCGGCCGCGCCGCTCCACATAGACCTGGTCGGGGCCGTTGACCATGATGTCGCTGATGCTCTCGTCCTGCAGCAGGGGCTCGATGGGCCCCACGCCGAACATGTCGTTCAGGATTTCGCTGGTGATCTGGTGCTGCTCGGGCAGGCTGATGGGCAGGCGGTCACGCTGCACCAGCTCGGCCACCAGCATTTCGATGTCGCCGCGCACCTGCTCGCGCGTGCGCGTCATCACGGCGGCTGTGCTCAGGGTGGCGAACACATACTGGCGTGCCTTGTTGTAATGGGGCGAGCGCACAATCGTTTCCGGCTGCTCGCGGCGGCGTCGCGCAGGGCGTGTGGCAGGTGTGGGCAGAGTATGCGGCACGCTTGGCGGCGCTTCCATGGCCGGCTCCACAGCCGACGTCACAGTGCTTGCATCCGGGGCAGCGCCGGAAGGCGGGACCGGCGGCGCTTGTACCGGCGCAGCGCCGAAGTGCCGGCGCTGCGCCAGGGGTGCCTCCGGCGCAAGTGTGGTGCCTGTCTCTGGCGTGACCGGCGCGGTTTCCGGCGCGCTAGCCTTCTGCGTCGCGGGTATCGCCGGCGTTGCGACCGGGCTCATCGCTGTGGTGTCGGGCTCGGTGCCGGCAGGCACCGGGGCGACGGGAGGGGGAGTGGCGGGCTTACGGCCGAACATCAGGCGCTCCTGCGAAACCAGCCGCCCTTGCGGCGCGATACGGTCTTGCCCGCATCCTCACCGGTAATCATGGCGGCAAGGCGTACCGTTGCCTGTGCCATCTCGCAAGAAGCCGGCAGCGGTTCGCCCAGATCCTCGGCCATGGGCACATGCTTGCCGTCGTAGGTGATTTCCATGGCGAGCGGTTTGGGGATAGCCTGCTGGAATTCGCGTGCCTCGAGCTGGCCGCGCACATGGGGCCGGCTGGCATTGAGCACAACCTGCAGCGACGGCGCGCGCGAGCGCGCCTCGATATGCATGGCAATGCGCGCAATCTGGCGCACGGAAAAAATACTTCTGTCAGTGATCAGACAGGCCGTGCTGGCCACGCTGAAGACGTCGTTGCCCATGGTGCCGCCGGCGCGCGCCAGATCGACCACCACATAATGGTAGTGCTGGGACAGGGCTTCCAGCAGACTGCGCATCATGCCGTTGTCCAGGGCGAAGGCTTCGGCATGGTTCTGCTGGGCACCCAACAGGAAAAGGCGGTTGTCTTCCGTCGTCAGTGTGCGCTCCAGTACCTGGGGCTCCAGGCGCTCGATATTGAGCAGCAGCTCGGTTAGTGCATGGTTGGGGTTCATGCCCAGCAGCGTGGCGGCCGTGCCGCCGTAGAAATCGCCGTCGAGCAGGATAACGCGCCGCTGTCCGCGGCCCAGCGTCAGCTGGCGTGCCAGGTTGACCGCCAGTGTGGTCACGCCCACGCCGCCGCGCGTGCCGGTCACGGCAATGATCTTGCCCGTGCGTGCACGCCGCACCGGTTGCGACACATCGTCTTCCAGCCAGCTGCGAAAGGCATCCAGGGTAACCGGCTTGTAGCGATAGTCGCGCACACCCATCTGCAGCAGCGCCCGGTACAGGGTCACATCATTCTTTTCGCCCAGCACATAGACGAGCACCGACGGGTCGCAGGCCTGGGCCAGCTGGTCGAGCTCGGCCAGCGGTTGCGCGAGCCCGGAAATATCGACGATCAGGCGCTCGGGCGGGCGCGTGGCACGGCCCAGGTATTCGATGACGGCATCCAGGCCGCCGCGGGCGATATGCGTGCCGCTGATGCCCAGCTGGTCGCAGAAGCCGGCCAGCTCACCGCGTGTGGCCTCGTCGATCACGAAAGCCACTAGATTGGCGGTCAGGTCGCTGCCGCGACCGGAGCGGGAATGTGCACTGGCGATGGCCATGGGTGGCTTGTCCTCCTGTTGCGGTTTATCTTCCTACCGTTGTGGTGCCGGTTTCACGCAGGGGCGTTACCTGGCCCTGGTTGTAGCGCTCCACCGCGGCGGCCGATGTGGTGGCCGAAGGCCCGCCCCAGCCGCGCGGCTGCACCAGGTCTTCCGGGCGCGCCAGCTGTCCGGCCAGATTGCCGTAGGTGGCGCAGCCAAAAGCGATGGCCGGGCGCGGATCGTCGTATTTGTTCAGGTGCGATGGCTGCAGCATGGGCAGGCAATCGGGTGCCACGGCGCGCGGCCCGTCTTCGGTCTGCACCACGCGGATGATGGCGGGGTCGGGCAGGGATGTGTAATCCCGGTTGGGAAAGCTGCAGCCCGCGAGCACGGATGTCAGGGACAGGCCCAGGGCCAGGGCGGGCAGCAGCCGGCGCCGGTCGGCAGGCGTCCGGGGGCTGGCGGGGGCGGGCAGTGGCATGGCGGCTCCTGACATGGGTCTCTAGTAGGCAAAGCCGGCCGCGCCCGTGAGCCGGGGCGTATCGCCCGACAGCGGGTCCAGGCCAATCTTGTTCTGCAGCACGAATTCGATGTCGGTGCTGGGGCGCAGGCTGTCCAGCGGGCTGCTCAGTTGGCTGCCGTCCGTGGGCTTCACCAGATACGGCGTCACGATGACCACCAGCTCGCTTTTGTTGTTCTGGTAGTCGGTGGACGAGAACAGCTTGCCCAGCACGGGAATCTGGCCCAGGCCGGGAATCTGCGACGCCAGGTCGCGGATATTGTTCTGCAGCAGGCCGCCGATGGCAAAGCTCTGGCCGCTGGCCATTTCCACCGTGGTTTCCACGCGCCGCACCGACAGGCCGGGAATGAGCAGGCCTTCCATGATGAGGCTGCTACTGGGATCAATTTCACTGATTTCCGGGCGTACCTTGATGCTGATGCGGTCATCGGACAGCACGGTGGGCGTGAAGTCCAGCGCCACGCCAAAAGGCTTGAATTCCACGCTCATGCTGCTCTGGTCCTGCTTGACGGGCACGGGAAATTCACCGCCCGCCAGAAAGCTGGCGGTTTCACCCGAGATGGCCGTCAGGTTGGGCTCGGCCAGAATACTGATCATGCCTTCGCGGTCCAGGACGTCCAGCATGGCCTGTATGGAATGGTCGCCGCGGGTATAGCCGCCCAGGAAAGAGTAGCTGCCGTCGCCTGCCCCGGTGAAGCTGCTGTTGTAGCTGAAGCCCTGGTTGCGCGTGCGGCTGTCGCTGCTGCCAAAAGTGCTGCCCAGCGCGCCCGCGCCGGCCGCCCCCAGGCTGTAGCCCAGCAGGCCGTTCTCGTTACGCACCTGCCAGTCGGCGGAGCCGCTGCCCATGGCGTTGCGGCCGCGCTCGCGCGATGAGCCGTCGCTGCCGCCCAGGTTGAGCGTGATGTTCTGGAAAGGCCGTCCGCTGATGATGCCGGCGAAGAAGTTGCCCGGCGCGGTAATGGCCGACCAGTTGATGCCCAGCTGCTGGGTTACGGCGCGCGATACTTCGGTGACGCGCACGCGCAGATAGACCTGGGTGGGGCTGCTCAGCTGGATGCGGTTGATGAGCTGGTCGCTTTCACCCAGCCAGGCCTGCACCGTATGGCGGATGGCTTCCACGGTGTCACTGTCGGGCGCGCTGCCCGTGATCATGAGCGAGCCGGGGGCGGATTCCAGGCCCAGGCGCAGGCCGGGGAAGCGCTGGCGCAGTACCTGGGCCAGCTCGGTGGTGTTGTGGCGTACGCTGAGCGTCTGCTGCAGCAGGGTCTTGCCTTCTTCACCCAGCACATAGAGCGTGGTCTGGCCGGCCTTCTTGCCCATGACCAGCACCGTACCTTCGGACGGCACCTGAATGTCGGCGATGGCGGGGTCGGCCACAAAGATGGTCTGGGCCTCGCCCTTGAAGCGCAGCAGGCGGCCTTCGCCGATGGCCAGGGTCTCGGCCAGTACCGTGGCCGGCAGCACGGCTGCCAGCAGGGCGACCAACAGAGTAACCAGCAGGGCGATCAGCGGCACCGGCGCCCGCGCCGGGATCGGCAACGCCGGCCCGCTGTGCTGCAGGGCCGGTTGCCGGGGGGGAGATGCAAGCGTGGCCGCCATGTGGATATCCTTGTGCTGGTGCCGGTTCGGGTCTATGAATCTCGCAAAAATGTCAGGAGCGCCGCAGGCCGGCGTCGGTCAGTCGGCAGGCTCCAGACGCTTCAATGTCAGCGCGCTGCTTTCGCTGCCGCGCATGACGGTAATGATACGCCCCGGAGACTCTGCTTCGGCGTCGGCTTTCAGCGCCGCCCTGAGCGCGGCACGCTGCGCGCCGGCGGTATCAGCATCGTCGCCGGTTTCGGGCGCCGGCGCAACGGGCGGGGGCGGCGGATCGATGGCGCGCGAGACGTCGCTGGCCCACACGGGCTGGTGGCGCTCGCTGTCGGCTTCCCAGGCGACGATGGCGCCGGTGCGCTCATGCTGGCGCGCGCCGGGGTCGGTGACGGCAAAGCTGCGCAGGGCCAGGGTCAGCGAGCCCAGGCGCGCGGCCACGGTCACGGCTTCGGCGGCGCGCGGCATCACTTCCAGCGTCACCGTGCGCACGGGCTGGCGCGACGTCGCCGTACTGCCGCCGAACATGGATTGGCTTTCCTCCTGGAAGACCGAGCCCACGGCAATCACGCGCACGTTCTCGATCACGGTCTCGCCCACCACCGAGCGCGCGCGGCTTTCGTCGATCAGTTCGCTGCTGCGCGACTGCTGCACCAAAATCATGTCGACAAAGTCGCCGGGCTGGATGAGGCCGGCATTGCCCGAGACATTGTCCACCGGCACGGAGACGGCGCGCATGCCGGGCTGCAGGGCGGCGGCCAGAAAGCCGGGGGCATCGTGGCGGATCACATTGCGCGCCAAGATGGCCTCGCCCGCGCGCACATCGCGGCGCAGCAGCACGCCGGACAGCGTGTCGGCCTCGGGCGCATTCTGCTTCACCGCGCCGTCGGGCACCTGGGACTTGGGCCGGGATTCCCAGTCGATGTCTTCGGCGCGCAGCAGCAGGCCGGCCGGCAGGTCGGCCGCGGCCAGCATGATGGTGACTTTGGGTTCTTCGTCCGGCGTCTTGGGACGCATCTTGCTGGCCAGCAGCGCACGCGCCGTCAGCGCCAGCAGGGCGGCGCCGATGACAAGCAGCACAAACTTCACAACGGTCGGCATTGGGCGACCTTCCTCAAGAAAAAGCCCGCCAAAGGCGGGTGGGTGTCATCCGACACCGGTGGCCAGCAGGTTGACCAGCCCGGCGAGTGCCAAGCCCACGCCATAGGGAATGCCCCGATCGGCCGTGAGCATCAGCCACAGCGCGCGCCCGCGCGCGCGGCGATTGTGCCGCAAGATGGCGCGGGCGCCCAGTCCCAGCAGGCCGATGATGCCGCCCGTCAGCGTGGCGATGAGCACGGTCGGCAAGGCGCCCGACGGGCCGGCCCACAGCATGAGGGCGGCCCACAGCTTCACATCACCGCCGCCCACCTTGCGCAAGGCAAACAGTACGGCCATGAGAGCCCCGACCGCCAGCGCCAGCGCCCCATGGACGCCGAACTGGCTCCAGCCCATGCCCGAGCCCAGGGCCCAGGGCAGGAAAAGGGCGGCGTAACTGCCCACCAGCACGTTGGGCAGACGCCGCCGCGTCAGATCCATGCGGATCAGCCCGAACAGCATCCACGCTGCCGCAAGCTTGGCCAGAAGCGCCAGGGCGGCGGGCAGATCGGGCATCAAAGGCGGTTAGGAGATTAGCTGTCGCCAGTAAGTGTGGCCATACCTTCAGTCACGGTGGTCCAAAGACCTTCAAGCTGCTCTTTGAAGGTGAGGGCGCCTACAAGGAGAGCACCAACAACAATCGCTGCCAAAATACCGTACTCAACGGCCGTGACACCGCGCTCGTCGCGCGCAAGAGTTTGCAAGAAATTACGCATAATATTGCTTCCTGAAAAATAAGATGTTGATACATCAAGTCAGCCAGCAGGTATCTACACCACCTGGGTGAACTCATTCTAGCCGCTCAGCTTGTGCTAGTGGCATGAAATTCAACATGAAACGTCAATTTCGGGTTAAAAACAGATAAATTCTGTCATTTCTCACCTTTTCACCATTCTGTCTACAGGATTTTGTGCCCTGTTTACAACGGTTATCGGGCGGATTGTCATAATTGATCGTCAGCAGACCTTGCGTTGACAATCGCACGGCATGGCACGTCTAAGCACAGCAAAAAATTATAACAATCAATGTCAATGACGGCAAACGGGCGCTTGACGTGTTGCCCTCTTTCGTCGTCAACGGGCCAGACGGTCAAGCAGCCCGTACCAGGCAATGCCGGCAGACAGATACAGGCGTTGCAGCCCGTGCAGGGGGATGCGGCCAGGAGCCGTGATGGGGAAGGGAAAGTCGTCATCCGATTCCGTGAGGAGCAGCGTGGCCAGATGCTTGCCCATGGCCGTGGCCGCGGCAACGCCGCGCCCGTTGTAGCCCAGGGCAATCGTCAGGCCGGGCGCCGGCCGGTGCACATGGGGCAGGGCATCGTGGGTGATGGCGATGCGTCCGGCCCAGCGGTATTCGATCGTGAGGGGTGCAAGCTCCGGATACAGATGGTGCAGGGCCTGCACGATGTGTGAAAAGTCGTCCGCCTTCTCCGGATCATGGAATAGTCCGCGTCCGCCAAGAATGAGCCGTCCTTCGGCATTGCGGCGCAGATAGACCATGAGCCGCTGGGCGGTGGAAAGGGTCTGTCCCCGGGGCAGGATGTAGCTAACGGCATCGCCCATGGGGGCCGTGGCCACGATGAAGCTGTTGGCGGCCAGTACCGTCTGGGCAAGCCCGGGCCACAGGCTGTCACTATAGGCATTGGTGGCCAGTACAACGCGGGAGGCGCTGACCTGAGCACCTGTGGCTGTTTTCGCGATCCAGTGCGATCCCTGGCGCTCCAGTGCGATGACCGGCGTTTGTTCGTGAACCCGTGCTCCTGCAGCAGTCGCAGCCTGCGCCAGGCCACGGGCGTAGGACAGCGGCTGCAGGCCGCCTGCACGCAGATCGCGCCAGCCGCCGTGGAATCGTCGCGAGCCTGTCTGGTCGCGTATGGCTGCGGCATCCAGCAGCTCCACCGGATAACCCAGTGCTTCCCATTGCCGTGCGCGTTTGTGCAGAACAGATACCTGGCGCGCTGCATAGCTGGCCTGTATCCAGCCCTGCCGGACAGGCTGACAGGCAATGGCGTGCTGGTCGATCAGTCTGAAGACGAGGTCTGCCGATTGTCCGATGGCATGAAGCAGCGGCTCGGCCCGTGTGCCCAGCATTTTCTTCACTACATCAGGGTCATGACGCAGGCTGGGATTGACCTGTCCGCCGTTGCGACCAGACGCGCCCCAGCCTGCGGTATGCGCTTCGAGCACGCAGCTCTGTACACCCTGTTCGGCAAGATGCAGGGCGGTCGACAGACCGGTAAAGCCGGCGCCGACGATGAGCACATCGGTCTGTCTGGATTCCGTCAGCGGCGGATGGCCCGGTGTGTTGATGGCGTCTGCCTTCCAGAGAGACGATGCATCGGGATGTCCGGTAATGGGTCTGGTGCGTGACATGGGAATCATCCTTGGGCAGGTACTTGCAGCCGGTCATAGGTCGGCAGCGGGTGCTCGGCCTCCTGCTCGCGCAGCTCGGGCTTGCGGATCTTGCGGCTGGGTGTACGCGGGAATTCGCTCACATAGCTGATATAGCGGGGAACCTTGAAAGCGGCGAGCAGCCGGGCGCAGTGCGCAACAATGGCGTCGGGCGGGCATTCCTCCGGCGTGACACCGTCACACAGAAGAATATAGGCTTTGACTTCCTCGCCACGCCGGGCGTCGGGAACCCCCAGCACGGCGGCTTCTGCAATGCCGTCCATCTGGCACAGCGTTGCTTCCACTTCTCTTGCGGCGATGTTTTCACCCGAACGCTTGATCATGTCCTTGGAGCGCCCCACAAGGTAATAGAAACCCTCGCTGCTGCGATAGAAGATGTCGCCGGTACGAAACCAGCCGCCGTCGAACAAGTGTGCATTTTCGTCCGGGCGCTTGTAGTAGCCCCAGAGCAGGGCGCGGCCCGATACGAGCAGCTCGCCGGTTTCACCATCCCGGGCCTCGCGCTGATCTTCAGTGACGATGCGAAACTGGCGCCCGGGTCCGGGCAGGCCACAGGTCTTGTCCATGGCATGTGTTTCGGCCGCATTCGGCACGAGCAGGGCAAGCCCGATTTCCGTCATGCCGTAACCTTCGCGCGCCAGTGCGGTGAATCTTTGCCTGAACGCCTGGCGTGAAGCGTGGCTCCAGCCGTAGATGCTGGCGTATTGCAAGGGCAATCGGGCATCCTGTGCCGACGGTGCCCGGGCCTTCAGGGCAGCTTCCGGGAAAATGCAATGATGGATCTGGTAGCGTTCTATCCAGTCGTAGAATGCGCTCAGGTGCATCTTCTGTGCGATATAGGCGCATCCGCCCAGCCGCAGCGCAAGCAGGAATAGCCACATCCCGTCCATATAGAAAAATGGCTGCCAGACCAGTACGTTGCGGACGGTACCCGGCGCGAGATGGGACACGGCCGCAAACTCGGTGAGCCACAGCCAGTAGTCGTGGCTGAGCATACAGCCCTTGGGAAAACCTGTGGTACCTGAGGTGTACTGAATGTTCAGCAGGTCATCGCGGCCTACGGCGGAAGGTGGAACGAAAGAGATTTCCCCGTCGCGCAGCAGTGCTTCCCAGTGCTGTCCGCAGGCTGGATCGCCGCCCTGGACAATGACATTGTGAGGCGCAAGCAGGCTGAGCTTTTCCTCGATTTCGCGAAAGACGGCCAGGTGCGCTTGCGCCACGATGAAGAACTGTGCGTCAGAATCCTCGAGTACAAAATGCAGGTCATTGAGACGATAGGCGGTGTTGACCGGCACGATGACGGCGCCGATGCGCGCCAGTGCCACCCAAGTCACCATGTAGGCCGGAGTATTGCCCAGCATGACTGCCACGTGGGTGCCTTTGCGTACGCCCTTGCGGACCAGGCTGGAGGCAAGGCGGTCAGCCTGCTCATCAAGCTGCGCGTAGCTCAGGCTGACGTCCTCCTCAAACCAGACGCCGGCTGTCTGTGTCCCGTAGCGCTCGGCGGCCTGACGGATGAACGCACCCAGTGTGGCGGGAATGTCTGCCTGTTCCACCTGTTCGAGAAGCTGGTGCATGGCCTGTCTGGCTTGTGCATCAGCGGAAGCGGAGCTTGTCGGCATGGGAGCGCCCTCAGTTCGCCAGAGGAAGTGGTTTGTTGTCGGGATCGAGCAGATAGGTGGCACGCTGCAGGCGATACAGGTGTGTTGTCCAGGCTGTCGCTTCGCGCCGGCTCATCTCCAGCCCTTTCTGGAAGGCCTCCATCTCTACCCGGACCGCAAGCGGCGGGTGGCGGGCAATCAGGCCTGCGATCTCGAAGGCGCGCTCCATGAGCTGGCCCTGGTCTTCGACAATTTCATTGATCAGGTCGTGCTTCAGGGCGGTCTGTGCATCCAGGGGTTCACCGGTCAGCAGCATGGACATGGCGACCACCCTGGGCAGATGCCGGCCGACCTGTGCCAACCCGCCGGCACCGCCCATGCCGTAGGCAATTTCAGGAAAGCCGAAACGGGCCGAGGCCACCGCGATGCGGATGTCCGTGTGCGTGAGCAGATAGAACAGCCCCATGCCCATGGCAGGACCGTTGACTGCCGCCACAATGGGTTTGTAGCGATCCATCAGTGCGGTTTCACGCTCCCAGCCCGGGCGGCGATCGTCCTGCAGTGCCCGGGACGGCACGAAATGCGTTTCCAGATCGGCCTGCAGCGAGCCTCTACCCCAGGGGTGCTTGATGTCATCGCCTGCACAGAACGCCGCCTCACCCTTTCCGGTCAGAATGCCGACATGAACGCTTGAATCGGCCAGAAAGGATTGCAGGTGGTCATGAAACTCCTTGTGCATCGTGGGAGTGAAGGCATTGACTTTCGGGTTGTCAATGGTGAACACGGCGATGCTGCCGTGCCGCTCATAGTGAACAGCCATGGAGGCTCCTGGTGAAAGAAAGGAAGAATGGAAGCAGTCATCGGGAAGGGCCGGTGTTCAGGCGTCGGCGCAGCAGTTCTGCCGCTGCGATGGCGACGCTGGATGCAATGATGAGCAGGCTGGACACGGCGGCGACTGTGGGTTCGAGGTCCAGCCGGACATCGGCCCAGATCTTCATGGGCAGGGTTTCCTTGCTGGAAAGCAGAAACTCCGCGATGATCAGTTCATCGAAAGACACGAAAAAGCATAGCGTGGCGCCGGCCATGATGGCGGGAAGCAGGCTGGGCAGCGTCGCCGAGACGAAGGCGCGCACCGGTCCGGCGCCAAGCACGCGCGCGGCCCGTTCGATGTTTAAATCCACTTTCTTCAGGGCGGCGCCCACAATGAGGACGATGAAAGGCATGGTCACGGCGGCATGCGCGCCTGCGACAATGTATTCATTGTCGGCAAAGCCTGTTTTCACGGCCAGGACGAACACGCCCACCGCCAGAAAAATATGCGGGATGATGAGGGGTGAGCTGATAAAGTAGAAGAGGGCGGATTTACCCCGCCAGACGCCGCGCTCCAGAGCCACAGCGGCGAGCGTGCCGGCAAAGGTCGCCAGGATACAGGCGATGATGGAAATCTTCAGTGACAGCTGAGTTGCATTGAGCCAGGCATCACTGGCGAAAAAAGCCCGGTACCAACGCAGCCCCCATTCTTTCGGGGGAAATTGCAGCAATTCACCTGCGGTGAGCGAGATGGGCAGCACCACGAATATCGGCAGCAGCAGAAAGAGAATCGCAAGCCAGAAGTAAAGAGGCAGGACAAACTGTTTTCTCAGATAGCGCGGGGTGGTATTCATGGCGTCTAGCTCATCCAGTGTGCAAGGGCGCGTCCCAGCCCTTTGATCACGGTCACAATCAGCAGGGTGGCTGCAAGCATGACCACGGCAATCGCGGCCGCAAGACCCCAGTTCAACTGCTGGACATGTTGCATGATCAGATTGCCCAGCATCAAATCCCTGCGCCCGCCAACCAGAGCCGGAGTGATGAAGAATCCCATCGACAGCATGAAGACCAGTGCCGTGCCGGTAATCGTGCCGTCCAGGCTCAGTGGCAGGAAAATGCGTCGCAGCGCCTGAAAGCGGGAGGCTCCGCAGATGCGTGCGGCCTTGACCAGTCCCATGTCGATCTCGGTCATTGCGGAATAGCTGGCAATGATTTGTACGGGAAGCAGAATCTGGACCATCGCCACATAGACGGCACCAGAGGTGTATAGCAGGCGTAGCGGCGAGTCCACCAGTGCCACACCCATGAGGAGGGAATTGACGATGCCGTCACGCCCCAGCAGGACCATCCACGCATAGGAGCGGATAAGCACGCTCATCCAGAGTGGCACCAGGATGAGCAGGAGCAGTTTTATCTGGATGGATTTTGGACGGCTGTTGATGTAATAGGCGACGGGATATCCGATGAAGGTGCCCAGCAATGCCACGACCAGCGAAATCTGTACGGTATTGATGAATACTCGTACATAGGCCGGTGCCGACGTGGCCTTGCTCACATGCTGCAGCGTGAAATCCGGGTCGAAGAAGCTGACACGAATGACATCCAGGTTTGGCAGCAGGAAGAAGACGATCAGCAGAAGCATGGCCGGGGCAAGCAGCAAGGCATTGCCCCGGAAGCCGGAATGACGCTTGAAAGGCATTCTCGGATATCCTCGCGGGTCAGTTCAGCATCCACTCATTCCAGCGTTCCTGGATGTCATCCAGGTGCTTTCGCCAGAATTCATCGTCCGACACGAATTGCACTTCGACGTTCTGGGGCGAGGCTGGCAGCGACGATGCCATTTCGGCCGGGAGCTTGTCCATCAGCCCGGGGGCGAAGTTGGGATACGGGATCAGATCGACATACTGTCTTTCCAGATCCGCATCCAGGATGCGCAGCCGGATATATTGCTCTGCGAGCGCCTTGTTCTTCGCACCCTTGGGGATGCCCATGTAGCCCAGCATCAGTGCGCCGCCATTCCAGACGATTTCGGCAGGCACACCATCATTGACCAGCTTGGCTACCCGACCGTTGAATGTGGTGGTGTAATCCACCTCGCCGTCTGCAAGCAGCTGGACGGATTGTGCGCCGTTTTCCCACCACACAGGGATGTGCGATTTGATTTCATCCAGCTTGCTGAAGGCGCGGTCAACTCCCTCACTGGTGGCCAGAACCTTGTAGATATCGTCTTTCCCGACCCCATCCGCCAGTAGCGCGTATTCGAGGTTCTCCTGCGGACGTGCGCGCAATGATCGCGGTCCGGGGAAGGTTTCCACATCCCAGAAGTCTTTCCAGGACGTCATCTTCTTGCCTTCGGGGTTCTTGGCCGTATTCTGGACCAGCACCGTGGAGTAGGTGCCCCAGACCACGCCGTACTCCGCGCGTGCAATTTCAGGTAGCTGGTTTTCCGGATCAATCACGGAATAATCGAGTGGTTCGAGCAAGCCCTTATCGACTGCAAGAGGCAGCTTGCCGCCGGAAAGCTCGGCAACATCCCAACTGGTGTTGCCGATCTTGACCATGGATTCAAGCTGGGCCAACAGGGCGAGTTCACTGGCTTTGAGTTCAACCTTGGCGCCGGTGGCTTTTTCGAATGCCGCAATGAAAGTCTGCTTCTCGGCGTCTGCGACGGAACCGCCTGACCAGGCGATGGTCAGCGTGTTTGCCAGCGCTGCAGGTGTCGCTGTCATGAGCCCAAGTGCGATGGTTGTCGCGGTGAGCAGGCTGCGAACGGGCGCAAATGTTTTCATGGTGATCCCTCCATTGGTAGGGGTTTGTCAATCCCGGACAGCAAGTGCATCCGAGAATCTGAACTGCAAATCAATCTGATCGTGCATGGCCGGGGGCGCCACATTCGACGCCCGATGCTCCTGGACGAGCACCACCGTCCCGCCGGGAGTACGTACCCCGTACTGGATGAGATTGCCCAGGAACAGCACTTCACAGACGGTGCCGGAAAATGCGACGGCATCGTCCGTATTGCCCTGTGTGCGTGAGATTTTTTCAGGTCGTACACTCAGCCAGCGGGCGTCGGTAGAGCTGGCTGCGATAGTGGGCACAGCGCTGCCGGTCTCCCGAATGTGTGCCTGGCCGTTCGTTCCGGTTTCAATCTGGAAAATATTGGTCTTGCCGATGAATTCAGCGACATAGCGGGAGTTTGGATGGTCATAGATCCGGTCGGGCGTGTCGACCTGGCAGATTCTGCCGTTGTTCATGACCGCCACACGATCGGAGAGCACCAGAGCTTCTTCCTGATCATGCGTGACAAAAATGATGGTGCATCCCAGGGCGGCGTGATATTGCCTGATCTCCAGCTGCATGGCCTGGCGCAGCTTCAGGTCCAGAGCGCTGAGCGGTTCGTCCATCAGCAGGACGGGCGGCTCAAATACCACTGCGCGGGCGAAGGCCACGCGCTGCTGCTGTCCGCCCGATAATTCCCTGGGCATGCGGCCTGCGAGATCGGAAAGCTGCACCATGCCCAGAACTTCTTCGACCTTGCGCTTTGTCTCGCTGGCAGGTGTCTTGCGCAAGCGCAGCGGGAAGGCGACGTTGTCGTAGACATTCATATGCGGAAACAGGGTATAGCTTTGAAACACCATGCCGAGCTGACGCTGTTCCGGTGGCAGCTCGAGGATGGATTGCCGGCCGACCAGGATGCGGCCGCTATCGGGCGGAACGAAGCCGGCAAGCGCGTTGAGTGCAGTCGTCTTGCCGGAGCCGCTGGGGCCCAATAGCGTCATGAACTCGCCCGCGTGTATTTCCAGAGAGAAATTATCCAGTGCTGCCGTGGCACCGTAACGCTTGGTCAATCCGTCGAAGACGATGCCGGCGCCGCTTGCTGGACGGGCGTGGTCTGAAACCATCCTTTTTTTCCTGAACAATAAATGACACTGGCATCATTGTCATTTATGTATACTGGATCAACCTATAGGGGATTTCCATAGTACGTCCCGATACGCTGTCCGGTTCGGTTGGGCGAAAGTACACTGCCACACGATGATTGAAGAAGAAATCCACGGAATACATCTGCCAAGCCTGCTGCAATCCTGGGCAGACCGCTGCGAGCACAAGCAGAAACGCGTGCGCACGCGTCGTCGTCTGCTGGCCGCTTCTGCTGCAGTGATGGAGCAGGCGGGGTATGAGGGGCTTACAGTCGATGCCATTGTCCGCCATGCGCGAGTGGCGCGGGGGACGTTTTATCTGTATTTCAGCGATCGTTCGATCGCGGCCATAGAGGTCATGCGCGCGTTTGCAGCCATGATGCGCAAGCATCGCCCGCGGGGCGGCGCACGGCTTTCTGCAGTGCAGTCAATCTACCGGATCAACCTGTTCTACAGCCTGAGCTATTCCCGCAACAGCCGGCTGCTTGCCGGGCGGGAGTCATTGATGCGCGATTGCCCCGAGCTGGTTGTTCGCCGCGACGCTATCAATACCTACTGGGCACGTCTTGTACTCAAGGACCTGCATCGGCGTTGCGATGTTTCGATGGAGCGTCTTCGGCTGCCTCAGGCCGAGTTGGCCATTCGTGCCGTCTTGTCAATGGCGGATGAGTTTCTGCGCGAAATCTACGTCTACCAGAGTCCCAACCTGGTGCAACTGGCACAGAATCCACATGAAGTCGCACTGGTATTGACCCAGGTGTGGCACCGGGCAGTATTCGGTCAGGATCCTGATGGCTGGGACCCGGTTCAGGGCTTACCCATGACGGGAGATGTTTGCATGGGTAGTGTGAACAGCATCCTGCTGGCCGGTGCGGATGGCTGAGTTCCACTCGCGTCTGGTTCGCTACACCACCTCCGCCTCCGCCAGCACCGCCTGCAGCAGCACATTGGCGCCCGCTTCCACGTGTTCCGGGAGGGCGTCCTCACGCTCGTTGTGGCTGATGCCGTCCTTGCAGGGGATGAAGATCATCGCCGTGGGGGTCAGACGTGCCATGTAGACGGCGTCGTGTCCGGCGCCGCTGACAATGTCCATGCAGCTCAGGCCCAGTGCATGCGCACTGTCGCGCACGCTGTCGATCAGGCGTGCATCGAAAGGTTGGGGCGGAAAATACACGGTGGGCTCGATGTGGATCGTCATGCCGTGGTCCGCGGCCAGTGTGGCGCAGCGTTCCTGCAGCTGTTCGGCCATGGCGTTGAGCATGCCGTCTGTGGGCGCACGGAAATCCACCGTCAGGTCAACCCGGCCGGGGATGACGTTGCGCGAATCGGGATGAACGTTCAGGCTGCCCACGGTGCCCCTTGCCTGCGGGCCCTGTTCCAGCGCCAGGGCATTCACCAGCTGGACCACATGGCTGGCCGGCAGCAGGGCGTCCTTGCGCATGTCCATGGGCGTGGGGCCGGCATGGGCCTCGTCGCCGATGATGGCGATGTTGTACCAGCGCTGGCCCAGGGCGCCCGTCACGGCGCCGATGGTGATTTCACGCGCTTCGAGCAGGGGGCCCTGCTCGATATGGGCTTCAAAGTAGGACTTGACGCTGCCCAGCACGGGTGCTTCGCTGCCGGCATAGCCGATGGCCTGCAGGGCTTCGCCCACCGAAATGCCGTCGCTGTCTTTCTGCTGCAAGGCATAGTCGAGCCCGAAGGCGCCGGCCGCCACGCCTGAGCCCATCATCACGGGCACGAAGCGCGAGCCTTCCTCATTCGTCCATACCACCACCTCGACGGGTGCACGCGTCTGCACGGCGTGATCGTTGAGCGTACGCACCACTTCCAGCGCCGCCAGCACGCCGTAGATACCGTCGAACCTGCCGCCGGTGGGCTGGGTGTCCAGATGGCTGCCCGCCATCACCGGCGCCAGACTGTTGTCGCTGCCCGGGCGCCGGGCAAAGATATTGCCGATGGCGTCCACGCGTATTTCGCAGCCCGCCTCGCGTGCCCATTGCGTGAACAGCGCGCGTCCTTCGCCATCGAGTGCGCTCAGGGCCAGCCGGCGCACCCCGCCCTTGTCGGTGGCGCCGATGCGGCCATGTTCCATCAGACTGTTCCAGAGGCGTGCGCCGTCGACGCGCAGGCCTGTACCGGGTTGCGGATTCATCAGAGCGTCCTTGTCCTGGGGTTGTGGTTGGGGGTTCAGGTGCTGCTTTTCATGCGGGCAACCAGTTCCGCGACCTGTGCAGCGCTGGCGCCTTCGATGCGGGCGTTGGCGCGCACCGTGGCAAAGCCGATGAACAGCACGATTTCGTCGGGGCCGGGGGCGTCGGGAATGCTGGCCGTCATGCTGTCCATGGCGTCGTAGTCCCAGGCATCTTCGATGCCGCCGAAGATAATGTCGATGGCCGTGCCCGGGCCGCCCCGCTTGCCGTTGCCGGGAATCAGGGCCGGCCCGCCGCCGGTGGCCCGGCGCATGCTCAGTCCCACGCGGCAGTGGATCATGGCCGCGCCATGCTCGGGGTCGCCGTTGCTGCCCACGATGACGGCCTTGCCATAGGCGCGTGCGCCGCCGGCGTCTTCAAGCCGGGCCAGGGCACGCCGGCTGAGCTCGGCACCCAGGTCAACCGAAAGTTCGGCCAGCCGGGCCAGCTGGGTGGCCGAGGCCGCGCCCTGGCCGGCAAAGGGGTTTTCCAGCACGGCGCCGGCAATGACGTGGCGCGACGGCACGCTGACCGCCTGACCGGCTTCGCGCAGGGTTTCGCGCTCCAGCAGGACGTATTGGCGCACCGTGGCGGACAGGCTTTCTTGGCTCATGACGGGTCTCCGGCTTCTTTTGGGATGTTGCTGGGGGATGATTCAATTCTCGCAGGAATCGGACGGATTTTCAAAGCTTGACGCCGGGTTTGCACTTGGGGCTGCGTTCGTGGCTGCGGCCACGCCACCGTGCATGGCCCGCCAGCGCCAGCAGCGCCAGACAAAGTCCCAGCACCGGCGCATTGCCCGTTTTCACATAAGGCGTCAGGCCCTGCATGCCCTGCACTTCCACGTCCAGCACGCCGGCCTGCCAGGGCTGGAGCACGGCACCCACGCGGCCATCGGGCGCAATCGCAGCCGTCATGCCGGTATTGGTGGCGCGCAGCATGGGGCGCCCAGTCTCCAGGGCGCGCATGCGCGCAATCTGCAGATGCTGGCGCTGGGCCCAGGTATCGCCGAACCAGGCCAGATTGCTCAGGTTGATCAGTATGCTGGCCCCCGGCCCGTGGGCGGCGCTGTCGCGCACGCTGCGAAGGATTTCCTCGCCAAACACGTCTTCATAGCAGATATCGGGTGCGATGCGCTGCGTTTCCAGCGGAAACAGCGCCTGACGCACGGGGCCGGCGCTGAAGTTGCCCAGGGGGATGCGCATGGCATTCACGAACCAGGCGAAGCCGGGCGGGATGAATTCACCAAACGGCACCAGATGGTGCTTGTCGTAGCGTGCGTTCGTTGTTGCCCGTACCAGTTGATCTATGGGGGTGTTTGCGTCCAGGGTGATGGCGCTGTTGGTGTACCGCCCCGGCTCGGGGCCCGCCAGGGGGACGCCCATGAGTATGGTGGCCTCGTGGCGTGCCGCCACCGCGCGCCAGGCCTCCCAGAGGCCGTCCGGCACCTGGCTCTGGAACACGGGTATGACGGTTTCGGGCAATGCGATCAGCGCCGGACGGGCGTCATCGGCCTTGGCGGGCAGGTCGGCCAGCATCAGGTATTGATTCAGCCCCTGCTCGAAGAGCGCGGGGTCGAACTTCTGCGCCTGGGGGACATTGCCCTGGACCAGGCGGATGATAAGGGGATCGCCCAGGGGCTGGGTCCAGCGCACATGGCCCAGGCCGATGCCGGCGAGGCCGATGACGATGGCCACGCCAACCCCCACGGCGGACCGCGCGTCGTTGCGGCTGTCCTTGTGGCGCGCCAGCGCGGCAATGGCGGCGGCGGCAAAGGCGGCCAGCCAGGCCAGGCCGTAGGCGCCCACCAGCGGGGCCCAGGGGGCGAGCACGCCTTCCACATGGGCGTAGGCGATGTTCAGCCAGGGAAAGCCCGTGAGCAGGGTGCCGCGCAGCCATTCGCCCAGCGTCCAGGCCGAGGCCCAGACGGCGGTGTCGCCCAGCTGGCGCGCCCAGTGACGTTCGGCCGTTTCCGGCGTTTGCACCGCCGGGCCTGCGGGGGTCAGCCGGCGGGCCAGCAGGGTGGCCAGCACGGGGTATAGCGACAGATAGGCGGCCAGGGCCAGCACGCCCAGTGCCGCCGGCGGTGGCGCCAGCCCGCCATGGACATGCATGCTGTTGTACAGCCAGTACAGGCCCAGCCCGAAGTGCCCCAGGCCGAAGGCCAGGGCCATGGCGGCTGCATCGCGATGGCGTACCGCCGTCTGCAGCCGGAACAGCAGGGCGGCCAGCACGAAGACCTGCACGAAAGGCAGCGACCAGGCGGGCAGGGGCCGGGGGGCAAAGGCCAGCGCGTGTATGGCGCCCAGCACCAGCGGCAGGGCCGACATGTGCAGGAAGCGGCCGCTGCTAGTGACGTTCTTCACCCGCCTGCTGCTCCGCTTCGCTGGCCGGATGGATGTGCAGCCACAGGGCGCGCCGCGCATCTGCGCCGACCACGGTGACGTGCATGCCTTCGTGGATGATGTGATCGCCGCGTCGCGGAATGTGACCGAGCTCGGCCGCCAGCCAGCCGCCCACCGTATCGAAATCGTCATCGGGCAGGTGGGTGCCGAACTCGCGATTGAAGGTGGTAATGCTGGTGATGCCCTTGGCGCGCCAGCTGTTGCTGCCCGTCTGGAAGATGGTCTTCTCTTCGCCCTCGTCGTACTCGTCCTCGATCTCGCCCACAATCTGTTCCAGCACATCTTCCATGGTGACCAGACCGGCCGTGCCGCCATGTTCATCGATGACGATGGCCAGGTGGTTGCGGCTGCTGCGGAAGTCGCGCAGCAGCACGTTCAGGCGTTTGGTTTCGGGGATGAAGACGGCGGGGCGCACCAGCGAGCGCAGGCTGATGCTGGGCCGGGTGATGGTGAGCAGAAGGTCCTTGGCGAGCAGTATGCCCACGATGTTGTCGCGATCGTCCTCGTAGACGGGAAAGCGCGAGTGCCCGGTCTCTATGATTTCGGGCAGCAGCCCGGCAAGCGGCTGGTTGATATCGAGCACATTCATGCGCGAGCGCGGCACCATGATGTCGGCCGCCGTCTGGTTGGCGACTTCGAGCGCACCCGAGATCATGGCATAGGCCTCTTCATCGAGGACCTGGCGATCATGGGCGGCGTCCACCAGGGCCTTGATGCCGGCGCGGTCGGCCGGCTCAACGGGCCGCATGAAGGCGGTAAGACGAGTCAAGAAAGAACGGGAGGCGTGTTTCGCCGGTATAGGCTCGGCTTCTGATGAGCTGGAGTCTGACATTGCCTTATCGACAGTTTTCTGATGGGTTTAGCATAACCGAAATCATGCGCCGGGATCCGGGCGCGGCGCATAGGGATCGGCGATGCCCATGTGCGCCAGCAGCGCGGTTTCCAGGGCTTCCATGTGACGCGCCTCTTCCGGGTCCACATGGTCGTAGCCCAGGGCGTGCAGCACGCCGTGGATCACCAGGTGGGCGGCGTGGTCGCGCAGCGGCTTGCCCTGTTCCTGCGCCTCGCGCTCGAGCACGGGGACGCAGAGGACGATGTCGCCGCCGGCCACGCCGTCGGGATCGACACCGTATTCAAAAGTGAGCACATTGGTGGCCTGCTCGCCCCGGCGCCAGGTCTGGTTGAGTGTGCGGCCTTCGGCCTCGCTCACCAGGCGCAGCGTGAAACCGGCCCCGGCAAGCGGCGGCTGCCCGCGTGCGGCAAGATCGGCGGCGGCCGCGTCGAGCGCCCGCCGGACCCAGCGCCGCAGCCGCCAGCGCGGCAGTGCGTCGGCCGGGACGGCGTACTGCACGCAGAGGGACAGCTCAGGCATCTTGCCGGCCGGCGAGCTCGTAGGCGTCCACGATGCGCGCCACCAGGGGGTGGCGCACCACGTCACGGCTGGTGAAGCGCGTGATGGCGATGCCGTTCACCTGGTGCAGGATGTCGATGGCGTGGAGCAGGCCGCTGGTCTGGCCGCGCGGCAGATCCACCTGTGAGGGGTCGCCGTTCACCACGGCCTTGCTGCCGAAGCCGATGCGGGTCAGAAACATTTTCATCTGCTCGGGCGTGGTGTTCTGGGCTTCGTCCAGAATGACGAAGGCATGGTTGAGCGTGCGCCCGCGCATATAGGCGAGCGGGGCGATTTCAATCGTCTGCTTCTCGAACATGCGCTGCACACGCTCGAAGCCCATCAGGTCATACAGGGCGTCGTACAGGGGGCGCAGATAGGGGTCCACCTTCTGGGCCAGGTCGCCCGGCAGGAATCCCAGACGCTCGCCCGCCTCGACGGCGGGGCGTGTCAACACCAGGCGCTCCACCTGGTCGCGCTCGAGCGCGTCTATGGCGCAGGCCACGGCCAGCCAGGTCTTGCCCGTGCCCGCCGGGCCGATGCCGAAGGTGATGTCGTGGCGCAGGATCTGGTTCAGGTAGTCGCGCTGGCGCGGCGTGCGCGGCCGCACATCGGCGCGCGGCGTGCGCAGTTTCAGGCTCTGGTCATCGAGCGGCGGCAGGGGTGCCGTGTCCGGATTCGGCGTTTCAGAAGCAGGGGCTGCGGGGGCGCTTGCCGGCGTGGCCGGCGGTGCGGCCGTGACGGCGGGTGCTGTTTCCCGGTTACTGGCCAGTTCGACCAGACCCAGCTGGATGTCACCCGGGCTCAGTGCCTGGTGTACGGCGCGCCGGTGAAACCATTCCAGAGCTTCCACGGCTTCGGCCGCCCGGGCGCCCGTGACGCTGAAGCGGCTGCCCCGGCGGCGGATATCCACTTCCAGGCTGTCGGCGATCCGGCGCAGGTTCTCGTCCAGCGGCCCGCACAGGTTGGCCAGATGGGTGTTGTCGCCGTCCAGGATGACGACTTCAGCCCCCTTGTTGCGCGACGGGCTGCTCATGCGGGGCTGGGGGTGGTGTCGTGCACCAGCCGGCCGCGCAGGGTGTTGGCCATGGCGGCGGTGATGTGTACATCCACGATCTGCCCGACCAGCGCGGCCGGTCCGGCAAAGTTGACGCTGCGGTTCGCCGGGATGCGCCCGGTAAGCTCGCGCGCATCGCGTCGCGACGGCCCTTCCACCAGCACGGGCTGTACCGTGCCCACCCAGGCCGCGCTGATGGCCGCGGCCTGCGCGTTGACGAGCGCCTGCAGGCGATGCAGGCGTTCCAGCTTGATGTCCTGGGGCAGGTCATCGGGCAGTTCGGCTGCGGGCGTGCCCGGCCTTGCGGAATAGACGAAGGAGAAGGACTGGTCGAAGCCGACGTCCTGTATCAGCGCCAGCGTCTGCTCGAAATCGGCTTCCGTCTCGCCGGGAAAGCCGACGATGAAATCGGACGACAGCACGATGTCGGGACGGGCCGCGCGCAGGCGGCGGATGATGGACTTGTATTCCAGGGCGGTGTAGCCGCGCTTCATGGCGGCCAGTACGCGGTCGCTGCCCGATTGCACGGGCAGGTGCAGGAAGGGGGCCAGACCCGGCAGGCGGCCGTGGGCCTCGATGAGGCGCGTGGTCATTTCCTTGGGGTGCGATGTGGTGTAGCGCAGGCGGGCGATGCCGGGAATATCGTGCAGGTATTCCAGCAGCATGGCGAAGTCGGCTATTGTGTTCTCCCCCATTGCACCGCGATAGGCGTTCACGTTCTGGCCCAGCAGTGTGACTTCGCGCACGCCCTGGTCGGCCAGGTCGGCCACGTCGACGAGCACGTCTTCAAACGGCCGCGACATTTCCGGGCCGCGCGTATAGGGCACGACACAGAAGCTGCAATACTTGCTGCAGCCTTCCATGATGGAGACGAAGGCCGTGGGCCCGTCCACACGTGCCGGCGGCAGATTGTCGAACTTCTCGATTTCGGGAAAGCTGATGTCGACCTGGGCGCGGTTTTGGCGCCGGCGTTCGCGGATGAGGGCGGGCAGGCGATGCAGGGTCTGCGGGCCGAAGACCACGTCCACATAGGGCGCGCGCCGCAGTATGGCTTCGCCTTCCTGGCTGGCGACGCAGCCGCCCACGCCGATGATGAGGCCGGGCTTCGCCTCCTTCAGGTGGCGCACGCGCCCCAGGTCGGAAAACACTTTTTCCTGCGCTTTCTCGCGCACGGAGCAGGTGTTGAACAGGATGATGTCGGCATCGTCCGGCGTGGCCGTGAGCTCGACGCCGATGGCGTCATCGAGCACATCGACCATTTTTTCGGAATCGTACTCGTTCATCTGGCAGCCGAAGGTGCGGATGAAGAGTTTGTGCCCGCCGCGTCGCACCACCGGGGCGGGCGGAGGCGTGTGATGCACGACGCGTGGCGTGCGCCGCTGGAGCGTAGTTTCTTGCATATCAGCCGATCTCTGCACTCGGGTCGTCCTTCTTCACAGGCTTGACCAGGTCTTCCCGTTTCACGCCCAGCCACATGGCGATGGCGGCGGCCACGAAGACCGAGGAATAGATGCCGAACCAGATGCCGATCGTCAGTGCCAGCGAGAAATAATGCAGCGTGGGGCCGCCGAAGAAGAACATGGCCAGCACCATGATCTGCGTCGAGCCGTGTGTGATCACGGTGCGCGAAATCGTCTGGGTGATGGCGCTGTTGATGATCTCCTGTACATCGGACTTGCGCTGCTTGCGGAAGTTTTCCCGGATACGGTCCATGATAACCACGGATTCGTTCACCGAATAGCCCAGCACGGCCAGCACGCCGGCCAGTACCGAGAGCGAGAACTCCCACTGGAACAGCGCGAAGAAGCCCAGGATGATGACCACGTCATGCAGGTTGGCCACCACCCCGGCCACGGCAAACTTCCATTCGAAGCGGAAAGCCAGGTAGACCATGATGCCGATGACGACCACCAGCAGGGCCATGAGCCCGTTGTGCACCAGTTCCTGACCCACCTGGGGGCCCACGAACTCCACACGGCGCAGCTCGGCATCGGCATGGGCGGCCTGCAGGCCCTTCAGGATGGCTTCGCTCTGTGCCGCCGAGCTTTCGCCGGTGCGTACCGGCAGGCGGATGAGCACATCACGCGAGGTGCCGAAGTTGGCCACCTGGAAGTCGGTATAGCCGAGCCCGGCGATGCTGTCGCGGATCTCGTCGATCTGGGCGGGCTGCGCATAGTTGACTTCCATGACCGTGCCGCCGGTGAACTCGATCGACAGGTTGAAGCCGCGCAGCACGATGAAGATGACCGCCAGCGTGAAGAAGGTCAGGCTGATCAGGTTCAGCACCAGCGCGTGGCGCATGAACGGGATGGTACGGTGGATGCGGAAAAATTCCATGGGGGTCTCTGTCTGGGTCTGTGCCTGTCTCTGCCGGTGTTACTCGGGTTTCCAGATCTGGCCGATGGAGATGACCTTGAGCTTGCGCTGGCGGCCGTACCAGAGGTTGGCCAGGGCGCGCACGCCCACGACCGAGGAGAACATGGACGTCAATATGCCGATGGTGTGTACCACGGCAAAGCCGCGCACCGGCCCGGTGCCGAAGGCCAGCAGGGCCAGGCCCACGATTAGGCTGGTGAGGTTGGAGTCCATGATGGTGGCCCAGGCGCGGTCGAAGCCCAGGAAGATGGCCTGCTGCGGGGGTTGCCCCGCGCGCAGTTCTTCACGTATTCGCTCGTTGATGAGCACGTTGGCGTCGATGGCCATGCCCAGTGTGAGCGCCAGCGCGGCAATGCCGGGCAGGGTGAGCGTGGCCTGCAGCATGGACAGGATGGCGATCAGCAGCACCACGTTGAAGATCAGGCCCAGCGTCGAGAACACGCCGAACAGGTGGTAGTACAGCATGATGAAGCTGGCCATCACGATGAAGCCGTAGAGCGTGGAATTGAAGCCCTTCCTGATGTTGTCGGCACCCAGGCTGGGGCCGATGGTGCGCTCTTCGATGATGTTCATGGGCGCCGCCAGGGCGCCGGCACGCAGCAGCAGAGCAATATCGGCCGCTTCCTGCGCATTCATGCTGCCGGTGATCTGTACCTGGCCGCCGGGAATTTCGGTGCGGATGACGGGCGCCGTGACCACTTCTCCCTTGTTGTTCTCGAACAGGAGTATGGCCATGCGCTTGTTGATGTTGTTGCGCGTGACATCGCGGAAGATGCGCGCGCCCTTGGAATCCAGCGTCAGGTTGACCGAAGGCTGCTGGGTCTGCTGGTCGCGCCCGGGCTGGGCATCCTGCAGGTTTTCACCCGTGAGGATGACCTGGCGGCGCAGCAGCAGGGGATGGCCGTCGCGATCGCTATAGCGCTCCAGCCCGAAAGGCACCGTGCCTTCGCGCAGCGCAGTCTGTGCGGCGGGCGAATCATCCACCATGCGGATTTCCAGCGTGGCCGTGCGCCCCAGGATTTCCTTGGCCTTGGCCACGTCCTGCACGCCCGGCAGCTGCACGATGATGCGGTCCGAACCCTGCTGCTGGATCACGGGCTCGGCCACGCCCAGCTCGTTGATGCGGTTGTGCAGGGTGGTGATGTTCTGCGTCAGGGCATGGCTCTGTACCTGGGTGATGGCGGCGTCGGTGAGCCGGCCGGTGAGCAGCCAGTCGGCGCCGCTTTGCCCGCTGGTGGTGAACTGCATGTCGGGCATGGCGCGGCGCAGCTCACTGGCGCCCTTGTCGCGCTCGGCCTCGTTGGCAAAGCTGACGATGATGGAAAGCTCGCTGCGCTCCACGCCGGTGGTGCGCAGCTTGGCTTCACGCAGCACGTTGCGCGCGTCGCTCGCCAGCGTGTCATAACGCCCCGTGAGCGCACCGTGCATATCCACCTGCAGCAGGAAGTGCACGCCGCCGCGCAGGTCCAGCCCCAGGTGCATGGGCCCGGCGCCGATGGCCGACAGCCAGTTGGGCGAGGCCGGCATCAGGTTGAGCGCGACGGTGTAGTCGGGGTTCTCGGGATCGGGGTTCAGCGCCTGTTCGATGACATCCTTGGCGGTGAGCTGGGTGTCGGTGGACCCGAAGCGCACGCGCACGGTGCCCACCGGGCCGTTCTGCTCGAAAGTGCCGCCCGTACTCTGGATGCCCGCCTGCTGCAGCAGGCCCTCGACCCGGTCGAGCATGGCGGGTTCTATCTTGACCGTGGACTTGGCGCCCGCCACCTGCACGGCGGGAGACTCGCCGAAGAAATTGGGCAGGGTGTACAGCACGCCGATGAGGGCGGCCGCCAAGACGATGAGATATTTCCAGAGGGGGTAGCGATTCATGATTTACAGGGCTTTGAGCGTGCCTTTGGGCAGCACCGAGGTCACGGAGTTGCGTTGCAGTATGGTCTCGACGGGCTTGTCGCCCATTTCACCGATCTGCACGGTGATGTACTGGTCACCGACCTTGGTGACCTTGCCCAGCATGCCGCCGGCGGTGATGACTTCATCGCCCTTGGCGAGCGCCGCCACCAGGTTGCGATGTTCCTTCTGGCGTTTCATCTGGGGGCGGATCATCAGAAAATATAACACCACGAACATCAGGATGATGGGCAGCATGCCCATCAGCGGATTGGCTTCGGCGCCGGCCTGGGCCGGAATGAGGGTCAGGCTGTCGGTCAGGGTATTGATCAGGGACATCTAGGGTCTCCAGCAGGTTGGGCTCAACCGGTTATTGTAGCGATTTCCTGCCTATGCGATGCCGACGGCGCGCTGCTGGTGGAAGTGTTCGCGCCATTGGCGGAAACGGCCTTCGGCAATCGCCTCGCGCATGGACTGCATGAGCGTCAGGTAATAGTGCAGGTTGTGGATGGTATTCAGGCGTGCGCCGGTGATCTCCTGTGTGCGCTGCAGGTGGTGCAGATAGGCGCGTGAAAAGTGCCGGCAGGTGTGGCAGCGGCAGTCCTCGTCCAGCGGGCGCGTGTCGTCGCGATAGCGCGCATTGCGTATCTTGATGTCGCCGTGGCGCGTGAACAGCCAGCCGTTGCGGGCGTTGCGCGTGGGCATCACGCAGTCGAACATGTCCACGCCTTGCGCCACACCGGCCACCAGGTCTTCGGGCGTGCCCACGCCCATCAGGTAGCGCGGCGCGTGTGTGGGCATGCGCGGCGTGATGTGCGCCAGTATGCGCAGCATGTCTTCCTTGGGCTCGCCCACCGACAGGCCGCCGATGGCATAGCCGGGAAAGCCGATATCGGTGAGCCCGGCCAGCGATTCGTCACGCAGGGCTTCAAACATGCCGCCCTGGACGATGCCGAACAGGGCGTTGGGGTTGGCGGCCGCGTCAAAGGCCTGGCGCGAGCGCCGCGCCCAGCGCAGCGACATGCGCATGGACTGCGCGGCCTCGTCGACCGTCGCGATGCGATCGCCCACCTGATACGGCGTGCATTCGTCCAGCACCATGGCAATGTCGGAATTCAGCGCCGTCTGTATGCGCATGGACTCCTCGGGTGACAGGAAAAGCCGCCGCCCGTCGATGGGCGAGGCAAAGTGCACGCCTTCCTCGGTGATGCGGCGCAGGCCCTGCAGGCTGAAGATCTGGAAGCCGCCGGAGTCCGTGAGTATGGGCTTGTGCCACTGCATGAAGCCGTGCAGGCCGCCGTGGCTGCCGATGATGTCCGTGCCCGGGCGCAGCCAGAGGTGGAAAGTGTTGCCCAGCACGATCTGTGCACCCAGGCCTTCGAGCTCGGCGGGCAGCATGGCTTTCACGGTCCCGTAGGTGCCCACCGGCATGAAGACGGGCGTATGCACCACGCCGTGGTTGAGCGTCAGGCGGGCGTGGCGTGCGGCGCCGTCGGTGGCCAGCACGCTGAATTCCAGGCCGCTCATTTTCGGGCCGCTCATGCTTTGGGGCTCTCGATGAACATGGCATCACCATAGCTGAAGAAGCGATAGCGCGACTGTACCGCATGGGCATAGGCGCGCCGTATGGGGTCCATGCCGGCCAGGGCTGACACCATCATCAGCAGCGTGGACTGGGGCAGGTGGAAGTTGGTGAGCAGGGCGTCCACCCAGCGGAAGCGGTAGCCGGGCACGATGAACAGGCGTGTGTCGCCGTGCAGGCCGCCGCAGCCCGCTGCGTCTTTATCCACCTCGAGCCGGGCGGCGGCCGATTCCAGCGCGCGTGCCGAGGTCGTGCCGATGGCGATGATGCGCCCGCCGCGAGCCCGGGTGGCCGCAATGCGCGCCAGGGTTTCTGCACTCAGGTGATAGCGCTCGGCGTGCATGATGTGTTCCTCCAGCCGTTCTGTGCGTACGGGCTGGAAAGTGCCGGCACCCACGTGCAGCGTCAGGAAGGCCCGGCCTATGCCCTGGTCGTCCAGGCGGTCCAGCATGGCCTGGTCGAAATGCAGGCCGGCGGTGGGCGCCGCCACGGCGCCTTCCGCACGGGCGTACACGGTCTGGTAGCGCTTGTCGTCCTCGGGGCCGGCCGCGTGGGTGATGTAAGGGGGCAGGGGCGTGGCGCCGTGGCGTGCCAGGGTCTGGGCCACCGGCGCGTTGAACGCCAGCAGGAACAGGGCGTCCTCGCGACCGATCACGGTGGCCTGCACCTGTTCTTCGGCCAGCAGCAGGGTGGTGCCGGGGCGCGGCGCCTTGCTCGCACGCACATGGGCCCAGGCCCGGTGGCCCGCCCGGCCTTCATGGTCCCCGGCGTCCGCAACGATGCGTTCGACCAGCACTTCCACTTTGCCGCCACTGGCCTTGTGCCCCGTCAGTCTGGCCTTGATGACCCGGGTGTCATTGAAGACAAGGAGGTCGTCCGGGCGCAGCAGTGCCGGGAAGTCGGTAAACTGGCGATCGTGCAGGGCGCCGGCGGCGTCCAGGTGCAGCAGGCGGCCGGCCGTGCGATCGGCGGCCGGCGTCTGGGCGATCAGTTCGGGCGGCAGGAAGTAGTCGAAATGCGACAGCGCGAGTTCAGGATTCAAGATTCGGGATTCAAGATTATGGGTTCACAGCAGGCAAAGGGTGCAGGGCGGAAATCATGAGAGGGCACACTATTTTAGCCGCAGCAGTCCGCCGGGTCAGGCGGCTTTGCCGCAGTGGTCTGGCAGGGCTCGCCGGCCTGGCTCTCGGCCTGGGCCTTGGTTTTGCCTTGCCGGCGTCGCCCGCCGCCGCCCAGGCCTTGCCCGCCGACTTGCAGGCCGCCTGGAAGAAGACCGGGCTGCCGCTGTCGGCGCTGTCGCTGCAGGTCCGCGAGGTGGGGGGCCGCAATCTGCTGTCCGTGGATGCCGGCAGCGCGCGCAACCCGGCTTCGGTCATGAAGATGGTGACGACCTGGGCCGGCCTGCTGGGCCTGGGCCCGGAATATCGCTGGCGTACCGGGCTGCTGCTCGACAAGGGCGTGCAGGTGGACGGGCAGGGCAGCCTGGCCGGCCCGCTCTATATCCGTGCTTCGGGTGATCCCCAGCTGTCGGTGCAGGACCTGTGGTCGCTGCTGCGTGAACTGCGGCTGCGCGGCATCAAGAACTTGTCGGAAGTGGTCATAGACCGCTCCATCTTCGGCGCCGTGACCATCGATACCGGCGCTTTCGATGGCGAAGCCGACCGGCCCTACAATGCCAGCCCCGACGCCCTCATGGTGGGACTGGGCGCACTGCGCCTGTTCTTCTATCCGGATACGGAAGGCCGCAAGTGGGTGGCGGTGCCCGATCCGGCCATCCCGGGCCTGCAGCTCGAAGGCGGGCTTGCCTGGGGCACGGGTGCCTGTCCCGGACCGCCGCGCCCGCGCACCCGCATTGATGTCCGCGACGGCCAGGCGCGCATTGCGCTGGAAGGCGAGGTGGCGGCCGGCTGTGATGCCTTCAGCGCCTGGCGTGTGGCGCTGGACCAGCCGGCGTATTTTGCCCAGGTCTTCCGCCTGCTGTGGCGCGAACTGGGCGGCACGCTGGCGCGCGATATCCGCGACGGTACTGTACCGGCGGATGCCCGGCTCGTCGCCTGGCATGATTCCCCGCCGCTGGCCGATCTGATCCGCAAGGTGAACAAGCTGAGCAACAATGTCATGGCGCGCAATCTGCTGCTCAGTCTGGGCGCGGCGGTGAAGGGCCCGGGGGCAACGCCGGCGTCCGGTGCGCAGGCGGCACTGGAGCTGCTGGCCGCCGAGCAGGTGGATGTGCGCGGCTGGTTCATCGACAACGGTGCCGGTCTGTCGCGCTCGGCGCGGCTCACGGCCGGCGGCCTGGCCGACATGCTCGACAAGGCCTGGCACTCTCCCCTCATGCCGGAATTCGTGTCTTCGCTCGCCATCTCGGGCGTGGATGGCACCATGCGGCGCCGTCTGGGCAAGAGCGCGGCGCGCGGCATGGCGCATCTGAAGACGGGCACCCTGCGCGATGCCCGCGCCCTGGCCGGCTATGTGCAGGGCCGGGACGGAAAGCGCTATATTCTCGTGAGCCTGGTCAATCACGATCAGGCGATTGCCGCCAGAGTCTTCGAGGATGCCCTCGTTGCCTGGCTGGTGGCCCGCCAGGACTGACCATGCCCGTTCATGAAATTCGCCATCCCCTGATCCGTCACAAGCTCGGCCTGATGCGCCGCGCGGATCTGAGCACCAAGAACTTCCGCGAAATGTCCCAGGAGATTGCCGCGCTGCTCACCTACGAGGCATCACGCGATCTGCCGCTGGAGCCCGAGCGGGTGGAAGGCTGGTGCGGGCCCGTGGACGTGGAGAAGATTGCCGGCAAGAAGATCACCGTCGTGCCCATACTGCGGGCGGGTATCGGCATGCTGGACGGTGTGCTCAGCCTGATTCCCGGTGCCAAGGTCAGCGTGGTGGGCATACGGCGCGACGAGGCCACCCTGCAGGCGCAGACCTATGTCGAGCGTCTGGTGGGCCAGCTCGACCAGCGTCTGGCCCTCATCATCGACCCCATGCTGGCCACGGGCGGTTCCATGGTCGCCACCATCGACCTGCTCAAGCAGGCCGGCTGCCGCCACATCCGTGCGCTGGTGCTGGTGGCGGCACCCGAAGGCATCCGCGTGGTGGAAGCGGCGCATCCCGACGTCGATATCTATGCCGCCTCCGTCGACAGCCATCTGGATGCGAATGCCTATATCGTGCCGGGTCTGGGCGATGCGGGCGATCGTATCTTCGGTACGCGCCAGACCGAAGGCTGAGCAGCGCAGCCGGGTGGCAGTGTCCGTCTTGCAATGACGGGGGCTTTGCCATATTCTGGTTGCAAGTAGGGGTATTCGGAAACGAATGCCTGTTCATCGTGATACAGAACCGGAGCCTGTCATGGCCAAAGCGAAAAATCTCAAGTCTGCTGAAGAGAAATTCATTACATCGGTGCGCGAAAGCCTGGATGATGCCGAGTCCCTGCTGCGTGAGGCAGCCGAAGCCACCGGCGAGAAAGCCGAGGAGCTGCGCGAGCGCGCCATGCGTTCGCTGAACCGCACGCGCGATCACATCAGCGACGCCCAGGATGCGCTCGTGGAGCAGGGCTGTCGCGCCGCCCGCGCCACGGATGACTATGTGCACGACAATCCCTGGCAGGCCATGGCGGCCGCCGGTCTTGCCGGTCTGGTGCTCGGCCTGCTGATCACGCGCCGCTAGGCGCCGGTCGATACACCGCATGGGTTTGCGCCAATCCCTGACGCGCACGTCGGCACTGCTGCTGTCCATCGCGCAGACGCGCCTGAAGCTGTTCTCGCTCGAGTTCGAGGAGCAGAAAGGCCAGGCGCTGGTCACGCTGGTGCTGGCGGCGGCGGCGCTGGTATGCACGATTCTCGCACTGCTGGTGGTATCGCTGGCGCTGGTCCTGGTTTTCTGGCCCACCGAACACCGCACGCTTGCCCTCATCCTGCTGGCCCTGGCGTATGTGATGCTCGCGGGTGGCCTGCTGTGGTTGCTGCGCCGCCGTCTGGCGGGCGCGCCCCCGGCTTTTGCCGCCAGCCTGCAGGCCCTGAAGGAAGATGAGGCGCTGCTGCGGCGGCTGGCCGCCGGGGACGGGGCTGATGATGAGGCCATGCCATGAAGCGCGCCCGTTCGCGGCGCGAGCGCCGCATGCAGATCGAGCTCGTACGCCTGCAGGCCAGGGTCGAGCGCAAGGCGCTGGCGCTGGAGGTGCAGGCCTTGCAGCGCGCCGTCACTCCGGCGGCGCTGGGCCGTTCGTTGCTGTCCAGCACGCCCGTGCGTTCGCTGTCGCACGGCATGCTCATGGGCCTGTCGCGCTGGTCGGGCCTGCGGCGGCGCTACCCCCTGCTGCTGGCCGCAGCATCGTCGCTGCTGCCCCTGCCCGGCGTGCGCGGCCGGCGTGGCATCGTGGCACGCCTGGGTCTGGCCGTGCTGGCGGGCCTGCTGGTGTCGCGCCGCCTGAAGCGCCGCGGTCGCGCTGAACTTGCTGAAGCGGACGACAGCCTCTTATAGGCCCAGCTGCTGCCACATGGCATCGACGCGGCGGCGCGTGTCCGCGTCCATTTCCAGTACCCGTCCCCACTCCCTATCGGTCTCGCCCGGCCATTTGTTCGTGGCATCCAGGCCCATCTTGCCGCCCAGGCCGGACACGGGCGAGGCGAAGTCCAGGTAGTCGATGGGCGTGTTTCCGGCCAGTACGGTGTCGCGCACCGGGTCCATGCGCGTGGTCATGGCCCAGATCACTTCCTTCCAGTCGCGCGCATCGATGTCGTCGTCGACCACGATGATGAACTTGGTGTACATGAACTGGCGCAATATGCTCCAGATGCCGAACATGACGCGCTTGGCGTGGCCGGCGTACTGCTTGCGCATGGAGACCACGGCGATGCGGTAGCTGCAGCCTTCGGGCGGCAGATAGAAATCCCGGATCTCGGGCAGCTGCCGGCGCAGCAGGGGCACGAAGACCTCGTTCAGGGCCACGCCCAGCACGGCGGGCTCGTCCGGCGGTTTGCCGGTGTAGGTACTGTGATAGATGGGGGCTTCGCGCCGGGTGATGCGCTCCACGGTGAATACGGGAAACCAGTCCTGTTCGTTGTAGTAGCCGGTGTGGTCACCGTAAGGGCCTTCCAGGGCCATCTCATAGCCCGTATCGGGCGGGGGCGGCACGCCTTCGGGCACCTGCGGGGCCACGGCCTGCGCATGGCCGGCGGGCAGGATGTGGCCTTCCAGGATGATTTCCGCATGCGCAGGCACTTGCAGCGCGCTGCCCAGTGCTTTTGCGAGCTCGGTGCGTGCACCGCGCAGCAGGCCGGCAAACTGATATTCCGACAGGCTGTCGGGAATGGGCGTGACGGCGCCCAGGGTGGTGGCCGGGTCGGCGCCCAGCGCCACGGCGATGGGGAAGGGCTCGCCGGGATGGGCAATGGCATGGTCGCGAAAGTCCAGCGCGCCGCCGCGATGGGACAGCCAGCGCATGATGAGCTTGTTGCGCCCCAGCAGCTGCTGGCGGTAGATGCCCAGGTTCTGCCGCCGTGCGTTCGGGCCGCGCGTGATCACCAGGCCCCAGGTGAGCAGGGGCGCAATATCGCCGGGCCAGCAATGCTGCAGGGGCAGCTGCTCCAGATCCACGGCATCGCCTTCCAGCACCTGCTGCTGGCAGGGGGCCGAGCGCAGCACGCGCGGATTCATGTCCCACAGCGCCGACTTGAGCATGCCCACCTTGGCCACGGTGTCGCGCAGGCCGCGCGGCGGCTCGGGTTCGCGCAGCGCGGCCAGCAGCTCACCGGTTTCGCGCAGGGCCTGTACGTCCCGGGCGCCCATGCCCCAGGCCACCCGCTGCGGCGTGCCGAACAGGTTGGCGAGTACGGGCATGGCCGCCGGCTGCCCCCGGTGGATGGCGTTTTCAAACAGCAGGGCCGGACCCGCATCGCGCAGCACGCGATCGCTGATTTCCGTGATTTCCAGATGTGTGGATACCGGATGCGTGATGCGCTTGAGCTCGCCTGCGGCCTCCAGCCGGTCCAGAAAATCTCTCAGATCGCGGTATTTCACGTTTGTCAGCCCTCGATTGTCAGCTTTTCAGGTTGAGGTTACATTAATGGGCCGGTTGGGTTGGCTTGTTGGGGTTGATCGGTCGGCACAGCCTGCAAGCTTACCACCCCTTTCCGCTCATTTTGTCATCCTTGGGTCGCGGTTTCCGGTGCCTGCGACCGGTGCTTTTCATGGTCGATGCCGTTTGCCACTCCAGGGGGCCAGGCCCCGCACGGCTGGCTGCCGCCTTTGGGCGGGGCCTGGCACGTGGTGTACAGCGTTTTGTGCAATTATGTACGGTCTACCTGGGCATTGCCGTTCTCGTGAGCCTGACCCTGCTGGCCATCGTGCCCAGCCTGCGCAATCAGGCGGTACATGCGCACAGGCTGCTGGCTTTTGACCTTCAGTCCGACAGCCTCTGGCAGGCGCGCCCTTCGCAGCCGCGTGACGAGGCCGATCCCGGCGCACAGGTATCCCCCCTGCTGGCCGCCGAAGAACTCACCTGGGCGGGCGATGACAACGGCAAGGCGGTCAATGGCCAGCGCGCGGGCGAGCGTGTGGCGCTGCCCGAGCTGAATTTCACGCTGGCGCTGGCCGAGTCCGAGCACAGCGACGCGCTGCCCGGCGTATCGGCATCGCAGGCCAAGGCCTTGCGCAACTATATTGCACGCAAATACCGCATCGCCGGCAGCGTTGCCGGGGCGCTCATACAGACGGCCTTCCTGGTCGGCCAGGAGCGCGATCTGGATCCGCAGCTGCTGCTCGCGGTGATCGCCATTGAATCGCGCTACAACCCCTATGCGGAAAGCCATGCCGGCGCCCAGGGGCTGATGCAGGTCATGACGCGCGTCCACGAGGACAAGTTCGCCGCTTTCGGCGAAGGCCCCATGGCGGCCGTTCACCCCCTGGCCAATATGCGCGTCGGCGCGCAGATCCTCGACGATTGCATCCGGCGCCGGGGCAGTCTGGATGGCGGGCTGGCCTGCTATGTGGGTGCCACCGGCCCGGGCGACGGCGGCTACGGCGCCAAGGTCAAGGCCGAGTGGCGACGGTTGGCACTGGCCTCGGGGATTGCCATCACGCGCGAGGATGGCGGCAGGTTGAAAGGCCCGGCGCAGTAGGGCATCGGCCTGATGTGCCGGGCTGCTGTTGTGCCGGCAGCCCTTATGCCAGCAGCCGGCGCAGTCGGTCCATGGCCTCTTCCAGGCGTTCCAGCCCCGTGGCGTAGGACAGGCGCAGGCTGGTGGCGGCGTGTGCCGGGCCGAAGTCATGGCCGGGCACGGCGGCGATGCCGGCCTCGTGCAGCAGGCGCTGTGAAAATGCCTTGCTGTCCCGGCTGTGTGCGCGAATGTCGGTATAGATGTAGAAAGCGCCGTCGGGATGGACGGGCACATGCAGGCCCACGGCCTCGAGCTCGGGCAGCAGATAGTCGCGCCGCTGCTTGAACGACAGCCGGCGCTTCTCGTAGATCTGCAATACTTCGGGCTCGAAGCAGGTGACGGCGGCGTGCTGGGCCAGTGAGGGGGCGCATATGGTCAGGCTGGACGCCATGCGCTCCAGCGTGGGTGTCAGCGTGGCGGGGGCGACCAGCCACCCCAGGCGCCAGCCCGTCATGTGAAAATACTTGGAGAAGCTGTTGATGATGACAATGTCGTCATCCAGGGCGAGCGCACTCTGCGGCGCTTCCCCGTAGTACAGGCCGAGGTAGATCTCGTCCATGATGATGAAGCCGCCGCGGGCGCGTACCGCATCGATGAGCGCGCGCAGGGCGCTGCGTTCCATGGTGGTGCCCGTGGGATTGCTGGGCGAGGCGATGAGCACGCCGCGTGTGGCCGGGCCCCAGTGGGCTTCCACCCGGGCGGCATCGAGCTGGAAGCGCTGCGTGGCGTCGCAGGGAATCAGGCGCGGCACACCGCCGGCTGCACGCACGAAGTTCTGGTTGGCCGGATACGAAGGATCGGGCATGAGCACTTCGTCGCCCGCGTCGATGAGCCCCAGACAGGCCAGCATCAGGGCGCCCGAAGCCCCTGCCGTGACCAGGATGCGCGAGGCGTCGACGGTCGCGCCGTAATGGCTGGCGTAGTGATGGGCGATGGCTTCACGCAGCATGACCAGGCCGGCGGGCTCGGTATAGCCCGACAGACCGGCCCGGGCGGCGCGTTCCAGCGTATCGAGCACGGGGCTCGGTGCGGTAAAGTCGGGTTCGCCGATGCCCAGGCTGATGATGTCGCGACCCTGGGCCGACAGCGCCGCCGCCTGTTTGAACAGTTCGACAACCTGGAACGGCAGCAGGTCGCGGGTACGTCGGGCGGGCTGGGTCATGGCATTGGCAATTTCGGGGTAAAAAGGCATTGTATCTTCAGGGAGGGCTCGGGCTCATGCAGTCATCATCGCGTCGCGCATTTCTGGGCGGCCGCCGTCAGGCGTCCACGCCCTGGGGTCAATTCTGCCAGAGGGTACGCCGCAGCGTACAGGGCGAGTTTGCGGAATTCCGCATCGAAGGCAGTGCAGGCAATGCGCGCCTGACCGTCGAGGATGCGGCGGATATCCATCATGTGCGCGCGCTGTGCGAAGCGTATGACGTTATCCTGGGCCTTGATGGCCTGGCCCTGCCGGCGCGTGCGCGCGAGCTGCCCGTGGTCTGGCTGCGCCCGGGCAAGGGTCTGGCGCGCATGCAGCCCGTGGCGCCGGGCAGCCGCAAGTGGTTCGTCCAGCCGGGCTGCACGCTGGGCGAGCTGGCCGGGGCCGGGCTGCGCCAGTTTGCCGACCTGCCGGCACACCTGAGCGTGGCCGCCTGGCTGGCGGATCGCAGCCTGGTTGACTATGCCCCCGGCCGCACGGCGGCTTCGGGCGTGGAGCACCTGTCACTGATGCTGGGCGACGGCGAAGTCGTCACCCTGGGCCCTTTCGGGCGCAATGACCGCAAGGCGCTTCAGGGCCTGCGACTGCAGCAGCTCGTGCCCGCGCTGTTCCGTCTGGCGGTGCGCCCGGAGTGGCGCGCCGGCCTGCAGGCCGGCTTCTGGCCCGGGCGCTACCGCCTGGATGTGCTGATGCGTGAAGATGCCCCCATCAATCTGGCCCAGCTGTGTCTGGGGCATGGCGGCGATCTGGGCTGGGTGCAGTGGCTGGTGCTGGATGCCGATGCCGAAGGCATGGCGGCGTCGGATGCGCCGGCGGCACGGTATTACGGCGGGGAGATGCTCGAGCAGATGGGCTTTGCGACCCGGGCCATGGAGATGGATCATGAGGTGAAGTCACTCTTCGATCCCGGGCGCGTGCTTTCCGACCCGGGGCAGCAGCTCTAGGGCGGCTCTGCGGCGATCCCTGCGCTATCCCATAAAGTGAAAAGTGGGGCTAGAATGGTTGCTCGTTTTTCATACAGGCAGCAAGGGTCATGGAAGAGAATTTTCGCAAGGCAGCGCTTGAGTATCACGAGCAGGGAAAACCGGGCAAGATTGCCGTCACGCCCACCAAACAGCTTTCCAATCAGCGCGATCTGGCGCTGGCCTATTCGCCGGGTGTGGCAGCTGCCTGTGAAGAGATCGTGGTCGATCCGCAGAACGCCTTCCGCTACACCGCCAGGGGCAATCTGGTCGGCGTCATCACCAATGGTTCTGCGGTGCTGGGCCTGGGCAACATCGGCGCCCTGGCATCCAAGCCCGTCATGGAAGGCAAGGGCGTACTGTTCAAGACCTTTGCCGGCATCGATGTCTTCGACATCGAGATCGACGAGAGCGATCCCGACAAGCTGGTCGAGATCATCGCCGGGCTGGAGCCCACTTTCGGCGGTATCAACCTTGAAGATATCAAGTCTCCCGATTGCTTCGTCGTCGAAAGCAAGCTGCGCGAGCGCATGCGTATTCCCGTTTTCCATGATGACCAGCATGGCACGGCCATCTGCGTGTCGGCGGCATTGCTCAATGGCCTGAAAGTCACCGGCAAGGCGCTCACCGAAGTCAAGGTTGTGGTATCCGGCGCCGGGGCCGCCGCCATGGCCTGCCTGGACCTGCTGGTCGAGCTGGGGATGCCGGAAGACAATGTCTGGCTGACGGATATCGAAGGCGTGGTCTACGAAAGGCGTACCGTGCTCATGGACGAGCGCAAGGCGCGCTATGCGCAGAAGACGGATGCGCGCGTGCTGGGTGAGGTGATCGACGACGCCGATGTCTTCCTGGGCCTGTCGGCCGGCGGCGTGCTCAAGCCCGAGATGGTCAAGCGCATGGGGGCCCAGCCGCTCATCCTCGCGCTCGCCAACCCGCAGCCCGAGATCCTGCCGGAAGACGCCCACGCCGTGCGCGGCGATATCGTCATGGCCACGGGCCGTTCCGACTATCCCAACCAGGTCAACAACGTCCTGTGCTTTCCCTATATCTTCCGCGGTGCGCTGGATGTGGGAGCGACGGCCATCACGCGCGGCATGGAAAAGGCTGCCGTCATGGCCATCTGCGAGCTGGCGCAGGAAGAGGCCAATGATGTGGTCGCAGCCGCCTACGGCTCGGTCGAGCTGTCCTTCGGGCCGCAGTACATCATTCCCAAGCCTTTCGATCCGCGACTCATCGTGCGCATTGCACCGGCCGTGGCCCGGGCGGCCATGGACGATGGCGTGGCCACGCGTCCCATCGAGGATCTGCGCGCCTATGTCGATCAGCTGCAGCATTTCGTCTACCGCTCCGGCGCCTTCATGAAGCCGCTGTTCTTCGACGTGAAGACCGTGGTGGGCGAAGGCGGGTGCAACCGCATCGTGTTCACCGAGGGCGAAGACGAGCGCGTCCTGCGGGCCGTGCAGATCCTGGTCGATGAAAAGCTCGTGCGGCCCATACTGGTGGGCCGGCGCAGCGTGCTGGAGACGCGCATCCGCCGCTTCGGCCTGCGCATTCGCCTGGACGAGGACGTGGAGGTGACCGATCCCGAGCACGACGACCGCTTCGACCGCTACTGGAAGGCCTATTGGGAAATCATGTGCCGGCGCGGCATCAACCGCGAGATGGCACGCGTCGAGATGCGCCGCCGCCTCACACTCATCGGCGCCATGATGGTGCGCCTGGGCGAGGCCGACGGCATGATCTGCGGCACGGTGGGCTCCTATGGCAATCACCTGCGCTTCATCGACGAAGTCATCGGCCTGCGGCCCGGCAGCAATACCTATGCGGCGATGAACATCCTCCTGCTCGAATCGCGCACCGTCGCACTCGTGGACACCCATGTGAACGATGATCCCGATGCGGAGCAGGTGGCCGAGATCACCATGGCGGCCGCCGATGAGCTGCGCCGCCTGAATATCGAGCCCAAGGCGGCGCTGCTGTCGCGCTCCAATTTCGGCACGGGCAGTTCCTCGTCGGGGACCAAGATGCAGCAGGCTGTGGCGCTGGTGCGCGAACGTGACCCCGCACTCGAGATCGACGGCGAGATGCACGGCGACTGCGCGCTCGACGAGGCGCTGCGCCGGCGCATACTGCCCACCACCACGCTGTCGGGCGAAGCCAACCTGCTGGTATGCCCGAACGTGGATGCCGGCAATATTGCCTACAACCTGCTCAAGACCGCCGCCGGAGGCAATATCGCCGTCGGACCCTTCCTGCTCGGCGTTGACGCCCCCGTGAATATTCTGACGTCCAGTTCCACCGTGCGCCGCATCGTCAACATGGCGGTACTGACCGTGCTCGATGCGAACCGGCCGCGCGACGACTGAGCGCAGATCACCGGGACGGGGTGCCACCGGCCTCGTGCTGACCGGCGGCGGGGCGCGGGCGGCCTACCAGGTGGGCGTGCTCGCGGGCATTGTCGAAATACTGGCCCGCGAGCACCCCGACGGCATCGGCCCGCTCTTTGACATCATCTGCGGCTCTTCGGCCGGGGCCATCAATGCGGCATCGCTGGCCTGCCATGCCCATCAGGTGCAGGCGGGCATGCAGCGTCTGGAGGGGCTGTGGTCGGCGCTGCATACCGGGGATGTCTACGTGGCCGACGCCCTGGGCCTGACGCGCACCGGCGGGCAGTGGCTGACCATGCTCACGCTGGGCTGGCTTGCACCGGCGCGTCGCCATGCCCGCCCGCGCGCCCTGCTGGACAACACGCCCCTGCGCAGCCTGCTGCGGGGCACGCTGGATTTCGATCAGCTCAACCGCAATCTGGCCGAAGGACGGCTGCAGGCCCTGGCCATCACCGCCACGGCCTACAACACGGGCGAGCACCTGACTTTCTACCAGTCCGATATCCGGATCAAACCCTGGCGGCGCAGCCTGCGCCAGGCCGTGCCCGGTCGCATCGGCGTGGATCATCTGCTCGCGTCCAGTGCCATCCCCTTTGTCTTTCCGGCCCAGGCCATACTGGTGCGCGGCCAGACGGAGTGGTGTGGCGATGGCTCCATGCGCCAGCTGGCCCCCATCAGCCCGGCCATCCACATGGGGGCTGCGCGGGTGGTGATCATCGGCACGGGCTACAAGGACGACACTTATCCGGAGAAGCGCCGGATCAGCCCGGAATACCCCACGCTGGCGCAGATTGGCGGGCATGCCATGTCGAATATATTCCTGGACAGCCTGTCCATGGACGTGGAGCGTCTCGAGCGAATCAATGAATTGCTTGCCAAACTGCCTCCGGATGGACTACAAAGCGAGACGCTGAGACCGGTTCGGGCGCTCGTCATCACACCCAGCCAATCGCTGGATGCCATCGCCCTGCGCCATCTTGGCGAGCTGCCGCGCGCAGCACGCACGCTCTTCCATGTGCTGGGGGTATCATCCCGTACGGGTCCGGGAAGTGGTGCTGCGTTGATTTCCTATCTGTTGTTCGAGGCGAACTACACCAGGGAGCTCATCGAGCTGGGTCGCAACGACAGTATTGGCCGCAGCGATGAAGTCAGGGCATTTTTCAAGGAGGCATCGGCATGAGTCCATCACCCACACTGCAGGAGCAGATTCTCAGAGGTGGTCTGATCGAGGCGCCGGTTACGGAACGGGCCCAGGCCTTGCAGGCGGCAACGGATGCCGGTCTGGCGGCCTGGGTTGTCGAATGCGACCGGGCGCGCAGCCGCTCGGCGGTGTTGCGGGCCATTGCCAAGGCGGTGGATTTTCCCGAGTTCTTCGGCAGCAGTCTGGATGCGCTCTACGATTGCCTTTCCGATACCGTCATTGACCAGAAAGCCGGGCTTTTCCTCTGGTTTGACCGCCTGCATACGGGCGATCCCATCCTGGCGGAGCATGCGCAGGCCGTCCTTGCCGTGTGCAACGATGTGGTCGAGTTTGCCGAGAACAATGAACGCGTGTTTGCCTATGGCATCGAGCATGCGGGCAAGCACGACGATCCCGAGGTGGAGCCGGAATCCGGCCTCTGATCTCCCGATCAGGCCGGCCCGTTCCAGCCCAGCAGGGCGGTGCAGGCCGCCATCAGCGCCAGGCCGGCGGTTTCCGTACGCAATACACGCGGGCCGAAACGCACGGCCTGTACGCCTGCACCCAGGGCCAGGGCCTGTTCTTCGGCACTCCAGCCGCCTTCGGGGCCGATCAGCAGGCGCAGTACCGGCCGGTCATGCGTGGTGTTGCGTCCTTCGGGCCAGCGCGCCAGGGCCTGGTCCAGACATTGTTCCGCTGCCGGGTGGCACAGCAGGCTGAGTGTGCCGGGGCGCACCGGGTCCGCGCCCAGATATCCTTCGAGTGAACCGGGCACTTCAATGGTCATGATGCGGTTGCGCCCGCACTGCTCGCTTGCCGATTGGGCGATGCGTTGCCAGTGCGCCAGGCGCTTTTGCAGGCGCTTGTTCATGTGCTCGGCGCGCAGCTGCAGCAGGCTGCGCCGGGCAAAAATGGGGACCAGGCGGGTGGCACCGAGCTCCACAGCCTTTTCCACGATCCAGTCCATCTTGTCGCCGCCGGCCAGGCCCTGTATCAGGCACAGCTCGCCGGCCAGTTCGGCTTCGCGCGGGTGATGGATTCCAATGTGTGCCTGCGCCTGCCGCCCCTGCACTTCAAGCCGGGCTTCGTATTCGCCGCCCAGGCCGTTGAACAGCGTCACGGGGCTGTCGTGCGCCAGGCGCAGCACGCGCAGGGCGTAATGGGCAACGGCATCGGGCAGCGGGATGCAGGTGCCGGTTTCCAGAGGGGAATTCAGGAAGAATCGGGGCGGGCTCATCGGTGGAATGATAGTCGATGTCGGGGATGCGCAGCGGATTGTGCAGGGCCGCATGGCGGAATGCCGGGTGCTACAATCAGCACTTTTGACGAGAAAGCAAATGAGGCCTGCATCCCCTCCCGAATCGCTGATGGCGACGGCTATTCGGGTTCTGTCCATGGATGCCGTGCAACAGGCGGGTTCGGGTCATCCCGGCGCGCCCATGGGCATGGCCGATATTGCGGTTGCGCTGTGGGCGCACCATCTGAAGCACAACCCGGCTGACCCCGCATGGCCTGATCGCGACCGCTTCGTGCTGTCCAACGGCCATGGCTCCATGCTGCTCTACAGTCTGCTGCACCTGAGCGGTTACGACTTGCCCATGCAGGCGCTGCGTGACTTCCGTCAACTGCATTCGGGCACGCCCGGCCACCCCGAGGTCGGCGACACGCCCGGTGTGGAAACCACGACCGGCCCGCTGGGCCAGGGGCTCGCGAATGCGGTGGGCATGGCACTGGCCGAGGCCCTGCTGGCACAGGAGTTCAATCGCGACGGCCATACCATCGTCGATCATTTCACCTGGGCTTTCGCGGGTGACGGCTGCCTGATGGAAGGCATCTCGCACGAAGCCTGCTCGCTGGCCGGCACGCTGGGCCTGTCGCGCCTCATTGTGTTCTATGACGACAACGGCATTTCCATCGATGGCCGGGTGGATGCCTGGTTCGGCGATGATACCGGCGCGCGTTTCGAGGCCTACGGCTGGAATGTGATCCGCGATGTGGACGGCCACGATATTGCTGCGGTCGATGCCGCCATTGTCCAGGCGAAGGCCATGGCGCGTGCGGGCGGCGGTCCCACGCTGATCTGCTGCCGCACCGTCATCGGCAAGGGCGCGCCCAACGCCGCCGGTTCGGAAAAAGTGCATGGTGCGCCCCTGGGTGCCGACGAGATCCGCGCCGCGCGCGAGGCCCTGGGCTGGGCGCATCCGCCGTTCGAGATTCCGGCCGATGTGTATGCGCACTGGAATGCGCGCGAGGCCGGTGCACAGCGCCAGGCGGACTGGCAGGCGCGCTTCGATGCCTATGCCCAGGCCCATCCCGCGCCGGCACAGGAGTTCCTGCGCCGCATGCGCGGCGCGCTGCCGGCAGATTTTGCACAGAACATGCAGGCCTTCATTGACGAGGCGGCGGAAAAGGCCCAGACGCTGGCCAGCCGCAAGGCCTCGCAGCACACCATTGCCGCGCTGGCCGGCATGCTGCCCGAGCTGCTGGGCGGCTCGGCCGACCTGACCGGTTCCAATTTCACCGACTGGCCCGATGCCGGGGCGGTACGCGCCGGCAAGCCCGCGCTGCAGTTTGGCCGCCACATCAACTTCGGCGTGCGCGAGTTCGGCATGGCGGCCATCATGAACGGCCTGTCCCTGCACGGCGGCTATCTGCCGTTTGGCGGCACCTTTCTGACGTTTTCCGACTATTCGCGCAACGCCATCCGCATGGCCGCCCTGATGCGCCAGCGCGTCGTGCATGTGTTCACGCATGATTCCATCGGTCTGGGCGAAGACGGGCCCACGCACCAGCCCGTGGAGCACGCCGCCGGCCTGCGCCTGATTCCCAATCTCGATGTCTGGCGTCCCTGCGACACCATGGAGACGGCCGTGGCCTGGCAGCAGGCCGTGACGCGCCCGGCCAGCCTGGGCATGCAGGTGAGCGACGGCGGGCCCAGTGCCTTGCTGCTCTCGCGCCAGAACCTGCCTTTCGTGGTGCGCGATGCCGACGCGATTGCCGGCATTGCCCGCGGCGGCTATGTGCTGCGCGATGCGCCCGGTGCGCGGGCGGTCCTTGTCGCCGCCGGCTCCGAGATCGGTCTGGTCCTGCGCGCCCAGTCCCTGCTGGCGGAGCAGGGCATACCGGTGCGGGTGGTGTCCATGCCCTGCACGCGCCGTTTCGATCGCCAGGATGCCGACTGGCGCCGCCAGGTGCTGCCGGCAGGCTTGCCGCGCGTGGCCGTCGAGGCCGGCGTGGGCGATGGCTGGTACAAGTACGTGGGTGATGGCGGCCGGGTGATCAGTCTGGATGAGTTTGGTGCCTCGGCTCCGGCCGGGGTGCTGTTCGAGCATTTCGGTTTCACGCGCGAGCACATCGCCGACACGGTGAAGGGCTTGCTGCAAGGAGAATAGATCATGACGATACGGGTTGCCATCAATGGCTATGGCCGCATAGGCCGCAACATCCTTCGCGCCCACTACGAGGACGGCAAGCAGCGCGACATCGAGATCGTGGCCATCAATGCCAGCGGCGCCCCGGCCACCAACGCCCATCTGACGCGCTATGACTCCGTGCACGGCCGCTTTGCTTCCAGGGTCGAGCTGGAGGACGACAAGGTGCTGATCGTCGACGGCGACCGCATACCCATCTTCTCCACGCGCAACCCGGCCGAGTTGCCCTGGGCCGATCTTGGCGTGGACGTCGTGCTGGAGTGCACGGGCGCCTTCAAGACCAAGGAGGCCGCAAGCGTCCATCTGCGCAGCGGCGCCAAGAAGGTCCTCATTTCCGCGCCGGGCGGCAAGGATGTGGACGCCACCATTGTCTATGGCGTCAACCACGATATCCTGCGTGCCGGCCACACCGTCGTCTCGAATGCGTCGTGCACCACCAACTGCCTGGCGCCGCTGATCCACCCGCTGCACCAGCAACTGGGCGTGGTTCATGGCCTGATGACCACCATTCACGCCTATACGAATGACCAGGTGCTCACCGATGTGCACCACAAGGACCTGCGTCGCGCACGTTCGGCCACCCAGAGCATGATTCCCACCAAGACGGGTGCGGCCTCGGCCCTGGGCCTGGTGCTGCCCGAGCTGGAAGGCAAGCTGGACGGCTACGCCATCCGCGTGCCCACCATCAACGTTTCGCTGGTCGATCTCTCCTTCGTGTCGGCACGTCCCACCACGGCGGAAGAAGTCAATGACATCCTGCGCAAGGCCTCGGAAAGCGGCCCGCTCAAGGGCATTCTGGCCTACAACGACGAGCCGCTGGTGTCCATAGACTTCAACCACAGCTCGCCCTCGAGCATCGTCGATGCCAGCCTGACCCGGGTGTCCGGGCCGCTCGTCAAGGTGTCGGCCTGGTACGACAACGAGTGGGCATTCTGCGAGCGCATGCTGGATGCCACGATTGCCCTGATGAACGCCGCCTGAGCCCATGTTCACGGTCAACACCCTGGTATCGCTGGCACAATCCGGCGCCCTGGCCGGCAAGCGGGTCTTCATCCGTGCCGATCTGAACGTTCCGCTCTACGACGGCGTCATCACCGAAGACACGCGCATCCGGCAGTCGCTGCCCGCCATGCGCCTGGCGCTCGATGCGGGCGCCGCCGTGATGGTCACTTCGCACCTGGGGCGACCCACGGAAGGTGTCTTCACCGAAACCGAAAGCCTGGCCCCGGTGGCGCAGCGCCTGTCCGAGCTGCTGGAGCGCACGGTGCGCCTGGTCAGGGACTGGGTGGACGGCGTTGCGCTCGAGCCCGGCGAGCTGGTACTGCTCGAGAACTGCCGCTTCAACCGGGGCGAGAAGGCCAATGATCCGGCACTGGCGCGGCGCATGGCGGCGCTGTGCGATGTCTACGTCAACGATGCCTTTGGCACAGCCCACCGGGCGCATGCCAGTACCTACGGTATTGCCGAATATGCACCGGTGGCCTGCGCCGGCCCCCTGCTCGAGCATGAGCTGCGCACCCTGGCGAGCCAGCTCGAGGCGCCCCGGCGGCCGCTGGTGGCCATCGTGGGCGGTGCCAAGGTCTCATCCAAGCTGAGCGTGCTCAAGGCCCTGGCCACGCGCGTGGACCAGCTCATCGTGGGCGGCGGCATCGCCAATACCTTCATGCTCGCAGCCGGCATGCCCATCGGCAAGTCGCTGGCCGAGCCCTCCCAGGTGGATGAGGCGCGCGAAGTCATGCAGCTGATGAAGGATCGCGGCGCGGCCGTGCCCATACCGGTTGATGTGGTCTGCGCCACCGAGTTCCGGGCGGGCACGCCGGCCATGCTGCGCGAGGTGCGTCAGGTGGGTGATGAGGAGATGATCCTCGACATCGGGCCGCGCAGCGCCGCCCAGCTGGCCGCCATCCTGCAGCAGGCGGGCACGATTGTCTGGAACGGGCCGGTCGGCGTCTTCGAGTTTGAAGGTTTCGAGCAGGGTACGCGCACCATCGCCGGGGCGATTGCGGATGCGCCGGGTTTCACGCTTGCCGGGGGCGGCGATACGCTTGCCGCCATCGCGCGCTACGGCATTGCCGACAAGGTGGACTATATCTCTACCGGCGGCGGGGCTTTCCTTGAGTTCCTCGAAGGCAAGGTCCTGCCCGCCGTCGAAGTGCTCATGCGCCGCGCGCGCGAGGACCAGCCTTCGCGCAGCTCGCCCGACGAGCTGCTGGTCGGCCTGGTGTCGGTGTCCGACCGTGCGGTTCGCGGCGATTACCAGGATGAGTGCATTCCCGGGCTCACCGCCTGGCTGTCTTCGGCGATCAAGGGGCCGGTGCGCTTCGTGAGCCGTCTGGTGCCCGATGAGCGCCCGCAGATAGAAAGCGCGCTGCGCGAACTGGTCGATGCCATCGGCTGCGACCTGGTGTTCACGGCCGGCGGTACCGGGCCTGCGCGGCGCGATGTGACGCCCGAGGCAACGCTGGCGGTGGCCACGCGCGAGATGCCGGGCTTTGGCGAACAGATGCGCCGCATCAGCCTGAATTTCGTGCCCACCGCCATCCTGTCGCGCCAGGTGGCCGTCTTGCGTGAAATCCGCGATCATGCGGCACTCATCATCAACCTGCCCGGCCAGCCCAAGGCGATCCGCGAGACGCTGGAAGGCCTGCGTGACGCCGACGGCAGCTTGCTCGCCGGCGGCGTGTTTGCCGCCGTCCCCTATTGCATCGACCTGATCGGCGGGCCCTACATCGAAACGCATGACGATATCGTGAAATCGTTTCGTCCCCGGTCGGCCATACGGCAGACGCAGGCGCCGTGATGGGCACTTGCCGTAGAATTGGTCTGATTCATTCCCACCCATTTCCGCTTTCCAGGAGGTCATGACATGGCACTGGTTTCCATGCGTCAACTGCTCGATCATGCTGCCGAGCATGGTTACGGCATTCCCGCTTTCAACGTCAACAACCTGGAGCAGGTGCAGGCCATCATGGAGGCGGCAAGCGCCACGCGCAGCCCGGTCATCATGCAGGCTTCCGCCGGCGCGCGCCGCTATGCGGGCGAGACGTTCCTGAAGTATCTGATCCAGGCGGCAGTCGATTCCTATCCCGATATTCCCGTCGTCATGCACCAGGACCACGGCCAGTCGCCCGATGTGTGCCGCAGCGCCATGGACCTGGGTTTCACCAGCGTGATGATGGACGGCTCGCTGGAGGCCGATGGCAAGACTGTGGCCGAGTATGAGTACAACGTCGATGTCACCCTGAAGGTGGTCGAGATGGCCCATCGCCGCGGCATCACCGTGGAAGGCGAGCTGGGCTGCCTGGGCTCGCTCGAGACCATGACGGGCGACAAGGAAGACGGCCACGGCGCCGAGGGCCAGCTCACCCGCGAGCAGCTGCTCACCGATCCCGAACAGGCCATCGACTTCGTGCGCCGCACCCAGCTCGACGCCCTGGCGATTGCCATCGGCACCAGCCACGGCGCCTACAAGTTCACGCGCAAGCCCACGGGCGACATCCTGTCCATAGAGCGCGTCAAGGAAATCCATCGCCGCCTGCCCAATACGCATCTGGTCATGCACGGCAGCTCCAGTGTTCCCCAGGAGCTGCTGGCGGAAATCCGCGAGTTCGGCGGCGACATGAAGGAAACCTATGGTGTGCCCGTCGAGGAAATCCAGGAAGCCATCAAGTATGGTGTGCGCAAGGTCAATGTGGATACCGATATCCGCCTTGCCATGACGGGTGCGATTCGTCGCTATATGGCTGAAAACCCCTCGCACTTCGATCCGCGCGAATACCTGAAGCCGGCGCGCGAGGCCGCCAGCCGGCTGTGCCGCGCGCGCTACGAGCAGTTCGGCGCCGCCGGCCATGCGGATCGCATCAAGCCCATTGCCCTGGAAGAGATGGCGCGGCGCTATGCGTCCGGCGCGCTTGACCAGGTCATCCGCTAGGCCCGTCATGAGTGCGGCGCTGTATCAATCCAGCATCACCTCGCTGCCGTTGCTGGCGCGCGGCAAGGTGCGCGACATCTATGCGGTGGACGAGGATCTGCTGCTCATCGTGGCATCGGATCGCATCTCGGCCTTTGACGTCATCCTGGATGATCCCATACCGGGCAAGGGGGCCGTGCTCACCAGCATGACGGAGTTCTGGCTGTCGCAGCTGGCCGATATCGTGCCCAATCATGCCACCGGCATCGACCCGGTCACCGTGGTGCGGCCCGACGAGCAGGATCAGGTGCGCGGCCGCGCCATGGTCGTGAAGCGCCTGCGGCCGATTCTGGTCGAGGCCGTCGTGCGCGGCTATCTGATCGGTTCCGGCTGGGTGGACTACCAGGCCAGTGGTCAGGTGTGCGGCATTGCGCTGCCGCCGGGCCTGGCGCTGGCGGCGCGCCTGCCCGAAACCCTGTTCACGCCGGCCGCCAAGGCCGAGGCGGGCGAGCATGATGAAAACATCGACTACGCCACCATGGTGGCGCTGGTGGGCGAGCCCCTGGCGGGGCGGATTCGCGATATCAGCCTGAAGCTCTATGCCCGCGCTGCGGCCCACGCGGCCACGCGCGGCATCATCATCGCCGACACCAAGTTCGAGTTCGGTCTGGACGCCCGGGGGCAGCTGCATCTGATGGATGAAGTGCTCACACCCGATTCCTCGCGCTTCTGGCCGGCCGACGCCTGGAAGGAAGGCGAAAATCCGCCATCCTTCGACAAGCAGTTCCTGCGCGACTGGCTGCTGACCCAGGACTGGGACCGCCGCGCACCCGCACCCCGGGCGCCGGCGGACATCCTGCAGCAGACGGGCGCCCGCTATCAGGAGGCGCTGGCGCGTCTGACGGGAGGCGGTGATGACGCCTGATGCCCGCGAGGCGGCCGTGCAGGTCGGCATCATCATGGGTTCAGCCAGCGACTGGCCGGTCATGCGCCATGCCGCCGACGTACTGCAGGCCTTTGGCATTGCACACGAGACCCGGGTGGTGTCCGCGCATCGCATGCCGCATGACATGGTGGATTATGCCGGTCAGGCGCGCGCGCGCGGACTGGCGGCCATCATTGCCGGGGCGGGCGGGGCCGCCCATCTGCCCGGCATGGTGGCGGCGCTCACTCCGGTGCCGGTCTATGGTGTGCCCGTACCGTCGCGTCACCTTCAGGGTCAGGATTCCCTGCTGTCCATCGTGCAGATGCCGCGCGGCGTGCCGGTAGCCACGTTCGCCATTGGCGAGGCGGGTGCGGCCAACGCCGCTCTGCATGTGGTGGCCTGCCTGGCGGTCACGGATGTTGCATTGCAGCAAAAACTGGATGAATGGCGCCGGTCGCAAACCCGGGCGGCGCAGGCCATGGTGGTGCCGCCGGCGAATGCGGCCCCGGAGGATCAGGCATGACCGGCAGGGAACAGGACGCAGAGTTACGGATTCTTCCGGGAGACTGGCTGGGCATGCTGGGGGGGGGCCAGCTGGGGCGCATGTTCTGCCAGGCAGCCCAGCGCATGGGGTATCGCGTTGCCGTGCTCGATCCCGATCCGGACAGTCCGGCCGGCGCCCTGGCTGATCGTCACATCGCCACGGATTACGAAGACGAAGCAGGGCTGGCCGCCCTGGCCGGGCAGTGCGCCGCCATCACGACCGAATTTGAAAATGTGCCGGCTGCGACCCTGCGCCGGCTCGCCGAGCGCCGTCCCGTGCGCCCCGGTGCCGGTGCAGTGGCCATTGCCCAGGACAGGGCGGTTGAAAAGGCCTTTCTGGTGCGTACCGGCATCCCGGTAGCGCCGCATGCAGCCGTCAGCACGGCGGATGCGCTGGCAGACGTGCCCGATGCCCTGTTTCCGGGCATACTGAAGCGGGCCCGTCTGGGATATGATGGCAAGGGTCAGGTGCGCGTGGCGTCGCGTGCGCAGGCGCAGCAGGCCTGGCATGATCTGGGCGGCGTCGATTGTGTGCTCGAGGCGCTTCAGCCCCTGGCTTTTGAAGTTTCGGTCGTGCTGGCACGCGATGCCGGGGGCAGGCTCGCAGCCTGGCCGCCCCTGCGCAATGAGCATCGCGAGGGTATTCTTGCCGTCACCGTGGCCGACGCCCTGGCGGATCAGCCTGCGCTGGCGCAAGAGGCCGCTCGTCTGGCATCCAGGATTGCGCAGGGTCTGGAATACGTCGGTGTGCTGTGCGTGGAGTTTTTTGTGCTCGACGATGGCCGGCTTCTGGTCAACGAGATCGCACCGCGTCCGCACAACAGCGGGCATTGCACACTGGATGGCAGCATTTGCAGTCAGTTCGAGCAGCAGGTGCGTGTGCTTGCAGGAATGCCGCTGGGCGATACCACCAGCCGGTGTTCCGCCATCATGCTGAACATCCTCGGCGATGCCTGGTTCACCGGGGACGGAGATGAGACGCGTGAGCCGGCCTGGGAGCAGGTGCTGGCCATACCGGGCGCCTGCCTGCATCTGTATGGCAAGCGATCGGTCCGCAGGGGCCGCAAGATGGGACATGTCAATGTGGTGGGTGCCACACCGGAACAGGCGCACCAGCGAATGGCACAGGTTGCGGATGCGCTCAGGATAGCCTTCACGTCATGAAGACCTACAGCCCGCGGGTGCCGATGGCACCGGACGCGGAATTCGACAAGGCGGTACAGCATCTGCTCAAGGGCAGGATCGTCGCCTTTCCGACGGAAACGGTGTACGGCATGGGTGCGGATGCCGAGAACACCAGGGCCATTGGGCGCATTTTCAAGTTCAAGCGGCGCCCGGCAAACCATCCCCTCATCGTTCATGTGGCGCCCGGGGCCGATCCCGCTTACTGGGCCGCCGGCATATCATCGCATGCACGCACGCTGATGGACGTGTTCTGGCCCGGCCCGCTGACGCTCATACTGCCGCGTGCAGCGCACGTTCCCGCCGAGGTCAGCGGCGGTCTGGACACGATCGGCCTGCGCTGCCCTTCGCATCCCGTGGCGCAGAAGCTGCTGCGCCGGTTTGCCGAAGCCAAGGGGGGGCAGGGGGGGCTGGCGGCGCCTTCCGCGAATCGTTTCGGACACGTCTCGCCCACCACGGCCGAGCACGTGCGCGCCGAGTTTCCCGAGCTGCTGGGCAGCTGGATGCTGGTGCTGGATGGCGGGCCGTCCACGGTGGGCATAGAGTCCACCATTGTGGATGTGTCGCGGCCGGATGCGCCGCCAATGCTGCTGCGCCCCGGGCATCTGGGTGCCGACCAGCTGTCAGCGGTGCTGGGTATCACTGTGGTGCCGCCCGACGCCGATGCGCCGCAGGTGTCCGGCAGCCTGAAGGCGCACTATGCCACACGCACGCCGCTGCAGCTGGTGGAGGTGGATGCGCTGCCCGGCCTGATACCCGGCCTGGCCCAGGAAGTGGCCCAGGGCGCCCGTATCGTGCTGCTGGGCTTTGAGCCGCGCACCGAGCTCTTCGACACGGGCATCGCCTATTCACCGTGCTCGAGCGCGCCGCTGGCGTATGCACGTGAGCTCTACGCCAATCTTCGGCGCCTGGACGAGCACGAGTTCGACCGGATACTGGTAGAGCAGCCGCCGCGCACGCCTGACTGGCAGGGCGTCAATGATCGGCTTCAGCGTGCTGCGGCCGCTTTTGAGCCGCCTGGGCCGGCAGCGCGAAAGCGCTGATTGCCTGCGCAATCATCTGGCTGCCGTCGGCCGTATACAGACAGCATTCGCCGGAGGCAAGGCGTCCGCTTCGGTGAATATGCGCATGGGCCAGCACGCCGCCCGGTGGTGCGGCACGCATGAAGTTGATGCTCAGGCTGGCGGTAACGGCGCGCGGTTCGCCCGTGGCGCCGACGACGGCGGCGTAGAGTGCCACGTCGGCGAGCGCCATCAGCATGGGGCCGGCAACGGTGCCGCCCTGGCGCTGGTGTTCCGGCTGATCGGGCAGGCGCAGCCGGGCGCTGCCATGGCCGATTTCCAGGATTTCCATGATCAGCAGCGTGGCGAAGGGATGTTCGCGCTCGAGCAGCTCACGAAACCCCGCGGCCGTGATCAGGGCCGGTTTGCCGGTCGATGGGGCGATGCCTGCTTTCATAGCAGCTTGAGCCTTTCCCTGGCCTTTCCTGCTGCGACGCTGTCAGGGTAGTCCTGCACGATGCGCTCCATGGTGGCCTTTGCCCGGACAAGGTCATTGAGCTCGACCTGATCCGTGGCAATGATGAGCAGGGCGTCAGGCGCGCGTGCATGATCGGGATGCGCTTCGACCAGCGCCGTCAGGCCCTGGATGGAACCGTGGAAGTCCTTGATGGCATATTGGCCGCTGCCACGGTAGAAGCGTGCCTGCACGGCCAGCGCGCTGGCGGGGTAGCCCTCCAGGAAGCTGTTGAAGCCATCGACGGCTTCCCGGTAACGCCCCCCGTTGAACATATCCATGGCGCGGTCGAAGGCGGCCTGTTCGGCCATATCAGCGACGGCGACGCCACCGTCCGGCGCCCCCGGGCTACCCCGCTGGCGGGCGCTGCTGCTGTATTGCAGCTGCTCGATCTGGCCGCGCAGCGTCGTCACCTCTTGCTGCAGCAGCTCGAGCTGTTCGGCAAAATCAAGGCGGATGCGCCGGTTCTGCTCGTTCATCTGGTGGACCTGCTCGCGCAGGTCCAGGATGGCACGCCGCGCGTCGTCATCGGCAAAGGCGTGGGCGGGCGAGCCGGCCGCGCCGGCCAGCAGCACCGCCACGGAAAAGGCGATGCCCCGAACGGAAGTATGCACCGTCATGAGCGTGCTCTCCTATCGTTGATAGACCACATCGGCGCGACGGTTTTCTGCGTAGTCCGCCTCGGTGTGGCCCAGGGCACGCGGCCTTTCCTTGCCAAAGCTGATGGCTTCGATCTGGGCGGCATTGACGCCAAGCAGCATCATCATGCGCGCCACTGCGTCGGAGCGTCGCTGGCCCAGGGCAAGATTGTATTCGGAGCCGCCGCGCGCGTCGGCGTTACCTTCGATACGGACATTTTGGTCCGTATGCGTGCCCAGCCAGGACGCGTGCATTTCAACCACGCGCCGGTACTGCTCGGGCACGGTGTAGCTGTCGAATTCAAAATAGACGGAACGGTCACGTGCCAGCGGGCTCTGGGGGTTGAAGGGGTCCATGACCGTGCCGGTGGTGGCCCCCGCACCCTGATGGCTGCTGCCATCGCTGGTGCCCGCCTGATCAAGCGGAACGGAGGTGCAGGCGGCAAGGGCCATGACAATGCCCAGAAGGCAGGAGGATTTGATAATGCGCAGGCTCATAGGATTTCCTTCAGAAGATGCGTGCGAGTCAATGGGTGAACGGACCCCAGACGGGTTCCCGGACCTTGCCATTCAATGCTGACAGGGTCTGGCGTACACGTCCGTCGATGGAGCTGACTGCCAGCACGCTGCGGCCGCCTTGCTCTGAGCTGTAGAGAACCTGCATGCCGTTGGGCGCAAAACTGGGCGACTGGTCATCGGGACCGGCGGTGAGCAGGTTTTCATTGCCGCTGCCCAGATCCAGTATGGCGATGCGAAAGGCGCCGCCGCGCCGGGTGACATAGGCAATATTGCTGCCATCGGGAGAAATGGCGGGAGAAATATTGTAGTTGCCGTGAAACGTGAGGCGCTGTACTTCGCCACCCGCCAGCGGTACCTGGTAGATGTGCGGGCTGCCCCCGCGGTCGCTGGTGAAGATCAGCGAGCGGCCGTCAGGCGTGTACCTGGGCTCGGTGTCGATGAGCGGGGAGCGCATGACGCGACGCACATCGCCGCCCTGGGCATCAATGGTGTAGATCTGCGAAATACCGTCGCGCGACAGTACGATGGCCAGCTGGCTGCCATCGGGCGACCAGGCGGGCGCGCTGTTGTTGCCCTTGAAATTGGCCAGCGGTATACGATTGCCGGTGGCCAGGGTCTGGACATAGATGACGGGTTTGCCCAGCTCGAAACTCACATAGGCCAGCCGGCTGCCGTCGGGCGACCAGGCGGGCGAGATGATGGAATGGCGCGAGCGCAGCATCACCTGGGGGTTCTGGCCGTCGGCATCGGCCACCTGGAGCTCGTAGCCCCGGCTGGATTGCAGCACGTAGGCGATGCGCGTGGAAAACACGCCGCGCACACCCGTGATCCGTTCGTAGATACGATCGGCGATCTGGTGCGCAATGCGGCGCAATTCCTTTTCCGTGCCGCCAAAGGCCACGGCATCGATTTCGGTCTGGCGCACGGTATCGACCAGGCGATAGTCGACGCGGAAGTTGTCGCCCGATTGTGTGATGGTGCCAAAGGCGACGGTATCGGCGCCCCGGTTGCGCCAGTCATCGTGGGCAATGGCGCTGTTGACGTCAAGCGCAACGCCGGCCGTGTTGACCAGCTGGAACAGGCCCGACCGGGTGAGGTCATCACGGATGACCTGGGCGCTTGAGCGACCGGCGGCATCGCCGGCGAAGTCGGCTACCGCAATGGGGTATTGTGTGGCGCCGACTCCCGAGATATCAACCCGCAGCTGGGCCCGGGCCTGGGGAGCCGGCACCCATGCGACAAGCATGGCCAGCACGGCCAGGGCGATGGCCCGCCATCCTGCGGCCAGGCCTGTCTTTGCTGTAGTCACGATGGTCATGCCTTGTTCTCCGTTTAATCGTACATGCGGTGTTCGATATCAATGTACGCAGGGTACTTTCCTCCGGGCGGTACAGGGAAGGGCGAGCATGCTTCCACGCCCTTGCGCACGGCTTCATCGAAGCGCGGGTTGCCGGAAGACCGTAGCAGCTGCACGCGGCTCGGCCGGCCGTCGGGCTGCAGGCTTACACGGTATTGTAACGTGGGATTGGAACTTCCCTGCGGAGGGAGGGGGTAGGTGACGCCGCGCAGGACGCAGCTGCGTATTGCATCCGCATAGCCGGCATCACCGCTGCCGCCGCGGGGCTGATTGCGTGATGCGGTCGCACCGGCCAGCCCGGCCACGCCGGAGACATCATCGCGCAAGGCGGCCCGCAAGGCCTCGCGCTGGGCGGCTGCCTTGCGCGCCGCCTCTTCCTTGGCCTTGCGCTCGGCTTCGGCTTTCGCCTTGCGTGCGGCCTCGGCTTTTGCCTTGCGCTCTGCTTCAGCCTTTGCTTTGCGTTCGGCCTCTTCCTTTGCCTTGCGTTCAGCCTCCTCTTTTGCCTTGCGCTCGGCTTCGGCTTTCGCCTTTCGTTCTGCTTCAACCTTTGCTTTGTGTTCGGCTTCCTCTCTGGCCTTGCGTTCCGCTTCTTCCTTCGCCTTGCGCTCAGCTTCCGCTTTGGCTTTCTGTTCCGCTGCTTCCTTTGCCTTGCGTTCAGCCTCCTCCCTGGCCTTCAGCTCCGCTTCCTCCCGCGCTTTGCGCTCGGCTGCTTCCCTGGCCTTCAGCGCTGCCTCTTCTTTTGCCTTGCGTGCGGCCTCGTCCCGGGCCTGTTGCGCCGCCGCTTCCTGGATCATGCGTTCCAGGGCCTCGCGCTCGCGCCTTGCCTGCTCGAGGATGATGTCCGGATCGACGGTTTCCTCCTTGACGGGTTCGGGCTCCGGCTCCGGCTCCGGCGCCACGACGGGTTCCGGCTCAGGCTCCGGTTCGGGCTCGATCACAGGTTCGGGTTCCGGTTCCGGTTCCGGCTCCACCACCGGCTCGGGCTCCGGCGCTACTTCAGGTTCCGGTTCGGGCTCGGGTTCCTCGACGGGCTCGGTTTCGACTTCGGCTTCTTCCCGTTCTTCGGTGGCCAGGGCCTCCAGCGTTTCCTCGACGACGGGGCCGTGTTCATCTTCGCCGGGCATCCAGAGCTCGACCTGGACGGCTTCCTGCGCGCTGGGCATGCGCACCCAGCTCACCAGCGCCAGGCCCAGCACGGCAATGTGCAGCACGGCAGCGAAAATCAGCCCCATGAGCTGCTCATGCCGCGATCGCGCCTGTTCAGGCGTCATGCTGAGGTCAGACCGGCGGTTCATCGTGAAAGCCCGTCAGTCCCCGGCCTGGGTAGTCTTGTCGACGAGCAGGCCGAGCCGGGTGATGCCGTTGCTGCGCAGCTGGTCCATGATGTTCACCACGGTTTCGTAGGGTACGCGTCCGTCGGCGGCGATGACGACCGGGTTTTGCGCCGTCAGCCGGGCCCGGACTTCGGAAATCAGCTGGTCGGTCGCGATGGATTCGAACTCGGCGCCGTTTTCGCGCAGGCGCAAGGCCAGTGCGCCGTGTTCATCGATCTGGACTTCCAGCGGCTGGACGGGTACTTCGCTGGCCTGGCCCACGCTGGGCAACTCGATCAGACCGGGCGTGATCATGGGCGCCGTCACCATGAAGATGACGAGCAGCACCAGCATGACGTCGATATAGGGCACGACGTTGATCTCGTTGGTGAGGCGCCGTCGCCGGCCGCCTGGATTGCGCAGGGATGACATCAGCGAACCTGCCGTTGCAGGATGTTCAGGAACTCGTCGACAAAGCTGTCGAAGCGGATGGATAGACGATCGATCTCATTCGTGTAGCGATTGTAGGCAACGACTGCCGGAATGGCGGCAAACAGGCCGATGGCGGTGGCGATCAGCGCTTCGGCAATGCCCGGGGCCACGGCGGCCAGTGTGGCCTGCTGCATGGTGGACAGGCCCATGAAGGCGTGCATGATGCCCCATACTGTACCCAGCAGACCGACATAGGGGCTGACCGACCCCACAGACGCCAGAAAACTGAGGTGGGTCTCGAGCTGGTCCATTTCACGCTGATACGTGGCACGCATGGCGCGCCGTGGCCCGTCGAGCATGCTGTCGGGATCGGCGGCGGCACGCCGGGCCTTCATGAACTCGGTCATGCCGGCGTCGAAGATGCGCGCCAGGGCACCATGCTCTTCGCGCCGGTTGGCAATGGCCTGCTGCAGCACTGTCAGGTCGCCGCCGGCCCAGAAATCATCTTCGAAGCGGCGGGTCTGCTCGTGGGCGCGGCGCAGGGCCAGGCGCTTGCTGAAGATATAGGTCCAGGAAAGAATGGACACCGCGAGCAGCAGCAGCATGACCAGTTGCACCGGCAGGCTTGCATTCATCAACAAGGTAAGCAACGACAGGTCGCTGGAGGCTTGCATGGTCAGTCTCTGGCCTTTTCCAAAAGGGTTTTGATCGTATCGGGAAACGCGACGGGACGAAGGGCGACCGCGCGTACGCAACAGACTTCGACCCTGGCTTCACACAGCAGTTCACCCGCGCGCCACGCCTGCTGCTCGAAAACCAGCGAGACCCGGCCCAGGCGGGCGATGCGGGAGTGCACTTGCAGCAGGTCATCCAGCCGGGCGGGCTTGCGATATTGTATTTCAAGGCCCCGCACGACAAACAGGCGCTGCGCGTCACGGGCAAGCGCCGATTGGCTGATGCCCAGCCGGCGCAGCCAGTCGGTGCGGGCGCGCTCGAAGTACTTCAGGTAGTTGGCGTAGTACACCACGCCGCCGGCATCGGTATCCTCGTAGTAGACGCGGATGTCCAGCGTGAAGCCCGGCGCCCCGGCAACCTCCGTCATGAGATGACCCTGTGGCCGGCCGCAAGTTCCACGAGGCGCTGCGCGACGTGATCCGCAGCCTGCGCGAGCGCCACCCGGGTGGCGGCGGTTTCGCGCCGCGCCTGTATCTCGACTTCGCCTTCCTTGAGCCCGCGCTCGCCCACGGTGATGCGCAGGGGCACGCCGATCAGCTCCCAGTCGGCAAACATGGCGCCCGGGCGCACGTCGCGGTCGTCCAGGATGACGTCCACGCCTGCGGCTGCGAGGGTGTCGTGCAGCGCGGTTGCCGCTTCGCGCACGCTGTCGCTGCGGTTCAGCCCCATCGGGCAGATGACGACCTCGAAAGGGGCGATGGCCGGGGGCCAGATGATGCCCCTGGCATCATGCGCCTGCTCGATGGCGGCGGCAGAGATGCGGCTGACGCCGATGCCGTAGCAGCCCATCTGGACATGGGTGGCCTTGCCTTCCTTGTCCAGATAGGTGGCGCCCATGGCGCGCGAGTACTTGTCACCGAGGAAGAAGACGTGGCCGACCTCGATGCCGCGCTGGATGGCAAGCGTGCCGCCGGCCGGGTCCGGGTCGCCCGCCTGGACGTTGCGCAGGTCGGCCACTTCGGGCTCGGGCAGGTCGCGGCCCCAGTTGACGCCCGTGTAATGATGGCCGCTTTGATTGGCACCGCAGATGAAGTCGCTCATGCGGGCAACGGTGGTGTCGGCAATGATGCGCAGCGGCTTGCGGGCGCCTATAGGGCCCAGATAGCCGGGCTCGGTGCCGAAGGCGGCGATGATCTCGTCTTCGGTGGCCAGACGATGGCCGGCGCCGAAGCCGGGCAGCTTGCCGACCTTGATTTCGTTGACGTCGTGGTCGCCGCGCACGAGCAGGAGCACGATGGCCGCTTCGCCGCCATCGGCATCGTCCAGCGCCAGGGCCACGGACTTCACCGTGTCGCTCAGCGGGCGGTTCAGCTGCGCGGCCACCAACTCGCACTTGTCGGCGCCCGGCGTGGGCGTGCATGCCAGGGCCTCGGCGGGGGCGGCACGCTCTGCGATCAGGGCGGGTGCAGGTGCCAGCTCGATGTTGGCGGCATAGTCGGATTCCGGGTTGTAGACGATGCGGTCCTCGCCGGTATCGGCAATCACCTGGAACTCGTGGCTGCGCGAGCCACCGATGGCGCCCGTGTCGGCCGCAACCGCGCGAAACACCAGGCCGATGCGCTGGAAGATGCGCTGGTAGGCCTGGTACATGGCGTCGTAGCTGGCCTGTGCGCTGTCTTCGTCGCGATCGAAGGAATAGGCGTCCTTCATGATGAATTCGCGCCCGCGCATCAGCCCGAAACGGGGGCGGCGCTCGTCGCGAAACTTGGTCTGGATATGATAGAAGCTGACCGGAAGCTGGCGCCAGCTGTGGATTTCATTGCGCACCACGTCGGTGATCACTTCCTCGGAAGTGGGCTGGAGCACGAAATCACGCTGGTGGCGGTCCTTGAGCCGCAGGAGCTCGGGACCATACTCGACCCAGCGTCCGGATTCCATCCAGATTTCCGCCGGCTGCACCACCGGCATGAGCAGCTCGATGGCGCCCGCCGCATCCATTTCCTCACGCACGATGCCTTCTATCTTGCGCAGCACGCGCAGCCCCATGGGCATGTAGGTATAGATGCCACCGGCGGCCTGGCGTATCATGCCGGCCCGTATCATGAGCTGGTGGCTGGCAATCTCGGCCTCTGCGGGGGCTTCTTTCAGGGTGCTGATATGGTACTTGCTCGCGTACATGGTGAGGTTCTCGACAGATACGTATAATCGGGTTAACTTGGTTTCAGAATCGAAAAATTATTGAGGTGGCCCATGCTGGATCGAGAAGGCTACCGTCCCAATGTCGGCATTATCCTCGTAAATCACAAGAACGAGGTGTTCTGGGGCAAACGCATCCGCGAACACGCCTGGCAGTTTCCGCAGGGTGGCATCAAGTATGGTGAAAGCCCTGTACAGGCAATGTATCGTGAACTGCACGAAGAAGTCGGGCTGCTGCCGGAACACGTCCGTGTACTGGGACGGACACGCAACTGGTTGCGTTACAACGTGCCCAACCATTTCATTCGGCGCGATTCGCGCGGACACTACAAGGGTCAGAAGCAGATCTGGTTCCTGTTGCGCATGATGGGGCGTGACAGCGACGTGAGTCTGCGTGCGAGCGGGCACCCCGAGTTCGATGCCTGGCGCTGGAGTCATTACTGGGTGCCGCTGGATACGGTCATCGAGTTCAAGCGCGATGTCTATGCACAGGCGCTGGATGAGCTGGCGCACATCCTGTTTCGCCGCAATCGCGAAGCGCGCTACCTGCGACACCGGCATGCCGGCAGGGCGGAGGCGGCGGGTGGCCGGCGCCAGGGCCATCACCACCCGGTCGCCGAACGGTCGGCGGGCCGGCACGAAGGCGCGCCGGCCCGGGGTCTGCCTGACAAGACCTGAGGCCGGCGATGCAGCCCGGCCACAGCGCCGGCACGGGTGCAGGATGCTCAGGATTTGCCCAGGCGCTTGATCAGGCTAGAGGTATCCCAGCGTCGCCCGCCCATCTGCTGTACATCACCGTAGAACTGGTCCACCAGTGCCGTGACCGGCAGACGGGCGCCGTTGCGCTCGGCTTCACTCATGGCCAGCCCCAGGTCCTTGCGCATCCAGTCGACTGCAAAGCCGAAATCGAACTTGTCGTCGACCATGGTGTGACCGCGGTTTTCCATTTGCCAGCTCTGTGCAGCGCCCTTGCTGATCACATCATCCAGCACCTGCTTCATGTCCAGACCGGCTGCCAGGCCGAAGGCGATGCCTTCGGAAAGGCCTTGCACCAGGCCGGCGATGCAGATCTGGTTGACCATCTTGCACAGCTGGCCGGCACCGGGCTCGCCCAGCAGGGTGATGGCTTGTGCAAACGCAGCGGCGACGGGCTTCATGCGATCGAAATCCGCCTGCTTGCCGCCGCACATCACCGTGAGCATGCCATTGACGGCACCGGCCTGCCCGCCGGAAACGGGGGCATCCACGAAACCGACGCCCTTGTCGGCAGCCGCCTGCCACAGTTCGCGTGCCACTTCAGCCGATGCCGTGGTGTGGTCCACAAGCAGGGCGCCGGACTTCATGCCGGCAAGCGCGCCGTCATCACCGAGCATCACCGAACGCAAGTCGTTGTCATTGCCGACGCAGCAGAAGACGATGTCTGCACCCTGGGCAGCCTGTGCCGGGGTGTCGCCCGTATTGCCGCCGAATTCCGCCTGCCACTGCTTTGCCTTGGCAGCCGTGCGGTTGTATACGGTGACCGTATGGCCGGAGCGGCTCAGGTGGCCGGCCATGGGGTAGCCCATGACCCCGAGACCCAGAAATGCCACTTTCAGCGGGCTGACGGCGTCGTATTTCCTTTCACCAATGGAAGACATGATTCTTTTCTCCGTAAACTTGCATGGGATTGATGAATCTTACAGGTTATCCCAAAACACCGGTTTCCGTCAGTGACTTTCAGGGCCGGGAACGGGGTTTGCCAGAAAGCCGCTGCCTGAGGTTATGATTAGGGCTTCATGCCGGACCGCGTCACGCGGGTGTCGGTGCTCATAGCCCAATGCCCCTCAATGCCCATGTTGGAAGATCTTGATTCCCTTGCCGCCCGCATCGAGCAGGCCGTTGCTTTCACACGAGAGCTTCAGGCCGGCCATGAGGCGTTGCAGGCGCAGCTGCGTCAGCTCGGTGACGAGCGTGATGCACTTGCCGAGACACTGCGCCGGCGCGAACAGGATGTTGAAGCGCTCAGGCAGCAGCTGGCCGAAGGCGAACAGGCCATTGCCGGCATGCAGCATCAGGGCGAGGCCCTGCGCCAGCAGTTCGCACTCGATCTGGAGCAGTACAAGGCGCGCTGCAGCACGCTTGAGTCGCAGCTGGCGGCCAGCCGGCGCTCGGGCGCACGCCTGCGCGAGGCCTCGCTGCAGGCGCGCGAGCAGATCGATTCGATACTGGTGCGCCTGCCGGGCGCACCGCAGGAGTAATCGCAAATGGAACGTATTGATGCGTCCATCCTCGGGCGCGAGTACTCGCTCAGCTGCCCGGCCGAGCAGAAAGAGGCCTTGCTGGCTGCGGTGAATCTGGTCGATCAGCGCATGCAGGGCATCAAGGCCTCTGGTAAACTGAGTGGCAACGAACGCATTGCCGTCATGGCCGCCATTCAGATCGCGGCTGACCTGCTGGCAACGCGGGCGCCCGACGGGCCGCTGGGCAATATCGCACTGGGCGATGTCAAGCGTCGGCTGGATCACATGAACCAGCTGCTCGATCAGGTGTCCGCCGAGTCCGGCGCAAGGCGGTAGCGTATACCCAACACTGCGGAAACACTGCGATGGTGCAGGCTTCCGCGCAGCTTAGTCCCTGCCGTGTTCGAGACGTGGCCTACATTTCTTGAACCAATGCTATATGGCATGGGTTGCCGGGTGTTCGGGCAGGTGTGATCCCTCGCGGGAACCCGAAGCCTGATCGATGGCGACCACCTTGAACCTCCGGTTCCAGGATGCCGGCCTTTGACGGCACAGGCGGGGCTTTTATCCGGGCACTGGCCCGCCTTCGGGCGGGCCGGTTTTTTTTCAGGACCCGTTTTCAGGACCCGCTCATCATGACCACAAGATCCCGTGTCTGTTTTTCTTCACTGATGTTTGCCGCCCTGCTGGCCCTGGCGCCGCCGGCTGCGCAGGCCGACGCCGGGAGCCGGCACCATGCCAGGGCCTGGCGGGAGGCGCCCCAGGCCAGCCTGCAGGCCCAGGCGGTAGCCGAAGTGGCGCACGACACCGTGCGCATCACGCTGGCCGCCGAGCTGGCCGATGCCTCGCGCCAGGTTGTATCCGATCGCCTGGCCGGGGCGCTGGCGCACGCACTGGAAGCGACGCGCGATCAGCAGCTCGTGAAAGTCACCAGCGGCCAGTATCGCGTCTGGCCCATGAACGATCGCGAAGGCCAGGTATCGAACTGGCGCGGCCTGGGCGAGCTGCATCTGGAGTCCGGCGATTTTGATGCTGCATCACGTCTGGCAGCGACGCTGGGTTCCGACATGGCCATCACGTCCGTGGTCTTCTTTGTGTCCGATCGCGAGCGCGCAGCGCAGGAAGCGGCGCTCCTGGAGCAGGCGGCCCGGGCCTTCCAGGACAGGGCCCGGGCACTGGCCCGTGCCATGGGCTATGAGGGCTATCGCCTGCGCAGTGTCGATCTGGGCGGGTCGGGCGCACGTTTCAATGCCAATATGCGCAGCATGCAGCCGCAGATGGCGCTCATGGCTGCAGCCGACAGCGTACCGCTGGAAGGCGGCACGGAAACGATCACGGTTTCGGTTCAGGGCTCGGTGTGGCTGGTGCGCGACGCATCAGCCAGATCCCGGCAATAATCATCGGCAGTGACAACAGCTGGCCCATGGAGAGTCCGCCGGCCAGCAGGCCCAGGAAGGCATCGGGCTCGCGCGTGAACTCCAGCAGGAAGCGCATGAGCCCGTAGCCGGCCAGGAACAGCCCGCTCACCCGGCCGCGCGCCCGCGGGCGCGCGGAAAACCACCAGAGCACGGCAAACAGCAGCAGGCCTTCCAGTGCCATCTCGTACAGCTGCGATGGATGGCGCGCCAGCCCGTCGGCATGGGGAAACACCATGGCCCAGGGCAGGTCGCTGGGCCGGCCCCAGAGCTCGCCATTGATGAAGTTTCCCAGGCGCCCGGCTGCCAGTCCGGGAGGGATCAATGGCGCGATGAAGTCGCCGATGTCCAGAAAGGGACGCCCCAGCTTGCGCGCAAACAGCCAGAGTGCCGCCAATACCCCGATCAGGCCGCCATGGAAAGACATGCCGCCTTCCCACAGGCGCAGCAGCGCCAGGGGATGCGAGAGATATTGGCCGGGCTGGTAGAAGAAGGCATAGCCCAGGCGCCCGCCGATGATGACCCCGAGTACACAATAGAAGATCATGTCCTCGAGCTCGCGCACCGTGAGCCCGCTCGCGCCGTGACGGATGCGGTGGCGGCCCAGCAGCCACACCAGGGCAAAGCCCAGCAGGTACATCAGGCCATACCAGTGGACGGCAACCGGTCCCAGCTGAAGGGCGACAGGGTCGAAATCGGGGTGTTGAAGCGGATGTTGAAGCATACAGGCCTGGCGATCGGTAGGCGGGCGGCGGGCGTGCCACTTGCCCGCCGGGGTTGAGCGTACTATAAACCGGGAGGGCGTGCGAAATCGGCCCTTGTCTTGTCCCTGGCTTGAATGGAGCACAGAGCGCATGCGTGCGATTGTGGGTCGGGCCCTGTCATGGGCTTTTCTCTTGAGTGTGTCATGGGCCGGCCTGCCGGCGGCAGCAGCCCAGACGGCGGGGCCGCTGGTGCAGCATCGGCAGTGCCTGGCCTGTCATCAGGTGGATCGCAAACGGGTGGGGCCTTCGTTTGCCGCCATTGCCGAACGGTATGCAGGCAACGAGGCGACTGACAATGCCGCGGCGGCGGACTACCTCGCGCGCGCCATCCGTCAGGGCAGCCGCCAGAAGTGGGGTGCAGTGCCCATGCCGGCACAACCCGGTGTGAGCGAGGATGAGGCCCTTCGCCTGGCGACATGGATTATTGAACTGGCCAATCACGGCGGGACCGGCAAGCGTTGAAACAGGCGCTGAAGTCCTGCCAGGGAGTCATCATGAACGATCAATCAACCCGGACCATAGTTCTTGGCGGCGGCTGCTTCTGGTGTACCCAGGCCGTGCTGCAGTCACTGGAAGGTGTGCGCAGGATCACCCCCGGCTATTGCGGGGGACATGTGGACAGCCCCAGCTACGAGCAGGTATGCACGCAGAAGACGGGCCATGTGGAAGTGGTCGAAGTGGTATTCGACCCCAGGGTGCTGCCGCTGGAGCAGTTGCTGCTGGTGTTCTTTGCCACGCATGACCCGACGACACTGGATCGCCAGGGCTCGGATGTGGGGCCACAGTACGCCTCCACCATCTTCTACCAGTCGGACGCGCAGCGGGAAACCATAGAGCGCGTCATGAAGGCGGTGGAAAAGGCCGCTACGGACCCTGTGGTCACCCGTATACGTGCGGCCGAAACCTTCTGGCCGGCTGAAGCGCATCACAACGACTACTATCGCAACAATACGGAACAGCGCTATTGCCGTCTGGTGATTGCACCGAAGCTGGCGCGCATGCGCCAGCATTTCAGCGATTTGCTCCAGAGCTGATCCGGCCGGTTTTTCAGCCCGGGTTCCCGGCCGTCACGGGCACCTGACCGCCACCCAGCGTCCAGCGGGCGAGCAGGGCGATGACGGCCAGTGTGAGCAGCAGCCGGCCCACAAGGACGACCCAGATGTTGGCGCCCAGGGCCATGAAGAGCAGCGTGTCCTCGATCAGCGAATGCGACAGGGACAGCCACGACAGGGCCAGAAAGCGGGTGCGCGCCGAAAAGCCCAGACGATCGGCCTCTTCGATGATGAGTGCGCCGCCATAGCTCAGGCCCAGCAGTACGCCCACGGTGGTGATGGGCGCGGCCCGGGCATTCAGGCCCGACAGGCGCAGCACGGGGGTGATGAGCGTGGTGATGCGCTGCGTGATGCCGATCTTGTCCAGCAAGTCGAGTGACAGCACGAGTGCAATGATGACGCCGAAAGTGAGTGCCAGCGAGAACGCGGTGGATTGCACCCAGGTCCACAGGGCATTGGCCTCGTCGTTGCCGATGAGCTCGGAGCCGCGCAGCCAGTCCAGAGAGACGGGCTCGGTCAGCCAGCCCCCCAGGTGGCAGGCCCAGGCGATGGCGCCGCCGTAGACGGCGGCCGTAAGGATGCGCAGCAGGGCCGTGAGGCTGAAGCTGGCGCCGGCCTTGCGTACTATGGATTGCTCAACCGGGATGTTGTGCGCAATCAGCATCATTGCCGACAGGGCGCTGAGCTGTGCACCGTTCAGATCCAGGCTGCCCGACAGGCTGGCAAGCGAGGCAAGGCCGCCATAGACGCCGGTGAGCATGGTGGTGGCCCAGATGATGGCGGCTTCGGCCGGAAGATTGAACAGACCCATGGCCGGCCCCAGCAGCCGGCCCGCAAGGTCCACCAGGCCGAAATGCTGTGCGAGCTGCACAATGATCATCACGGGCACCATGATTCTGGCGATGGCAACGAACATGCGCGTACTGCGCTTCAGGGTTTCCTGAAGATAGGCGAACAAGGCGTCCTCTCATGAGAAAAGCAGGGAAGAATCCGGCGCGGGTCCGGCCGGTCAGACGTATTTTATCTTGAGCGCATCGCCGGCGAAACTGCGGGTTGCAGCGTGGGTCGCAGCTCGCTGCGCCGGTATTCGCCGGGCGTGTTGCCCGTCCAGCGCTTGAACGCGCGATGAAACTCCGCCACCGAGGCAAAGCCGCAGTCCTGTGCGATGTCATCCAGCCGCTGGCCGGTGTTGGTCAGTTCGAAGATGGCGTAATCCCGGCGCAGCCCGTCCTTGATGGCCTGGAAGGAGGTGTGCTCGCGGGCCAGACGACGGATCAGCGTGCGTGACGAGACATGGAAGGCGGCTGCAGTTTCGGTCAGCGAGCGGTCAAACTGTCTTGCCCGGGCCAGGTGCTGGCGTACGCGCATGGAAAGGTCGTGCTCGCGGTAGGTGGTGAAAATCCAGTCGCGGGGGGCGCGCTCCAGAAACGGCCGCAAGTCGGCGTAGGAGCGCTGGAAGCGCTGGTCGGCCAGTTCGTCGTGAAACTGGATCATGGAGTCCGGCGCGTCGTAGTGCACCTGGGCGGGAAAGAGCACGCGGTAGTCCTCGGCGAATTCCGGACGCGGAAAGGCGAAGGCGACGCAACTCAGGGGCACTTCGTAGCCGACAAGCCAGGAGGCGACGCCGTGCGCCAGCTTGAGCATGAGCATGTGGCCGAAACGGTTGGGCGCTTGCGGTGCGGGCGCGCCCCCGCGGACTTCCAGGCGTATGCCAAACGGCTTGCCCGGGTCATTCAGGCGTAGGCGATAGTCGTCCAGCATGAGATTCCAGACCTGTGTGAAGCGATACATGGCGACCGCCACCGAGCGTGCATCGTGCACGCTCTGGCCGATCACCTTGAGTGCCCCCCGGCGTATGGGGCGTGACCACAGTCCCATCATCTCGTCGCCGGTTTCCGTGGCGGCGATCTGGTAGAGGCGCACCAGCTGCTCGTGCGTGATACGGGCCGTTGTGCGCCGCATGTGATCCGGTGCAATGCCGGCGCGCGTGAGGAAATCCTCCAGCCGGGGGCGTTCGCAGATGCGTTTGAGGGCCGCCAGAAGGTCGCGCAGCAGCTCGACGGAGACGGTTTGCGTGATGGCGTCATGGTGACCGGTTTTACCACTGGCCAAGGGGGTCTCCTTTGGGGCGGATGCAGAAATCAGCCGGCGGCTGACAGAGGAATATGTCACTTTATGCCAGTATACCGTCACTAAGCGCTATAGCCAGAGCGCCGCCGGATTCATAGACTGATACCTCACGGCGATCTGCCACCTATCCGCCGAACATAACCAGAGACTGGAGAGACATGGTCATGGGCCTCGCTGGAAACATGATGCATCAGCCCTTGTTGATCTCATCGCTGTTGACGCATGCGATTGGCAATAATCCGCAACAGCAGATTGTCAGCGCCATGGGCGATGGCAAGCTGCATCGCTATACCTATACGGATTTCGGCCGGCGTGTGCGCCGGCTCGCCCTGGGCATGCGTGCCTGGGGGCTGGCGTCGGGTGATCGTGTCGGCACCCTCGCCTGGAATACCTACCGGCATCTGGAAATCTACTATGCCACGGCCGGCATCGGTCTGGTGTGCCATACCGTCAACCCCCGGCTGCACCTGGACCAGATCGCCTTCATCATCAATGATGCGCAGGATGTCGTCCTGTTCCATGATGTGCATTTCAGCGATCTGGTCGAGCAGCTGCGCCCGTTGTGCCCCGGCGTGCGCGAATGGGTGGCGCTTGACGAGCCGGATTCGATCCCCGGTGATCACAGCCGGTATTCAGGCTGGCTGGCCGATGATGACCCGGCACTCGAGTGGCCGCAATTCGACGAGAACACGGCCTGCGGTCTTTGCTACACCTCGGGCACCACGGGCAATCCCAAGGGTGCGCTCTATTCGCATCGCTCCACACTGCTGCATGCCTATGCATCCTGTCATCCGGATGCCGTCGGCGTCTCCTGTCGTGATGCGGTGATGCCGCTGGTGCCCATGTATCACGTGAACGCCTGGGGGCTGCCCTATGCAGGCCTGCTGTCCGGCGCCAAGTTCGTACTGCCGGGGGCGGATCTGGGCGGGCCGGCCCTGCACGCCCTGTGCGAGGCCGAAGGGGTTACCCTGTCGGCCGGCGTGCCGTCGATCTGGCAGATTCTGCTCGATCATGTCACCGGCAACCGGCTGGGCTTCAGCAGCCTGCAGCGCGCCATCATCGGCGGCTCGGCCTGCCCGCCCGCCATGATTACCGCGCTGGGTGCGCTGGGTGTGCATGTGCGTCACGCCTGGGGCATGACGGAAGTCTCGCCGCTGGGCACCGTGGGTTTCCTCATGCCCGCGCACGAGAATATGTCGGCCGACGAGCAGCTGCACGTGCTCGCGGCCCAGGGCCGCCCGCTGTTCGGGGCCCGCTTCCGCATCATGGGGGACGACGCCGACACGCCGCTGCCCCATGATGGTGTGGCCACCGGCAACCTCATGGTGCGTGGCAACTGGGTCATAGAACGCTATTACGGCAAGCCGGAAACCGCCCTCGAAGACGGCTGGTTCCATACCGGCGATGTCGCCAGCATCGATCCCGACGGCTATATGCGCATCACCGATCGCAGCAAGGATGTGATCAAGTCCGGTGGCGAATGGATTTCGTCCATCGATCTTGAAAACATGGCGATGGAGCATCCCGCCGTCCAGCTGGTGGCCTGCATCGCGCGCCCCGACACCAAATGGGGCGAGCGTCCGGTACTGGTGGTTGTGCTGCGCGAAGGCGCCACCGCCTCTGCACAGGATATCCTGGCGGTCTACACCGACCGCGTGGCCCGCTGGATGATTCCCGACGATGTGATCTTTATCGATGAAATGCCCATGACGGCAACCGGCAAGCTGCAGAAGGCAGCTTTGCGCCAGATGTTTTTTGCCTCTCAGGAGTACAAGGAATGAAGACGACCAGCATCAAATGTCATGAAGTCGGCAGCGTCGGCGTCGTGACACTGGACCGTGCCCACAAGCGCAACGCCCTCGACGAGCGTGCCGTTGCCGAGATCGACGCCTACTTCTCGAATGTGCCATCGCATATCCGCGTCATCGTCATGATGGCCGAAGGCGAGCACTTCTGCGCCGGGCTCGACTTGAAGGAGCATCATGACCAGGAACGCGGCGCGGTCGAATTCCTGCGTGTGTGCCAGGCCTGGCACCGCGCTTTCGACAAGATCCAGCACGGCGGCATTCCCGTCATCGCCTGCCTTCAGGGCGCGGTGGTGGGCGGCGGTCTGGAGCTGGCCAGTGCGGCCCATATCCGTGTGGCCGACAGCAGCACCTACTTCTCCCTGCCCGAGGGCACGCGTGGTATCTTCACGGGCGGTGGCGCAACGGTGCGCACGGCGCGCATCATTTCCGCCGACCGTGTCATCGAGATGATGCTCACCGGCCGCGTCATGGGCATTGAAGAAGGGCTGCGCGTGGGTCTGGCGCACTATGTGTGCAACACCGACGAGAATCCGGTGTCCGCCGCCGAGTTCGCCATGTCCCTGGCGGAGCGTATTGCCGGCAATGCACCGCTGTCCAACTACGCCATTGTCAGTTCCATCAACCGGATCGCCGACATGTCCGCGACCGACGGCCTGTTTGCGGAAGGTCTCATGGCTGCCGTGGTGCAGACCGGGGCCGATGTGCAGAGCCGGCTCAACGACTTCGTGACCAAGCGGGCACCCAAGGTCAAGCCGGGTAACCAGGCGCCGGCCCGGGCCTGAAGCCGTAACCGTTCACAACCCCCAACGTTGGTCTGAATCACAGATCCGACACATAAACCGAGGAGACTATCATGATGACGTCCCGTGTAGGCACCCTGTTGGCCGGGTGCGCCCTGGCGCTGTCGGCGCATGCCGTACAGGCCGAACCCAAGTTCCAGCCGAAGATCGGCGTTCTTACCGACATGTCGGGCACCTATGCCGACATTGCCGGCCGCGGCTCGGTGGTGGCAGCCGAGATGGCGGTTGAGGATTTCTACGCCATGCACCCCGAAGTCAAGGGCAGCGTAATTTTTGGAGACCATCAGAACAAGGCGGATATCGGCGCCGCCATGACGCGCGACTGGCTCGATAACCAGGGCGTGGATGTGGTGACCGAACTCACGTCTTCCGCAGTCGCCATGGCGGCCCAGCGCCTGACGCAGGAAAAGGACAAGCTGCTGCTCATCACCAGCGCCGGCTCGTCGGACCTGACGGGCAAGCTCTGCACGCCCAATACCATTGCCTGGGTGTATGACACCTATGCCACGGCCAATGGTACCGGCCGCGCCATTGTGCGCCAGGGCGGCAAGGACTGGTACATGATCCAGGTCGACTACACCTTCGGTGAAGCGCTGGCGCGTGACGCCGTCGATGCCGTGGTTGCCGAAGGCGGCAAGATCCTGGGTACGGCCAAGCACCCCCTGAGCACGTCCGATATGTCCTCGCAGATCTTCTCCGCCATCTCCTCCAAGGCGCAGATCATCGGCCTGGCGCATGCCGGCGGCGATCTGGCCACGGCCGTGAAGCAGTCCAGGGAGTTCGGGGTGGCCGCAGCCGGCCAGAACCTGGCTGCGCTGCTGATGTACATCACGGACGTGCACGCCATCGGGCTGGAAGCCGCCCAGGGCCTTTACCTGACCACGGCGTTCTACTGGGACAACAATGACAAGGCGCGTGAATGGTCCAAGCGCTACTATGAGCGCATGAATGCCATGCCGTCCATGGGGCAGGCCGGCGTCTATTCGGGCGTGATGCACTACCTCGAGGCCGTGCGCCAGACGGGCACTACCGATACGGCCACCGTGCGCAAGAAGATGGGCGAGATGAAGGTGAACGACATGTTTGCCACCAACGGCTACATTCGTGAAGACGGGCGCATGATGCACGACCTGTATCTGGCACAGGTGAAAGCGCCTTCGGATTCCAAGTATCCCTGGGATTATTTCAACATTGTAGATACGATTCCGGCCGAAGATGCTTTCCGGAAGGTCGAAGACAGCGAGTGCCCGCTCCTGAAGCAGTAGACGGGTGACACGGACCGGGTCGCCGGCTGGCGGTTGCAGCCCGGCCCCGGTCCTGTGTCGCAAGGAGGATACGCATGGGTGATTACATACTCGAGACCCGGGGCCTGAGCAAGGCGTTCCGGGGGTTTGTGGCCGTGAGCGATGTCGATCTGAAGGTCGTGCGCGGGCATATCCACGCGCTCATCGGACCGAACGGCGCCGGCAAGACGACCTGCTTCAATCTGCTGACCAAGTTTCTCGAGCCGACGGCGGGCAGGATCTTCTATGATGGCGACGAAATCACGCAGGACAAGCCGGCACAGATTGCGCGCAAGGGCATCATCCGCTCCTTCCAGATATCTGCGGTGTTTCCCCAGATGACTGTGCTCGAGAATGTGCGTATTGCCCTCCAGCAGGGCACAGGGCAGTCGTTTCATTTCTGGCGCAGCGAGCGCGGTCTGGACCGGCTCAACGATCGCGCAATGGCGCTGCTTGCCGAGGTGGATCTGGAAACATATGCATGCGAGCTCACGGCCAATCTGCCCTATGGGCGCAAGCGCGCGCTCGAGATCGCCACGACGCTGGCCATGGAGCCCCGTCTCATGCTGCTCGATGAGCCCACGCAGGGTATGGGCCACGAAGATGTGGCCCGGGTCACCGAACTGATAGAGAAAGTGAGTGCGGGGCGCACCATCCTGATGGTGGAGCACAACATGCGCGTGGTGGCATCGATTGCCGACCGGATCACGGTGCTGTCGCGCGGCAGCGTGCTCGCCGAGGGCGATTACGACAGTATTTCAGGCAATCCGGCGGTCATGGAGGCCTATATGGGCACGACGCCGGAAGAAGCTGCGGAGGAACATGCATGACGGCCGCGCTGGAGATTTCCGGTCTGAATGCCTGGTACGGCGAGTCCCACGTCCTGCATGGCGTGGACATCCGTGTCGATGAAGGCCAGGTGGTGACGCTGCTGGGGCGCAATGGCGCCGGGCGTACCAGTACGCTGAGAGCGGTTCTGGGCCTGACGGGCCGGCGTGCGGGCGCCATCCGCATCCGCGGGGTGGAAACCATCCAGATGCCCACCTACCGGATCGCGCATCTGGGCCTGGGTTATTGCCCCGAGGAGCGCGGCATCTTCGCCTCGCTGTCCTGCGAAGAGAACCTCCTGCTGCCGCCGCCACTGCGCGGCAGCACGGGCAAGGGCATGTCGCTGGAAGATATCTACGTCATGTTTCCCAATCTGTACGAGCGCCGTCACTCACCGGGCACCCGCCTGTCCGGCGGCGAGCAGCAGATGCTGGCGCTGGCACGCATACTGCGCACGGGTGCCACCATCCTGCTGCTTGACGAAATCTCGGAAGGCCTTGCCCCGGTCATCGTCAAGACGCTGGCGCGCACCATCATGGCACTCAAGGAGCGGGGCTATACCATTGTGATGGTGGAGCAGAATTTCCGCTTTGCCGCACCACTGGCCGACCATTTCCATGTCATGGAACACGGCCAGATCGTCGAGGCCTTCGGGGCCGCACAACTTGCCGGGAAGCAGGATGTCCTGAACCGGCTGCTTGGCGTGTGAGGGACAGGGCATGACGATGATTTTTGGCGTTCCTTCGCAAGTCCTGCTCGGTCAATTGCTGCTGGGCCTGGTCAACGGTTCGTTCTATGCCGTGCTCTCCCTGGGCCTGGCCGTGATCTTCGGGCTGTTGGGCATCATCAACTTCACGCATGGCGCACTCTATATGATGGGCGCTTTCATCACCTGGATGGGCCTGCATTACTTCGGGCTCAACTACTGGGTGATGCTGCTGGTGGCGCCGCTGGTGGTGGGTGCTTTCGGCATGCTGCTGGAGCGGTTGCTGCTGCGACACCTGTATTCGCTGGACCACCTCTATGGCCTGCTGCTGACTTTCGGCCTCACGATGCTGATCGAGGGCCTGTTCAGAAGTGTCTACGGCGTGTCCGGACAGGCCTACACCACGCCCAGGCTGCTCGAAGGGGGTGTGCATCTGGGCTTCATGTTCCTGCCCATCTACCGTGCGTGGGTGGTGGGCGCCTCGCTGGCCGTATGCCTGGCGACGTGGTTTCTGATCGAGAAGACGCGGCTGGGCGCCCTGTTGCGCGCGGGCACTGAAAACCCGCGTCTGGTCGAGGCCTTTGGCGTCAACGTGCCCCTGATGATTTCGCTGACTTTCGGCTTCGGTGTGGCCCTGGCCGGTTTTGCCGGCGTGCTGGCGGCGCCCATTCTGCAGGTTTCGCCGCTCATGGGCTCCCATCTGATCATCGTCGTCTTCGCCGTCGTGGTGATCGGCGGCATGGGTTCCATCCTCGGGTCCATCGTTACCGGGCTGAGCCTGGGGGTGGTCGAGGGGCTGACCAAGGTCTTCTGGCCCGAGGCCGCCAATACCGTAGTCTTTGTCTTCATGGTGATCGTGCTGTTGATACGCCCCACCGGGCTGTTCGGGAAGGAAACATGAATCGCGCATTACTGCTCCACCTGGTCGCGATCCTGGTCATCGCGTTCCTGCCCCAGATGGGAGGCTATCCGATCTTCCTGATGAAGATCATGTGCTACGCCCTGTTCGCCTGCGCATTCAATCTGCTGCTGGGCTATGTGGGCCTGCTGTCCTTCGGGCATGCGGCGTTCGTGAGTGTGGCGGCCTACGCCTGCGGCCAATCCCTGGCGGTGTGGGGCTGGCCCACCTGGGCGGGACTGCTGTTCGGCACCGTGGGGGCCGGCGCGCTGGGCCTGGTGTTCGGCGTGCTTTCCGTGCGCCGCAGCGGCATCTATTTCGCCATGATCACGCTGGCACTGGCACAGATGCTGTATTTCTATTTTCTGCAGGCGTCTTTCACCGGGGGCGAGGATGGCTTGCACGGTATTCCGCGCGGCAGCTTCCTGGGGCTGGATCTGCGGCAGGACATCGAACTCTACTACCTGGTGCTGGCCATCTTCGTCATGGGCTATGCCATCATCTGGCGTACGGTGCACTCGCCTTTCGGGCAGGCCCTGAAAGCCATACGCGAAAATGAACCGCGCATGATCTCGCTGGGCTACAACACCGACCGGTTCAAGCTGCTCGCCTTCGTGATCTCGGCGAGTCTGTCGGGCCTGGCCGGCGCCACCAAGTCGCTGGTGTTTGTGTCGGCCTCGCTTTCCGACGCCACCTGGCATATGTCGGGCATGGTGATACTGATGACGCTCATCGGCGGCATGGGAACGCTTACGGGCCCCGTTCTGGGTGCCGTCATCATGGTGGCGCTCGAGAACAAGGTGGGCGTGATCGGGCGCTTCCTGATGGAGGTGACGGGGATAGAATGGTTCCGCGTGCTGGGCGAGTCGGTGACCATTGTCATCGGTCTGATCTTTGTGGTGTGTGTCATGGCGTTCCGGCGCGGTATTGTGGGTGAATGGCTTCACTTCCGTGAGCGGCGTCGTCTACAGGAGAGAACATGAGTTATCGTGCGCCCGTCGAGGATATCCGCTTTGTCCTGCGTGAGCTGGCCGGGCTGGAAGCCGTGCTCGCCCTGCCCGGGTATGAGGATGTTCCTGCCGATGTCGTCGATGCCGTGCTAGAGGAGCATGCGCGTTTCGTCGAACAGGCGGTGGCGCCTCTCGATGTGCCGGGTGACCGGCATCCCGCCGCCTGGGATGAGGGCAGCGTGCGCACGCCGCCGGGTTTCCGCCAGGCGCATGCGGCGTTCGTACGCGCAGGATGGCAGGGTCTGCCGCATGATGCGGCCCATGGCGGGCAGGGCCTGCCACGCATGGTGGGGGCGGCCACGTCCGAGACCATCAACTCGGCCTGCATGTCGTTTGCCCTGTGCTCCCTGCTCACCGACGGCGTGATCGATGTGCTGCTGCTCGCGGGCAGTCCCGAGCAGCAGGCGCGCTATCTGCCGGCCCTGATGGAAGGGCGCTGGACGGGCACGATGAATTTGACCGAACCGGCAGCCGGTTCCGACCTTGCCCTGCTCACGTCGACGGCGCGACCGGTGGGGGATGGCAGTTATCGCATCAGCGGCCAGAAGATCTTCATCACCTATGGCGAGCACGACATGGCCGACAACATCGTGCACCTGGTGCTGGCGCGTACGCCGGATGCGCCTGCCGGTGTGCGCGGCATTTCGCTTTTTCTGGTGCCCAAGTACCTGGTCGACGACAGCGGCGAACCGGGGGCGCGCAACGATGTCTGGTGTGCCTCGCTCGAGCACAAGCTGGGTATCCATGGCAGCCCGACCGCAGTCCTGCTCTATGGGCAGGGCGGGGCGCACAGCGAGATCGGCGAAGGCGCCGTCGGCTATCTTGTGGGCGAGGAAAACCGGGGGCTCGAGATCATGTTCATCATGATGAATGCCGCAAGGTTTGCGGTCGGCGTCCAGGGGGTGGCGGCGTGCGAGCGCGCGTGGCAGAAGGCCGCAGCCTATGCGGCCGAGCGCATGCAGGGCCGGGCTGTGGAAGGCTCGCCCGGGCCGGTGCCCATTGCGCACCACCCCGATGTGCAGCGCCTGCTGGGCACCATGCGTGCCCTGACGGAAGGGTCGCGTGCACTGGCCCTGGTGGCGGCGGGTGAGCGTGACCGGGCCACACATGAGACGACGCCCGAGGCGCGCGCCCGGCATCAGGCGGTGTACGAGTATTGCGTACCCATCGTCAAGGCCTTCTGCACCGAAGTGGCGGTGGAGGCGGCTTCGCTGGGCGTTCAGGTGCATGGCGGCATGGGTTTCATCGAGGAGGCGGGTGCAGCCCAGGTCTATCGCGATGCGCGCATCCTGCCCATCTACGAAGGCACGACGGCCATCCAGGCCAATGATTTCATCGGTCGCAAGATCGGGCGTGACGGCGGCGCGGTGGCGCGCAGCCAGATGGCGGCCATGCGTGAAACGCTGGAAGCATTGCGTCAGGTCACAGGGCCGGACGGCGCCGCGCTGGCGCTGATTGCCGCACGCCTTGCGGATGCCGTGGATGCCTATGAGGCGTCCGTGAACCAGGTGCTGGATCAGCTCGCGAACGACGTCCGTGCAGCCTTCCAGAGCAGTGTTCCCCTGCTGATGCTGGCGGGCACGGTCCATGCGGGATGGCAGATGGCGCGTGCCGCGCTGGCGGCCCATCGTCATCGGGAGCAGGGCACGGGAGATGACTTCCATGGCGAGAAGCTCGCGACGGCAGTGCTCTACGCGACGCAGGTCCTGCCGCGTGCGGCCGGCCATGCCTCCACCATCGCGGACAGCACCCGGGTGCAGCCGTTTCTGGACGGTATTTGAGCGTATTGAAAAATTTTTCGCGCAGAGTTTGCTTTCTCTGAAAACCCTGTGCTATAGTTCTGTTCTTCGCGGGGCACAGCACTGGGGTTAACCCGGATTTGTTGGGGCAGACCACAGGTGCAGGACCCGCAGGAAAGCAGTACACGAAGTTGTGCAAGTGGTGGTG
>Ga0265293_10000183_pt1 | contig 155968 bp, 151 predicted proteins | sample Munlanlewell138R_FD_192505 | JGI IMG/M metagenome (GOLD analysis project Ga0265293, IMG submission 192505) | Leachate microbial communities from a municipal landfill in Southern Ontario, Canada - Leachate well 138R | ecosystem: Engineered > Solid waste > Landfill > Unclassified | place...
ACCGCAAGTTCCTGGGTGCTGGTACCTTTGTCGGGTGGGATGGCATTCAACTACAAAGAAGCTTTGATGATGGCAATGTGGGTAGAGCCCTTCACAACAACAGTCCCACTGAGCTTTTCTTCTACCGACCCGAGTTCCTGCTGGACACCCCCAGAGTACTGAGAGAAACAGGTTTATTATGGCAGCAGGTAAATTAAACAGCGTCAATCGCTCCAAAACAGGCTTTACCTTGATAGAACTACTGATTGTCAGCGGCCTAACTACCATGCTGCTTTTGACTGTCACCGCCATGTTTATGACCTTTTTAGCCAGTTCTGCTAATACCAATATCCGCCGGATTTTGAACCGCGAAGGCAGCTACGCGCTCAACCAAATTGAATTCCTGCTGAGAAATGCCAGAAGTGTGACGTGTAATTCTTCAAGCTCAATCGCCGTTACTTCCATAGACAATAGCGCCACCACTCTTTCTTATACTACTCCCAGCCCCAGCAGGATTGCTTCCGCTTCAGCTACCACCACCTACCTTACCTCCAATGCGGTCGGGGTGGAGAATGGGAGTTTTAACTGCGAGCAAGCAGGCGATAAGTTGTTTGTGAATGTGTCATTTGCTCTGCAAAAGATTAACAGCGCTGATGCGCCGGTTGGCCAGCCTGAAACTTTCACCACTAGTATTCAGGTGAGAAACTAGCACAATGACTAGGCGACTAATTTGACCGTCTTCGCATGGTATGACTGGTAGTGACTGAGGTTTCGTCTATCGTATTGGCATGCCAATAAGTAGTGATAGTAAGCTGAATGATGCTCTGATCGGCACTAGCGTCAGGTTTGGTAATGATTGCCTCGCGCTTAAAGGTAGTTTTGGCGAAAGCGTAAGTGTCAGTACAGTCACTAGGGCTGTTGATTAGCTCCTCCAGAGAAGAGCCGGGACTGTTGACACAGTAAGTGGTGCCATCAATCAAACGAGTGTAAAAATCGTCCCAACTGTTTCGTTCTCTTTCTCGGCGAAAAACCTCCAACACCTGCTGATTCATGTTAGCGGCAGCTTCACGGTAACGCACTTCAGCATTCTGGTGAATATTGTAAGTGAGCGCCACCGCGATACCAGTAATCACCGAACCTACCACCAGAGTAGCGATCAGCAACTCAACAATAGTGGAACCTTGTTGGTTTTTGGTGCGGTGATTTTGATGCTGGTTCTGCTGCTTAAAAAATCTTGGCATTCGTACTTAAATTACTTGAACTACTCAAATCCTCCTTCGGAAATTAGTCCAGAGTTATAAATTGTGAAAACATAATTAGGTGATCCCGTACTGTTAGCCACTGAAACTTCAGTTGAATCAAGTTCAGCACCGGCACCGGATGAGTTGTGTATTCTTGCCCCTCCTCTGAGCGGTCGAAACAGCACTGATTCAAATTCAGGATCCCTGGTGATAACAATGCCATCAGGGACAGTGTAGGCAGAAATGGAGAGGTGGTCTTGAACCAACCCTTCTGGTGGAACACCGTTGGTACATTGCACCACCAGCTCTACCGAGTTTGTTGGGCTAGTCTGAAAGCGAACCATATAGCCATCAAGTGTATCGCATGTGCCAGTGGGAATTTCTCTGATTTGCGCCTTGGCCTGCGCTGTCCGGAACAAGGTTTGGACTTGTTTGGCCGCGGACTCCACCTGCTGTCGCTCGTTGAAACGGATAAAGCCAGCAATGCTGATGCCTACCAGCATGATGATAATGGCAGTTACCACTAGCAGTTCGATGAGGGAAAAGCCAGCGTTTTTTGGTCTGTGAGCTTGAAGTTTCCGGGCAGTAGACATGATGGGTTATGGTTGTTGGACGCAGTAAAACTGGCCTGAAGTTAAGTATGATCCCTCACAACTCCGGCTAGTTTTGTTTCCCTTGTCCGTTTCTAGTTCGGCGCAGAGGCAGAAAGTGGGGTTCTGATAAGTGCTTGTATAACCGTAATAATAAATATCATCATTCTTTGGATCAAGTGGGGTTGGATCCGAAAGATAGCCCCCATCAGCAAGTATATCAACCATGCCACCATATCTATTCTTTGGGTTGTTAGCGCTAATAGTGGGGTAACCACCCTGCTCATTGCGATGAAGCACCAGGGCCTGCCGCACCATTTCTATATCAGCTTTCCGGCGGTTATCTCTGGCAGTTTTGCCTGAGCTGGAAAAGCTGACCACCCCAATCGTGGACAAAACAATGATAATCGTAGCCACCACCAAGAGTTCAATGAGAGAAAAGCCTTTTTGTGATTTCATCTTGTCCTTTTTTTGGTTATTGCAGCTGTTCCACACAGTAATAAATATCGTTTGTACCCCAAGTGCACTGAATGCTGCCGCTATTCCCCGTAGATTCTTCTAAACGGGCACAGTAACAGTATGATGTCCCTGGAGGATTGTGTCTAAAATTATATTGTATATGTGGCGATGGCTTTGGATCACTTGGCACGGAGTTTATATACCCCTCATCTGCTAAAACATCAGTTGGATTTGCATAAGTCCCATTATTGGCCGCATAATACTGCTCCTGAGCGGTTTGCAAGGCATTCATATCCGCGCGCCGCTTGGCATCGCGGCCTTTTTTTTGCGCCGTTGAGTAGGCCACCACCCCCATGGCCATCAAAATACCAATAATAGAAATCACCACCAACAGTTCAAGGAGGGTAAAACCGCGGCTGCCTTGCTTCTTTTTGTGCATTTTTATCAACCTTTCTTTACATCATAGTGTTGCTTGGTTGTTAATTGCAAGTAACAGAGTTGTTTTTCCATTTATTTATTCACATTCACAGCGATCTTGCTGATGGGCGTTTCAATTGAGCTGAGGCCATCCGGATCGGTGACGGTCAACTCAGCGGTATAGCTACAAAAAGGATCAGGGCAGTCATACTCATGCGCCACCTGCCCTTGTCTGGCATAAAAAGTTTCGCTCTGGCCGTCGCCAAAATCAACGACCACCTCAAAATCTTCGGTGTCTTTTTCATCAACAACAAAGGCGAAGGTAACGGGAGTGCCGACAACCACGTCAACTTGCCTGGTGTTGGGGTTGAAAAAGGGGTTGGTGGCAAAAGATAGTACCACCGGCCGGTCGAGGCACTGCCGGAAGCAGTGGTCGCTGCACTGGCTGGCGCCGGCGAGTTGGCCGCCGCTGCCTACCTGGGAAATGGTGTCGCAGCAAGTGAAACCGTAGCCTGCGCAAGTGGCCACCGGCTGTTGGGAGTCGGGCAGGGCGGCGGCGGCGGTATTCACCACCCCGTTTTCTACAACAATTTTTCTTGACAGAGTAATCCACCTGCTATCAACATAGCGAGCAGTATTTTCCTCTAAAAATTGCGCCAGTTCACCAAAAACTTCAAGCTCAATGCCGGTATCAAAACTTTCATCCCAAACAAAACCGGACTTGCCCGGCACTTTTTTCACAAAAGGAGCCAGAGCATTGGTTCCCAGCTCAATCGGATTACTCTGGTTGAGCGGACAAACCGCTTCAAGCACGTAATCAACATCGTTGAGGAAACGAATTTGATAAACTATGGGTTGATCCGTAGCCGAGTTGCCACCAGCCAGCTCAAAACATTCAGTGCTAGCCACGTTTCTGGCTGCGGAAAGCTTCAGCACTTCCAGAGAATCCACCAGCTTATTTGTATTGGCTACCAGCAGCACTTTACGCGCCGCCAAAAAACCAACTCCAAAAACCACAACAACTAAAAAGAGAGTAGTGAGCAGGTATTTAAGAACGCGCATGCATTAATATATTAGCACAGAAGTTGTGGCTTATTTAGGGGCGACAACCACTTGGACTTTGTTAATAGTTAACAACATTTACTAGCTGTTGTTAGTTATTGTTAATAGTTAACAAACTTCAAGGGAATCCGTAGCTTGTGATTGGGGGGGGTTCGGCAAAAGTTCTTACCTGGCTATAAGAGAAATATACCAAGTGAAAAGTTCGCTGCCCCAGAGTAAGCTCAAAAAGGCGCCAACAATTAAAAAGGGACCAAAAGGCACAACTTGCTTCATGCCTTTACGTTGAAAAATTACTAGCCCCAGTCCCACCATCGCACCAATAATAAAGGCCAGAAAAACTGCCACCAAAGTGTTGGGCCAGCCAAGGAGTAACCCCAGGGGGATCATCAACTTCACATCACCAAAACCCAAGCCTTTGCCTTTGGTAATGGCCCACAGTAACGCAAAAAAACCGGTAGCGACTACAGTTGCCAGTAGAGTGCGCGCGAAATCTTCCGGCTGCATAATGCCGGCTGTTACCAGCGTCAACCGGTAGGTGGCGGTAGCTATGGTGAGTACAACCACTGCCCAATCCGGAATAATTAAGTAAAGCAGGTCAATAAAAAAAATGATCAGTAAAATCACCGCCACCACCAGCCAAAAAAGCGGCTGCAGCACTGCAAAAGGCTGCTGAGTCAGTTGGAAAAAAAGCATAAAACCAAGGAACCACCAGACAAAAAGAGCGCCGGTCAGCAACTCCACCAAAAAATGCACTGGATGAATTGGTTTGCGGCAGTAGCGGCAGCGGCGGCCCAGAATTAAGTAAGAGAGCAGGGGAACGTTATCGTACCACTTGATTTTTTTGCCGCACTCGTCGCAGCGGGAGCTGCCGCGCACCCAAGACTCACCCCGCATACTGCGCAAAATCACCACACTCAAAAAGCTGCCAATGATGGTGCCTAGAATGAAAAGAAAGACTGAGCCTAATAACAAATAGAGCAACGACATACAGCTTTGATCATACTACAGAATGACCAGGCAAACAAAAAGCCCCGGTCGCTTTCGCGCCCGGGGCCAAGACTATTTCTAACTTTAGATTATGGCAAGCAAATCAGGTAATTATCTTCGTCACAAGCTTGACCAGCGGCAGCAGGATAATCGGATGGTAGAGGCCCATGAAGCTCCTCACATCTTTCTCTAGCTTCATCCGTGAAAGCTTTTGATCGAGGCAAAAAACAAACATACGTACTGTTTCCTGGTTGTCCCCCATTATAAACACTTAAGTGATTGTAGTTGCCAGCCGTGACGCGTTGTGTATACGAAGTTTTAAGCTCATCCGTGCCTTCACAACCTGCAATGTTAGGGTCACCTTCTGACAATCTATCCAAAACTGCACAGCCAGACAAACTTTCAACCTCCCAAGGAGGTGTGTTATCAAGAGTTACAGCTACTGCACTTTCCCCTGGAGCGTTTAGCCAAGGATAATAACCCTTAAAAGCGTTAAACCTGTCCATAGCGCTGATCAGCTGCTCCGCGTCAGACTTGGACTGGGTATCCCGACCACGGTTGATCTGCTCAACCGGATTAATGGCCGCCAACACCGCCACGGCTAAAATACCAAGAATAGCAATCACGATCAGCAGCTCGATCATGGTAAAACCAACGCCGCCTTCGGTTTTCAAGGTAGCTTGTAGTTTCGCTACCAAACGAGAAAGTTTGGTGGACAGTTTCATAAGGTTCCTTTTTATTATTTTTACCTATCTACGCACATAGTTCTCTAACAACTATACTACTAATCTATAACAAAAAGCCTACTCTCTGCAAGAGGAAATACCAAGAGCTAGAATTGGCTGGTCAGGCTGTAAATCGGCATAATGATAGCAATCACCATCGCCCCCACACCAATACCTAGCACAATCATGATCATCGGCTCCATAGCTGCAGTCAGGTTTTTGACCGCATGCTCACTTTCAGATTCGAAATAAGTAGAAAGTTTAAGCAAAATTTCGTCGAGTTTGCCGGTTTCTTCACCCACTCCCATCATTTGGTGCAAAATTGGCGGAAACATTTCATAATGACCCAGAGCCTCAGAAAGAGACACCCCTTTTTCCACCTGCTTGGTTACTTCAGCCAAAGCTTCACGATAAATCCGGTTGCCCACACCTTCAGTGACGATTTCCAAAGCTTGCAACAAAGAAATGCCCGCACCCAACAGCAGTGACAAGGTTCTGGCAAACTCAGTTAGAATAATTTTCTGCCTCAGCTCGCCAAAAATCGGCAGCCGCAAAACAAAACCGTCAATCGCCCGCTCGCCGTTATCAGTTTTGTGCCATCGGCGCAAAGCGAAAACGCCGCCTGCTACACCGGCAATTACTATGTACCAAAATCGAGCCATCATATTGGAAACACCAATCAAGATTTGGGTGGCCAGTGGCAGTTCTGCACCAAAGTCGTCATACATTTCCGTCAACTTGGGAATTACAAAAACCATCATAATGAAACCCACCACCAGCATCGCAATCAAGACAATAGCCGGGTAAATCATCGCGCCCTTGGTTTTGGCCCGGAACTCCTTAGATTTCTCCATGTTATCCGCCAAGCGCTGCAAAACCTCATCCATCACGCCGCCTGCCTCACCAGCGTTTACCAACTGAATATAAATCCGGGAAAAGATATTAGGATGCTTGGCCAGCGCCTCACCAAAAGAAGTGCCGCCTTCCACTTCCTGAAGCAATTGCGCTACCAGGCGAGACATTTCCGCCTTGCTCTGGCGAACCAAAATAGACAAAGCATTGGCCAAAGGCAAACCAGCTGTAATCATGGTTGCCAACTGGCGGGTGAAATTAACCACGTCATCCTGCTTCACTCCGGAAAGAAACTCCTTGATTACCGTAAACGAACCTTCCGTGAGTGGACTGAGGCTGATTACCAGCAAACCGCGGCTGGAAAGAACAGTCGAAGCGCCATGAATAGTTTTGGCCTCAACTTTGCCACTCACCGTTTCGTTGTACTCGTTTTTGGCTTTGTATTTAAAAAATGGCATAGGTTTCTCTATTCTTGACCGAGTAAGCGGCTCATCTCATCTCTGCGGAAAGCATGATCAACGGCAATTTCTTGATCAATGACGCCTTGTTGAATCAACTTTAAGAGGTGAGACTCAAAAAGAATCATGCCTTGATCACTGGCAGTTTGGATAACGTTGTCAATTTGGTGGGTTTTGGTTTCCCGGATTAGGTTGCGGATGGCCGGATTAGCGATCATCAGCTCCACCACCGCCCGCCTGCCGCCATCTTTGGTGGGCAGCAGTCTTTGTGAAGCCACTACTTTAATCGTAGCGGCCAACTGTTGGCGAATCTGGCCTTGCTGGTGAGCCGGGAAAACATCCACAATTCTGTCTATGGTTTGAGCGGCCGTAGCAGTGTGCAAGGTAGCAAAAACCAAATGGCCGGTTTCAGCGATGGTGATGGCCGAGGCAATCGTTTCGTAGTCGCGCATTTCACCAATCAAAACCACGTCCGGGTCTTCGCGCAGCACTGATTTCAGAGCAATATCCCACCCATGAGTATCATGATTAACCTCGCGCTGAGAAATGATACTTTTTTTAGGTTCATAAACAAACTCAATCGGATCTTCAATGGTGACAATGTGTTCAGAGCGATTTTGGTTGATTTCCTCAATCATCGCTGCCAGAGTAGTGGACTTTCCCTCCCCAGTTGGACCAGTCAGCAAAATTAAGCCCTGGTTGTAGTTGGTAAAGGAATGAAAAGTATCAGGCAACAACAGATCCTCAATGCTCCTGATTTTACTAGGAATCAAGCGCAGCGCCGCCGCCAGAGAGCCACGAGTGTGATAAACATTAGTTCTGAAACGGCCCACATCCTTGAATTGATAACCCAAATCAATCTCTTTGTTCACCCGCACGTAGTCTTTTTGTTCTTGGGTGAGCAGGGGATAAATTAAGGCTTCGGCATCAGCTGGCTCCAAAACCGGCGAGCCTTCCGCTGGCCGGAGCACACCATTGACTCTCAACATAATCTGGCTGCCGGCCAAAATATGGATATCGGAACCATTCTGTTGAGCTAATTGTTCAAGAACATCAAAAATATTCATACTTTCCCTAAATTTCTGCTACTCTCAGCACTTCTTCAATCGTCGTAATCCCGTCAAGAGCCTTAATGTAGCCGTCTTGTTTCATCAGGAGCATGCCGTCTTTGAGAGATAATTCTTCAATTTTGCTGGCAGGCTCACGTTCTAGAATCAGTTTACCAATTTCTTCAGTGATTTGCATTACTTCAAAAATACCAATTCTGCCTTTGTATTCCGGCTCAGTGGGCGGCCGCTCGTCTTTAGCCTTGTAAAGTACCAGGTTTTCCCGGGTTTTGTTGTTTTGCTTCAGCCAAGCATCAAAATGCGGCCCTAAAACCTGGGCGATATCATCCACCACTGCCTGCTCAGGCTTGTATTCTTCAATGTAGTCGGCATTGATCCGCCTGACCACCCGCTGCGCCATCACACAAGTCATGGAGGAAGCCAGCAAGAAAGGCTCCGCGCCCATATCAAGCAAACGCGGCAGCGCGCCGGCAGCCGAAGAAGTATGCAGGGTAGAGAAGACCAAGTGACCGGTTAGTGAAGCCTGAATCGCTAAATCTGAGGTTTCGCTGTCCCGAATTTCACCGACCATAATAATGTTGGGATCCTGACGCAAAAAAGAGCGCAGACCGGAGGCAAAAGTGAGACCCGCCTGCGGGTTGATCTGTACCTGATTAACTCCTTTCATCTGGTACTCCACCGGATCTTCCAGTGTCATGATGTTAACTTTGGGAGTGTTGATTTTATCGAGAACAGAGTAGAGCGTGGTAGTTTTACCAGAGCCAGTCGGACCAGTGACCAAAATAATGCCATGAGGCACCTTGATGGAATCATCAACTATTCTCAAGGCCATGCCGCGCAAACCTAAATCTGGCAGAGTCGGCACTGAGCTGTTTTTCTTGAGCAAACGCATCACCACTTTTTCACCGTGAATAGTAGGCAGCGTGGAAATACGCAAGTCCACCTCTTCATCCTCACTAACAAAATTAAAGCGGCCGTCTTGAGGCAATCGTTTTTCGTCAATTTTCAACCCTGAAAGAATCTTGACTCTAGAAATCACCGCTTCGTGAACAGAGGAGGGGAGAATTAGTTTTTCCTGCAAAATTCCGTCAATGCGATAACGCACCCTGGTCTTGCTTTCCTGAGGTTCGATATGAATATCTGAAGCTCTGGCTTTCATGGCAAACGACACCAAAGTTTGCACAATTTTGGTGATTGGAGCCTGGCGAATTGTTTCCTGGGAAAGATTGGTGTAATCTTGCTTTTGAGCCTCAGCCTGGGCTACCTGAGTAGTTTGGGCCAGAGCTTCGGTGACTTCGCTCGACAAACTCTGTGAGTAGTGCTCAGCGATGGCACGATCCAGTTCAGAAGGCATCGCGTATCTGGTAATGAGCTTCATACCACTTTTTCTCTCGGCAAAATCAATGGCAGAAAGATTGAGCGGATCCTTCATGGCCACTGTGAGGGTATTTTCCTGTTTGTCGTAGGCAATCGGCAGAATACCATAGTTGTTGGCCACCACTTCAGGTAGTTGGTTGAGCGCTTGGGGGTCGGAACCGGCTTCGGCAATTTTGATAAAAGGAATATGATGAAGCTCGGCTTTGGCTCTGGTGAGCTGCTCTTCGCTCACTAACTGCCTTTCTTCAATTAACACTGCTTCTGGCTTGCCGGTGCTGATTTTTTCTACTTCCAGGTCGTTTCTCTGGGCTTCGGTAAGAGCGCCCATTTGCACCAGCATATCAGCTAATGTAGCCTGAAAATTGCTCCCAAAACCTGAATTTGAATCTGAGGCGGGTGGGGGGTTGGCGGCTTGAGTGCTTGGCGCAGTTGCTGCCGACTCGCCGGTGGGCTGGGGTTCGGCGGGCTGGGGTTCGGCGGGCTCGGGTGATTCGGGTGGTGGTGGTGCTGGCGCTGGAGTGGCGGCAGGAGCTTCAGGAGTAGCGGCTGGCTCAGGCTCAGGCTCTAAATTTTGTGACTGAATTTGCTGATCAAGTAAATCGACAACTGATTGCGCTGTCACCGGGTCAATTTCATCAGGCTGTTGAGCAACTAAATTATTATCCGGCTCAAGATCCGAGGCTGCTACAGGAGGGGGGTCAGCTACTGGCGCTTTGGGCGTCACCAATACCGGATCGTTAGCCGGAATCGACAAAGACTGAGCTGATAAATCTTGGGCAGGCATGGTATCAATACTATATAATAGATTCCCTACATGAAAAAGTACTTTATTACTCAATTGCTGGTTTGTGATAGCGGCGCTGATCAGGTGGAGGCAGTGAATCAACTGCTGGCCCAAGAAAAAACAGCTGCTAATCTCACCAACACCCTCAACGTGATGTTTTACAACCAAGAAGCAGAGTCGCTGAAAATTGCCACCATCAGAAACTTGCTGGAAAAGCTGGCCTATGCTTCATATCAGGGTAAAAAAAGCTGGCACATCTTGCTTCACGCCGACAAAGCCACCATTCCGGCCCAAAACGCCATGCTCAAGTTGCTGGAAGAGCCGCCTGCGCACACTCAAATCGTCTTAACAGTCAACGAACCAGCCGCGCTCCTGCCGACCATCACTTCCCGGTGCCAAATCATCCATCAAGCGACGATCATGAAAGTTGAGCCGAAGGAAAATGAGCAGGCGGCGGCAGTTTTGGCTGAAATTAGTTCGCCTCAGTTCAACTACAGCCGAGCCATTGAACTGGCCCAACAGTACAAGGACCGGGAGCGGGCGATTGAGCTCACCCAAGGTCTTTCCCGCGCGCTGGTGGACCAACTGGAAACAACCGCTGACAACAACTCTAAAATCATCCAGCTGGGAACAAAAATCATTGAGGCCAAGCGCGCTTTGCAACAAAATCTCAATCCACAATTGGCTTTGGAACATTGCTTTTTTAGTACGATCAAAAACAATCAAAAGGTACAGTAATATCTCGGTGATGGTTTTTTAATATCAATCAGAATCAAAAGGTTAAGAAATAGATATCTTTATAACAAAATACCAGCTTTTTTGCCCGATACATCACTAAAAATTGAGAAAAATCAACTTTAGCAATATAATGAATTTTCTGCTAAAATGTAAGTTCATCATTTTAGCGCGCCATTGACTAAAAAATGGTAACAATATACAACAGAGTGGGGCAAAGTGTGCATAGAATTGAACTGAAAAGTATAGTAGTATAAGAAAGCTTTCGGCTGGCAACAGCTTAGAAATCGAGTATGGCTAAGAATAACAACAATTATCAAGCTACAGAAATTAAAGTCCTGGAAGGGCTGGAGCCGGTGCGTAAAAGGCCGGGTATGTACATTGGCTCTACCGACGCTCGGGGGCTGCATCATTTAGCTAAAGAAATTTTGGATAACGCGGTTGATGAGGCTATTGCCGGCTTTGGCAAGAAGATCATGCTTTTCCGCAGCGGCCGCACCGCCACTCAACAAGAACTCATTGACAAACTCAGCCTGAAAGCCGGTGAAGAAGCCATCACTGTGGTCGACGGCGGCCGCGGTATCCCAGTAGACCAACATGTTAGCGGCGTTTCCGCGCTGGAAGTGGTCATGACCAAACTCCACGCTGGCGGCAAGTTTGAAGAAACCGCCTATCAAGCTAGTGGCGGCTTGCATGGTGTTGGTTCTTCGGCGGTCAACGCTTTGTCCTCGCTGCTGCAAGTGGTCGTCAAGCGCGACAAAAAGTACTACTATCAGTGGCACTCGCGCGGCGTACCCCAAAAGCCAGTAGAAATTATTCAGGAAAAACAAGTGCGGGTAATGTTTCCTGTGGAAGCGGAAAACTTTACCAGCCAAGAATCCGGTACTTTGCTGAGTTTTATTCCCGATCCAACCATTTTTTCTACTACTACTTTTATCCATAAAACCCTGGTCAACGTCATGAAAGACCGCGCCTATCTCATGGCCGGTATTTATTTTGAGTTCCGCGACTCGATTGAGAACACCTATCAGCACTTTTATTTTGAAAGTGGGATCAGGTCGCTGGTTGAACACATCAACATGTCGCGCAAGCCTATTCACCCGGTCATGTACACTGAGGGTGTCTGGACCGATGACAGTACCGGCAAAAAAATTGCTATTGAAGTGGCGCTGCAGTACAACGAATCTTTCAAGGAGCGACTGGAATCTTACGTCAATGTGATCAGCACGCCTGACGGCGGTACTCACATCAACGGTTTTCGGATGGCGCTTGGCCGGGTGCTGCGGGATTACGCCGACAAGCACGAGATGCTCAAGGACAAAGAAAGTTTTAATTCTGAAGATTTGCGGGAAGGCCTGGCGGCAGTGGTTTTTGTGAAAATGCCGTCCAACGACCTCCAGTTTGAGTCCCAAACCAAAACCAAGCTCAATAACTCTGAGGCCCAATCGGCCGTTTACCAAGTTTTCAAAGAGGGCTTGACCACTTTTCTTGAAGAACATCCCAAAGCCAGCAAAAGCATTATCGACAAAATTATGCTCTCGGCGCGCGCCCGCATGGCTGCCCGGGCTGCCAAGGACGCCGTGGTCCGCAAAAGCGTTTTTGAAGGCAGTTCTTTGCCCGGCAAGCTGGCCGACTGCCAGAGCCGCAACCCGGCCGAGTCGGAGATTTACATTGTAGAGGGCGATTCGGCGGGAGGCAGCGCCAAACAAGGCCGCGACCGCAAATTCCAGGCCATCTTCCCGCTCCGCGGTAAAATCCTCAATACCGAGCGCGCCCGCCTCGACAAAATTGTCGCTTTCGAAGAACTGAAAAACCTGGTGATTGCCCTGGGCTCCGGCATCGGCGAAACTTTCGATCCGGAAAAACTGCGCTACCACCGCATTATTCTCATGAATGACGCTGACGTGGACGGCGAGCACATCACCACCCTGGGGCTAACTTTCTTCTTCCGCCACCTGCCGGAAGTAGTCGAGCAAGGCTATCTCTACATTGCCATGCCACCGCTTTTCAAAATTACCCACGGCAAAACGGAAATCTATGCCTACAGTGACGAGGAACGCCATCAGGCAGTAGAAGCAATCCGCCAGGAAAATCCGGGCGCCAACATCGGCATCCAGCGCTACAAAGGTTTGGGTGAGATGAACCCGGAGCAACTCTGGGAAACCACCATGAATCCGGAGTCAAGGATTCTTAAGCGGGTCACTATCGAGGACGCCGACAAAGCCGACGCTACTTTCAGCACCCTGATGGGAGATGACGTGGCGCCACGCAAGAAATTTATTCAAACTCACGCTAAATTAGCCGAGGTTGATGTTTAGTTAGTTAAAAAGGATACACCTATGCCCACCACCTACATTATTGGTCATACCAAACCAGACACCGATGCGGTTGTTGCTCCGATGGCGTTAGCGTATCTGTACCAGCAGCATGAAGGCTTCCAGCGTCCCAACGCCGAAGCCGTTATCGCCGATCCGCTCAATCCGGAAACGGCCTTTTTGTTTGAGAAATTCGGTGTTACCGCGCCGCGTCTGATCACCGCCGCCGACATCACTGCTGAGGACACGGTGGTGCTGGTGGATCACAACGAGGAGTCGCAGCGCTTGCCCGGTCTCAATCAGGACCAGATCGTGGAAATTATCGACCACCACAAGGCTAACCTCAACTTGCCTCAACCAATTTTTATGACCTTCAAAACCTGGGGGTCTTCCACTATTATTGTGTACTATTTGATGAAACAGCAGCAGGTGGTTCCGGACAAAACTCTGGCTGGCTTGATGCTGGCAGCTATTCTTTCGGATACTGTCGGTTACAAATCTGCCACTACTACCGAGTTGGACCAAAAACTGGGCGCCGAATTGGCTAAAATCGCCGAAATTGATGATGTTGACGCTTTCACTCTGGAAATTTTCCAGGCTAAATCCAATGTTTCCAGCTTAACAGATGAAGAAATTGTTAAAAACGACTACAAAATTTTTGATTTTGCCAAAAAAACCATGATCAACCAAGTAGAAACGGTTGACCAAGCTTATTTCACCGAAACTAAAAAAGCTGATATCCTGGCCGCCATGCAGCAGGTCAAGACGGAACTGGGAGTAGAGCTGCTGTTTGTGGCTATTACCGATATTCTCAAAGTCAACACCAAGCTAATTATCCTCTCAGATCAAGAAGCAACTGTGGCTACCGCCGCTTTCGGCGGGGCAGTAGAAAATAACCTGCTTGATATCGGTCCCAAAATGTCCAGAAAAAAGGAAATTGCTCCGGCAATTGAAGCAGCTTTAGAAAGCGCCTATGGCAAATGACAAAAAAGGTGAAGTCACCGAAATCACTCAATCCGGCGACCAGGAAGATTCCCTCGTCGGCACTATTGAAGAAACCAGGTATGGCAAGCTGAAATACATTTCCATCAAACAGGAAATGGAGAAAAGCTACCTTGATTACGCCATGAGCGTGATTGTTTCCCGGGCTTTGCCGGATGTTCGCGACGGCCTCAAACCGGTGCATCGCCGCATTTTGTACTCGATGTACAAAACCGGTATCACTCACCGCAGTCCCTACAAAAAAGCCGCCCGCATTGTCGGTGACGTTTTGGGTAAGTACCACCCACATGGCGATTCTTCTGTTTACATGGCACTGGTGCGGTTGGCTCAAGATTTCAGCATGCGCTATCCACTGATTGACGGCCAGGGCAACTTTGGCTCCATTGACGGCGATAGTCCGGCGGCCATGCGTTACACCGAGGCGCGGATGGACAAAATTGCTCAAGAGCTGTTGCAGGATATTGATAAAGATACGGTGCCGTTCAATGACAACTTTGATGGCTCGCTCAAAGAACCTGGCGTGATGCCGGGCAAGCTGCCCAATCTGCTGTTGATGGGTGCTGAGGGTATTGCCGTGGGTATGGCTACCAAAATTCCGCCGCACAATCTCACCGAGGTCTGCAACGCCATTATAGCTATGATTGAGATGGGCAGCTCTCCCAGACCTGAAGGGGCCGAACTGCATTTGCCTGAAGTAAAAAAGTCCAAAACCGCTAGTGTCACTGAAGCTATTGGTGAGATGCATGAATCGATTGACATTCTGCTGGCTACTGAGCCAACAGTCCTAGCCGGAGAGTTTCAGACAGAAATCGACATCGACCAAATCATGGAGTACATCCAAGGCCCGGATTTTCCCACCCAGGGCATCATGTATGACTTCGAAGCTATCAAAGAAGGCTACAAAACCGGCAAAGGCCGGGTAGTTATCCGCGCCCGGGCAAAGATTGAAGAAAGCAACAAAGGTGGTTACCAGATCATCATTTCTGAAATTCCCTACCAAGTGAACAAAGCCAGGCTGCTGGAAAAAATTGCCAAATTGGTGCGGGACAGGAAAATTGAAGGTATTCGCGATCTCAACGACGACTCAGACCGCCAAGGCTTGCAAATTACTATTGAACTCAAGCGCGACTCCAGACCGAAGGTCATTCTCAACAAACTTTTCAAGTACTCCGATCTGCAAACCAGTTTTTCCATGAACATGGTGGCGCTCAACAGTGAAGGCACGCCTCAGCTGATGAACATCAGGCAGATTCTCACTGAGTACATCAAGCACCGGCAAAACATTGTCGTCCGCCGCAGCCAGTACGACTTAATTGGCGCCAGAGATCGAGCCCACATTTTGGAAGGGCTGTTGATTGCTTTGGAAAATCTGGACGCGGTCATTGACACTATCCGCAAATCTGCCGACACCGATGCGGCCCGGGCAGCCTTGATGAAAAAATTTGGCTTCTCCGAAATTCAGGCCACCGCTATCCTAGACATGCAGCTGAAACGGCTGGCCGCCCTGGAAAGACAAAAAATCGAAGACGAGTACAACTCCGTGCGGCAAACGATTGAAGATTTAATTACGCTGCTCAGCAAACCAGAAGCCATTCTCAAGGTGATTGTGGACGAAACCAACGAGTTGATCTCGCTCTACGGCGATGAGCGCAGAACGCAACTGATCAAGGGCAAAGTCGGCGAATTCAGCGAACAAGACCTGGTACCCAACGAAGTTTCTGTTATTACCATGACCGAGAGCGGCTACATCAAGCGCATGAACCCTTCGGCGCTCCGTGGTCAGGCCCGCGGCGGCAAAGGCTCGATTGGCGTGAAGATGAAAGCCGAGGATATTGTCAAATTCCTGCTCACCATTGAAACCCACGACACGCTCATGGTTTTCACCAACCAAGGCCGGGTTTACAAGCTTAAGGGCTACGAAATTCCCGAGGCTTCCAAGCAGGCAAAAGGCACGGCTATCGTCAACATTATCAGCCTGCAACCGGAAGAAAGGGTGCAATCTATCTTGGCTGTCGACGAAAAGAAAGACGCCGAAAATTACATTATCCTGGCCACCAGAGACGGTTTGGTCAAGAAAACCCCTGTCAAACTCTACGACAACATCCGCCAAAATGGTATCATTGCTATTTCGCTCAACAACAACGATGAGGTGGTTTGGGGCAAACTCACCACCGGCGACGATGACTTGATGCTGATCACTCACGAAGGCAAAAGCATTCGTTTCTCGGAAACTGAAGTCAAGGCTTCCAACCGCGACACCAAAGGCGTTAAGGGCATTACGCTTAAAAAAGGCGACTACGTCATGGGGGTGGAATCGCTCTCGCAAACGGAAGATTTGGCTGAAGAAAAGGCCAAAACCCGGGAGCTACTGGTGATTACTGAAAACGGCATGGGTAAGCGCACCAAGCTTGATCAATATCCGGTCCAAAAACGCGCCGGCATGGGCGTAAAGGTGTCGGAAATTACCAAAAAGACCGGCCCAGTGGCCGCGGCCAAAAAAGTTACCGACGAACACAAGGAAGTGGTCATCTCCACTCAAGAAGGCCAGACCATCAAAATGCCGCTGACTCACAGATCCATCCCGATTTTAACCAGACCCACTCAAGGCGTGATCCTCATTCGGCTCAAAAAGACCGACAAAGTGGCCGCCGTGGCGCTGACATTCAAAAAAGTGGAGGATGAGGAGTAGGGGATTGCGGTGTGGACCTGAGGGGATTCGAACCCCTGACCTTCTGTATGCCATACAGACGCGCTAGCCAACTGCGCCACAGGCCCGAGTAACAGTCAATATTGTACCATAATTTTCACTGCAAATTTTCTTAAACTTCTAAACAAACCGCAACAAAATAGGGCAGAGTAGAGAATTTTGTTATAAGGATGGGTGTTTTCCTCATACTCTTTCATACTCTTGTCCCCAGAGAAACATCTGGAAAATCTGCCCAAAAACTGCCCGATCTATCGCGCTTTTCCTCAAGCAACCATTTTTAGCAGTCTTAGACATATTCTGCTAATTTCTTATAGTAATTTTAAGGCGGTTATCGGCCTTTTACAGCTTAGAATGATGTTTTTGATGAATCTTTTTCAGCTCCGGCCGGGTAACGTGAGTGTAAATCTGAGTAGTAGCAATACTTTTGTGGCCAAGTAGTTCCTGAACGTCCCGAATGCCGGCGCCATTTTGGAGCAAATCGGTAGCAAAACTGTGCCGCAATCCGTGCGGACTAATCTTAACCGGCAGGTGAGCCTTGCGGCAGTACTTATCAACAATGCGCTGCACGCTGCGAGTGGTCAAGCGCATCTCGCTGCCGTCGGAAGTAATCTCCGGCTGCTTACCAGCAAAGCGAATAAAAACCGGCTGCCAGTGATCTTCGCGGGAGTGGAGCCAGCGCCCCAACCACTCGGCAGCCCGATCACTGAGGAAAACCACCCGCGGCCGGCGGCCCTTACCAATCACCCCAAACTCTTTGGAGTCCAGATCCACCTGATCACGATCTAAGCTCACCAACTCACTCACCCGCAAGCCAGTAGAAAACAGCACTTCCAAAATCGCCTTATCCCGCAACCCCGTTTGGCTGGAAAGCAGCGGCTGGGACAGCAGCAGCTCGACTTTTTCGCGATTGAGAAACTGCATGTGGCTTGATTCGGCCTTGGGCAGGTCAATTTTTTGCGGCTGCAGCACCGGCAAATCGTTTTTGACTAAATATTTAAGCAAAGATCTGAGCGCAATGATGTAAAAACTCTGCGTTTTCTTGGAGAGATCCCGGCTTTGGCTGTTGAGGTAATTGGCAAGAAAGACCCGGTACTTCCTCACCAAGTCTTGGTCGAGTTCCTTGAGGTCTTTGTGGCCCTCAGCCTCAAACCAGTCAAGAAAAACAGTCAAGTAGTGGCGATAATTGCGGATAGTCAAGCGGCTTAAATTGCGCTCCACCTCAAGATGTTCCAAAAAAGCCACAACAGCGGGGCGGGGTAGAGTAGAGAGTTTCATAATAGTGGTCCGGCGGGTATACAGATAACCTGCATACCAGGTGAGTTGAACTCAGTATAGCAATTGGCCACAAATTTACTAATGTACGTTTCACTATCTTACTATATACTTGTAGGTAATAACAACCAAATGCCAATAGGAGAGACAACATGGCTGTAGAATTTTTTAGAAAGTCAGAAGGTAAAGGTAACGGTACGCAAATAGAGGTACAGACATTTGAGAAACACCTTGAGGGTGAACCGAAATTACTTGAAGGCTTGTCAACCAAAAGTCCCGGAGGCTATGCACTGCACCGATTGAGCAAAGCTTATAATGAAGCAACCGATGGCCGCGTACTCAGAGATGATTTTCCTGGTTCTTATGCAGCTTTTGCAGATATACTGCAAAGTGGACGCCAAGATCATGTTTTAACTAGGCAGCCAGTCGCAGTTGAAAGCATTTCTCCAGATAGACTACTTAAGCTCATGTCTACAGAAGCACAACGTCGCTAGTGCTACGGTTTATGTCGTCTACTTGCTACAATCACACATATGAGCATTTTTGGAAAAGCTTTCTTTGGTGACAGAGAAAACACTAAAAAAGATCCCAGATCTGAATATTATCTTCTCCTCCAGAGATTCTTCAATGATAATCCTGAAGCACAAGCAGTAAATTTAATTCAGGGTCGCGGTAATCAATTAACAAAACTTAAAGAACTTTATCAGCGGGCGCTAAAACGTAATCTGTCTGCGGATTTCCCTAAAGCTTGCAGGCAGTTTTTTGCTAACAGATCAACTACTGACCCAATCTATCTAATTCTGTTTTATATGGATCAGGAACTCTCTGAGCAGCAATCTTAATTAATATTTTGCTTGATACATCAAGCAAAACCCCTCAAACGCCCAAAATCGGGTTTTTATGAATCGGGTGGATCATGACATCGTTCAATTGATCGCCCGTTGGGATAGTAGCGGCTACAAACAGCTTTGCACCTACTACTCAATGTAGTATACAGAGCTCAAGAACCAAAACCAAGGGATAGTAGCCTGAATCAAGAAGCAGCTCCTTAAGAGAGAGTTTACGGGACAAAAAATAACAAAAATAAAAATAAAAGTAAAATTGAGCAGGAACAGGAGGGAAAGTTAAAAACCGGCTTAAAAACAGTCCTGCCGGCCAATTCTGGCCTTATGTCGTAAAAGTAATATTGTGCGACATAACACAGAAATCTAGACAGGCCAAAACTGAGAGGAGAGGCCATTCCCCCACTATCGCAAGAGGGGTTTATTTTTCCTTATTACAAACCTTTTTCACCAATTAAACAAATTTTAGCGCCCCTCTTTGGCTCTGGCCGTACCTATGAAAATCTGAGTAGTGCCACTGTTCTTAAGGTCTATTCGGGTTTTTTGTGTTTTCCCGCCCCTACCAGGCAGCTACCAGGCTAAATTATTTTTGCATGACGGTCTTACTGGGATGTTTAATTAAGCCGTTTTGTGTCTCACAGCAATTGTAAGAATCCGGTAATTACTGACTGCTTTCAGCCTGGTATCGCTCAGATTTATGTCCTATAATAGTTTGGTTATCCACATTGCACGGTGTATCAAACCGTATCACTTTACCCTATCAAACTATATCACTCTGCCCTTTGCTTCCCCACTAAAAAAATTTGAGTCCCCTACTTTGCTCGAGTTTAATTTGAATTTTTGCTTTTCAACTAAAGAATTTCTTTTATTTACTGGATATTTTACCAATCCGCCTGGATACAACCACCGCCTCTACCAACAGACTTAAATACTACAGCTTGTAGGACATATTTTCAGCCTTACTCTTCCCCACTCTTTTTTCCAGACAGAAACCAGACAGAGAAAAAGGAGAAAAAATCAGCTTATTTTAACGGAAAAACTAACAAAAATATTAAACCCACAAAGGCGGCCACCAAAGTGTATTCTGTCAGCGTCCTGGAAAACAGCCTCCCCTTTAAGTAGTTGTGGAATATGCCCAAACCAATATACAACATCGACATAATGAACAAAGCGTTATACCAGACGGTCAAAGGGATAAATGACAGCACTAAAGCAACTTCCATCAACATAATGGTCAAAATACCGGCCAGAGTGCTAATCCGCAACGTCACTTCATTCTCCAGTTTGATTGACCAGAGAGACATGAAAATTAAAGGATAGTGTACCAGGCCAATAAGCAAAACGGTAAAATAAAAAGGCAGCCGGAGCGAGAAAATCGTGTTGGAAAGCAACAATGAGGTTATCAGGTTAAAAAATAGGCCCACTGCATGAGCGGCGTGCAGTAGCTGGATAGTCCTGCCCTTGGCGACGGAATAAATATTGGAGGTCAAAAACAAGGCGTACATACCAACGCCAAAAAGAATCAAAATCGCCACTTGACTGAAGACGCTTTCCGGTAGCAGGTAGTAAAACAAAGCCACTGCCAGGGCGTACATGGAAGGAAATGGAACAACGGTAAAACGTTCGTGAAATTGCAGGTCATCATTAAGCGCCCAAGTAGAAGCCAAATACGAAACTACGGTGAAGATCACCAGGGCGAAATAGCGGTAATCCAACACTGTCCACTGAACTGCCAGCAGGCCAAGGCTTAACAAAACCGAGGCAATGACAAATTTTTCTCTTCGGCGCATATGTTACTCTTCTTCTGAGCCAAGATTGGCAGCAGTATAAACGTCTTCAATATCTTCGTTCTCTCTTAAAGTATCTACCAATTGTTGAATTTTTTGAAGATCTTGTTCGCTCACCGGAATGGTCATGGTGGGAGCGTAGTCACCCGAATTATCGCGCTTGAACATGTAGGTGGCGCTACCCGGGCTGCCCAATGAGCCACCAGCGCGGGAAAAGGCAAATTTGACGTCTGAGCTGGTACGGTTGGGGTTGTCGGTCAGCGCCACGGCAATAATAGCTACGCCACCAGGGCCAAAACCTTCATAGGCAATTTCTTGGATTTGCGCACCACTCGAACTTTTACCCATGCCACGATCGATGGCGCGCTGGATATTTTCTTTAGGTAGGTTGGCCTGCCTGGCTTTTTCCAGAGCAGTCCTGAGGGCAGGATTAGATTCGGGCTTGTCTGATTTGCCTTCTCTCACAGCCATCCTGATCATTTTGCCAATTTGGCTGAAAACCTTGCCCCGCTTGGCATCTTCGGCGCCTTTTCTGTTCTTAATGTTGTTCCATTTACTGTGCCCTGCCATAAATCCTTTCGAATCTAGGTGCATTATATAGAATTGTTCGCCTTATTGCATTATAAGTTCAATACAGGTAGAGTATGTTTTTGTGGTTGACAATAAGCCTGGGAGCAGGTATTCTTCGACGCAATTGTATACAAAGGAATGTCGACCAGAAAGACAATAAATGAGTATCAATGGAGCTTTAAGACGTAAAGCTATCGATGCCGCCAAAACCGCCAACTGGCAATTAGCAGTAGAGCTAAACCAACAAATCCTTTCCCAATACCCCGAAGATGTCAGCGCCCTCAACCGGCTGGGTGTAGCCTATGTTCAACTCAAAAATATTAAGAAAGCCACCAAAGCTTTCAAGGACGTATTGAAGTTGGACAAAACTAATATTATTGCCAAAAAACATTTATCAAAAATAGAAAAAAATCAGGATCTATCCGCCCCTTCTTTTACGCAGCAACATTTCATTGAAGAGCCGGGGAAAACCAAGATTATCGAGTTGCGGCGGCTGGCCAATAAGCAGACGCTGGAAAAATTGCACGTCGGCGCGCCCTGCGAACTGAAGCTGAAAAACCGCTACATTTCCATTGAGGTGAACGGCAACTATGTCGGCGCTCTACCCGAAGATGTGTCTTTTCGCTTGGGTAAACTGATTCAAGGAGGCAACCAGTACAACTGCTCTATTCGCTCCAGCAATGGCAAGAACTGCAGCGTTTACATTAAAGAAACTTATCGCTCCAGCAAAAATTTTGGCATTCAGTCGTTCCCCAGCAATAAAGGGGCGATGTCGCAACTTGATGATGTTGACGAAAGTTATTTGTTGAAAGAAGAAATTCCGATTGAGATCGTGGAAACCGACCGCGATGTGGAAAAAAGCTTTGACGATGTGGATTCAAGCTCTTTTGAAGATTAATTTTGCTGGAGATTAATTCTGCGTGGCCGTGGTTGGTGGCGCTAACGCAAAAATTTCCGCCGCATCTTCCCCAAGAAATAAGATTAGTTGCGCCCGGTAACGGTCGGTTAAGATTTTGTTGGCTGGAATTTGCGGAATTTTGGTGGGAAAGATGCCAGTGATCAAGTCGGTGAGCGGTTGGCAAGTTTCAGCCGACTCTACCCCCACATAAAGGCTACTGGTGGTAAACTTGCTGCTGTTGTTGGTCACTCTCACCACCAAAGCGCCGTTTTCCTCAATAATATTGCTGATATTGCCCGCTAAGTCTTTGGTATTGGTGGTATTGATCACTGCCACCGGACAGTTGTGAGCGGTAGTCGCGCCCAGGGTTTGGTAGGCGGAAAGCACACTGGAGAGTTCGGTCAGATTGAGGATAGTGAGATCAGTTGAGAGTTGGCTGGTGAGAAAGTACAACTTGAGGTAATCTTGGGCTAATTTTGGGGTTTGGCGGGCTTGCTGATAAAAAACCGAAAAAGTTTCATTTCGGCCGATCATTTCGGGAGTTATTCTGTCCACGGTGAGAACTTTATCCACCACAATTCCGAGCGCATGATTAAAGGCGGCCAGGATAAATTGATCAGCTTTTTTATCCAATTTGAGTGTCTGGTAAACCTCTTGAAGCTGGAGTTCGCTGTAGCCGCCGATCAGGTTAACCGTTTCGCTGCCGTCAATCAGGTAGAGGGCGTGTTTTTCTTGATCCGGATCGATGTGAACCAGCATCAGGACCGCAGTGGTTTGTTCCTGGTTGGAGGGAATGATCAGGATGTTTTGGGGGCGGCTGCTGCTGAAGGCCCACTGTGGAACCAAGTAATGAAACGCAAACCAAACCAAAATCCCGGCGATGATTATCAGCGTCAGCAGCCGCCCCACCAACTTCCGCACCCAAGAAATTTCCTTTTTATTCCGCTGCTGCCGAACCAACTTTTTTCTGGACGACTTAGATTTCCTAGACACCACCGAAACACCGGATTTAATCCTCTTTCTTCTGGATTGAGCTTTTTTGCGGGCAGCTACAGGCATAATACTTAACTTAAATTAACTTAAAACGTATTGGCGCAACTCTCCGCTTAACCGGATCATAGTTCGCAAATTATGAATACTGGCTAGACGGTAATAGGCCAATTCTTTGGTTTTATAGAGATGATGTAAGTATGCACGAGTGTAATTATTAGAGCAAGTGTAGCAATCGCAGCCCACTTGAATTGGTGTTTTGTCGGTGGCAAACTCACTTCTACCCAAGTTCAACCGGCCATTTTTGAACTCACTGACAAACTCAGGCCGGCCGTTTTTAATTTCCAACTGGCCATGATAAACCGCGCCATTGCGCGCCAGCCGAGTCGGCCCCACACAATCAAACATATCAAAACCCGCCAGCACCGCCTCTACCAAATCCTGAGGATCCCTGCCAAGACCCATGGCATACCGCGGTTTTTCTTGAGGCAGCAGCGGCTCCAGCCACGCCATCACCCGGACAGTACCCGCCATGTCGTAGCCAATGGTCTCGCCTCCCAGAGCCAGTCCATCAACCTGCAAATCGGTAATAAACGCCGCCGCTTTCTCCCTTAAATCCTGGTACAAGCCGCCCTGAATAATACCAAAAAGGGCTTGATATTTGCCGTAAACACTCTGGCGCCCCCGCTCTTCCCAAGCTCGTACGCACCGTTCTGCCCAGCGATTAGTCCGATCTACCGACTGCTCCACATATTCTTTGGCTTCATCATCGCCGACACACTCATCAAAAGCCATGATAATATCCGCGCCGATCTGCCGCTGTACTTCAATAGCGCTTTCCGGAGAAAAAGTGTGCTGGCTGCCATCCAGGTGCGAAACAAACTCCACCTGCTCCTCGGCAATTTTGACCCGCGAACTCTTCCCGCCCTGCTCCAACTGCTTGCCAAGAGAAAAAACCTGAAAGCCACCGGAATCAGTCAACATCGGCCGCTCCCAGCCCATAAACTCATGAACACCGCCCAGCTCTTCCAGCCGCTCCATACCCGGACGCAAGTACAAATGGTAGGTGTTAGCCAAAATAATTTGCGCCCCGGTGGCCGCGATGTCCTGGCTATCAAGCGCCTTAACCGTCGCCTGAGTGCCCACCGGCATAAAGATCGGCGTTTTCACCTCACCGTGAGGAGTGCTAAAACTGCCGGCCCGAGCCTGGCCTTTGGTTTTTTCCAGCTTGAAAGCAAATTTGTTGTCCATAGGCCCCTATTATACCTGGATACCTGCCGGTGTATAATCCTGCTGATGTTGAAGTTGAGTCAATTTGAGTATTACTTGCCCCCCGAAATGATTGCCTCGGAGCCGGTTTCGCCGCGCGATCAGAGCCGCTTGTTGGTTTTGGACAAAATTTCCGGCCAGATTAAGCATGCTCGCTTTTTTAACTTGTCTGATTTTTTGCAGCCCGGCGATGTGTTGGTGCGCAACAACACCAAGGTTATTCCCGCTCGGCTTTATGGCCATAAAGAATCCGGCGGCCGGGTGGAAATTTTGCTTAATAAACTACTGAAAATGACTACTGGCGGGGAAATTTGGGAAGTACTGACTAAGCCCGGCTTAAAAAAAGGCCAATCAGTCTTTTTTCCAGACTCAACTCTAACCGCTTCCTGCCTTGATGACTCCGGTTATACTCGCAAAATCCTGCTCAACCAAACCGGTAGCCAGCTCTTTTCTGCCCTTAACAAAATCGGCCACACGCCGCTGCCGCCTTATATCAATCCTGACCAAGCTACCAGTCAAAAACTTAAAGAAAACTACCAAACTTTATTTGCCAAACACCCTGGTTCCGCGGCCGCGCCCACCGCTGGCTTGCACTTTACGCCTGCAGTCGAGCAAAAATTAACCGAAAAAGGAATTAAAATCATCGAGATTACTCTCCACGTGGGTTTGGGTACTTTTCTGCCTGTTAAAACTACTGATATCACCAAACACACCATGCACAGCGAGTGGTTTACTCTGCCGGAAAAAACAGTAAATGTGCTCAATCAGGCCAAAGCTAATGGTAAAAGAGTAATTTCTGTCGGCACGACCACCGCCCGTGTGCTGGAAACATGCAGCGATGAGTTCGGTCAATTATCTGCTCAAACCGGAGAAACGGATATTTTTATTTACCCAGGCTACCAATACAAATTTGTGGATGGTTTGATCACCAACTTTCACCTGCCAAAATCGACGCTGCTGATGTTAGTTTCGGCTTTTGTGGCCGCGCCTAACACCGGGCATGAGTTTATTGACTTTCAGCTCTCACCGGTTGGCCAGGCCTACAACGAGGCTATCAAAAACAATTACCGCTTTTACTCATTTGGGGACGTGATGGTGATAGTGTAAGCTACTCCCCCACTTCATACCTCACAAACCGGCTCACCACAAATTTTTCACCAATCTTGCCGCTGGTTTCTTTGACAATATCTTCAACTGTAATTGAGGGGTTTTTGATGAAATCCTGAGCCAACAGCTCTGCCACATCCGCCGGATTCATGGCCACCACTTGCATAGCCACATCTTTGGCCATGGTTTGAAAATCGCTGTTGCGGGCTACAAAATCAGTTTCGCAGAGAATTTCCACTAAAGCCGCCACCTGGTTATTAGCGTGGACATAACTGGCGATATAGCCTTCAGCGGCCACGCGGTCAGCTTTCTTCTCTGCCCTAGCCAGACCTTTTTGGCGAACGATTTCCTTAGCTTTGGCGTAATTGCCGCCCGCTTCTTCCAGGGCTTTCTTGCAATCCATCATGCCAGCGCCGGTTTCTTCACGCAGTTGTTTAATTTCTTTGATTGTGTAAGTTGCCATTTTAGTTTTCCTTCAATTTTTCCGGTTTTACAAATTATTGCTTGTTTTTGCCAGCCGTGTAAGCTGCTGCCAGCTGCTCAACCACAAATTTGATGCTTTTGAGAGCGTCGTCATTGGCCGGAATAACGATATCGATACCGGTGGGATCGGTGTTGGAATCTGTCACCGCGATCACCGGAATACCCAAGGCTTGAGCCTCACTGACGGCAATTTTCTCACGTTTTGGATCAACCACGAACAAAGCGTCCGGCTTGCCTTTAAGCTCCTTGACTCCGGCAAAAAAGCGGCGCAAACGGTTCAGCTCTTTCTCAAGCTGCACTTGCTCATACTTGGTATATTTGCTGTAAGCGCCCTCACTCAAGCCTTTTTCCAGCTTAAGCATCCGGTTAAGAGATTGCTGCACTTGATCCCAGTTGGTCAAAAAACCACCCAACCAACGCGCGGTAATGTACATCATTTTGTTAGCTTCAGCTACTTCTTCAATAATTTGAGAGGCCTGGCGTTTGGTGCCTACCATAATCACGGTTTTGCCGGTTCTGCCAAGCTGGTAGAAATAATTGTAAGCCAGTTGCAGTTGAGCGGCCGTTTTCTCGAGGTCAAAGATGTGCACACCATCTTTTTCTATGTAAATCCATTCCGCCATTTTGGGGAACCATTTAGCTTTCTGGTGACCAAAATGCATGCCATACTCAAGCAGCTCTCTCAGGTCATACTCCGGCGCTTTTTCCGGCAAATCCAGATCTTTTAGTAAAGTTGAGGTGATGACACCTTTCATATTGTCCTTGTTTCCTGCTTACCGGCTTATTTTACCGGAAAGCAGTGTGCGAAGATGGGAAAAATCAGGACTGTTGTCCGCATCATCCGCAATACTTGGTATTAAGAGGTGTATTATAACACAATTGATTTTGTGGCCTGGTGAAGCGCCACCGCGTTTTCCAGCAAACTCACCACCGTCAACGGCCCCACCCCGCCTGGTACTGGGGTAATAAAAGCGGCTTTTTTCGCCAGGCTTTTTTGATCCAGGTCTGGTCTGGGTTCGCCTACATCGATGAGGACGGCACCTTTTTTGATCATCTCTCCAGTGACCAAGTACTCCCGCCCGGTGGCGGTAATGATCACATCGGCATCAGTCAGTTTTAAGCCTGATTTCATCCTCTCCGCGAAACCTTTTTTACCTATCATCTCCACTGCTCTCCCCTGGCGCTTGAGCAAGTGGTAAAGCGGTTTGCCCAAAAGATCTGATTTGCCAATAATCAAGTACTGGCTGTCTTGCTTGGTAACGGCCTGAAATTCAGGGCTTTGCATCACTTTTTGGACCGCCCGAACGGTGGCGGGCAGCACTCTGCCCTCCTCCTCCCAAGTGCCATTCTCAATCGCGGCCATAGTGGTAGGATGAAGCCCATCCACATCTTTGCGGTGATCTACCGCCTGATAAAGAATTTTCCACCACTCGCCATAGGTCAGCTTTGGCTTGGGATTATATTGACGCCAAACTCGGCCGGTCGGCTTCTGAATAATAATGCCAGTGACAGCTTGATCTTGATTAAGCTTGCTGATCATAGCAATGACCTCAGCAACAGGAACAGCAATGGAAAATGGGTGCAGTTCATAAGCCATGCCAATTCTCTCTGCGGCCAAGCGTTTGTATTCTGAATAATAACGACTGCCAACATCCTCCTGGAAAAGCACTGCCGCCACTTTTATTGTTTTGCCTTGCGCACGTAAATTTTCCACCCGTTTTTGCAGGGCGGTTTCCAAACGCATGGCTGTAGTTCGGCCGTCAAAAATATGCATCAGGTTATGTTTTCTCTAACCAAGTCCTTGAGGCAGGAAATATTTTCCGCGTCTGGTCCCTCCCCTTTAATACCAGGCACTTCTAAAATTAAGGGCAGGTCTTTGGTTTTTGGCTGATTGAGAAAAGATTGAAAATCTTCGGCAGGAATTTTGCCTTCTAGCAGGTTTTCGTGCCTGTCTATACCAGAACCGAAATCGCCCTTGCTGTCATTGACGTGGATACAGCGGAGAGTTGCCCAGAGATTAAGGTCGTCAATGGCTTCAACTAAATTGCCCGGACAAGCGGAAAATTTTGGGTGCCCTACTCCACTTTTCTTAGCGCCAAGCTCAAAACCAGCTGCAAAAGCATGGCAGGTGTCTACACACCAACCCAGTCTAGGTGAGGCCACCTGGTCCAACAGCCAACGGATCTCACTCAGATCACTACAAACCTTACCGTTTTGGCCGGCAGAATTTTCAATCAAAAAAGTGGAGTTTTCGGGAGTATCGACTAAAATTGCCTTGATTGCCTGGGCGACTTGATCTCGTACCGCTGTCCAACCTTTACCCAGGTGACTGCCAAGATGAACAATCACACCGCTACCACCGATAGCGCTGTCAAAGCGCAGTTCCTGTTTCAGAGCGGCCACAGATTTTTCCACCTGAACCGGATTGGCTGAAGCCAAATTAACCAGATAAAGAGCGTGAGTAAAAACCGGCTCGATGCCGTATTTTTCCATTTCTGCCCGATATTTAGCCAAATCTAGCTTCTGCTCCCAGGCGCCATGCCAAACCCGCGGGCTGCTGGAAAAAAGCTGAGCGCAGTTGGCGCCGATTGCCGCTGCCCGCTCCGCCACCTTGTAATAACCACCGGCAGTAGAAACATGGGCGCCAATTTTTCTTTGCAACATACTTTTAACCTTTCGCTTCCTTTGCCGATACAAGCTTACCAAGTAAAAAGCGGATACTTAACTGCCATTGCTTTCACTTCTTGCCTGATTTTGAGCAGAGCTTTGTTTTTGTCAGCCTGAGCTTTAAAGTCTTTGATAAACCGGCGCCACTCTTTTTTGTCTGGTGGCAACTGCTTATTTTTAATTTGCTCCACTACCGCATAAATCCAGTCGGCAATTTGCTCCATCTCCTTTTCTTTCATGCCCCTGGTAGTTACTAACGGCGTGCCCAGCCTTAAACCCGAAGGATAAAACGGCGAGCAAGGCTCGTGAGGCACAGTGTTGCGGTTGGCATAAATACCGGCCACATCCAGGGCGTAGGCTACTTGGGTGCCAAAACCATCGCCATAATTGGTCAGGTCCACCACCATCAGGTGAGTTTCGGTGCCGCTGCCCACTAGCTGCAAGCCGTGACTCATCAAGCGCTCGGCCAAAGCGGTGGCATTTTTACGCACTTGCTGGCCGTATTTTTTGAACTCTGGCCGCATCGCCTCTGCTGCCGCGATAGCAATACCGGCGGTAGTGGCGTTGTGCGGCCCGCCCTGTAGCCCGGGAATAATGGCCGCGTCTATTTTTTGCCCCAGTTTGGAGTCGCGTTTCAAGCCTCTCTCAGTAACCATAATCATGGCACCACGCGGTCCGCGAAAAGTTTTGTGAGTGGTGGTCATAATTACGTCGGCGTAAGGCATGGGCGAGAGATGTTCACCTGCCACCACCAGGCCGGTAATGTGCGAAATATCGGCCATCAACCAGGCACCAACTTCATCGGCAATTTCACGGAACTTTTTGAAATCCAGCTCAAACGGATAAGCGGTGTTGCCGGCCACAATAATCTTCGGCCGGTGTTTTTTAGCCAGGCGGCGAACTTCAGCAAAATCTACTCTAGCCTGGTCGTCAACGCCGTACTGGACCGAATTATAGTAACGCCCGGAAAAAGTCACTTGAGGATGGCCGTGAGTCAGGTGCCCGCCCATCGCCAGCTTCAAGCCTAAAATAGTGTCTCCAGGTTCCAGCAGCGCGAAATAAATAGCGCTATTAGCTGGAGAGCCGGAATATGGCTGCACATTGACGTACGGCACATTGAACAATTTTTTTACTCTATCGCGGGCCAAATTCTCAATTTCGTCTACAAATTGGTTGCCTTCGTAGTAGCGGCGGCCCGGATAACCTTCGGCATATTTACTGGAAAGGACACTGCTTAAAACCTCGCTCACTTGAGGAGAAATGTGATTCTCCGAAGGAATTAGCCCAATCATTTCCTTTTGGCGCTGCTCTTCTTTTTTAATAATCTCAAAAATAATATCTCTTTTCATTTTTCTCCTTTTAAATTACAAATTTAACCGCTGAAAACGGTTTTTCAGGCAGGAGAATAGTTAGGAAGTGGAATAATGAATTTGCCAACTAACAATTGATTTGATCATAGTGGGCTTAGTATAACCCAAGTTCTAGATGGGTTATACTACTATTTAATGAACCCTAAAGCAGAACAAATTCTCCGGCAACTTATCTTGAAGGACTTGGCTAATAAAGGGCGAAAAGATTACGATCAACCCCACACTGAGGCGGTGGTTTATTGGCTGAAAGAGCTGCTTACCAGGCTTAACAACCCCAATCTGGACCCGGCGGTTTTGATTACTGCGGCTTACGCTCATGACTGGGGTTATGCAGGGCTTTTTGAAAATGCCGATTCGCGGTCACTACACAACATCATCGACAGAAAAAAGCTGCACATGCAGCGGGGCGCCGAGCAAATTGAGCAACTACTCTACCAGCGCCTCAATAATTACTTCACCGATCAGCAAAAAATGCGGATTATTCACTTGGTGGCGGTTCACGACCAGGTTCGTGAGCTGAAAGATGAAGACGAGCTGCTGCTAATGGAAGCCGATACGCTGGGCATGCTTGATGTCGAGCGAGTCACGCCCACTCTTTCGCCGGCAGACGAAAAGCGCTTTATGGAGCACAGTATTGAAAAGCTGCGCTTGCCGCGGTTTGTGCATGAGGAGGCAAAGGAAATTGCGGAGGAGTTGGTTGAAAAGCGGAAAAATCGGTCATGATAGAAACTCTATTTCACCCAGAACAAGAATTGCCACTTCTAAAACAGGAAGAATTTCGGGCGTTACTGGAAGCTTTGGTAATTATCAGGCATGGAAAAACCAGGCTAAATGAGGAAAAAAGATTACAAGGCTCAAGCGATGAAGCTTTGTCTGAAAGCGGCAAAACCGAAATGATAGCTCAGGCAGAGGCTTTGGTTGATGTACCGCATCAAATTGCTCTCATCATTAGCAGCACTATGAAGCGAGCGACTCAAACTTCTGAAATTTTCGGTCAAATCCTGGAACTGCCTACTCAAACTCTCGAGGGACTGGAAGAATACGGTCATGGCGATTGGGAAGGGGAAGAAGTTGCAACAATCCTCGCGGATAAATTGAATGAGGCTTGGACTGGACGACGAATTTCTCATGAACTGGAAAATGGCGTGCCGCCCCATCATGGAGAAAGCTTTCTCATTTTTCTCGAGAGAGTCAATCAAGCTCTCCATCAACTGAATCGGCTAAAAACAACGTTCACCTTGGCTCCTGAAAGCAAAATTGCTATTGTGGCTCACAGTGAAGTCATTCGGGCTATCCGCTTCCTCTATCTTTTGGCTAACGAGCTGCCGGGTTCAAGAACAATCTCAGCCATGCAAAAATTTGAACAACAATTCTCTTTCACGCCAAATGGGGACTTTATAAAAATTCCTCACGGCTTAGTTCAGCTTAATTTAGAAAACTATAGTCTTCAATCAATAGAGTAAAAATAATCACGAATATAGCCGTCTTCCTTAGCAATAAAATCAGGGTGATATTCGGCAGGTGCGCCGCCTTCATGGATTAACACCTGGCTAAAATCTTCAATTGCGTCTAAAATTTCGGTTTCATGAGTCAAGAAAAAACAAGTGTGGAGTGTTTTTTCGTCTTGATAGCCACTGAAATGGTAGCCTCCCAACCTGGATGAAAAAGCCTGATGCAGCTCTTTTGAGAGTTTCATAGTTTTATTGATGGTAAAAACATGATTAAGGTCGCAAATCCACTGTGAATCTGGACATTTTTCAAAAACTACTGCCAAATCTTGAACAGTCGTCCCAAATTCTTTGCGCCGGTCCATATTTTCAAAAGCCGCCAAACTACCTAATTTTTGGCGAACCAACGCAAAATCATCAACTATATCAGGATGGAAAAGTACGTAGCGGGAATTTACCTTCCGGGCAAATTCCTTGAGCTTTTCGAGTAGTGCTCCGCTCTCCCTGGTGTAGCGATAATTAATCATCGGCGCGTGAATGGAAACCTGCTCAAATTCCTTAGCCAAGGAAATAATTTGCTCATCAAGAGCAGCCACATCGTCAAGAGTGGCCAAATTTATTTCCGCCGCTTCATTTTCGAACTCCAGAATTTTTTCTAGGGTAACAGCCAAATTGGTTTCGTGAGGAAAATAGCAGCCGGTTGAATAGCCGATGGTTAATGGTGTTTTTGGCATGTTTGACTACTGTCCTAATTATGGTTTTGCTAAGTGTCGAACCCCGTGGACACTGGCATCTGTTAAAAGATAATGACCCGGTTGAGTGGTTGGTGCTGCTGCCACAATGACGTAATCACCATTGGCTGCTGTGCCAATAAATTCATATTCAGTTGAGGAAACACTAATAATTTCATCGCCAACATTAACTTTAATACTCATGGGTGAAGACATTGATTCTGAAGCATCAACAACCACTCCAGTGATAGTAGTAATCTGAGGGAGTGGTTTAACCTCTCTGGTATATGTTTGAGTATCCCCTGGCTTCCGGTTGATTTTAACATCGCAAAACAGCCCTTGCTCTCTGGGGATATAAATTCTGGTATTGCGGTGTCGAATCGCCCTCATCTCCTTATCAATCTCTCTGGTTCTAGTATCAAGACCTGGGCTCTTCCATGCCTGGCTAGTTCTAGCGAGTTGATGAATTAACTCAGCATATTCTAAGCCATAAACGATAATATCAACATCTTTAATGTCATGAGGTGAATGCTTATGGACTACGTAAGATTGCAACCCACCATAAACACCCATGTCCTTGAGAGGAATACCATTCATCATTAGGTAACCAACCACTGTTTGAAGTTTGCGGTAAGTTTCGGGCGGAATTTCTGGGATTTTTTCATAGAGCAAGACTTGCAATGACTCTTGAGGGTTAAAAACGCGCTGGATTTCATGCTTGGGAAGCTGGAGCTTGCGTTGACGCGGATCATTTTCTGATGGACAGTACAAACTTAATAAATATCTTGCGAAAGAAGAATCACCAAACAAATTCTTAATATCTTTTTCTTCGCCAGGTCTTCCATCCAAAATAGCCTTTCTTAGATTCTCGTCCTGAGGAAAGACGGGTTGCACTCTCATGCGATTGCTCTGCTCTTCCTCGGTAGGCAGGTAAACCATGCTGACATCAGTCATTTCAGTTTCCGGATTTGTTCCAAGTCCATCTACGCAATAAGTGACGCCGGCAGCATCTACTACAGAAGCATAAATTTCAATTTCCTGGACAGCCATAGTCTCCTTCTAAAAATAAAAACGCCCCTACTGTTTCTTCACTTGGTTTCTCCGTGCCTGGTGAGTATCTAAACCTGGCCGGTTCGTTACTTGGGAGGAAAACTGTAAAAGCGCTTCCACCAACTTCTAGTAATTAGTGCATTTTAAGTAAAGGCAAAAATTATTTCAAGCCCTAATTTTATTGTTATAGGATATATTTTGCTGGCTGTCAAACCTATAGATTATGAAGTTTTTGGTAATGATTGATGTAGCGGTCTTTAATCCCAAGTTTTATAAACCGGTCAATAATGGCCGCTTTTTTCAAGCCCTGCTTGAGCCAGGTACCTTCGAGTAATTTCATACTTTCCAGGGCTTCATAGGGAAAAATGATCCAAGCGGTGGTTTCATCGGCAAAATAATCCGGTTTGAGCGTAGAGTGCGGCTTGTAAAACAAAGTGGCGCATTTGACCGCCGTGACACCTTGCTCCAATAAGTACTGGCGAGTAAATTCTAAGGACTCTCCGGAATCGGCCACATCGTCAAAAAGCAGCACGCTCTCTCCCTTCACAATCACCGGCAAATCCTGGTAAATTTCCGGGCGGCTCATTCTTTTGTTGATACCGGCATAAAACTTGATACCAATGCTGGCCACTTCCCTGACGTTAAGAAAGTCCACCAATGACCGAGTCATGGGCCAACCGCCTTTGGCCAGAGTGACAATTCTGTCGAATTGAGCGCCATCGGCCAGGATTTTTTGGGCAACTGTAAAAGCCAACTGGTTCAGTTCTTCCCAAGTGGGGGTAATGAAAGTAGCGCCATCTTGATCAAATTGGGTAACTGGGAATTTCATCATGGAACCCATTCTACGCTGATTCAGAAACAAACTTCAAGACGTCTTTGAGATCCGGCAGCAGTTCGGCTTGAACAGTGAGCTGTTTCTGGGAGCGAGGGTGGGTGAAAGTAAGACTGCTGGCATGCAAAAATTGTCTGGGACACCAAAGGGCATCAAGCTTGGCGCGTTTTTTGCCTACATAAACACTGTCACCCACGATTGGGTGTTGCAGGTGCTGCAGGTGAACTCTGATTTGGTGGGTCCGGCCGGTTTTTGGCAGACACTCCACCAAACTGAAACCTTGGTACAAGCTCAGGCGCCGGTTTTGGCTGGCGGCTTCCGGCAGCAGGTCTTCATTGAAGTGAGGGTAGTACTTGAGAACTTGGTACTCTGTTGCCGCCGGCCGGCCGCCGGGTACGACGCCAAACAACCGGCGGTTGTCCGGCCGGCGGCCCACCGGCAACAGCACCACCCCACGCTCAAGCATAAACTTCCCATGAACCAGGCACAAATACTTTTTCTGTACCTGGCGGTTTTTAAACTGAGCCAACAAATTAACTAAAGCACCGGGATTTTTAGCCAACAACAATACCCCACTAGTGTCTTTATCCAACCGGTGTACCATACCCAATCTGTTTTTAAAAATTTCCTCAGGACTGCCGTATTGAGCATTAAAATCTTCAGGCACCAGCTTCTCCCAATCCCGAGCTGCTGCCTGCTCACTAACCTCTCCGCTCTCCCCCCCATCCCCAAACCTCTCCTCCAACCAATCTTGCACCGTCCAGCCCTGATAAGTGTCTGCCCGATTGACCACTACTCCGGCCGGCTTATTTATCACCAACAAATCTTCATCTTCGTATAAAACCGGCAAATCAAAACTCTTCATTTTCCCCTCCCTGATACAAATACCAAATCATCATGATTAAACTGGCAAAAATTGCCAAATCAGCCAAATTGTTCTGAAACGGTAAAAACGGCACCGGAATCCAATCTCGTACTCCGCCCAAAATCAGTCTGTCAATCAAATTAGAAAAGGCCCCACCGAAAAATAAGCCGGCAGCTACCGGATGTTTAGCCCAAAAGTAGCCATATTTCAGGCTCAAAAACACAATAAGGCCAAAAGTCAGCAAAATTACTATTGCCTGGGCTTCATTAGCCAGCCAAGCAAAAGAGATTCCAGGATTCAGATAAACTCTGTGACCAAATCCAGCTGTTAGGTATTTGGAAAGTTGATCCAAAACCACAGTGCTTGAAAAAAAGATGATTAATCTTCGCATAAGTTTGCAGACTTAAAATGAGTCGGGCTGAGTTACCGGCTGTTTTTCTGCTTGCTGAAACTGCCTCAGGCGAGCTCTTTTCTTTTTGCTACCTGCTGAAAAAGGCAGCACTCTACCTGACCTAACATAAAGCAACATTACTCCCGCCACAAAAGCTGCTAAAGAAACAATCATATCCAGATTGATACCGTAAAGGGTGAGCGTCGGCGGTTTGAAGAAAGCAAAAATGAAGTTCGCCAAACCGGCAACAATGATGAAAGTGGAAATCAAAAACCCGGTTTGAGCAGTTTTTTTGCCGTAGCGATACCATTCAAAAGTCCGGTAATGATACTCTGCCCAAAAAAGATAAAAACATAAAACCAGATAGAAAAGAAAGAAATATAGTTGAACCGGATGATGCGGCTCAATCAAACTAGGAAAAGTCACCCCCACCGGCAAGCTAGTGGCATAGCCATAACCGCTGCCATCAAAAAATGCTCCCACAGAGGTAAAAATCAAACCCGTAGTCGCGGCAATGGCCCAAAAATCCAAAATTTCATAACCATCCCAACGGTTCTTGCCGGCATAGCGGTAAAGATACCAACCACCGGCAATTAAGCCAAAAAGCCCGCTCAAGCCCGGATAACTCAAAAAATCCACCCAGCGAATGATAGAAAAACCAAAAGTGGCAAAATTGAAAATTACGTAACCGGCTCGAGCTGCCAACAAGCCAAAAACCGTTGCCATCAGGAAGCCGTCAAACAACTGATCTTCCCGATAATGCTCTTCCCGACCGCGCTTCCAAAAAATAAAGGCGCTGGCCAGAAATGCCAAAACCATAAAAAAGCTCATGGTTTTGATGGTCACCGGGCCGTATGAAAATAAAATCGGAAACACTGCTGCCTTTCTATATTGAGTATTCTACACTGTTGATGATGGTAACTCCACGCGCGGTTCTGGCACCTGGTTATGGCGCTTGGTTTGGCTGCAGCCCAGCACCCGATTCACGCTTTTTTGATATTCTGCTATACTTAGCCTCGCTATATGTTATCAATTCCTCATATGCTGACGGGGGCGCTGGTAGCCAGCACTTTTCCACATCCGGCAGTCTATGTTCCCACCACTCTAGCCATGCACTATCTTCAGGATTGGGTGCCTCACTGGGACGTGGGTACCGGTTTGTCCAACGGCACGCGCAAGCGCTCTACTGCCATTATGTTGGAGTTGGTTGAGCTGAGCATCGCTATTGGCCTGATTTGGCTGTTTTTTCAAAGCGGTAAAGCCGAGATTCAATATCATGTTTGGCTGGGCGCTTTAATGGGCATTGTCCCGGATTTGCTGGAAGCGCCAAGGAATTTTCTGCGCTGGGAACCGGCATTTCTCAAACCGATTAATAATTTTCACCAATTTTTTCATAACTCCATTCCCAATATGACTCTGGGCCTGGTTCCTCAGGTAATTTTAGTGGTGGCGATCTGGTTTTTGAGGTAATTTGCGGTAAGTTGTTGTGCCGCGGGTGGGAATCGAACCCACACTCCCGGTAAAGAGAACGAGATTTTGAGTCTCGCGCGTCTGCCTATTCCGCCACCGCGGCACTATTTGAAGAATTCAATTATACACCACGACCTTGATATTTTCATTTTTTTCACGCATAGTAGAAGTATGGAAATTGCCGCCAACATTTTGGACTCAATTTTGAACGTCAACAGTATCTGGTCCGTGGTTTTCCGCGGTCTGTTTTGGTTTGTGGTGGCTGCGGTCATTATTATCAGCTCAGACACACCCGATCCACAAAAATCCCTCAGGAACCTCAAGTCCAACTTGGGTTTCCTACTCTTGTTTTTCGTTCTTTCCGGAGGTTTGGTTTATCTTTTGTTTGGCTACATGCCTGGGGTTTAGCGCCTTTAAGCAGCGGCCAAGATCCCACTCTCTTGCCGGCGTTCCATACCGTAAAACTTAATTCTGTCACCTCTAAAGTAGAGATCAATCTCACCAACCCCACCGTTCCTGTGCTTAGCAATCTTCAAAGTCACCGCTTCACGCACATCATCATCTTTGCGGTAAAGGAACATCACCACATCAGCATCCTGCTCAATCGAGCCCGATTCCCGCAAATCAGAAAGCTGCGGTGATTTTTCCGTCCTGCTCTCCACCGACCGGTTCAGCTGTGAAATCCCCAAAACCGGAATCTTCAACTCCCTGGCAATATTTTTCAAACCCTGCGAAATTTCCGCCACCTCTTGCACCCGATTGTCCTTAGTCCTGCCTTGAGCCAACTGGAGATAGTCAACAATGAGCAGGTCAATGTGAAATTCGGTCATCAACCTTCTGGCGCGAGTGCGCATCTCAAAAATGCTCATACCAGGTGTGTCATCGACAAAAATATTAGCATCAGCCAGCACACCCATGGCGTCGGAAAGCTTCATAAAATCCTGCTGATTGAGCTTGCCTGTTTTGAGTTTCCAGGCGTCAATATCAGCCTGTGCCACCAACAAGCGATCCACCAGCTCTTCCCGGCTCATTTCTAAAGAGAAAAAGCCCACTCTTTTTTTGACGGCCACACACATATGCTGAGCCATATTTAAAGCAAAAGCAGTTTTTCCTGTCCCTGGCCTGGCGGCTAAAATAATCAGGTTAGATTTCTGGAAACCAGCCAACATGTGGTCTAAATCCGCAAAACCGGTCGGCAAGCCTCTCAGCTCGCCGTCGCTTCGCTGTAGCTCGTCCAATCTTTCAAAACTTTCTACCAAAGTGTCTTTAATCGGGATAAACGCCCGACTATTTCTGGTTGAAGAAAGCGAATAAACCTTCTGTTCGGCCGTATCCATCACTTCTTCCAGCTCTTTGCCGGGATCAAAAGCCAATTCAGTTAGTTCTCCACTCAAACTGATAATCCGCCTTTTGACGTAAGCGTCCGCCACCAACTTGGCATAATAAACAATGTTGGCCGAAGTGGAGGCGGCGTTGGAAAGCTCGGCAATAGCGGCGGTGCCGCCGGCTTTGGTCAGTTGCTTCATCTTTCGGAGTTGATCGGTGAGAGTGACCACATCAATCGGCTGCCGGTCATCGTAAAGCTTTTGCATGGCTTCATAAATACCTTGATTGGCAGGATCATAAAAAGCCGCCGGGCTGATGAGGTCGGCAATTTTAACAATAGCGTCAGGATCAATCAAAATAGCGCTCAAAACCGAGCGTTCAGCGTCCAGATTGTGCGGAGGTACTCTGCCTTTTTTGTTGTTTTCAGCCATATTTCTCCTGCATTGTTGGGCTACCTAATATCTTTAGGTTGCCCTCAAGACTACCAGCTCGGTTTCTTCACCCAGCCGGCTGCGAGTTAAATCTAGTTTAGCTTCCGGCTTGGGCTCCAAACCGTACTCTTTGGTAAATTCTTCAAGAGATTTGACGTCACCAAAAATTTTCTCGTCATGATCGGGCGTTTTGTAATGCATTGGAATGGCGATACTCGGCTCCAGGGTGCGAATAGTCTTGACCGCCAACTCAGGACCAATAGTGAAAGTGCCACCAACCGGAACCAACAAAACATCAACCGAGCCAATTTCTTCCAGCTGCTTGGAAGTAAGCTCGTGCCCCAAATCTCCCAAATGACAGACTCTCATGCCGTCAATTAAAATGGTAAAAGCAATATTTTCTCCCCGCTCTGCCCCTTCGGCGCTGTCATGATAAGTTTTGGTGCCAAAAACCGAGATACCCCCCACTTCATACTCGCCCGGCTGATCAATAATAAACGGATTTTTCCTCCTGGCAGTGCCGCTGATCTTGTCGTGGGCGTTGTGATCGGAATGCTGATGCGAGACCGTCACAATATCGCCGCTCACTCTCGGCATATTAAAGCCGATATAATCGCCAAATGGATCAGTCACCACCGTCCCTCTCTTGCCTTTGAGTTTAAACATTGAGTGGCCGTGATAAGTAATCAGCATTGATGCTCCTTCGTTTGATTGAATTTCAGTTATCTCATACTATATCATTTGACGCAACATTGTTCAGCAGGCGCTTGCGTCATGGGTTATAATGAACACTCAGTATGAAAAAAGAAGTGCTTGTAGCGGTTTTGATTGGTCTGAGCATGGGGCTGGTAATTACCTATGGTATTTATCGGGTGCAGAATTCGCTCAGTCAGCCTCCCATCACCGATGTGGCAGATGTACTCGAGTTGACCAACGGCGAGCTTGAGTCCGCAGCCGTGGCCACAGTGTTGTCGGTGCACACGCCTCAGGCAGGCGCTATTCAAACCGGCAATACTACTACAGTTACTGGCACTACTATCCCCAATGCCAACGTCGTTATTTTTGTTAATGAAGATGATCAGATCATGGTCAGTGATAATTCGGGCAACTTTACTTTTAACGCCAATCTCAAAAATGGCACTAATGTTCTCAATATTTACGTAGTCAATGATTCGGGTGAAACTGCCAAGGAAGAAAGAATTGTTGTGGTCACAGATATGTATGAGCAACAAAATTCGGCTTCGGAAACTGGCGAAACTAGCCCGGACAACTAGGAGGCAAACTCATGATTAAATTATCAACATTCTATCTTACTCTGATTTTACTGGTTTTTTTCATCCTTACTACCTTGACTGCCACCCTGATTCAGCAGCGGGTAACGGCGCAAATCTTGTTTAGCTCCACGGCCTCAGCTTCCTCAAACGAAAACAACGAAGAAGTTGACGAAACCGTCACCAACAACATCAAAGAATTAGTCAAAGAAACAGCTACCAAGGTCAGGGGCGTAACCGACGGCGGCAAAAAGGCCATGATCGGCGAGGTGCAACGTATTACTGATGAGGCGCTCACCATCCGCCACAACGATGGTCAGCAAATTTTCCCTCTGGCTAACGCGCTGCTGATGAAAGATGGTCAAGCCATTAAGGTAGATGAAATCGCCGTTGATAACTGGGTGACCATCATGGGGACGGTTAATGATAAAACCATCACTCCGGAGTTTATTGTTGTTTCCTCGGAGTCTCTGCGCACTGATCCTCAGGTGGTGGTTTTAGGCACAATTACTGAAATTACCAGAAACTCTGTGACCATCAGCCCGCGCGATGGCAGTGGCGAGCGTGAAATAACCGTAGCCACCACCACAGAACTGCAAGATTTTCAAGGCAATGAAGCTCTCTGGAGCGGTTTTGATGTTGATATGACCATTCTTATAGTTGGTTTTGAAAATGAGACCGGCAACGCCAGGGCCAGCACTATCAAATCGCTGGCGCCACTCAAATCAGACTCTGACAATGAGCTCTAGTTTCAAGATGGTCTCAAAGATGCACCAATTGGAAAAACTGCAAGCCAAAATTCCCGCCAAGACAGCCCTATTGTTGAGTAATGCCGGTGATATCCGTTATTTTTCCCATTTTGAAATTTTAGTGCCTGAAGAGCGCGAGGCGCTATTATTAGTGACCCGAAAATCCGCCACTTTGCTCCATGCCAATTTTTCTCCTGTCAAAGCTCATGCCCGGATTGAGGCTGTCCCCGGCTGCTATCCGGAAGCCTTGAAGAAAAAGCTGCAGCAAATTATTGGTAGAGAGCGAATTCAGGAATTGAAGATCGATAAAAACACCCTTTTTGTGAGCGAGTTTGAAGCGGTGCGGGAGCTTGGAGGGCTGAAAATTACCGGCCTGGATAGAGATATTGTCTGGAGCTTGCGGTCGGTGAAAACCGCTGATGAGATTGCTTCAATCCAAAAAGCCTGCCAAATTGCTACAGCGGCCCTGAAGCAAGTGACGGCGCGGCTGAAACCGGGCATAACTGAACTGGAAGTGAAGCAAATGCTGGAGGAAAGTTTGCGAGCGCTCGGGTCTGAGAGGCCGGCTTTTCCTACTATTGTGGCTTTTGGAGAACACACAGCGCTGCCCCATCACCAGCCTACCGGCGCTCAACTGAAGAAGAACCTGCCGGTCCTGACTGATGTCGGCGCTGCTTACCAAGGCTACTGCAGTGATATGACTCGGACTTTTTGGTTTGGCAATCGGCCGGCTGAAAAATTTGTTGAAGTTGAGGAGGTGGTGCAGGCGGCCTATCAAGTGGCCTTGGAAAAGCTGGGCGATTTGGGTGGCGGCGGTGGCCTGAGCGCCAAAGACCTCGACTGGGAGGTGCGCAATTACATCGCTGGCCAGGGTTACGGCTCAAATTTTATTCACACCACCGGACATGGGTTGGGCTTGGCTATCCATGAACAGCCTTCTTTGAGTTGGCTGAACGACACCCCGCTCCAACCTGGCATGGTTTTAACGATTGAGCCAGGCATTTATTTGCCTGGCGAGTTTGGTTATCGGCATGAAAACACGGTTTTGCTGGGAAAAAAAGTAAAAGAATTAACTTAAGCGAACTTTGCTTGCAACAGCAACAAAGTTTATTTCAAATTTAATGTTGGATTTTTTATATGTTTCGAACGAAGCTTGCGACAGCCGCGCAGTGAGAAACAGGTAAAAAATCCGCCGTGGACCTGAGGGGAGTCGAACCCCTGACCTCACGAATGCGAATCGTGCGCTCTACCAACTGAGCTACAGGCCCTTACAATTCTGAAACCAGAGTAAAACCTTGCTGGCTATAAAACTTATCAAATACTACTACCACTATTTTTCTGCCATACCTTCTTTCCCCACAAATACTCATCCATATTTTCAGAGAGATCTTTTGGACCATGGAGATTATTTGCTTCACCAATTGCTTTCAACTTGAGCAAAGTAGTCGCAGAATGAAGTTGTTTTTCTGGAAGATGTGGCTGGGTTTTTAACATATACTTCATATTAACATGTTTTTATTTGGCATGACTTGACATTTCCATATTATAGGCTCATAATTGAAGTATGGCCTGTATTACTGACAGTATTAGCTTGGTTTGCCATCATCCCAACCATCAGCCGGGAGTGGTTCGCTGTGCCTAATTCTATAACTTGACATTATATACCTTGGCCAATTTGCAAACACTCCCTCTGGGGAGTTTTTTGTTGCCCTCCTCTCTGCACCCCGTCAAACAAGGCCACAAATGTTACAATAATTAGATTAAAGGATAAAGATGAAAAATACTGTACAAACTCTGAAAGGTTTTCGCGACTTGCTCCCTGAAGAAAAAAGGGCTCGGGATTTTGTGGCCAAAAAAATGAGTGAGGTTTTTGAAAGGTTTGGCTTTGAACCCATAGAAACCCCCACCCTCGAGTATGCCGAGCTGCTGCTGGGCAATTATGGCCAGGAAGCAGACAAATTGGTTTACACTTTTGAGGATAAAGGCGGGAGGGAGGTTGGCTTGCGGTACGATCAAACCGTGCCCTCTTCTCGAGTGCTGGCCCAATATCAGTCCCAACTGCCTAAATTTTTCCGGCGCTACCAGATTCAAAATGTTTTCCGGGCAGATAAGCCGCAGCGCGGACGTTACCGAGAATTCACTCAGTGTGATTGCGACATTTTTGGCACTACCTCGCAGGTAGCGGACGCGGAAATTTTAGCGGTTTTTTACGAAGTTTTCCGTTCGCTCGGTTTAACTTCGGTGGTGTTGGAAATCAACGACCGGCAAACTCTGCTCACCGCGCTCTCGCCTTTTGCCAATGAAACCGTTGATGTCTTTTCTTTAGTGCAAACTGTTGACAAATTAGACAAAAAATCTGAGGCGGAAATTGCGGCTGAACTCATGGACAAAGGTCTGAGCAAAGCTGCTGCCGACGAGCTTTTTATTACTCTCAATAACATTGAAATGTCAAGCAATTTGTTGAAAATTGCAAACAATGTTTTAGCACTAGGTGTACCTGAGTCAGCCCTCAAATTTAACCCGAAGTTGGCTCGCGGTTTGGACTACTACACCGGCCTCATTTTTGAAGCTAGAATTCCCGAATACACTGTTGGTTCGGTGGGTGGTGGTGGCCGTTATGATCAACTCATAGAAAACCTTTCCGGATTACGGCTGCCGGCGGTTGGCTTTGGCATTGGTTTTGACAGAACTGTTGAAGCCGCCATGCAGCTCCAAACACTTGAGTTCAACAACCGCAGCGCCGATCTCCTAATTACTCTTTTCGACGAACAATATATAGAAAATTCCTTGCAACTAGCTAGCAAGCTCCGCGCGGCCGGCTTGAAAACAGAAATTTACCCTGAACCAGACAAGCTCGGCAAGCAGTTCAAGTTGGCAGATCAGAAGAAAATTCCCTTTGTGGCTATCATCGGTGAGCAGGAAATCGAGGCAGAAAAAGTAGCTCTGAAAAATATGCAAACCGGCCAACAAGAATTACTGACAGTTGAGGAACTGATTGGCCAGATTTTATCCGCCAGGTAGAAACCGACTCCAGATGACAAAAAAGCAGCCACTCAAAATACCGTCCCGCCTGGGCGCTTATCTCTTCATGATCGTCAATACCATCACTTGGGGCGCGGCGCTGATCATTGTCAAACCTGGCCTGGATGTGACTACCCCCTACCGCTTTTTGCTCTACCGCTATGTGCTGGCTGCCGCTATCGGTCTGCCGATTTTGCTTTATTTTTGGCACCGGGCCAAGCCATCCATAAAGAACATCATCCACATTACCCTGATTGAGCTGCTCGGCACTACCTTCACTCTCTGGCTCCTGTACACCGGTCTGCAGCGGACCAGCGGTATTGAGGCCTCCTTGCTTGGCACCACTCAGCCGCTTTTTATTACTCTGGTGGGAGTGCTGCTTTTTAAGGAGAGGCTGGAGAAAAATGAGTCAATGGGCTTGACGATTGCTTTTCTGGGCACGCTGGTTCTGTCTCTAGTGCCGCTCTTCACCGAAAACGAGGCGTTGGGAGAAATTGCTTTGCTAGGTAATTTTTTAGTTATTTTTAGCCTGATTTTGAACGGTTTTTACTATCCGCTCACCAAAAAATACTACCGGCAAATTCCCAAACTTTTGGCCAGCTCGCTGAGTTTTTATGTCGGCCTGGTAAGTTTCGCGATTTTGAGCTGGGTGGAAGCCGGTTTTTCCTTCCCTGCCTTGACCGCGGCGATTCAAACAGATCTGGCCGCGCCCAGTGTAGTGACCGCGGCAATTTACATGGCCACTTTTGGCTCGATCATTGGTTACACCGCGCTGATCAAGGCCATGGAAGTGTTGGAGGCGTCTGAGGCCAGTCTTTTCAATTACTTGCAGCCGCTGATTTATCTGCCCTTGGGCATGCTGATGCTGAATGAAGGCATCCACCCGGTGCAAATTGTGGCGCTGCTGGTAGTTTTCTTGGGAGTTTTGGTGGCAGAAAGAAAAAATTATCTACGTAGTTAGGGGAAAAGAAAGCAACAGCCAAACCAGTATGGATTTTGCTGATCACTGCCAATTTTTTACCTACACAGCCCCAGTTTTTGTGGTACAATAACTGCCTGTTCAGGATAAGAAGAAAGAATTTATGCAAAAAGGTATCCATCCCACTTGGTACAGTGACTGTCAGGTAACCTGCAGTTGCGGCAATACTTTTGTGATTGGCTCGAATCAGCAAACTTTAGAAGTGGACATCTGCAACAAGTGCCACCCTTTCTTTACTGGTGAGGTCAAGTTTATTGACCGTCAGGGCCGGGTTGACAAATTCAAGAAGAAAATGGCTGCCGCTCAACCAAGAAAAGCTGCTAAAAAGTCTGCTAAATCGGCTAAAACTGAAGAGCCTAAGTCTTACCGCGAATTGCTGCGTGAGCAACAAACTCAACTGCGCCAGGAAGCGAAAAAGACTGATAAAAAGGCAAAAGCTAAAGCCAATTAGCTCACCACTCATTCCCTGCTAAACCAAAGACCGTTAAAGCCCTGCTACAATAGTGCTATGTTTAATCCTTACCAAGACCAAATCGACCATCTTAATCAGCAGTTGGCAGAAGCTGAGGCGCTGTTGCATGCTGGTGATAAAGAACTCAAGGCTTTGGCTGAAAACGAAATTGCCCAACTGAAAAACCAAAAGGCGGCGCTGGAAAAAGCAGCCCTTGAGTACGAACAGAATCTGGCCGCTGGTGAAGGCGCGGCTGCCGATGCTGAGCAGGTGAACTGCACTATCGAGTTACGACCGGGAACAGGCGGTGACGAAGCCAAGATCTGGGCCAATGATATTTTGCGCATGTACATTCGTTTTATCGAAAAACTGGGGCTGAAATTTCATTATATTGATGATTTGGTGATTAAAGTGCAAGGCAAAACCAGAGAGCTGGAGACGCTGCAGACTGAAGAAATCCCTTACATGACTGCTTACGAGTTGTTTAAGTACGAGTCCGGCGTGCACCGGGTTCAGCGCGTACCGGCAACCGAGGCTCAGGGTAGGATTCATACTTCTACTTGCTCGGTGGCGGTTCTGCCTGAAGTGGCGGCAAATGCGGTGGAAATTCGTGACGAAGATTTGGAATGGCAGTTTATGCGCTCGAGTGGCGCCGGCGGCCAAAGTGTCAATAAAACCAGCAGCGCCGTACGACTAACCCATACCCCCAGTGGCATCGTAGTGACTTCCAGGCAAGAAAAGAAACAAGAGCAAAATCGCAAACTGGCTTTGGAGCTGTTGCGCTCACAACTGTGGGAGATTGAAGAAGAAAAAAGGCTGGCTAAGATTGGCAAGGCGCGCAGCGCTATTGGGCGCGCGCGCCGCAGTGAAAAAATCCGCACCTACAACTATCCTCAAAACCGAATTACCGATCACCGCACCAAACAATCCTGGCACAACCTACCGGAAATCCTGAATGGCTTGCTCGAAGAAATGTTTACCGATCTAATTTTAGCTTTAAGGAAAATTGACGCTGAAGCCTGAAGCGGCCAGCGCCAAAACTGAATAAACTTTACTCTGAAGCCCTCAACGTCACCATAGCCGTGCGCCGGTTGCCCTCCGACCAATACTCTAACTCTACTCTCTGCCCTACTCGTTTGTTATTGATCACTACTGCCAGATCATGCTCTTCATCCAACCGCTCTCCGTCAATACTGATCAAAACATCACCGGCCTCAATGCCCGCCTCTGCCGCCACAGAACCAGCCACCACTTCAAAAATATAAGCTCCCCGAGGCAGTTCGTTGGCCAGCGCTGCCTGCTCAGAAATAATTTGATACCTCACCCCCAGAAACGGTCGGTCAAACTGGCCAGTTTCATTGAAATTATCAAGCGAAGCTTTGACAACATTAATCGGAATAGCAAAACCAATGTTCTCCGCTCCCTGCGTTACCGCCACATTGACCCCAATCACTTCTCCGGCAGCATTCAACAGCGGCCCGCCTGAGTTGCCCGGATTAATGGCAGCATCAGTCTGAATCACCCCCTCCAACGTTTCAATCTGACTGAAAGGACTGCCAGCCTGGATACCCCGACCCAGTCCGGAAATGACACCAGAAGTGACGGTATGACGAAACTCCCCGAGCGCCGTGCCAATAGCAATGGCCGGCTCACCCACCCTGATTTGATCAGAATCACCCAATGCCAGCGGCGGCAGGTTCATATTCTCAACTCGCAAAATGGCCAGATCATTAGCAGGATCACGGTAAATATTGACGACCCGATACTCATTGTCGCTGTGATCGATAATCGAGTACTCAGCGGCAGTATCAGCCACCACATGCTTGTTGGTCACCACCAAGTTCCCTTCAACTACAAAACCACTGCCAATATCACGCTGAACTTCCTGCACTGCTCCACTGGGAAAACCAAAACCAAAAAGGCTCAACGGATCAAGCTGTCTCTCTTGCCGCTTCACGGAAACCGTCACCACCGAATCCGCGGAGTTCTCTACTACCGCCGCTACCAGGTAGGTTTCATCCCGCAAATTGAGCAGAGCGCGCTGTTCTTGGTTCTGAACCAATCCTCCGCCGCGATTCACCAAAAAATCCAGAGGTTTTAAGACAAAAATCCGGTCAGCAATGGCACCAAAGAAAAAACTGGCCAAAAGCAAGACCGAAACCAGCAAACCCATGATAAAAGAACGTCTTGAATTCTTGTTCATAACCGTTGTTTTAATTATAACTCTTCGATAGCTTTGAGCAATTGCTCATCGGCTTCAGTTTCGAAGTCCTGCTCCACTTCAACATCAACCGGAATACCGCTGTCATGAATCCAGTCTCCACCAGGCAGCATCCAGCGGGCAATAGTGACATGCAAACCACCGCCGTTGGTAAGCTCTCTCCTATCCTGGACCGTGCCCTTGCCAAATGTCTGCTGGCCAATTAGTCTGGCGCCTTTTCTGTCCCGCAAAGCCCCAGCCACGATTTCCGAAGCAGAAGCACTGCCTTTATTCACCAAAACCTCCACCGGCGCCCAGCTTAGGCGGGCGCGGCCTCTGGTATTGTAATTTTCTTCCAACAGTTGGCCCTTTTGCGTTACCACCACACCGGAGTCAATAAATTCAGAGGCAATAATAATAGCACCGTCAAAAAAGCCGCCCGGGTTGTTGCGCATATCTAAAATAATTCCGTCTAAACCTGGTCTGTTTTTCAAAATTTCATTGACTACCGCGTCCCACTCACCGTTAGTTCTCTCGCCAAACCGGGAAAGTATGATGTGAGCCACTTTTTTGCCGGCATGCTCAACAAACTCTACTTCTGCTGAATTGACCACAATTTCATCCCTGAGAATAGTCACTTCAAACGGTTCATCCACTCCTTTTCTCAACAGGGTTAGGATAATTGGCGTACCCTTGGGGCCGCGAATCGTATCAACGGCTTTGTTGAGTGGCCACTGGGCAGAATCTTCATCAATGCTCTTAGCTTCGTCTTTGACCTTAATAATCAAGTCGCCAGCCTGAATACCGGCTGCTTCGGCAGGCGTTCCCCTGAGAGGAGCCACTGCCGCCAAAATTCCCTCCACATATCCCAACTCAATACCAATGCCGTAAAACGCCCCGGCCAAATCCTCGCCGCTGCGTTGATTGTCTACTGGGGGCAAGTAAACTGTATAAGGATCTCCCAGCGCCGCAGTCATGCCGGCAATGGCGCCATTGACCATATTTTCGGCGTTGATGTCTCCGGGTTCTAAGTAATCGCGCTCCAGATAGTTCCAGACTTCCCAAAAGGTTTCGAAAGAAACTTCTTGTTGTTTGTCGGCGGGAATTTCAGTATCAGTGACTAGAGATCTGGCTGAAGGCCGTTGCAAAAAGGCCGCTTCGGGTGTTTCCCTGATAAACTTCTCTACCAAACCATACCGGTACTCGGCAAAAAGTCCAGTGATAATCAGCAAAAGTGAGATAATCAAGCTGCGGATAGTGGTTGGTTGAATTCTCATGAGGTTTTCATTGTACGCAGAAACACTGATTTTTTCAAAACCAGAATTGTTTGCTAGAGTCATTTCTGCCTTAATAGAAAAATACCCCTGTGTCAGGGGTATTTTTAATTTTCTGTTTACACAGTTTGCGTAAATGGCAGCAAAGCTAAATGCCTGGCTCTCTTGATAGCCTTAGCCAAACCACGTTGTTGTTTTTGCGTTAGTCTGGTTTCACTTCTGGAGAGAATTGATCCTTGAGTGGTAATAAACCGGCGCAAATCTTCATAATTTTTGTATGAAAAAGTTGCTCGGAGATCAGTTTTGGCTCTAACTGGAGTTGTTCTCTTGACCATATTTTTCCTTTCTATTGAGACGACTGCTCCCTAAAATGGGACATCATCTGCTACATCCTCTGCTTCGGAAACATCATCCGCGCTCGGCATTTCTTCGTCCGGAGCGTCTGCAACATCTGAGGTATCGTCACTGCTACTCACGCCTGACGATGATCTGAGTAAGATCATGTTATCAATGACTACTTCAGTGGTTCGGCGCTCAACATTGTCTTCAGTTTTCCATTCTCGAGTCTGGAGCCTGCCTTCGACATAAACTTTGTCTCCCTTGTGCAGCAGTTGCTCGCAAATTTCTGCCAATTTGGACCAAGCCACGATATTGTGGTACTCCACTCTTTCTTGCTTCTCAGTGCCTTCAGTTGAAGTCCAAGAACGGTTGGTGGCCAAACCAAACGAACACACCGCGGTGTTGTTGGGAGTGTAACGAAGGTTTGGATCTCGGGTAAGATTCCCGATTAACATTACTTTATTAAGTGAGCGGACTGACATTGAATCATCCTTTCTGTACCTGTTTGAACCGCGAGGCGGTCTGTACTCTCTATTACTATGCTTAATTTATCTGTCTTAGCTTGAATTAACTGTAGAACTTACTCCTCTGCTGATTCAGGCGCTGCTACCGCCGGAGTTTCCTCCGCAATTACCAACAAATGACGCATAACGTCCTGGTTGAGACTAATATCTTGTTCAAAATCCCGAACATTACTCGCTTCTGTTTCCAAAACAAAATGATGATAATAGCCTTCATCGTGGCGCTTGGTGTTGTGAACAATGGTGTAGGCCAACTCTTTTTTGCCCCAATCTTCTTCTGAAACTACCTTAATTTTGTGCTTTTTGGCCAAAGTTTTCACCGCGGTATCAACGGCAGCCACTTGCACACTGGTTCGATCACCAGGAATGACGAAAGTTAATTCGTATTGACGCACCAAGTTTTTTGGTGGAAGTTTAATCATACTTGCTCCTTTCATTCTGCCTTAGAGCCTTGGAATCCGTCGTAGGCGTAGCCGCAGGCGGATAGACAGAATTAATTAATAATGTTGAGTAGATATTATAGCACAAGCTTAGGCGCCAATCATGAACTCGACTACGTCGCCCTCCTGCATTACGTAATCTCTGCCTTCAAGCCGGAGTTTGCCGCTTTCTTTCAGACCTTTCCAACCGTTGCAATCAAGAAAATCCTGGTAATCTGCCACCTTGGCTTTGATGAATTTTTTGGCAAAATCGGTGTGAATAGTCCCGGCTGCCTGAGGCGCGGTAGTACCTTGGCGAACTGTCCAGGCACGAACTTCCTTCTCACCGGCAGTAAGAAAGCTTTGCAGTTTCAACTGTTGGTAGGCCCGTTGAATTAGTCGCTCCAGGCCGCTTTTTTGTAGGCCGAGATCGTTGAGGTAAAGTTTTTGGTCTTCGTCGCTGAGGGATGAAAGCTCGCTCTCGATCTGGGCGCTGATAATGATGATTTGTTCAGGCTTGATTTCCAGTTCAGCAACGAACTTTTGAGTCAGAGATTCTTGTTGACTCACTACCGCTTCGTCAACATTGATCACATAAATGATTGATTTGGCAGTAAGCAAGCCGAGTTCGCGGGCAATTTTCTGCTCCTCGGGTGTAGTGAGAGCGGCAGCAATTAAAGTTTCGTTGCGGGCAGCTTCCAGCATTTTTTGTACTGCCGTCCAGCGGGCCAACTCGTCCTTGTCCTTGCTAGCTTTGGGTTCTTTTTGTTTTTCTAAAGTGGCGATATCTGCCAAAAGCAGTTCCATTTCGATGGTTTGACGATCGGTTTGGGGATCAATGCTGCCTTCCCGCAAAACCGAGTGGTCGGAAAAACCGCGAATAACGTGGGCGATCAAGTCCACCTCGCGGATATGGGCTAAAAATTTGTTGCCCAGGCCTTCGCCTTCGCTGGCCCCTTTCACCAAACCGGCAATATCGACAAACTCTACCGTGGCCGGTTTAATCACTTCAGTTTTGACAATTGCCGCCAATTTCTCGAGGCGTTCATCCGGCACCGGCACCACGCCGGTGTTGGGATCAATGGTGGCAAAAGGATAATTAGCCGCCAAAGCCACCTGGCGCTTCAAAAGCGCGTTAAACAAAGTGGATTTACCCACGTTTGGCAGGCCAACAATTCCGACTGAGAGTGACATGAGGTGTATTGTAGCACTGGGGCTTGTTAATTGCTTTTTATTTTTCTCAGTGCTCGATCAATTTTCTTAAAATCCTTATCGAAGGACAAAACGCCTACTTTGCCTTCATTAGCTTTGACCGCTAAAAAAATATCGACAATATCTGCATCGACAACTTGGTACAGCTCCAGCGACCGCATCCAAGCTTGCCTCTGTTCTACCTGAAAATATGGTGTTCTGATGATACTACCGATGCACTTCGTAATTTCATCAGCTGAAAGTGAGTAAATTTTCTCCAAAACATAAACCAACTCCGGGATAATTTCTGATAAGACGCAGATAGTAATTTCACCAGCAGCAGCCCGGGTAAAATATCTTTTACTTAGCTGAAATAATTGATCATTATCTTGCAACAGGAAACGTAAAAAAACGTTGGTATCAGTATAATAAGTAGTCATACGCCAGTTTGTTATTTTTCAGCAATTTTCTTATGATACTTGTCAATTCTTGCTTTTACTGCAGCTTTTTTCTCCAATTTGATGATTGTTTCAATTGATTTTCCGGTTTTGGCTTTGCTGCGAAGCTCACCTGCTAGTTGGAGAAAGTCGGGGATCGGCTCTACCACCAACCTACCCTGCTCGAGTTTAACATACGCCTTGCCTGGATTTTTAAGTCCAAGTGCCTTTCTGAACTTGGCAGGAATGCTAATTTGACCTTGAGAAGTGATACTTACTATATTTAACATGTTGCATTAACTATATATTATTACATTAATTTAGTCAATTTGCATTATTTTAAGTTGATATAAAAAAAGACGCTATATCTACGGAAAATTTAGGAAGAGACATGTCACCTAGAGCTCATTGCTGATCTGGAAAATGCTTTTCTTGCTTCTCTGAGTTCCGCATCGGAAAGTCTTTTTTCTGACTTGAGTGAGCCTGCCAACGACCAAAAATCGGCGTGCGGCCTAACTTTGTTTAGTGAATTTTTGGGCAAATTTAACTGCGCTCTTGATTTAATTGAAATAATATTTTTCATCACAGCTCCCTTTTTAAGAAATTCACCGTGTTTTGCATGGCGCTGGTAAAAGCGCTGCCATTGATATTGTGACCACCGCCTGGGTATTCATGCAGTTCGTACTCGACATTTTTTGCCTCAAGGACGCGGCTGAGATTGCGGCTGTACTCAATGCTGGTAACTTGATCATCAACAGCATGATGAAGTTGAATGGCTCCGGGCACTCCATCCAGATAATTAGTAGGGACAACTTGGCTCCAAAACTGGCTTTCGGCGTTAAAATTGCCATATGTTTCCATCAGGCGCCGGCGTTCTTGTTGGCGCTCTGAGTACTCGGCCGGCGGCGAGTAGGAATTATCCTCAATGCCGTAGGACCGCATGTCTTCGTAAGTAAACACCGCCCCTGCCCAGATCACAATTGCCGGAACATCTTGAGCGGCTGCAAAACTGCGCAAGACCACGTTGCCAGCCATACTGTGACCCCAAAGAGCAACCTTGTCGGGATTGACAAAACTGGCGGCTTGAAGAGCGGCGCGGGCATTGAGAGTGTCTATAACGTAGTCGCCAGAATAGTAAGCGCCGTTGGGGGTCCCTTCCGAGCTGCCATGCCCGCGCAAATCAATCTTAAAAACTACAAAACCATTCCTGGCCAAATAAGCCACGTGATCTTCATAGCGTTGGAGAGTGCGATATTGTGTCGGCGGGATGTAGCCGTGCACAAAAACTATCGCCGGCCAACCACCAGCCGGTTCTTGTCCATCAGGAATCGTCAACAAACCGTTCACCCACCAGCCATCAGAATTGTAACTAGTTAAATATGAAGTGTAGTTACCATTCTGATTCACCTCTTCCAGATCACTCAAGTTGCTTTGGTAACTCCGGCCACGTAAATACGGCACAGTCAATTCTTGAAAAGCAAAATCAGGAATTTCTGCCTCCACACTGCCACCATTCAAAAATTCAACTTGCTCCCCACCCTCACTGCCATTTTGAGCCTCACTAATAAAAGCAGCTATGACAACCAAAGTAACAAAAATCAACATTGCCGTGGTAAAAAATAAAATAAGCTTTGCGGTCTCAAGTTTCATGCAGAGTTCATTATAGCAAGAGTTACCTCAAGCCCTCAATCTTTGAGAGAATCCAACTTCTAATTCGCTGCCAAAAATTTTCTTCCCGCTCTTCCAGTTGCCGCTGCCACTGCTGCCGCAACTCTGCCTCTACTCCACCCACTTCTTCACTAATTTGGTCAAGTTCCTGCTCTATCTCTTCTCTCCCCGCCGCGATTTCATCCTCCGCGACTTCAAGCTCGCTAGCAATTTCAGTTTCAGCTTGTTTTAGTTGTTCTTCGAAATTTTTCAGCGCTGCTTCGGCTTCATTTTGCACTTTATCCTTGGTTTGTTGGCGAATTTGTTCTGCATTAGGCAGATACTCAAAATCCTGCGAATTTTCAGAACGAATCGTGCGCCGATTGTCCTCCAGTACTTTGCCATTTTCTTCGCGGTAAGTATAAACTTCTACTTCATTATTATTGCTGCGAACTGTCTGTTTAACATGAACACTAGAATTGCCTTGTCCGCTAGAATTGCTCTGCACTTTTATTGACGATGAAGTGTTGGTTGATTGCGCATCATTGGCCTTGACTCGATCAAAAAAATTAGGCACATAAAAAGTACCAACGGCAAAAGTACCGGCAATCAGGTTGGTTAAAAAAAAGTTTTTCATTTTCATAATAATCCTTTAAGCCTGGCGGCCACTAAACCCATGTTGGGCCATATCAAGTAAATGTCTAACTGTTTCGTCTGAAGTTTGAGGAAAAGATTGATACCAAGCGCTGACGCCATAAAACGGCTCAGGCATCCGCAAACAAATGACTTCGTTGACGGCGCTGAGAATCTCCTGGCAGGTGTTTCTGGCGCCAACCGGCGCGGCTACTACAATTCTTTTAGGCTGGTACTGCTTCACTGTCTTGACTGCAGCCAACATTGTGGCGCCCGTAGCCAAACCATCGTCAACTATCACCACTGTTTTGCCCCGTAAATCAGGAAAGTCCTTACCTGAGCGATAAGTATGGATCCTGCGCTCAAGCTCTAATTGTTCCTTGGCCAAAACCCGTTCCCATTGGCTGTGAGTCACATGCTCCAAGGCCTGATCGTTGGTAACTTTCATCCCGCCCTCAGCTAAAGCGCCCACAGCGTATTCTTGGTTGCCTGGATAGCCCAGCTTCCGGACCACCAGAACGTCCATCGGCACCTGTAAGTGCCTGGCAACTTCATAGGCCACCGGCACTCCTCCCCTTGGTAAACCCAACACTATCACTGCCTCATTAGGTTCCAGAGAAGTTTCAATTTGTTGAGCCAACCTCACTCCTGCCTCTTGCCGATCAAAAAACTGATGGTGATTGGTCATAAATTCCTTTTTGCTGAATCTAATTACATCAAGGGCAATTATGGCTGATATAAAGAAAGTGTAAGAGTTGGGTTAGAAAAAAAGTAAGTTATTCACCGTTTGGACGGGCAAAAATGATCATTTTGACAAAAGAAGCAAACCAAATAAAACTCATCGCTCCTAAAGCTGACATTAATAGTGAACCTAGTAAGGCATGAGTCAAAACAAAAATATTAAGAGTCGGCGCTAAAAAACCGCCGAGCAGCGAGCCAATTATGCCAATAATGATCGATCCCCAAGGATCAAAAATCTTAGCCTGGCGGTTGAGATTAAAATGCGCCAGAAAACCAATAAAAAAGCCGATAAATAAAAAAACAATGATTTGTAATATCATCTTAATCTCCTATTATATACAATTCTTCTTCTGCCCGGGTCACCGCAGTATAGAGCCAACGCCGCCACATCTCGTCATCCATTTGTTTAAATCTTTCCTCAAAGACTATCACTTTCTTAGCCTGGCTGCCTTGAGCTTTATGCACTGTTAAGGCATAGCCAAAATCAAACAAATCCCCTTTGAGAGTGGTCGCGCGTGCTGAGGAAAAGTTTTTTGCCTGCTCAGTGTTAAACTGCTCCGCCAAAATTAAGCCACGATATGGCTTCGGTTCTTCATCCAAAGTAATTTCCGCAAAATACCACTTTTCACTTTCTTTAGTAAGAGAATTTATAGTTCCAATCATACCGTTATATAAGTCTTTTTCATGATTATTGCGTAAACATATTACTCTATCATTAGGCAGAGGTTCCGGCATTTCAAAACCCAATAATTCCCGAGCAAAAGTGTTGAGTTTAACACGAGTTTTATTGTAACCACAAAGAATCAGAATTTGATCAGGATGCATTCGAATCATTTCTTCCACCAACTCCTGAGAGGCAAAATCTTCCCGCGAAAGTTTCTTCACTGCGGGAGCATAATTACCAACCGAAATTTCCCCTTTTTCCCTGGCCAGCATCGAAAGATTGATAATTGGATTGTTTGCTGCCTGGCGATGAATTTGTTCCAACTTGAGCTGCGGTTCTGCCATCAAATTAAAACTGCCTTGTATGGGCGGTAACTGGCCGTGATCACCGGCAGCGATAATAGGAATGCCGTATTGCCTGAGGTCTTGCCAAATCTGGTAGTCCACCATCGAGCCTTCATCAATAATAATCAGTTGATAGTCAAGTTGGTTCTTGCGGTCCCAACCAACAATTTCCTGACGGTCGTTGACCACCGGAGAGTAAATTAAGGAATGAATCGTGCCGACAAAATCATTTGGGTAGATGGTCTGCTGCTGCCTGAGCGCGGATTTAAGCACTCGCGTGGCCTTGCCGGTAAAACTAATAAAGGCCACCTGCCACTCCGGCAAAACTTCGTGGAGATATTTTCTGAAAACCGCCAGTGAAGTAGTTTTGCCAGTACCGGCATAGCCTCCCAGAGTAATGTAGCCGCTGAACTTGCTATCATACTTGAGCCACTGCCAGAGTTTATTGAGGGCTTCTCGCTGATCGTCGGATAAATCTACTGTCATTCCTCCTGATTGTATCAGAGGCAGGCTGGCAAAAAGCTAGTATGTGGTGGGTAATATTCCCGCATAATTACCGCATTATTGCCGCAAAACCTGGGAGAAGGGTGATTTTTGGCCGATTTTCCTTAGTTTTTCTCATTTTACTTCATTTTAGTCCTGCTACATGTTATAGTAATAAGGTAGAGACAAACTCATTGCTGTGGCAAGCAAAAAGTCTACTACCAAGTATCCTGCCCCAAGGAGAATTATATGTTGCGCCATGTTTCCCTCCGCTTAGGAGTTTTGTTAATTGCCGGATCGGTGCTGCTGAGTGGTTGTATCAACCGCCCCACTGATCAAGTTGAGTCCGAACTGGAAAGCGCTCAAGACAGCGCTGTTTTTGATGCCGAAATGCTAACTTTGGCAAGCGCTATGGAAACCGGAGCTTCAGTTAAGTGCACTGCTACCGACGAAAATGATCAGAGTTTGGCCGAGTACTTGGTCAAAAACAAGAACATGAAGATCATCAGCACCGACCCGAGTGGTCAAAAATCATACGTGCTGATGCTCGGCACCACTCAGTATATTTGGACCGATGATAGCCCGACTGGCATGATGTACACCATCAATGAAGAACAAGCAAAAGAGTTCGCTCAGGAAGCTCAAGATCGACCAACTGAGCCTCTTGCCGAAGAGCCGGACGAACTAGAAGAATCAACAGTGCAGTTTAGCTGTGACCGGGCTAATATTAGTGACGGTGAGTTTGCGGTTCCCGCCAACGTCACTTTTACTAATCCGTTGGAAAACATGCCCGAGTTCACTCTGCCTTAACTGCAGTCCCGCTGAGGCGCTGGGGCACTAGAAAATAACTTCCGCTCCCCTTTCCGGCCCAGTGGTAATCATTAATACTGGCAGTTGGAACTCGGTTTCTAGAAATTCAATAAAGATTTTGGCGTTTTTGGGCAACGACTCTCGGTCTTTGGCTTGCCGCAACTCTTCAACATCCCAGGGCGCAAACTCCTCATAAACCGGCTGCACTCTGAGGAGAAATTCTTGATCCGGCCGGTACGCCACTGGTTTGCCTTTCAGGGTATATTGCCGGCAAATTTTCACTTTTCTATCAGGATAAACGATATCCATATGAGTCAAGACTAGGTGAGTCAGTCTGCCGACTCTGGCCAAATACTGCTGCATCGGCAAATCAAAATAAACCACATCCCTCGGCCTGCCGGTGGTGGCACCATACTCGTGAGCATCTTGGCGGATGATTTCCGCCTCTGCTGCCGGCATGACGGTAGGCAACTGCCTCACACCGACACTCGACATGTAAGTGGCTTTTAGTACCCCGGCATGGATTTCTATCTGCTCCGGGTCGATGATGCCTTCGGTGGAGGCAAAAATGCCAGCGCTGGTAGTGTCTGAAGCGGTCACGTCAGGATAAACACCCCAGCGGTGATCCAGCCCAATGGCTTGGGCTTTTTCGAAAACAAAACTGTAATTTTTTTCATCCTTCCAGGTAGTGATCAGAAAAGCCGAGACGTCTTCGATGTAGGGTTTGAGGGCAGCTGCTTGCTCTTGGAGTTTGGCGATGAACTGCTTTTTGGTGCCGGTTTTGGTGATCTCCCCCGACAGCGTTGGCACTGAAGCGGCTGCCAGCTTAGCGCCAAGGCCACTCACCAAAGCCTGGTACAAATCATAATGTTTACCAATTTTCTCTTTATCAAAATGCAAAAGATCACGCATCCTGAGCGGGTGACGCAGCAAAATATCAACATACGCTGGCGCAATCCCTCTGCCAGTCGAGCCGTGCTGGCCGGTTTGCCAACCTTTGAGCACCGCTTCAAAAGCCCGGTGAGTATCCCGGGAGAGCGTGACCATTTCGTCAATTTTGATCCGGGCCGGCACCTGACCACCGACAGCCTTTTCTACTTCAGCAATTTCCTCAAGCAAATCAGCCGGATGCAAAACCATGCCTTTGCCCAAAATCACGGTACCGGCTTCGAAAAACACACCTGAAGGCAGCTGATGCAAAGCTACCCGCACCCCATCAAACTCGACGGTGTGACCGGCATTGGCGCCGCCGTTGTCGCGATAAACCACAATTTGGCCCAGAGCGGCAAATTCATTCACAAACGAGTCCACCACCCTACCCTTGCCTTCATCGCCAAAAGCGCCGCCGCAAATAACAATACTGCGTTTGCGTTTCTGCTTCATAACCCCTTTCAAATAGCAAAACCCAGCCTGGCTGGGTTTTTTAGTACGGTCATTGGTGTCGTTGCATTTATGATGCGTGTTTGTTTTTTAACCTGGCCAGAATGCCAAACATTTTGTCGTAATCAGACATGCCGCCAGGGATGTTATTGATGCCATTGGCCCCATCAAGCGATTGATAGTTGGTGATATCGGCTTGATACTGCTCTGGTTGGAACTGCTCGATTTCCGGTTGCTGTTCCGGTTGAGGAGACTGTTGCTGCTCAGGTTGTTCGGGTTGCTGCCACTCAGCTTGCCGTTCCGGTGGGGTTTCTATATTCACGGCCGCTGCTTTTTGTTCACCAAGCTGGCGCGCGACCTCTTCATTAATATAATTTTGTAGGTCATAACCAAGATTATCAAGAATTTGCTGAAGCTGAGGATTAAGATCGTTGGACATACTTTCAGTGTAATGCGGCAAGCAGAGCTATTTCAAGTAGTAATTTGACTGATTTTTTGTCCTGTAGAGGTGTCAGCGATTTCGTAACCCATCTTTTTGAGTTGATTACGGAGGCTATCAGCCTGATCCCAATCTCCCTTTTCCCTGGCTTGTTGACGCTCAGTCAAGAGCTGGCGCGCTGCCTCCGGCAACTGAGCGGGGTCAATTTCGGTTTCAGTCAGATGAGCATCGGGATTGGCAAGGTCAAGTTGCAAAATGCTGTCAAAAACCCGCAACAGCGCCAATTTTTCTTGGGCTGGCATGGCTGTTTTGAGCGTCTGCCACATTACCGCCACTGCTTCCGGTGTATTGAGATCATCATTCATGGCCGCAAAAAATTGATCATGAAGCTCCCGGGCCGGCTCACTCATCTGGCTTACTCCCGCCGGAGGCAGGTCTGTGGAAGCCTCATCAAGTTCCTTGATTTGGCGTAGCAGGCGCTCATAACTTTTCTGCATACCGGCTAAATTTTCCCAAGTGAAGTTCATCTCACCGCGATAATGCGAAGTCAGGAAAAGCAGCCTGAGCGCGCGGGGGTCAAAGCCGCGGTTAATCACATCATCAACCGTAAAAAAGTTGCCCAGCGATTTACTCATTTTTTCGCCTTCTACCAACAAAAAATTATGATGAACCCAATAACGCACAAACGGTTTTTTGCCGGTGGCCGCCTCCGACTGAGCGATCTCATTGGGGTGATGAACCGGAATGTGATCAATGCCGCCGGTGTGAATATCAAGCTGCTCTCCCAAGTACTGCATGGCCATAGCGCTACACTCCACGTGCCAGCCTGGGAAACTGCGCTCGTGCCAAGGGCTTGGCCACACCATGGTGCGATTTTCGCCTGCGCGCTCAAATTTCCAAAGGGCAAAATCGGTGGTCTGGCGCTTGCCCTCAACTACACCAATTCTAGCGCCTTCCTGTTGGCCAGCCGGATTGAGCCGGGCCAGTTGGCCATAATCAGCCAATTTGGCGGTATCAAAATAAATGCCGTCGCCGGGAATTTCGTAAGTGTAACCTTTTTCTTCAAGTGTTTTGACTAAATCAAGTTGAGCCTCGATATGCTCAGTGGCCCGGCTGCTGATATCAGGCCGCTTGTTGCCCATTAAATCCATGCTGTACCAAAAGTAATCCTCAAACTCCCGGGCGATATCCCAGACAGTTTTGCCGTATTTTTTGGCGCCTTTTTCTAGTTTGTCCTCACCAGTGTCGGCATCGGAAGTGAGATGACCAACATCGGTGACATTTTGCACGAACTTGACTTCAAAACCATGGTGTTCAAGGGTACGTACCAAAATGTCATCCATAGTGTACTTGCGCAGATGACCGAGGTGGGTGTAATCGTAAACCGTAAAACCACAGGCGTAGAGCTTGACTTCAGGCGGATTCAAGGGTACAAAATCTTCAACTTGCCGGCTCATGGTGTTGTATAAACGCATAGTTGTATCCTAGCAAATCTTAGCGACTTTGGGGTTGGGAATTGAGCTAATCGGCTAAAGTGGTGGCTTGCACCAGCGTGTCGTGCATGTTACCAATAGTGTTGGCTGTCAAATCTTCTTGATTGCGATCCATATCAGTCACGTATTGATCGGCCAGATCGGCAGCTTCTTTGAGCGCACCGGCCAAAACAACCTCGTTTTCCGCTGCCAAATCCAGATACTCCACCAGTTCGGCTACTTCGTCTTCAGTCAATTCTTCGTTAGCAAAGGAGTTGATAACCTCTGTAACGTTTTGGCGAACGTCATCGGTGAGTTCAATTTCTGCCAGCATTTGGTGCACATCTTGTTTAGTCATACGGTTCCTTTGGGTTAGTTTTTGATTGGAAAGAATCTTTCTCTTAATTCGCGCAATCGACTAGAGCGAGATGGGGGTTGTTCTTCATTCTCATTAGCGGTACTTGCAGTTGCTTCTTCGGCAGTTGCTGCTTCAGTGGTTGCAACATCAGGTACAACGGGAATTGCCTCAGCAGCTTCATTCTTGCCAGTAGCTTCTCTAATCCTCTGGACAAATTTTTGCAGATTCGTGGCATTATTCAAATGAGTTTGAGCTTCATTGCGAAGGTCGCCTATCTGATCCTCTAGTTGCTCAGCTTGTTCTGTATAAAAGTCAAGATTTCCTTTTAATTCCCTCCAGATATCGGTTGTTTCTGTGTTTAAATCTTTCAATTCCTGATTGGCTGCTACCTCCACTGCGTTATTTCCAAGCTTTTCCAAATGTTCGGCCATATTCACTAATGTTTCACTATAACCAGGTAAAGTTGCTGCCTCAGCTAAATTGCGCAATCTTTCAGCTTCTTCAAAATAAGATTGTGTTTCTGATTCTTTTCTGTATGAATCTTTAATCGACTGCTGTCTTTCTGAATATTGCTTTTGTAATTCGTCAATACGTGCAGACGCCTTTGTTTTCATTGCTTCTAAACGACCCAGGTTTCTTTCATGTTTAATAATTTGTATATAAAGTTTAGCAATCTCAAAATTGTTTGATAAACCTTTTATGCCGCGGTCAAACTTTCCAGCTGCGGCATCATAGGCACCAGCGGCTTTTCCATGAACAAGTTTAAGCTTCTGCTCTCCCATTTCCAGGATTCTTTTGGAACCATCTCCTTGCAAACGTGATCGTTGTTGGTCAACAATCGAGCGGGCCCGGTCGAACATACCTGCCAGTCGTGATCGCCTATTTTCCGGAGCCGACGCCGACTCCTCTTGCTGTTCATCCCTTTGAGTAATTTCGTCCGATAATTCATCAAAATCAATAAAGTGAGTTAGATCAAAATCACCAGGACTCTCTTCTAGAACTTTGCCTGCTTCTTCCATTGCAGCTTGCGCTGCTGATAGATCCCCACCCTGACGACTTTTGTCTGCTCTTTGCATGTAAAAGTCAAATTGCTCAACTGGACTGGATGATTCTGGAGGAGCTAGATCCTCGGCAGTTGGCGCAGGCGCTTGTTGGTCTGGCGTGCTTGACGTCGCCTCTTCGGGTTGAGCCTGCATGTTGGGATGGTCGCCTTCGTTCATATTTAAGTCTTCCTGTACCATTAAATTCCATATTGCCGCAATATTAGCTCCAGTTTAGAGCAGGTGGCGAGCTGATTGCAAGCGGATTTAATTCAGGCTGCTTGGACCACGCAGTTGCTGGCGACTTTGTTGCAGGCGCTGAACTGCGTCTTGCTTTTTGGATTTCCCGGTCGCACCAGGACCGATCGGACCTTTTTGCGGACTGGAGGGCATGGGTAAACCACGCTCTTTTTCTTGTTCTTCCAGCTGCTTTTTTTGCTGCTCTGCTTCTTCCTCTGCCCGCTTGCGTTCGAGTTCTTCTTGGTATTGGCGCTTAGCAACCGCTTGTTGTTCTTCAGTCAGGTTCTGCCAGCGCTCGTGTAGTTTTTTGCGCTTGGCTACTTCTTCAGGATCGTCTGTTTCCGGCTTGATGCCCAACCAAGTATTTAAAGAAAAAAATAGTTTGAGTTCCTGCAGAGCATCTTGTCCTGCGCGCTTGAACTCTTCGGGAATGGTGCCAACTTCGCGGGGAGCTTGCGGCTGGCCGCCGGCGCGCTCTTGTTGCTGCTGCAGTTGCTGAGCCATAGCCTGCTGCTGCATTTTAGCTTGGGAGGTTTGACCAGCGCGCGGATCGGCAGTTTTTTGGGCGGCGGCTTTTTGCTGCATGGCCTGTTGCATCGCCGAAGACTGCAGGTGTTCACCACCAAGTTCGTCGGAAAACTGATTGAAGCCGCCGCCCGCTCTCACGCGAGCGGCCGATCCTCCGGCTTTGGGTGCAGGCATATTACCTTCTTAAATCTCCTAAATTTTATCCCGTTTCAGCTGTCTAATTTGCAAACCATCGGCAAGATTGGTTGCTTCCTCTTTTTCTTCCGCCTCTTGCTGATTTTGCTGCACTCTGGCCTGGTACTCAGGCATAGTTTTAATTTCCTCTAAAGCTTGCTTTTGAACTTCCAGTTGCTCTTGAGTTTCTACCTGACTACGGGCAACCATCGCTTCATATTCTGCCTGCTGCTGAGCTTGAGCCTGGGCTTGAGCTGCCTGAGTCTCGGCTTCGGCCGATTCCGTTTTATCAGCACCATCTCCACCATCCGCCGGCTGCTGAGGATTTGGCTGATCACTCTGCTGCGTTTGCCGTGTCTGTTCTAGTAACTCCTCGAGTGCCGCCAACGGGTCTTTTTGATTCTGTTGAGCTGGTTGAGAACTTTGTTGTGGATCATTGCTTTGATCATCTGTTGGATTGGTCATGTTTCTACCATACTAGATAAGCCGAGAGTAAATCAAGCATAAATGCCCTCACTCACCGCTCCCAACTTCACCATTTTTAGACCGGCGCAGCGTCCGGCGTTTTTCATACCGCTTCCTCAACTGTCTAATAGCACTGTCTGCAGCCGAAGAAATGGCAGTGTACATATTTTCCGCGGTCTTAGTAACCACCACATCTTTGCCGGGAATGGCTACGCGAAAAGTGACTGTATTGGCCTGTGGATCGTTGGTTTTCTTGGCAATAGTTTCTAAATGCACCCGCACACCAGTGACACCCTTGCCCAGCTTGAGCAGCTTGTCTGCCTGTTCCTCAACAAAAGCCCGGAGAGCCTCGGTAATTTTTAAACGCTTTGACTCGACAATCACTGTCATGAGTCTCCTTTCTGAATACAAAAAACCACTCTCCCTGTGCAGGACCGAGCGGCTTTACTTTGTATGAGCGCAATCTCATCGACACTTTCATCGTATCAAAATTTTAGGGAAAATAAATGGGCTAAAGCACTACATTTCCCGCCGGCCGTCTAGCGCCCTGGAAAGAGTGACGCCATCGGCGTACTCGATATCGGCGCCAATCGGCAAACCGTGACCAATCCGGCTAATGGCCAGGTTTGTCGCGTTATCTACTCCAGACTGAAGAATATACTCTTTAATATAAAGCGCCGTAGCCTCACCTTCCATGGTGGGGTTGGTGGCGATAATCAGTTCCACCACCCCTTTCAGCCTTTTGGTCACGTCATGCAGATAAAGCTGATCCGGCCCGACATTGTTAAGAGGCGCGATTGCTCCATGCAAAACATGATACTTCCCCTTAAAAGCCCCAGAGTTTTCAATAGCAATGACGTCCAGTGGTTGCTCCACAATACACAACGAACTCGCGTCGCGAGTTTGATCCGAGCAAATCTTGCAAGGATCGGTTTCACTCACATTGTGGCAACTGCTGCAAAGAATGGTGTTTTTTTTAAGCGCCAGCAGGCGATCAGCAAATTCTTCCAGCTGGTGATCAGGATTGTGCAGCAAGTAAAAAACCAGGCGTTGGGCTGATTTTGGCCCAACACCCGGCAATTTTTCAAAACTCTCGATAAGCTGCTGCACTGAGCGTGGTAATTTCATTGAACTCCTTGCAAAATCTTGAGTTTAAGCCTCAATTTTTTAGCCACAATTTTCCAGATAGCGGCATCAACTTTATCTAAAGTTTGAGAGGCGTCAATAATCTGCCAGCGGTTTTTGTCTTCATTGGCGAGTTGAAGATAGGCTTCCCGCACTCTTTCGTGAAAGTTTAAGTCTTCCATTTCCATCCGATTGGCACCACCGTCTTCCGCTCTTCTTTTTAATCCAACTTTTGCTGGTAAATCAAGTAAAAATGTTATATCTGGGTAAGTTTCTTTGGTAGAAATATTATTGAGCTGCTCGATCAAATCTTTCCCGAAACCACGCACCATTCCTTGGTAGACCACCGAGCTGTCGCGGGAGCGGTCCATTAAAACAAATTTGCCTACTTTGAGCGATGGCAAAACCAGTTCGCGGTAAATCTGCGCCCTGGCAGCTTGAAATAGTAATACTTCTGTAGTGTAGGCCATGCCGATATTTTTCGAAGAAAGTACTACTTCTCTGATTTGTTCGCTGATCACCGTACCGCCTGGTTCACGCAACACCAACACGTCTTTGCCGGCTTTAGTGAGCTTGTCGCGCAGACGCACCACTTGGGTGGTCTTGCCTCCTCCTTCTCCGCCTTCAAAAGTGATGAGAAAACCCTTCTTGCTTGCTTTTGGCACTGGCTCCTTTCTTCAAAATTGCCCTTTTTTAATATAGCAAACTAAGTGCTGTATATCAGCAGCGACTCATTTTCTACCGTCATTTTCTACCAGTACTGCCAAAACCGCCGCGGCTGTTGGTGGCAAAATGCTCTAATTCTTGAAACTCTACCGGCGTGCGAGGCATGATGATCATTTGCACCAGGCGCTCGCCGCGCTCAACCACCACATCTTGGGAAGAAAAATTGTAGATGGCTGCCTGGTATTCGTCTTCATCGCCGCGGTAATCGTAGTCGCCCACCCCAATGCCGTTGGCCAGCATCAGGCCGCGCTTGTGCAATGAACTGCGGGCGCTCAAAAGCGCCCAGTGGTTGGGGGGCAGCTGCAGGGCGATGTTCAAAGGCACGTAACCGATACCACCGGCGGGGATGGTGGTCTCCACCCGGGCGTATAGATCAAAAGCAGCTGCCCCAGCCGTCTTATACTCTGGCAGCGGCAAAGATTGATCAAACCGCTTAATTACCACTGCAATTTTTTCTGCCATACTCAACTTCCCTACTACTTCACCTGATATTCCAACAAAATTGTTTGCTCCGAGAGCTTTTTAACTTTTTTCAACTTCAACTCAACCTCAGCCAAATTACCAGAAAAAAGCTTGATACCCTTACCAAACAGCTTCGGCTCAACCGTCAAGTACAAAGTTTGCACCAAACCAGCAGCCATAAATTGGTGGTAAACGCTAGCGCCACCGCAAACAGCCAACTCCTTAAAGCCTTCGGCTTCAACTTTATTCACCAATTCTTCCAGCGGTAAAGCCACCGGCTCCACCTGATCGCGATGATAGCCTTCAAAATCCTCCGGACTCCGAGTCAACACATAAACTTTCCTGCCCTGCATCGGGCCGCCAATCGTGGCAAAAGTGGTAGCGCCCATCACCAGCGCCCCCGCTTGCTTTGACCTGGCTCTAAAATAATCAGCATCAGCTTTACTGGTCCACTGGGTGGATTTCTGGTTTTTGGTTTGAGCAATAAAGCCATCCAAGGTAACGGCAGCGATAAGGAAAACGTGCATGAGCATATCCTACCACGCTTCTCACTGTTCAAAAATTTTTAAAATCAGTTATATTAGGTGAGAAGGAAATTGTTATGTACCTATCTGATGTTGATATTAAAGCAGCCCTGAGCGCGGGCGAAATTATTATTGAAAACTTCGACCCCGCCAGGCTCCAACCCGCCAGCTATGATGTCCTGCTTGGAAACGAATTTCTGGTTTTTGACAAACATAAAGTTGAGATCATCGATCCCAAACAACCAGTGGCAGAATACATGACCAAAATCACCCTGGAAAATGAAAATGACTACTTTGTCCTCCACCCCGGCGAGTTTGCCCTGGCTGTGACAGATGATTTTTTTGGCGTTGGGCCTCAATACTGTCTCAACATTATGGGCAAAAGCAGTCTGGCTAGACTTGGTTTAATCATCCACACTACCGCCGGTTTTGTTGATCCCGGCAACAAACTCAAAGCCACTCTCGAACTCTTCAATACCAACAGCATGCCAATCAAACTTTATCCCAAAATGAAAATTGCCCAAATAGCTTTCTGCCAACTCAAGAGTCCGGCAGAAAAACAATACGGCGATCCCTCACTCGGCAGTAAGTACTTCAACAACTTTTCAGTCCAGGCCAGCAAAATGGCGGAGAATTTTCCAGACAACCAAGAGTAAAAAATACAGACATTAAATAAACCAAAAGTAAACAAAGGAAAAATGCAGCAATACCTCAACTCGCTCAAGTATGTGCTTGAAAATGGGGTCGCCAGAGATGACCGTACCGGAGTTGGTACTATCGCGGTTTTTGGTCTGCAAACCCGCTACGACCTCTCCCAGGGTTTTCCGGCTGTGACCACCAAAAAGCTGGCTTTCAAGCAAGTCCTAGCCGAACTGCTCTGGTTTTTTAAGGGCACTTCTGACAACAAAGTTCTCAATGAAATGGGCTGTCACATCTGGGACGCCAACGCTGATGCTCCCTATTGGAAACCCAAAGCCAAGTTTGAGGGAGATTTAGGTCGAGTTTACGGAGTCCAGTGGCGATCCTGGAGAAATCCTGAGGGAAAGGAAATTGATCAATTAGCGGAAGTGATCGAGCGGATCAAAAAAGACCCCTACGACCGGAGGTTGATTGTTTCCGCCTGGAATCCGGGTGAGCTTGACCAAATGGCGCTGCCGCCTTGTCACGTTTTTTTCCAATTTTTTGTGGCTGAAGGCAAACTTTCCCTGCAAATGTACCAACGCAGCGGCGATATGTTCCTAGGTGTACCGTTTAATATTGCTTCTTATTCTCTGCTGTTGCACATGGTGGCCCAGGTGACGGATTTGGAGCCAGGGGAGTTCATTCATGTTTTAGGTGATGCCCATATTTACAAAAATCATCTTAATCAAGTCAAGGAACAGCTGTCCCGAAAGCCTTATGATTCACCCACTCTTTGGCTTAATCCAAAAGTGAAAGATATTGATGGCTTTACCATGGATGATGTCAAGCTAGAAAATTACCAACATCATCCGCGGATCAAGGCCGAAATGGCGGTCTAAGTTTTAGCTTTGGCGGCTTTTTTCCTGCCACCGGGTGTTGCGGACTTTTTTGTTTTGGTGGTTTTGGTTTTTGCGGTTTTCTTGGCGGCCTTACCTTTGCTACGACGCTCTTGCCACTTCTTTTTTCGCTCCTCACGCTTGGCTTGCAGTTCGGCCCACTCTGCCGCTGTTACAGTTTCGCCCGGCTTAGGTTCTTGCCAACTGGCCCAGCCACATTTGGGATAGGTGCTGCAGCCATAAAATTGTTTGCCCCAGCGGGTATTTCTAGCAATCACCCCACCTTGGCCGCAAAGCGGACACTTAACGCCCTCAATGGTAGCCACAATATTTTCGGTAAATTTGCAGTCGGGAAAGCGGCTGCAGCTTTTGAACTTGCCGTAGCGGCCGGTGCGGATGACAATTTCTCCACCCTCCGCCGTCCCGCATTCCGGGCATTTTTCGCCGGTTTGCTCGTACGGCACTTGTTGGCGCTTGGCATTTTCAGTCACTTTTTCTACTTTGTCATGAAAAGGCGTGTAAAATTCGCCTACAATTTTGCGCCACTGCTTCTCACCTCTGGCAATTCTGTCCAAATTTTCTTCCATTTCGGCAGTGAATTCGTAATCCATGAAGGTAGTAAAGTGTTCCATCAAGAAATCGGTCACGGTCATGCCGATCGGGGTGGCAAAAAACCGCTTCTGCTGCTTTTCAACATAGCCGCGGTCTTCAATCACCGAAACAATTGAGGCGTAGGTGCTGGGGCGGCCGATGCCCATTTTCTCCAAAGTTTTGATTAAGGAAGCGTCGTTGTACCTGGCGGGCGGTTGAGTGAATTTCTGGGCGTAATTGTGATCGACAAAATCCAGGCTTTGACCTTGCTCAACTTCTGGTAGCAGGGTATCGTCGCTGCCGGGGAAAAGTTTCATCCAGCCGTCGAAAGTCAAAATAGAGCCGGTGGTTTTGAGCTGGGCGCTTTTAATGTTTTTGCTTTTGCCGCCGCCGCTGGTGTTGGGCTTGACGTCGGTGAGAATGGTGGTTTGGTCGTAGATGGCCGTCTCCATCTGGCTGGCAATAAAGCGGCGGCGGATCAGATCATACAAACGCACGTGCTGATTGGTAAATTTGCTGCCTTTAGCCATAACCTCTTCTGCTTTGATGGCCACTTCAGTGACCCTGATAGCCTCGTGGGCTTCTTGGGCGTTTTTGCTTTTGGTAGCAAAATATCGGGGTTTTTCAGGTAAATACTCTGTTCCATAAACATTGACAATATACTCCCTGGCCATCCCAATTGAGGCCTGTGACAAGCTCATGGAGTCGGTGCGGTGATAAGTAATCAGACCTTCTTCATAAAGCTGCTGCGCCAAACGCATGGTTTGCTTGCCGCTGTAGCCTAAAACAACGGCGGCTTTTTGCTGCATGGTGGAAGTGGTAAAAGGCGGCAAACTACTGCGTTTCCTTTGCTTGCGCTCCACTTCCGCCACTTCGTAAGTAGCAGCAGGCAAAACTGTCTTGAGTCCGGAAACATCCGCCTCTTTGGTAGGCTTGAAAGTCTGGCCATTCAGTTTCACCAGCCTGCCAATCAACAGACTTTCAGGCAAATCATCCTTGGCCGCTCCATCTTTGAAAGCGGTAAAGTCAAGTTTGCCGCTGGTGTTGAGCGCCACATCAACTTCCCAGTACTCTTCAGGTTTAAAAGCTTCAATTTCCCGCTCGCGCTCGACAATTAACCGCAAAGCCACCGATTGCACCCGGCCGGCAGAAAGGCCGCGACGGATTTTTTTCCATAACACCGGGGAAACTTCGTAACCTACCAGCCTATCTACAATTCTTCTGGCTTGCTGAGCATCCACCAAATCCATTTTGATAACACCAGGGTTTTCGATGGCCTTAATAACAGCAGGTTTGGTAATTTCATGAAAAGTGGCCCGCATGAAATTTTTCTTGCCCAACCCCTTTTTGCTTTCCAAAGTTTCTTTGATATGCCAAGCAATAGCCTCACCTTCCCGGTCCGGGTCAGTGGCCAGATAGATATTGTCTGCCTTTTTGGCGGCCTGGGTGAGTTTGGTAATGACTTTTTTCTTGTCGGGTGAAGCCGCGTAGGTAGGTTCAAAATTATTGGCTGTATCAACATTAATGCCACTTTTTGGCAAATCACGAATGTGACCAATCGAGGCTTCTATCTGAAAATCTTTGCCCAAATATGAGCTTAACTTTCTAGCTTTGGTGGGTGATTCTACTATTACTAAATGCATAATTATTCATCGATGGACACAGCTGTCCAGTTCAAACCATTCCTGACAATCCTGCCGTTTAACTCCAATTGTGTCAACAATGTGTTTAATTCTACAACAGGTAATTGAATTTGCTGACTCAACTTTTCCGTACTAAGTGACTGAGCCATCAGCATATCATATATGATTTTTTCCGGAGAATCATGGCCGCCGGGATAAAAGCTGTAATTTTTAGCTGCATAATTGCCCTGCCAACATTCTGGATAACTTGACTGCAGTTCTCCAATAATTTCGCTGCCACTACCCACCATCACTGCGCCTTGTTTGAGCAAATTCTTGGTGCCGTCAGAAAATGGACTGGTAACTGGCCCGGGAACGGCACAGACAAGTCTGCCCTCCTCAAGGGCGCAGTTGGCAGTAATGGTTGTACCACTTCTTGAAGCGGCTTCTATCACCACTACAGCCTGAGACATGCCGGCAATAATTCTATTTCTAACGGGAAACTGTCCGGCTTTGGGAGCGACATAAGGAGGAAATTCGGTAATAAACACTCCGCCGTGTTCAAGAAGATTGCTAAATAGTGGTCGTTGTCTCTCGGGGAAGAGATAGTTGTAACCATAACCAAGCACTCCTACTGTTTGACCGCCTGCCAAAATGGCTGCCCGGTGGGCTTCGGCATCAACCCCATACATAAATCCTGAAACAATGATGGCTTCTTCCAAACATAGTTCTCCGACAATCTTCCGGGTCGCCATTTTGCCATACGCCGTTACTCTTCTGGTACCAACTACGGCAATCATGCGCCGGTCCCTGAGCACCTTCGTGTTTCCTTTTGCAAAGAGCAGCAATGGAAAATCCGCAGCGGCCAAAAGCAACGGTGGATAAGCGATATCTTTATAAGAAATCAGCTGAATCCCCTGCTCCAACAAAGAGTCATTATACGAGCTAATTGTGTGTTCTTTTTTGAAGTTTTTGAGGCTATCCAGCTGTTTTTTTGATAAAAGTAATTCCACAACTGAAATCGGCAATTTTCGCCAAAATTCCCCAAAGCTTACTTCGTGTTTATTTAGGTAAGTCATGATTTGGCGAACAGTTTTCCTGCCAATGCCGGGCACACTTAAGACCGCTGCCAACTCCGCCGTGGACAACTTCACTTGATCATTCGTATTACTTTTGCGAACCATACATAGTACACTAACTCTATTAGCTAGTAATAACTGTACAATCTATGAAACCTTTGCTGAGCAGACTGATTCTTGAGTATTTTAAATTTTTAGCCAAGATTCAGCTCAAAAAGAATCAGCCCTTGATTATTGGCATTACTGGCTCGGCGGGTAAAAGTAGCGCCAGAAACGCGGTCGAGGCCATTTTTAAGGACCATTTCAGGACTAAAACGGGCTACAAAGCTAATTCTGAATCCGGTATTCCTCTTAATATTATGGGGCTGAGCAATAAAAATTACTCCCGTCTGGAGTGGTTGTATCTGATTTTGGCGGCACCAATCAAGTTGTTCACTAACAAAGAAAAATATGACGTTTATATCGTGGAAATGGCTATCGACAGCCCTGATGCACCCAAAAATATGGCCTATTTGTTGACTATTCTTCAACCCCGGGTGGGAATTTTTCTTAATGCTGGCGCGGCGCACAGTCAACCTTTTGATAATCTGGTAAAAACTATCGACCCGCGGCAACGCAAAGAAGAAGTGACAGCCTTGATCGCGGCGGAAAAAGGTAAGCTCATCACCAGCTTGCCTGAAAACGGCACAGCGATTCTCAACGCCGACGACGCCAATGTGATGAAGCACGCCGAGAAAACTCAAGCCACGGTTTTGACTTTTGGCCAAACTAAAAACGCTACCATCCGGGTGGTGGGAGCAAGTCAAAAGCTGAGCGGTACCAGTTTTAGCTTGAAATATCAAAATAAAAACTATGAGTTAAAATTCCCTAGCCAAGCTTTACCGGAACATTTCGGTTATACTTTGGCCGCCGCTCTCGCGGCGGCCATCAGCCAAAACATCACCGTCGAAAAAGCGATCAAGTCCCTCCAAAAAAACTTCAAACTGCCCAAGGGACGTTCCTCCCTAATTCCGGCTATCAACGGCGCCTACATTCTTGACAGCTCATACAACGCCTCAGCCGAACCGATGCTGGACTCTCTCGAGTTGATCAACCAAATTGCTCCTGGCAAAAAACTGGCGCTCTTGGGTGATATGCGCGAACTGGGTCAGGAAACCAAACTTGAACACGAGCGGGTGGCCAAAAAAGCCGCCGCAGTTTGCGATAAAATTGCCTTGGTTGGCCCAGCTATGCGGCAGTATGCCCTGCCGGTCATTGCCACTACCAATACTCCAGCCCAATGGTTTCCGGATGCCGCCAAAGCCGCCATCTACCTGGAAAAACAGTTAGAAAAAGATAGTTTGCTGTTGGTAAAAGGTTCGCAAAACACGCTGCTGCTGGAAATTGCCGTCGAGAAACTAATGCAAGAACCTGAAAAAGCCGATGAGCTGCTCTGCCGGCGCGGCGCCTACTGGGATCAGCAGCGGGCAAAACTACTCCGCTAACCCGGCTTCTCTGATCTCCTCTTCGGACAGCGCTTCTGCCCTGATATTAGTACCATAAATCCAATCAACAATGTCTTTAATCACTGGCGCCGCATCAGCAGAACCTTCGCGATAAGGGGAAACTTCATCACTTTCCACCAAAGCCACCATAACCAAACTGTCCGGAAAACCGGTTTCATCAACTCTGCTCAACCAGCGATCCCGAAACGAATGAGCTTCGTCATCCCAATCTCCAGATTGCAAGTTGGCTCCACCAGCGGGCAAAATGTCCGCTTTCTTAATTCCAACGATGGCAGTAAACCAACCGTGTGTGTTTCTGTATCCCCTGGAATCAACACCACCAAACTCAGAAGTGCCGGTTTTACAAGCCACCGCCCCTTCGTTAAGTTGCTCCACTGGCGATAATCCCTCTTGTCTAAACCTTTGGTTGTGGGGAAAAAAGGGAAAGCCAGTGCCACCAAAACTGCAGGCATCCAACATCCCTCGCAAAACCAGTTCTAAGTTTTCTTCAGCTACTCCCAGCTCACTACAATGGCTGGCCAAACTACCATCCACCTCCAACGGATTAGTTTTCACCAAATGAGGACTGCATTGTGTGCCATGCTTAGCAATTGCCTGAACATATTGGGCCAGCTGCAACGGTGTCACTAAAAGATTGTCCTGGCCAATGCCGAAATGGAAAGTATTGCCCAAGTACCAGCGTTCACCCAACTCCCGCTCCTTCCAGGCAGGATCAGGAACTAAACCGGCAGCCTCTCCAGGAAGTTCAATGCCTGTCAATTTCCCCAAACCAAAAAGTCTGGCCATATCAGCAATTTTTTGCGGACCAGTCCATTCGGCTGCTTTGTAAAAATAAATGTCATTACTTCTCGCCAAAGCGCGCACCAAGGAAATCGGCCCATCCATTCTGCCATATTGAGTGTAGTACCAATTGGCATAAGAATATTCTCCCACCTCTAGAACTCCGGTATCATCGACCGTTTTACCGGCATCGATCGCTCCACTATCCAAACCAGCCAGGGCAGTGAGAATTTTGAAAACTGATCCTGGTGGGTAAGCACCGCTAATAGCTCGATTGAAAAATAATTTTTGCGGGTGGGTAAAAAATCCATTCACCTGCTGTCTTCTTTGTCTTTCTAATTCAGGATCAATGTATTTGGTACTTAAAGCCTGAGGATCATAAGTGGGCGTGCTCACCAAAGTCAAAATTTCTCCAGTCTCGCTATCGAGAATAACCACGGCGCCACGCTTGGCGTCCATAGCTGTAAAAGCGATTTGCGACAAATAGGGATCAATAGTCGTGGCAATATTCGAGCCAGGAATACCTTCCCGCTCACCAACTTTTCTTTGTTTATTGCCAAGAGCATTAACTTCATAAAAATTAGCTCCAGCCACACCTCGTAAAACTTCATCAAAAACCCGTTCCATGCCCATTTTTCCAGTCTTATCCTCAATATGAAGCCTGGTGTCTTTTTTTAATTCATCAGCCGTCACCGATCCGGTGTAACCCAACACGTGAGCAATGGCCTCCGGAAACAGAAATTCTCTTTCCAATTCATAGCCCACACTCTCACTGCCCGAAGCCATGGCGATTAAGGCCTCTTCGCGGGAAATTTCTTCTTTTTCGCTATATAAAGCCTCGGGGTTGGCGAGTTGGTAATACCGGGGTTTGTTGTACACTAACGGATCGCCGTATCTATCTAAAAAAATCCCCCGTTCTACCGGAATTCTAGCAGTAAATAATTTGTTGGCGTCAGCCATAGCTAAATAGGAACGACCGTTCATCAGTTGCAAATCTGCCAATCTCCACACCAGGAGCGAGAATACTGCCAGGGAAACTGCAAAAAAGAAAAGCACTTTTGGCGGTAGTTGTTTAAAAATATTCATCGGTTGCGCCAGAGGCGTTTGGTCAGGGACTTGTCTGAGCCGGCTGGCAGCCCTAACACCCGCCAAACCAGCAGCAATACTATACCACTTTGCAAAATCAGTGTTAGCAAACTGAGTTCAGCCACATTGATTCCAGAAATTAGTAGAATCGCTAGTGAGCCTCCTGCCGCCGCCAACAAAATCCGCCACATTCGTTTGGTTAGTACTCCTCCCCTCCCCCCGATGTTAAACCAAATCGTCAAAACCAAAATAATGAAAGTGGTCACCATTGGCACTTGGTAAACTGCTGCCATCACGAAGCTGAGCATTAAAATCAGTGCCAATGGCCACCACAGGAGCCCTGAAAACATGGCGCTGAGCAAGCTCAGCGCCGCCAAAAATATCACCGGCAAACCAATAACAGATTCAAAACTCAGCAACAACACCAGGAAGCAAAATATCAAAAGAAACTGCAAAATTGCTTTAATCATCATTCTCCTTTATTTTCTTCGCTTAGCACCCCTTGCTTAAAACCTCTCACTTAACACTCTGCTTGATTTCTATTACCAAATTTCTACCGCCGGAGCGTCAAAAAATGACACTTGTTGCTGCACTATGGCAGTTTGAGTGGGAGCGGAAGGTCTGGTAATCACCGCGCCGATAACTCCAATCAAAACGTCGCGTCTGATCCCTTCTTGTCCCACCGTCACTACCCGCTCATCTTTATTGAGCTCTATACCGTGAGGAACCTCGGTTAAGATAACTTGCTTGCCATTACCGGTCACAATTCCCTGCATGCCACTGCTGGTTTTAGCCAAAATCGGCACACTGTCTTTTCTGGTTAAAAGAGCAACTCTAGATTGATGCTCGGAAACCTGAGTAATGACACCCAAGAGCGTATTTTGGAAAGTCACCATTTCGCCCTGCCTGACTCCACTTTGACTACCAGCCGCCACCGCCGGATACGCCAACGACACCACCGGCACGGCAATTTTGGTATTTTCATTCGGCCGCTCGGAATTTTCCAACATTTGCTTCAATTGATTATTTTCCTTGCGGAGGCGGTCCAGCTCATCGAGTTCTGAAATTTGAGCCGCGTACTTAACTTTTAACTCCCGCAACTCTTCGGCACTGCGATAACCGGTAAAAAATGATTTCGTCGGCCAACTAATCAGCCGCGCTAGTTGTGTTTCAAAAGCTTGCAGGGGATTTAAGACAACTTCTATCTGGGCAGAAACCACTCTAGTCCAACCCACAAACTCTCCCATGCCCAACAAAACCGCCAGCAAAACTACTACAGCAAATTCTTTTCTTTCAGAAATCGGTTTATAGAGAGTAATTTTTGACATATCTCACCATTCCTTTGACAGTATCCGTACCCGGCTGCTGGGAATAATTGACCGTTGACTGCAGTTTTTCTGCCAGCGCCTCACCTAGTCCGTCAAGTTGACTGGCGGCGCCGGTTAGATAAATGCCTTGATCCAAAGCATTGGTGACCAACTCCGAAGGCAGCTCAGACAAAAAAGTTTCCAGAGAACTGAACAGTTCTTCCATCAATTCATTAAAACTGACGTCAAAAATATCTGCTGAAACCACCACGGTTTTGCTGATTTGTTTGATAACATCCTTGCCACGAACGGTTGCCTTTGTCTTTGACTTGCTCCCACTCCTCTCTCCAAGCACTCTGGCAATATCGAATTTCGTCTGCTCAGCAATGTGCCACCCAATCGCGCACTCGTGCTCATGACGAATAATTTCCTGGATGGCTTCGGTGAATTGCACTCCACCCCATTTAATTGCTTTACCCGTAACAAAATTATTAGCGGAAAAAATACCAATCTCCGCCAACTGCCCACCAAGATTAAACACAAAATATGATTGAGTGGAAGAACTTTTTTCGACTACACTGCGAAAAGCCGCCTCAATTCCTGGCAATAAATTAATTTTCGCAAAACCTACACTGGATAAAATTTCGCGCATAAATTGTTTTTCTAACGGCGAAGCACTAACTGGCATGGCATACCAGGTCTTCATGCCCAGAATGGTTCTTTTCAGGGAAAAATCGGTCATAATTCTTTTTAGTACGGTTGAAAGAAATATTTCCATATGAGCCGGATTGGCCACCACACCATGTTGTACCGGAAAACTGACTGCCATGTTTTCGCCGACTTTACCCAACAGTTTTTGCGCTTTGGTACCGATGGCCACTACCGTATCACTGGGACGGTGGACGGCCACGCAGGTCGGCTCAGAGTACACCAAGCGCTCCCCCAAGTAGATTCTGGTATTGCTGGAGCCAGCATCGATAAAAAGCTGATCATCAATCGTCTCACCGGAGGAAACCAAGCCACCAATAAAGGCGCCAAACTTATTCATGACGAAAGTATACAAGATGAGGCAAGGATTTAGGAGATGCTGTTAAGCAGTGCCGCAGCCGAATACCACCGTTCTTGCACAATCAATTCTTCGGCACGGCTGATTTTTTCTGCTGCTTCTTGCTGACCTGAAAAATACTCTTTCATGCCGGTAATTCTTTCCCTCAATAAATCTGCTTTAAGCTCAAGGGCTTTTTCCAGCATGATGTTTTCGAGTTCTGGCACCAGTTTTTCAATGTATTCAACCGCTGTCTCCTGCTGTGCCAACGGCTGACCAGCCTGTTCTGACAACAATCGTTGGAGTTCTTCATATTCTTCAGTAGTCATTAATAATTTGACATCATATTCGAGAAAATCTTCCCAAATCACTTGCTGAAGCTCATCTAGGAATTCCTCGCGCTGGTCATTGGAGCCATCGGTCACCCCGAGCATAAAGAAAACGTTTTGGTCTTCCAGTTTTTCTGAAGGGGTGGCGCTGTCGCTACCACTTTCAGGAGCATTTTGAGGTTGATCAGCGGGTAAAACCGAAGCTGGCGGCTGAGGGGGATACTGAGAGTAATCTTGGGCAGGTTGGTCGTTCATTATCTTTCTCCTCTAATATATATACTAAATAATATACCAGGAATTTGTATAATAGGGAAAGTATGTTTGAAAAATCGGGTCCGTGGCAAAAAATTATCCTGGTACTGTACCATTTTTTGCTCTTGACCGTACCGCTTTACTTTTCCTTTAGAACTGAAGAGCTTTTTGAATTCAACAAGATGGTTTTGGTTTATGCGCTGAGCGTACTGATTGGTGGAGCTTGGGTTTTGCGGATGATTCAGGAGAAAAGATTTATTTTCCAGAGAACATACCTGGATTTGCCGCTGCTCATGTTTTTGATTTCGCAAGTTGTTTCTACCCTGCTCTCGCTGCACCCGCGCACTTCCATGCTGGGTTACTACAGCCGTTTTCATGGCGGGCTGCTGTCGGTCACCAGTTATTACCTGCTTTATTATGCTTTTGTGAGCAATGTGCCTCTCAAGGCAATTAAGCAACTTTTGCTGACCGCAGTCACTTCGGGAACGATTGTTTCAATTTATGGTATTCTTGAACACTTTGGCCATTCTGCCAGTTGTTTGATTTTGTCCAAAGGCAGTAATTTTGGCGTGGACTGTTGGATGCAAAAAGTGCAAGAGCGGATTTTTGCCACTTTTGGGCAGCCAAATTGGTTGGCGGCCTACGTCATTACTTTGATTCCTGCCAGCATTTATCTGGCTATTACAGAAAAGGCTAATTACTTTAAGAAAGTGCTTTTGGGGGTTGGCGGTGGGTTGTTATTCATGGCGCTGATTTTTACTCAATCGCGTTCCGGTCTGTTGGGTTTGGGGGTGGGAATGGCGATTTTTGCCGTTGGCGCTTTGGTTTACGCCTGGAAAAACTCATCACGTCAGGCTCGTTTCTCTCCAGGATATTATTTAAGCAGGCGGGTGATCCAATACACTCTGGGGTTTTTGCTGTTATTTGCCACTCTCGCGGCAATCTTTGGCACTACTTACACTCCCTCAATACGAGAACTTTTCCTTGAAACAAACTCAGACCAGACTAACATCGTTACAGCACTCCCAGCCAACCAAATGGAACTGGGCGGCACAGATTCCGGCGAAATCAGGAAAATTGTCTGGGCAGGAGCTTTAAAAGTCTGGCAGCGTTATCCGTTTTTTGGCTCAGGGGTAGAAACTTTTGCTTACAGTTATTATTTAGATAGACCGGTCGAACATAACCTGGTTTCCGAGTGGGATTTCCTCTACAACAAAGCCCACAATGAATTCTTAAATTTCCTAGCTACCACTGGCATTTTTGGCTTGGGGACGTACCTGCTGCTGTGGGGCTGGTTTGTTGTTACGGCTAGCCGGCAAATCTACAGAAAAAACAACTTGGTGCAACTGGGGCTTTTGTCGGGATTGGCTGCTTTAACTGTCTCGAATTTTTTTGGCTTCTCCACCGTGATGACTACTGTCTTAACGTTCTTGTTCTTTGCCATTTCCGCGCTAGTTCTAATTAAGGATGCTGAGAATAACAGCCAAGTTGCCGTTCTCAACCAACCCACCAAAAAACCTGAGTTTACCAACGGCTGGCAATTTGGCGCTGCTACCTTAACAGTACTGGCGGTCTTAATACTCCTGAGCGGTATTTACAATTACCGCCAGGCAGATGTGGCTTTTAGCTCTGGTAAGTCTTTGATTGATAGCGGCCAAAACCTTGATGGCCTGCTCTACTTGCAAGAAGCGGTGGAGAGATCTCCAAATGAAGCACTTTTTTATGATGAACTGGCAGACACTTATGCCAAAATAGCAGTAGCTTATGATCAAGAAAATGACGCCACAGCCGCGGCAGAATTGGCTGAAGCGGCAATCAGCTTTAGCGACAGATCATTATCCCTTAATCCGGCTCATCTTAATTTTTATAAAACCAGAGCCAGGATTTTCATTTCCTTATCTCCAATTAACACCGATTATCTTCTTTTTGCCAAAGCTGCTTTGGTGAGCGCAATTGAAAGAGCACCCACTGATGCCAAACTTTGGCACAATCTGGGTCTGGTTGAGTGGGGTCTGGAAAATATTGAGGCCGCCAGCGCTGCCCAAGAAAAAGCAGTTGAACTAAAACCTGATTATGAAAACGCCCGAATACAACTGGCCAGAACTCTGAAACTAAGCGGGCGGGAAACGGAAGCCAAGGAGCAATACCGGTATGTAATTGATCATATCAGCGCCAATAATCCTGCCGCACTAGAGGGATTGGCGGAGTTCGCAGGTGAAAACAAAACTGATTAAGCCTGGAGACTCCGGTTTTGGATTAATCTTGAGTAGCGGTATAATGACCGAATGATGGAGATAATTGAAATTCCCCACCCAACCCTGAGACAAAAGTCTGAGCCTGTAGTTAAAGTGGACAAAAAACTGCACGAATTTATCAAAGAACTACAAAATACTCTAAAATCCACCAAAAAACCCAGCGCTGGCTTGGCTGCTCCTCAAGTCAATAAATTATGGCGGATTTTCGCTACTCAAGTAACAGATTCCAGAGTTTTTATCAATCCTACTATTACCAAACACTCGCCGGAACAAACCCTCGGTCAAGATAAAGATGATCCGGTTATGGAAGGCTGCTTGTCCATCCCCCGTTTGTACGGACCGGTTTTCCGTTGGGAATGGGTGGAGCTGGAGTTTGATCAAATCAAAAATGGCAAATTAGTGCGCGAAAAAGAAAAGTTTGCTGATTTTCCTGCCCGAGTGATTCAACATGAACTTGACCATCTCAATGGAATTCTTTTTACCGATCACTCTCTCAAGAATAATCTGCCTGTTTATCAGGAAATCGAGCAGGATAAATTCGAAGAGATTGACCGAGAATTTTTAGAGATAATTTAATGAACTCAATTATGCCGTACAAAATCGTCATAGCGGGAACTACAACCAAGACTCAAGCCTGTGCTGAAACTCTCCATCAGGATTCGAGATTTATCATAACCGGTATGATCACTCCCGGACCAAAACCGGTCGGCAGAAAAAAAATTATCAGCCAAAACCCGCTTCATTTGTTGGCCGAAAAGGAAAATATTCCTGTCGTGCTGGTTGAGAACAAGATCACTAATGAGCTATTAACAAAAATTACCAATTCCGAGTATTTTGAACAGCCGGATTACTTGTTGGTGGTAGATTTTGGCTACCTGGTGCCGAAAAAACTGCTGGAATGGCCAAAAATAGCGCCGCTTAATATTCACCCTTCTGCCCTGCCTAAGTGGAGAGGCAGTTCTCCCGGGCAGTTCGCTATTTTGTTTGGCGACCAGACCTCAGCCGTGACCCTGATGGTGATGGATCAGGGACTGGATTCCGGTCCTGTGCTGGCTCAGCACCAGTTTGAGATTGATCACCAATGGAATCATGACGATTATTACCACTTTAGTTTTAACTTGATAAACAAACACTTGGGAGATGATATCGCAAAATTTGCTGCCGGAGAAATTAAGCCCGTAGCTCAACAGGCGGAAACGCCAACGCCGTTAGCGCGCCGGTTGTCGAAAAAAGACTCATTTGTGGAATGGGAAATTGTTAGGGCAGCCACACGAGGCGTTTCCGCCAACACTTACCACTCCGCCCTGCTGCAACAAGCCAGCAACTTTCACGACTCAACGGCCACACTGCTCAGCCACGCCGTGCGAGCCTTTTCCCCTTGGCCAGGACTTTGGACGCTCGTTCCCACCAGCAAAAACCAGCAAAGAATGAAAATTCTGAGAACTGCCGCAGTTAACGGCTTGCTTGAACTTGAAAAAGTACAGCTCGAAGGTCAAATTCCAGCTACCTGGAACCAAATCAAAAACTCAATTGAGGAATAATTTTACTCAGCAGACTCACTGACATTCTGGTAATGAGTGGTCACTCCGGCTTTTTTGAGTTGACGAAGTACTTTGGTGGGCACTTTCATACGCTGCTTGACCCCATCCATCACAACCGTGACTGTGTGCAAATTGTACTTAAACCGGCGTTTGGTGCGGTTCTTAGCATGGGAAACATTGTTGCCGATATGAGCTGATGCTGGATATTTAAATGAATAGCTTGACATAAGAATCGTGATTATACCATTTTCCCCAACCTTTTCAAGCCGCTAGCAAGCAAGTTTAAAGCAAGAAATAAGTGTCATAAATGATATATAATAGGCTCATGCTTTTAACACTTTTGTCTGGAAACGTTACCATCTGGACCATCATTGGCATCGTCATTTTTCTGGCTGCCTTAGTGGTGGCAATTACTATTCATGAATTTGCCCATGCTTGGGTAGCTGACCGTCTTGGCGACCCACCCCCCCGATATAACGACCGGATTACCCTCGACCCCAGAGCCCACCTCGACCCCCTCGGCACACTCACCCTACTGTTGATAGGTTTTGGCTGGGGCAAACCCGTTCCTTTCGACCCCTACAATCTCAAGGAGCCGGTGCGGGATACAGCCTTAATTGCTTTGGCCGGACCGGCGTCAAATATCATCTTGGCGGGGATCATCTCAGTTATTTTTGCTCTACTCCAGACTGTCATAGCCATGCCAGACATTTTTCTCCTGATTGCGCTGGCGGCGGTGCAGGTCAATATTATGCTGGCAGTCTTTAATTTATTGCCAGTTTACCCCCTGGATGGCAGCAAAATTGCTCTTGCTGTCCTGCCCCAACAATTTGCTTACGAGTTTGAACAGTTTATGCAACAATACGGCACTATACTATTAATATTACTAATTTTCCCTTTTGGGGGCGTTTCTTTGGTGGGAAAAATTATTCTGCCAATCATTGAGTTTGGGACTACTCTCCTCACTCAGCTGTGGTTTTAACTACATAATCGGCAACTCTTCGTAAGGAATGAACTCTTCCTCCTGGAAGTCTGCCGCTCGCTCAGCTTCCAACTCAATCATTTGCTTCATTTCTTCCGTTTGCTGTTCTTCTTCAGTTTGACCAAAGCCAAAAACAAAAACAGCCCCGAGCACGACAGCCAAAAGCGCCAAAAGCCCTAACAAATATTTAAGCCGAGGTTTTCCGGCGGCTACTGGCTCGACCGCTTGACCAATTGCTTGATCAGCTGGCTGAGTTTCATGGGTGGGAACTTGCAGATCCTCTTGCATTTGGCTTTCTCCTGCTGTGATAGGATATTAATGACTAAATCATACTGAAACACAAGGTTAAATGTCAAATGAACTCGAGGTCATTACTCTGGAGCTGGGCGAGCTGCAAACCAATTGCTACTTGGCTTTTTGCAGTGAAACCAAAGATTGCCTGGTTATCGACCCTGCCGATAGCGGCGAAACCATCACCGCCACCATTTTGGAAAACGAACTCACTCCCCTAGCAATCGTGCTGACCCACGGACATTTCGACCACATTTTGGGTACTCTGGAAGTGCAGCTCAATTTTAATATCCCGGTGATGATAAATCAGCGAGACCTTTTCCTGATTGAATCAGTACAGAGCCGGGCCAAACATTGGCTTAAACGCCTGGTGGATCCGGTACCAACCCCCAGCGTTTTCCTGGAAGAAAATCACGTTCTGCCCATTGGCAAACAAAAACTGCGAGTAATTGAAACGCCCGGCCACACTCCTGGCAGCATTTGTTTAATGACGCTGAATGCTGATGACGGACAAATTCTTTTCACCGGCGACACTCTCTTCAAAAACGGCCTTGGCAGCACTGATCACAGCTATTCCAGCTTCAAAGCCATGCATACCTCGCTGCAAAAACTTTTTGAGTTGCCAGACAATACTCTCTGCTATCCGGGTCATGGTGAAACCACTTTTTTGGCAAGCGAAAAACAAAATTTCGGCTAATTTGCTATACTGCTATTTACGTACTAAATATTAAATATTAAGTAGTGTTAGATAAGCTCACCATATGCAAGAACAGTCCAATCAAAAAGTGAAGCGGGCTATTATTACTGCCGCGGGTTTTGGCTCCAGGTTTTTGCCAATTACCAAAACTTTTCCCAAGGAAATGCTGCCGCTAATTGATAAGCCGATTATTCAGTATTTAGTCGAAGAATGCGCTGATGCCGGCATTGAAGAAGTAATTATTATTGCTTCTCCCGGAGAAGTGACCAAGTTTGAAGATTATTTCTACGGCTCAGCCACCAATATCCGCACTCTGATGATCCGCCAAGGCAAGCTGGATCGCTGGGATAAGGTTGAAAAAGTTTTTAAGCTGCCAAAAATTACCATTATGCCTCAAGATGAGCGGCTGCCTTACGGCAATGGCCGGCCGATTCTCACTGCCAAGGAGTTGGTAGAAAACGATGAGGCTTTTGTGGTGATGTGGGGTGATGATTTGGTTCTAGGCAAAACTAGCGCGGTCAAGCAAATTGTGGACTTTTATCATCAAGAGCCAAACCTTGACGGCATTTTGGCTGTTCAAGAAGTACCCTGGGACGAAGTAGACCGCTATGGCGTAGTCAAACTCAAGGACGGCTCAGATGAAGAAGTCGAAATAGTGATTGAAAAACCGCCTCGCGACCAAGCGCCGTCCAATTTGGTTTCATATGGACGCTATGTCTTGACTCCCAAAGTCTTTGAGTATCTGAAAGCTGACGCCACCGGACTCGATAATGAGCTCTGGCTGCAAGACGCCAACCATCAAGTGGCCAAACACGGCACTGTCAAGGTCAAAGTGGTGGACGGAGAGTGGATGACCACCGGCGATCCGCTCCGCTACATGAAGGCTCACGTTAAGTTCATGCTGGCCAATAATAAATACGGCGAAGACTTCAAAAAATTCTTAAAAGAACTTTAGGGTCTGCCAACTGCTAATTTAGGCCTATATTTCAAGCTAAAGTGAAGGTTGTTGTTTATGCTCGTTTTTTATCTCGAGTGATTGCTTTTGCTTTTGTTTTGCCCTTGCACGATGCTTACCCGTGTATTAATATTCACCCTTCATGCTAAAAAAATCTGCCCAAAGACCTGCGTCAATGACGCTGCATAACAGCTTTGTTGGTTTAATTTTGGCGTTGGGCATAGCTATCACTGCTCCACCAGCAAGTACTGCTCCTTTAGCACCAACAAAAACGAATCCCATTACCAGAATGATCCAACAACAAATTTTTAATGAGCCGCTGGTGGACGAGGCGGCGGCGGCAATTCCTCAGAGTACATCGACCAGGGATCTCCCCAGTTTTACCAACAAAAACTTGCGCGTCGGTATTCAGGTTGGGCATTTTGAAAATGAAAATCCGCCAGCTGAACTTGAATGGCTTAAAGGCAATACCGGCGCCTATGCGGCCGGCAAGTGGGAAAAAGAGGTAGCGGGAGCGATTGCAGTCCGCGCTCGGGATATTTTGGAAAAACAAGGCGTGGTTGTCGACATTTTGCCAGCAGTCATTCCGCCGGGATATAAAGCCAATGCCTATGTTTCTGTCCACACTGACGGCAGTGACAAAAATCCCAAAGCTAACGGTTTTAAGGTGGCTTCATCTGCCAAAGATAGAACAGGCTTGGCGAATAAACTGGCAGCTGCTCTCGATCAGGCTTACGAGAAAGAAACCGGCATGCGTCGAGACAACAACAACATCACCAGAAACATGACTCACCACTACTCTTTTGCTTATCACAAATATGAGCACGCCATTTCATCCAGAACTCCGGGCGCGCTCTTGGAAACCGGCTTTTTAACCAACGCTAGTGATAGAAAAATTATTGTTGATCAACCGGAAATTCCTGCCAGAGCGCTAGCTTATGGCATCTTAGATTTCTTAGAAGAAAATTTTTAGCTGAACTTAAACTCACTTTAACAATTTTCTTACCAACTTCTCAATTTCTTCTGCCCACTCCCTCACAATAAAATCCTATACTTTCGTTTATGCTAACGCAGAGATCTAACACCGGGTTAGATAGTTTTGACCACACCATACGCGAAACCAACGAACTGCTCAACTCCCTGGAAAATAAATTGGGATGGAAAAATCGCCGTCAGCAATCGTATGACTTACTGCGGTCTAGCCTCCAGGCTTTGAGGGACAGGCTGCCGGTACATCAGGCGGTACACTTGGGTTCGGAATTACCGATGTTGGTGAGAGGTTTTTACTATGAAGGTTGGGATCCCAATAGCGTTCCTCTAAAATACAACCGGTCACAATTTCTTGACCACGCGCAAAAAAAATTCCCTCCGGTAACAGTCACAGCAGAAGAATTTGAAGAATTGGTGTCTAAAACTCTTACTACAGTTTTAGACTCAGTTCCTCAGGAAATTCGCCAACAGATCAAAGAAATGCTGCCTGAGGAAATTGCCAGTTTGCTCGGATAATTCCGTGTTTTTTCAGTATGGAGATTTGGGGTATTGTGGTTGATGTTCAGCAAAAACCTTAATCAAATCAAATTGTAACCTACAATCTACTCAATTCTTATATAAGTTCTTTACACTTTCTTTCAAACACTTTTCAGAAAGGATTTATGCAAGAACACACTATTGTCAGAGAAACTCGTCAGGCAGTGGTTGATAATGAGGCCAAACCATATCTACTAGCCCACAGAATTATGGACTTTTTTCTGTTTCTGATAGAAGGTTTTTTGTTGCTTAGTTTTATTTTTCAGGCAACGGCAGCCAATCAAACAGCCGGATTTGTAAGATTTGTGGATGACGCAGCGGAAATTCTCATGCTGCCCTTCCGCTTTATTTTTCCTTCAGCCAGTGCCGGCAATGTCGTTATTGATTGGTCAATCCTAGTGGCAATGCTCATTTACGCCTTGATTTTCTACGCCGTCAGGAAAGCTATTGGGGTGGTTTATACCGCTGATCAAGTCTAGATTTATTTACTCATTGTTGATGATTTTTTGATGGTTTCAACAAAACTTTCAATGTCTTCCTCGGTGTGGGCGGCGCTGATTTGCACCCGGATTTCATCTCTGCCTTGGGGCACTACCGGATAGCTGATGGTCGTTACTAAAATGCCCTGATCAAACAAAAAGCGGGTCAGTTCGCTGGCTTTTTTGGGATCGCCAATCAAAATCGGTTGAATGGGATGGATTGATGTCGCCGCAAATTCGTAACCAGTTGTTTGCATCAATTTTTTGAAAAGCTCAACATTTTGTTTGGATTTTTCCAGAATCTTAAGTCCTTCCTTGCTCTCCAACAACTCGACTGCTGCCAAAGCTGCACCAGCGGTTCCAGGCGAAATTGAGTTGGAATAAATGTAAGTGGCGGCTGATTCTTTGAGATAATCAATGACTACTTGGTCGGCTACCACATAGCCGCCATCGGCTCCCAGAGCTTTGCCGAGCGTGCCAACCAAAACATCGGCCTGAGCGCCGCTGGCTTCTTCGGTTCCTCGCCCGGTGGCGCCAAAAGCGCCGATGCCATGAGCATCATCTACAATTAACAAAACGCCGTCTTCATATTTTTGATCATATTCGTCAATGACCTGGCGAATTTTGCTTAAATCCTGATACTCGCCCAGCATACTAAAAATCCCATCCGTCACTACCAGCGCCCTTTTGTGCTGGCCAAGGCCGCTTTGCAACTGAGCCGCCAGGTCTGGCGCGTCCAGATGCTTAAAAATTTTTCTCATTTCTTTGGGATGATTGGCCACTCTGATGCCGTCAATAATGCTGCGGTGATTGAGTTCGTCAGAAATCACCAAAACATCATTGTGCACCACCGTCCCCTTGCTTTGGCCGGTAATGAGCGCGAACAAAACCGCCATGTTGGCAGCAAAAGCGGACGAAAAAACCATGGCGGCTTGGCGTTGGTGGAATCGTGCCAGTGCTGCTTCTAGCTGCTGATGAACTTTAAGGGTACCGGAGATAAACCGCACCGCTCCCGGGCCGGAGCCGAATTTTTCAGAAGCTTCATGTTCGGCCTTTTTGAGGGCGGGATGAAAGCGCAATCCCAAATAATCGTTGGAATTAAAAATCCGGTACTCTTGGTTGTTGATAATCGCTTTGGGAGCCGGATCGTTGGTAAAACTCTCGATAATTTTTTCCGAGCGCTTGCTGGTTTTAGCTTCATCCAAGCGCTCCACTTCCTGTTGCAGCAGGCTGTAAAAATTGGCTTTAGGCATTGGCGGCCTCCTTTTTCAGTTTCCCTTCAGCTTGAAATTTGTCTTTCAGTTTGGCAATCATTTCAGTCGTCATTTCACCCAAACCAAACTGATGCTGCCAACCCCAATCCGCACGCGCCACCGAATCATCAATCGAGTTCGGCCAAGAATCGGCAATCTGCTGGCGATGGTCTGGTTGGTAATCTACCGCTACCGGCAGGTGCCGGTTGATTTCAGCCGCCAACTCGGCAGCGGTAAAGCTAAAAGCAGCCAAATTATAGCTGTGGCGAACTGTCAGTTTGGCCGGGTCGGCTTCCATTAGGTCAATGGTGCCTTTAACCGCGTCATCCATATACATCATCGGCAGCGTGGTTTCCGGCCCGACAAAACAGGTGTATTTGCCATGTTGGAGACCGTCGTAAAAGATGGCGACAGCGTAATCTGAAGTGCCACCACCGGGCTCGGCTTTCCAGCTAATCAGCCCGGGGTAGCGAACACTGCGGACATCAACATCATATTTCAAGTAATAATAGTGGCAAAGATTTTCGCCGGTAACTTTGGTGACACCGTACATGGTGGTTGGTTCCAAAACCGTGCGTTGCGGCGTTTGGTCCTTGGGCGTGGTTGGGCCAAAAGCAGCAATTGAACTCGGCCAAAAAACCTTAAGTTGATATTCTTTGGCCAAATCAAGCACATCCTTGAGCGAATTAACATTGATATCCCAGGTCAAATCCGGGTTTATTTCGCCTTTTGCCGATAACAAGGACACCATGTGGTAAATGGTGCCCACGTCGTGTTTTTCAATCAGAGCTTTGAGGCCTTCGTAGTTGGGCAACTCCAGCGCCTCCACCACGCCGTCAAAATCTTCGGGAAGATTGCGGTTGCCCATGGCAATGACGTTTTCGCGGCCGTATTTTGCTTGCAGTGATGGCACCAACTCCGTGCCGATTTGTCCAAACGCGCCAGTGACGAGAATTTTTTTCATTTTGCTTGCTCCCGATTTGATAATTAATAGCAGCTAATTGAAGATAGTGTACACCAAAAAATTACTTATTTCGTGGCTGCTATATAATAGTGGGGCAAATGACTGTTGAACTTACCCACCCTGTCAAGATCGCTGAGGTTGTCGAGGCCATTGCGCCTCCTGAGACCACAGAAGCCGACCATCGCCAGCCGGAAAAACCCACTCCGGAAGAACAAGAATACGCCGAGCATTTGCACACAGTCCTGGACATTCTCAACCAACACGGCGTGGCAGCGGTGCTGGTGGGCGGCCACGCGCTCAAGGCTATCCAAGGCCAACCACTTTATGCCCGCCGCGACAACGGCTCAATACCGGACTTGGATTTTATCGCTCTCGGCCCAAACGAAAAAACTATTAACGCAGCCGCCGCGGCAATTACCAAAGCCGCCAAAAATAAGAAAAATTTCCCCGAAGTCACCCTCGATCCGATTCTTTTTGAAAAAAAGTTGGGATCGCTGTTTCAGTTTTTTTCACAAATTATCAAAGATGACCAAATGTACTATCTTTTGTTCAGGAGCGTGATTCAGGAGGTACCGGCAGATATTTTTGAGATTTACTGGCGCGATTACGGCGGCTGCCGGGTGCCAACTTTTTCCGGCGAGTGGACTTACTGGCGCTATTTTTTGCGCAACGGTTGTGAAAAACCTAAAGATAGGAAAAAACTGGCAGAGTTTTTTGCCTTTCTCCAGGAACATCCTGAGGAATTGATGAGTGACGAGTCGAGGAAGCAAGTCATCGAGATGATTAGCAGCATGAGCAAAACCCATCCTTACGTGGTCCGGCTGCTGCAGTTGTATTGGCTGCTTGATTACAAATTGAACGGCAGAATCTCTGCCAGCGGCGGGTTTTTGTATGGACTGATCAGGCTTTTTCGGTGAGGAGGAGAAAAACCAATCCTCATTTCTTTATACGCCCGCTCTACCTTAAGGTATAATACACCCAAGATGATCAACTCAATTGAAACTGATCCGTCTGAACAATCAACTGCCCTTCCCTCTCTGGGCAATGCGGCCGAGCAACAACCAATTAGTGATTCACCGGAACAACCAGTCCCTGATGAGACTGAAACCCCATTGCCAAGACTACCAGAATCTTTTCAAGATATTGATAGCGCCAGCAAAGAAATAATTGAGCGCATCACATCCTCCCCAGCCGCGTTGCTTCAATTCATCTCGGCCGTGGAAAATGCCGCTTTTATTGCCAAAAACTCGGACAACTCTGAGCAACTCAAAGTTCTGAGTGCATTTTTAAAAAATCTCAACAAACAACTACGCGGTTATGACTGGAAACAACTCTCCGATCATGTGTGGGATGAGCGTGAGTTGGAAACATTTTTGCGAGCTCTCAACAAACTTGATCATTTTTCCGCAGATAAAATTGGCAAAAATCTTAAAGAAACCTCTGAATTGATCTTAAACGGCCTGATAGACAAACGCTTTAACGACCAAGATCAGCAATATTGGCACAGAGCTTTGGTCACTGTTGAAAAACTTGTCTATTTGGCTGCTGAGAATCTTGATGATTTGTCGCTTGCGGAAGCAGCGGTTGATCTTTCCACTGGTAAGTATAACAAAGTTGCGCCAGTTGGTTCTCTGCCCTGGCTAAGCTTGTTCCTCGGTACTTATACCGCTCACCCAAAAATGGAAGACCTGTATGTTATAGCTACCTACACCAATATGGCTTTGAGTTTAATGGCTGAGATCACCAGCAAACAGGAGCAATTTAACAAAAACAACCGCGCCTACGATCCTTATCTACTGCAACTTTCCTTTATTGCTTCAATTATTAAAGCTTATCCCGAGTTGGCCACTGGACCAGAAAAAGTACCAGAAATACTGGCTTTGCTTAAACATAACTTGCAGGCACAAGCGAATAATTCAGAAATTCAAGAAAGCCATAATCTCAGCGCGAACCAGATCAGAAAACAAAGTAAACAGCCAGTCCCGCCCGCACTGATGAGAGTGGCAATTGGATCAGGTTCATATTCAGAAAGATTGCAAAACATTTTTAATTACCAAAAAGGCAAGCATCTGGCTAAAACGCCTGACGGTGAAGGGCGGCTGCAGCAAAGTGCTGAAACCCCCGCATCGACTCTGTTCATGGCGCCTATAGATTGGAGCATTGTTGGTGAATTTCCTTACAAATACAGCCTGGAATTTCCTGAAGAATTGAAACCGCTTAGAAAACTGGTGCGTTCCGGCGTCTTTGTTGACATGATCCGCAAAACAGTTAATCGCGAAAAAGTAGAAAAGGAAGAAGCTACCGGCCGCCGCTGGCACATTCACTCCTTTGCCATCAGAGGATTGAGTGGCTACCTCATCGTAGATGAACAAGTAGGCATTCTCAATTCTCCTCAAGAAGTGGCTCGTTTTGCCGAAAACCTGTTGACACAAGACGAGAAAATGAACTTTAAACGCAGAGAGCTGATGGAAAGTACAGAGCTTTTGTTTACTATCCAAGACTATCCGGGAGTGCTGCTCTATCTTACCAATAGGGATTTTCAGCCAAAAACACCGCTGGAGGCACTGATTGATTATTCGCTGCCGGAAGAAATTAGAAACCGAGGTCTTGATCTACTCAAAGAGAATGCTCAATTGCGACGATTAATAGTGCGGTCATTTAAACAAGGCCTGACCGAAGCGGGAGATCTGTATTATTTGGATGATCACCCGCAAATACCCGGATTAATTGCTTCCGCCCAGCTGCGTTATCATCAGCAGGGAGGTTTTTTGATTACTTTTAATTTAGTCAACCGGCCAGATACATTTCCTGATCTGGAACAGCCACAAATCAAACTCCATCTGACCTTTCCTGCTACCATTGCCAACGTTGTTTTCCTTGAGGAAACAGCTGGACTTCCTCCGGATATAAAAATTGTTTTTGAAAAAATCGCGCTGGAACTTTTTGCCAATTCTTGCACAGGAGAAATACCTGAGGTTGACTGGTTGAAATCTGCAGACTCTGAAGGGACTTATCCTGCCCGCCAAAGACCACATCTGAAACACGTACCGCTAAAACCGGATGGTGCGCCGGGAAATTTTTCCGACGCGGCTGATGAAGCTTTTCAGGAGATGGTTCACCGGATGGGTTTGGGCCAAGCGCTCGAAAACTGGGTGCGTGAATTTGCACAAGCAAGCGGTGGACTGAGCTTAGCTGCCATCAATCAAGCGCATCACGCTGATAATCCGCACTGCAACCGCAATGTTACTTTCTCACGCGGTCACGAACCTGAGGAGTTTAGAGATATTCCTGTGGTGATTAAGGCGCCAGAAAATTTGCTCGGGATTAGCGAGTAGACTGGCTCTTAGCATATTGATGAATTAGAGAGCTGATCAAGGTTTGATAGGGCATATTTTTGGCTGCTGCTTTAGCTTTAATCCGAATCAAGTCCAGTTGCTTAATTCTAATAGTGATAGGCTTGGTAGTGTTCAGCTCCAAATAACGAGCGGCAGCTTCTTCAAGCATTTTTTTAGTTTCTTCAAATTGAGGATCCTCTTCGTATTCTCCTCTTTCAAGAGCTTCTTCCAGTAATTGCTCTTCTTGGTCTAAAATTAAATTAGCGAATGGGTCTTTTCTTTGTTTGCTCATTTGTCCTCCTTTTTTAAGTATTTCTTGGTTAAAACTCGGCTGGGATAAAGAGTTTTTAGAAAAATCTCACTTTTCTTCATATCTACTACATAGGGAACCGCATATGCGTAACCATTAATTTCGATTACATACATTCTTTGATTAGGCCGGCGGGAATTTGGGTGTTTTATATTAGCCAATAATTTTTTATCGGCAATCGAGATCAGCACATCATTAAACCCTATTCCTCGAGTTGCTCTTAACACTTGATTCTTTTCTTCGTTGAATTTAATGTTAAAAGCCATATTAAAATTCTAACATTTGTACATCTTTTGTCAATACAAAATTAAGCTAAACAAAATAACCTCTAGAAACTAACCTCATAAGTTCTTAAGATACTCGTCAATGTTTGCAATAACTGTAGTTTTTCCTTTTTAGCCGTAGGTTATAATACTCAAAGTTAAAACTCCAACTATGTCAACAGCAGAACGCTCGCCAACTCCGCGAAACTCTTCTCTCAGAGAACATGTTGCCAAACTTGAACCGTTTGTTGCCCGGCTGTCTGAAACACTGCCCTGGCTTAGACCAAATCATCTTACTGCCAGCGGCACTTTGGCTGTAACCGGAATTTCTCTGCTAACCGGCTATCTTGAGAAACAAGGCGAATTAGACTGGAAAGCCTCCCACAAGTTGGTGTTAGCGATGCTCCTGGCCAATAGCACTGATGCGCTGGATGGCATGCTGGCCAGGCATATACAAGCTAATAATCCCGAAGCTCATGATGCAAAAACCGGCCAACTTATCGACACCCTTGCCGATCGCGTCCAGGAGGCAATTAGTGCTTGGCTGGCAATGTACCGAGCCGCGCTGACTAACGACAACTTCTGGCTGGCAACAGCCACTACTACTGCCCTGACCAATCCGCTCAGCAGCTTGCTGAGAGCTAAGGTTGAATCAAGTGGAAATGTTGTACCAGAAAGTGGCACTGGCGCTCTCCAATTTCTTGGGACCCGAGTGGGAAGATCCGGGGTAGCTTTGATCCACAATCTTCCAACAATTCCTGCTGAGGCGACGTCTGTTCAAGGCTTGGTGGATGCACTGCAAACAACTGCCAACATTAACACTGTAATTGCCAGGGCCCAGGTTGCTTTTTCGGGCCACAGCGACGAAGTCAACACCGTCACTCTGGATCAGGAAGCAATTGAAAATGCCAAAGTAAGATTTAAAAATCTGGCTGCTCTCTATTTACTAACTACTACACTGACTGGAGTGTTGCTTTTTATACTCAGAAATAAACAAAGTGAAAGACGGTGATGCGCACAGTGATTCTGCAGGGCCGGAGGGAATCGAACCCCCATCAAAGGTTTTGGAGACCTCTATTCTACCGTTGAACTACGGCCCTTTAAGAGTAATATTGTAACACGCCGCTGCTACTAGACCGCAAATTCTTTCTTAGATATGCTAACTGCATGCCTGAATTATTCGACCCTCATTTAGTCAAAACTTATCGAGAAGACAAGCGCCTGCTTGAGCAAACCGAGATTCCGATTGTGACTGTTTCGGCCACTTACAAGGAGGACCTCAAGCGGATGCATGGTTTGCCGGATGATGATACCATTCCCGACGTGGTGTTTTCGCGGGCGCATTACTCGATGGCGCTGGGGGTGGCGACTCAGATTTGGGGGGACCGGCTGCGGCCGGATCGGGCCTGGATTGTGGAACCCACCAATTACGTTTCTAAAAAGAATTGGTTTTCGATTGAGTTCACCCAAGCGGTTGGCAAAACCATTGCCCGCTACTCGATTTTGAAAACCGTCAAGGATTTTATTGATAATTTTGGCAGGCAAAAGTTGCCAATTCTGAGTAGTATTACGCCGCCGCTGCTTTACTTAACGGAAAATATTCACCGGCCAATTCTCTCTTTTCATATTGCCGCCGGTAATATTTTGGCTGAACAAGGCAAAAAAGTGGTGCAAGTGATTACTGATCCGCATGTGAGAACAGAGTATGTGACTAACGCGGATAAAAGCAATCTTTGGTTTTGTACTTTTGATGAAAATACTAAGACGGAATTTTTGGAAAAGGCAGCCAAGTTAGGGATTGAAGCCGAGCCGGACAGAATTATTGTGACTGGGCCGCCGGTGGATCCGCGTGTCATCGCCGCCAAAACCAAAAAAAACCCGTGGCGCAGCGGCCCGCTCAATCTCGCCCTCACCACCGGCGGCCTCGGCACCAACAAGCAAGAAATCCTCAACCTCCTCGAGCAACTGCTGCCGGAATTAAGAAAGCGCGACCCACAACTCCGGCTGTTGGTCTACGCCGGCACCCATCGGGATATTTATGAAGAAGCGGTTTTTCTTGCCGGCAGAGCCAGAATAGCGCCCGGCAAACTGGCGGACAAAAAGGCTAGGTTTCGGGTTCTCTACCATCCGCAAATTGTCGACGCCAACGAAATGCTCATCAAGTACGGCTTTCCTTGGGCGCACGGCTTCCTTTCCAAACCTTCCGGCGACATGGCCTACGACGCGGCCGCCTCCGGCAGCTTTATCCTGTCACTGGCTGAATGGGGCGAATGGGAAGAGCGAATCAGGGTTATTTTTGAGCAAAAAGCAATTTCCAGGCAGGCGGACGTGGCCCACATTGTTTCTCAGCTGGCAGTTCTCCGCTCTTCTCAGGGGAAATCTCAGTCCTGGATCGAGCAAGCCATGCTCAACGCGCACAAACTTGATCCGCTTTTCTTGAATGGCGCCAAAGAAATTGTCAAAGTAGTGAAGCTGGCGCGAAAAGAGATGTGATTGCTTCGCGCTAATTCGCTAAAAAAATCTACTTCAGTTTTTTAGCCATCACGTGAGATTGATGAGCGCGGCAAACGTTACAGTATTTCTTGAGGGGAAAAGTACTCACGTTCTTGGTCTGTTTCATCAAGGTTTCGTTATTTTTGTTGTATTCGGTCAAGTAGTTGAACGAGCCACAAGCATCACACTTTAAACCGGCGATTTGTCTTGGTCCTTTTTTTGCTTTTGCCATATTTTCCTTATTATTTTGCTTTCGTAAACTCAAGAGGAAGTATTGTAACACAAGCTGCTCTCTTGAGCCATCTCGGGGATTCGAACCCCGGACCTACGGTTTACAAAACCGTCGCTCTAACCAACTGAGCTAAGATGGCGTTCAGAAAACAATTTTTCTGAGTGCCGGCCAGCAACACCGGCCTGCATGATCCGCCTATAAAAAATGGGTTTATTTCCCAGTTTTCCCGACGGCGGATCAAGCTCACTCGGAAAAATTGTCTTTCTTCGCGCTGATTGGTTTTTTGAGGCGGCGGCCTCAGTAATCCCAAAATCAAAAACTTCATTCCGCTATTTTATTACCATCTTCTCCATTATATGCAAGGTGCGTGCATTATAAACTACAGGAATCAATCCTGCCATATATTTATGTCATAATATGTTTTATGAAATTAACCAAAGCTACCACAAACACCAAAAAACCAAAAAAGGTATATAGTCGGAAAAACTAAAAAGAATAAAAAGAAAATAATTTTTCAGTCTAAAGATATCGGTTCTCCTCTTGATACTTTAACTCGAGAAGATATTTACGCTGATTAACTTAGAAAAGAATCGTTCTATTATCAAACTATTATCAAAGTGCCAGGTGTAGGATTCGAACCTACGTAGGCGTGAGCCAGCAGATTTACAGTCTGCCCCCGTTGGCCGCTTGGGTAACCTGGCATCTGCCCCACTGCTGAGGCAAGACACAGTATCTTTCCTGAACTAATACTGGAGCCCAGAGAGGGAATCGGACCCTCGACCTCCTTCTTACCAAGAAGGCGTTCTACCACTGAACTATCTGGGCAATTTTTAATTTAAAGAACGCGCTGCACCACAGCAACGCCCACATGCGTGAGATTTTACCATTATTCAGAGGAATTGTGCAGAACAAATACTCGAAACCAAGCCAAAATCTGCGGCAGCCTTTCTTTTGTTATCCGCCGCGCGCCATCAATCACGAACAAAGCATAAGTTCCTGCTACTGCTCCATAGACTGCTTCTGAACTTACACTAGTCTTTGTGTCAATAAATTGACTCAAAGCATCCGCCATTTGCTTGGTCACTACCAACCCGGCACCGGACATGTTTTCAGAAAAAATACCATGTTTTAGCATTATGGAAAGAACAAAATATAACATAACTCCGGAAGCAACATACTCCATTTCCGGAGCAATACTATTCCTTAAATCCACAGCGGGCTTTAGCAAATTTTCAAAAAGATCAGCAATCTTTGCTAAATCTTCCCCTATTTTCTCTTCAATCATGAATATATTTTACCATATAGGACTAGATCAGAAGCCCAAAACGCCTTTAACCGCCGGGTGTGAGAGACACCATGTTCCCGCAATTTGCAGGTGGGCAGGATGCGCCCAGCGCCACAGCGCCAAGCGACGATCCATCAGCCCTTATGTAAGGTGTTCAGGAAAATTCCTGTGCCTCTCACACGCGGTTGTTAAAGTGCTTCTTTTGTACCTAAATTATAACAAAATAGACCGCTTGATTTGTAAGAATTTGGTTATGATGGCCGCATCTTAAACCACGAATTCTCACTCTTCATACAATTTCATATTTTCTAAAGCCAGTCAATGGCCTAGGTATTTCATAATTGACCATTCTTTGCTACAATACTTTGCCTATGGTCAACCCCACTACCTACTTGCGACAAGTTGGCAGGGAGATGCAAAAAGTCTCCTGGCCTGATAAAAGTCAAACCATTGAGATGACAATTCTGGTGATCGGGGTGACTATTATTATCGGCGCTTACATTGGTGCCTTGGACTATTTTTTCCAAGAACTGATGTCTTTTGTAGTGACAAATCTGTAGAAAGAATGGCAGCAATTATGGCAGACAATAACGACAACCAACAGCTCACACCTCCTGAAATTCAGGAAGTCAAAGTTGATTCACCTAATATTATTCGTATTTCGGAAGCGGAAAATCGCAAAGCCCGCTGGTATGTGGTTCATACCTATTCCGGCCACGAAAACAAAGTAGCAGAAACTTTGAAACAGCGCGCCGAAACGCTCAATCTCACCGGCAAAATTCTGGCTGTGCTCATCCCGACTCAAGAAAAAATTCAGATTAAGCGCGGTCAGCGCAAAACTGTGAGTGAGAAAATTTTCCCCGGCTACATGCTGGTACAAATGGAATTGACCGATGATTCTTGGCTGGCTGTCCGCACTACTCAAGGCGTGACCGGCTTTGTCGGCGTTGGCAACAAACCCACCGCTCTGCCCAAACACGAGGTGGAAGCCATCAAGAAGTACATGACTCAAGCCGCGCCACAATACAAGGCTGATTACGTCGAGGGCGAAGCGGTGCGCATCACCGATGGGCCGTTCAATGACTTCCTCGGCACTGTCAATGGCATTGACGAAGAAAAAGGCCAGGTGGAAGTGCTGGTGAATATTTTCGGCCGGGAAACTCCGGTGACACTCGACTTCCTGCAAGTCAAAAAAGTTTAAATTATTACAAACCGAGATGTGTTATAATCGTTGATTCAGAAAGAGTTTATTATGGCAAAAAAAGTAGACCAAGTCCTCAAGCTCAACCTACCGGCCGGTACCGCTACTCCGGCTCCTCCGGTTGGACCGATTCTCGGCCAGGCCGGTATCAACATGATGGACTTTATCAAGCAGTATAATGACGCCACCGCCGACCGGCGCGGCGAAACTATTCCCGCGGAAATTACCGTTTACAAAGACAAATCTTTCACTTTTGAGCTGAAACTGCCGCCGGTTTCGGCCATGATTCAGCAGGCTTTGAAACTTAAATCAGGCAGTGAAAAGCCCGGACGTGATCATGTTGGCACTTTGTCTCAAGATCAAATCCGCGCCATTGCTGAGAAAAAATTGCCGGATTTGAATACCGAAAACCTGGATGCGGCCATCAAAACCGTAGCCGGTACTGCCCGCAGCATGGGTGTGCAAGTGGAGTTATAAACTATTAAGTATCGTTAGTACTTATCCTGGTGCGAGCCCTAAAAATCGCCCAACCAGGAAAAAGGAGATTATATGGGAGCCAAAAAAAACGTTGATATGTCCGCTACTACGGACGAAGTCAAGATTGTCGAAGCGGAAACGCCGGCTGAAGCTGAAAAAACCAGCAAGAAACCCGCGCCGCAAAGATCCCGCAGCAAAAAATACCGCGCTCATCGCGCTAAACTGGACAAAACCAAAAAATATAAGGTGGTCAATGCCGTGGAGTTGGTGAAGGATCTTTCCTACTCCAAGTTTGACGGCACTGTTACTGCCGCTCTGGTGGTGCGGGAGGTTGGTCAAGTTGGCTCAGTCACGCTGCCCCACAGCACCGGCAAGTCAGTGAAGGCAGTGATTGTTGATGACAAAGTCCTGGCTCAAATCGAAGCGGGCGAGGTGGCAGGCATTGACGTGCTGATCGCCGAGCCGCAGTATATGCCTAAATTGGCTAAGTTCGGTAAAGTCTTGGGTCCCAAAGGCCTGATGCCCAATCCTAAAAGCGGCACTCTCACCCCCAACCCCAAAGCCAAGAAAAAAGAGCTCGAAGCCGGCACTACGGTGCTGAAAACCAACAAAAAAGAGCCGGTTCTGCATGTGTCTGTTGGTAAAGTTTCCATGGACACGGATAAATTGGCGGAAAATATCGAGGCCTTAATCAGTGCGGTTGGTCCAAAACTGGTGAAACTGACTTTATCGGCTTCCATGAGCCCCGGCGTACGGGTGGAGATTTAGATAAACTCCATTAGTAAAGTGGGGTTTTTCTACGCTTGATGCAAGAAACAGTGGGTATATTTACTTTAATACCAGCTGTTGCTATACTCTAAGTTAGTCCAGTTAGCTAACTTGGAGACAGCAATATGAAAATAATTAATATGCACCAGGCAAAAACTCAACTTTCTAAATTAGTCAACGAGGCACTAGATGGAGAGGAAGTTATTATTGCTAAGTCCGGAAAACCAGTTGTCAAATTAGTTCCTTATAAATTTGCCGAGTCGCGAAAACCCGGTCAGTTCAAAGGCAAAATCAATATTCCAGATAACTTCAACGAACTATCCCCTGAGATTCTCAAGCTCTTTTATGGAGATTTAGCGGATTTAGAATGAAAAAATACTTGCTTGATACTCAGGTCTTTCTCTGGTGGCATACAGACGATAAGCGTCTTAGCACTTCTATTCGAAGTATTATTCAAAATCCCGAAAATTTAGTTATTGTCAGCGTCGTCTCTGCCTGGGAAATTTGCATCAAGTTAAACTCTCATCAACAATTCAAGTTAGATGTAAATCCAAGAGATTTATTTTCTGATGCATTCGAAATATTAAACATCAAGTTAAATCACACTCTGGCACTACAAAATTTACCCAACATTCATCGTGATCCCTTTGATAGATTACTCATTTGCCAAGCCCAAACAGAAAAACTGCAGTTGATTACCAATGACCACAAAATATTGAAATACAAGCAGGTAGATTTAATCAGTGCAAGCGATTAACGACGTTCTGCAACTTCGTTTACTATTTTCCTCACAAATTCTTTGAGTTCGAGTGCTTCTTGTTGATCTTCACCGCACCGGCGCACGGTCACGGTACCGGCCTCCTCTTCTTGACCACCTACTACCAGCAAGTAAGGCACTTTTTCCATTTCTCCCTGGCGAATTTTGGCGCCCAGTCGTTCAGAGCGGTCATCCAGTTCCGCCCGCACATCCGCTTCTTTCAATGCCGCCAGAACTTTTTGGCCATAATCATTGAACTTGTCTGAAACCGGCAGAATTTTTGCCTGCACCGGAGAGAGCCAAAGTGGAAAACGGCCGGCATAGTGTTCAATAATGATAGAAAGAAAGCGCTCAATTGAACCCATAATGGCAGCGTGGATCATCACAATCCGCTCTTTTTCTCCGTCCTCATTAATACAATTTAGATCAAAGCTTTCGGGCATATTCATATCAAGCTGAATAGTGGCAACTTGCCACTCGCGACCCAATGAATCATGAGCCATAAAATCAAGCTTGGGTCCGTAAAAAGCGGCCTCACCCAACTGCTCAATTGCGCTAGCTCCTTGTTCCGCCACCATTGCCCTGAGTTCATTTTCAGATTTTTCCCACAAATCTCTTGAGCCCAGGTATTTTTCCGGCTGCTCAGGATCAGAAAGTGAGAGGCGGAGTTCAACTTCAAAGCCAACCGCTGAATAAAACTTTTCGACAATCTCCCAAATTTTCAGCATTTCTTCTTTAACCTGTGATTGGCGACAAAAAACATGAGCATCGTCTTGAGTAATGCAGCGGACCCGAGCAAGGCCATTCAGTTCTCCCGATTGTTCATCACGGTAAACCATAGTGGTGTTGGCGTAGCGCTGCGGCATTTCGCGGTAGCTATGCATTTTTCTGTCAAAAATTTGCGTGTGATGCGGACAGTTCATGGGTTTCATGGCAAACTCATGTCCTTCGCGGGTGGTAATGCGAAACAATTCATTGGTAAACTTGTCCCAATGGCCGCTGGTTTCGTACAAATCTTTCTTGGTGATATGGGGAATTTCTACTTTTTCGTAGCCTTTTTGTCTGCGCAATTCCCAAACAAAATCGTTGAGAATCTCACGCAGCAAAGTGCCTCGAGGCGTCCATAAAGGCAAACCCGAACCAACTTTTTCGGAAAATGTAAATAGATCGAGTTCTCTGCCAAGTTTTTTGTGGTCCCGCTTCTTGGCTTCTTCGATCATGGCCAAGTGAGCAGCCAACTCCTCCTGGCTGAAAAAGGCCGTGCCGTAAATGCGGGTGAGCATGGGATTTTTTTCACTGCCGCGCCAGTAAGCGCCGGCTACGGCAAGTAAAGCAAAATGCTGAAGCTGCTCGGCGGGGTTGTCGATGTGGCCACCGCGGCAGAGGTCGGTAAAATCACCGGAACGGTACAAAGAAATTTGCTGGCCTTCTTCAGCCAACTCTGCAATCAACTCTGCCTTGTAGGGGTTGCCGGCAAACTGGGCCAAAGCCTCCTCGGTAGAAACTTCTTGCCGCTTAAAATCGTGCCAGCCACCGACCAGCTCACGCATTTTAGCCTCAACAGCAGGCAGCTCGCTCTCAGAAAAAGGCTCAGCAAAATCAAAATCGTAGTAAAAACCATCATCGGTGGCAGGGCCAATGGTGAGTTTGGTGTCTGGGCGCAACTCCAATACGGCGGCGGCTAGCAAATGGGCAGCCGAATGGCGCAAATTTTCCAATTTTTCCAATTCTAAGTTATTTTTTCCGGGCATAAATCCTTTCGTTTGGTCTGTTGCGGCGGCAATACTCCTCCAAGGAAGCAGACTCATCCCACCGCAGCAAAATCTTTTTCTATTGTAGCACTGTTTCTGGCCTTGCTTGGCCTTGCTTGTGGCCTTGTTTCTGACTCCGCTGGCCGCGGTTAGAAAAACAAAAAATCTCCCCGGTTAGAGAGGAGAAGTTCGTGCCACCACTACCCCGCCCTAACCAGGGATAATAGTCGTGGTAGTAGTAGCTTGGACAAACGCTGGCCGCAAATTTTAACCCTCTTCTTTCGTTTCTGCTTCTTCCTGTCTCATCGGACCAACCTTTTTAACACTCAGGCTGCCGGTGACCGGATCCAGCCACACCAAGGAGCGGTGGATTTTCAGTGTATTCGCCAGCGCTTCCAGGCTTTTTTTGGAATATGGCAAAGCTAAATCGTCTGCTCGCATCTGTCCTTTCTGTATTTTCATACTTGATATTCCTTGCATTGAGGTTGCTTAAACACTGGTGCTCAACCAAGCGTTCAACCAACGCCAATGCCTAATAAAATCAAAAAAGCCTCCGGTTCGGAGGCTGTGTTTTAAGTGCTGTCTTTTTTTATTCACTCAAGTCACAACCTCCGGACACGCAGGTTTGGATGTTCTTGATAGTGAGGAAAGACATGCACTTACTCATGTGTTGATTGAATATAGAACAAACGCGACTAATTTGCAATAAGGAATATTTGGTTTCCTTGACGCTTATCAAGTAACATGTTACTATAGATATAATTATGCTAACCCACAGAACCAATTTGCTACTATCTGAAGACGACAATCGACTACTCACTCAACTTGCCCATCAACAAGGAGTAACTAAAGGCAAGCTCATTCGCGCTGCTATCGCCAAGGTTTATCGGAAGGCCAAACTTGAACAAGCTCAAGCTGAACGAACTAAATTAATGCAAAAAATCCAACAAAATTGGTCTTTGATCCAAAAATCAAATCAGCAACTGGATTATCAAGAATTGAGAGACTATGGCCGGTCAGCATAAAGCCAACTCTGCCTACGTGGTTGATTCATTCGTGGTAGCCAGCGTGCTTTTGCCAGACGAACGCAAACTATCGGCTAGTACTCGTGGACCAGAGCTAATCAAACTTCTAGAAAATCCTGCCATAAATTTTCTGGCTCCAAAACTACTTATTTTTGAAGTTGGCAACATTTTACGAACCTGTGTTTTGCGCGGCAGACTTGATCAGCGAGGAGCAAAAACAATCTTCCAAACTTTTATGTCATTCCCTATTAACTATCTTTCACCCAACTACGAACAGACGTTGCGTTTTTCTCTGGAACACAACTGCAGCTACTACGATTCCAGTTATGCTCAATTAGCCCTTGAACAAAAAGCCAAATTATTAACTCTCGATCGTAATCTCAGACAGCTTTATCAAAAAGCAGCTTTGACCTTTTGATTAGTCTGTGAAACTTGTTCTTTCCCCGACTTGTGTTATAATTTCCCCTGTTGTCCAAAGACAGCGTGCAGTCCGCCATAAACAGACAGAAGCAGACAGAAGCCACGCCGAGGAGAAACCAAGCCTTTTGCAGTGCAAAAATTAGGCGTCTTTGTTCAACACAGTACCAAGCTGTGTTTTTTGTTTTTACTCAACTAAATTCAGAAACCCGGCCTCAAAAAAACAGGAAAAATATGCCAAACAAGAAAAACCTCGAGCAAGTCGCCATTATCAAAGACAAACTCGCCAAGACCAAATCAGCGGTGGTGGTTGATTACTCCAGTACCAGTGTTAATGACCAGGTGAAGCTGCGCAACGAGCTGAAAGAGGCCGGCGGCGAAATGTTTGTGACCAAAAATACCCTAATTGATATCGCCCTTGGCAAGGGCAAGTTCGCGGAGTCCTTGACTGGGATGAACGCGCTCATTTTTTCTTACGAAGATGCTGTGACTGCCCTGAAAAAGCTCTTTGAATTTCATAAAGACAACGAAAAACTCACCATCAAACAGGGTTTTGTAGATGACAAAGTCCTCTCCCCCGAGGAAGTTGAGGCTCTGAGCAAGCTGCCAAGCAAGACAGAGCTGATCGCTATGTTGATGGCCCGCATTCAGAGTCCGGCTCAGGGTTTAGTCAATGTTTTGCAGGCTTCGCAGCGCAATTTGGTCTATGCTCTCCAGGCTATTGCAGACAGGAAAGAGGCTTAAATCGCTATTAGGAAAGTATTAAGAAAGGAACAATTATGGCAGATGCAAAAAATGTTCAAAAAATCGTCGATGCCGTCAAGGAACTTTCCCTTATGGAAGTTTCTGAACTGGTGAAAGCTCTTGAAGAAGAGTTCGGCGTAACCGCGGCAGCCCCAATGATGGCTGCTCCAGTAGCAGGTGGCGCGGCCGAGGCCGGTGCAGTCGAGGAAAAGGACGAGTTCGACGTCATCCTCAAGGACGCCGGGTCTAACAAGATCGGCGCGATTAAAGCTGTCCGCCAGCTCAAACCAGAACTTGGTCTGGGTGATGCGAAAGCTTTCGTTGAAGAAGCGCCCAAAACCGTTTTGGAAGGCGCCAAGAAAGAAGACGCTGAAGCAGCCAAAAAAGCCCTTGAAGAGGCTGGTTGTGTCGTTGAGCTTAAATAAGCTAACAGATACGAAAAACGGGAAGCCCCGCTGTTACAGGCGGGGTTTTTTGTGACTTCTTGCTAAACAATGCCTGTCTGGCCTTTTTTTAGGGGCCTGGCGGTTTGGAGAGAAACCGAAACCGAGCGATTTTTGTTCTGACTTGAGGGAAATAAAGTTCTTATTCACACTGAAAAAATATAGGTCGTTGATGGAAAAACTATGGGTTGTTGATGTGGAAAACTCAGTTTTCTCAAGCGCCGGAATTGGTATGCCACCAGGGTTCTACCAGGCTAAAATTTGCCCTTTTACCAAGCTTTTACCTATTGACCCATTTCAGTCTACTCTGCTACTTTAAATACAACTTACACGGAGTTTGACCCATTTTAAAAATATCAATAAAAATATTAGAAATTGCCTTGATACCAAGGTAAATTAAGAAAGGATTCATGAGCGAACCTGCTATGACCACCATCAGCAATATTGACCCTAATGGGCAAGTTGCGGAAGATAAAAGGACTGGCCGAGCTGACGACGCCAGTAGGCTCGATATCAATAATCTGCCTGACCTGCTGACAGTCCGCGAAGTAGCAGATTTGCTCAGAGTTTCCCCCCTGACGATTAAGCGGTGGGGCAAGAGAGGCAAGCTGCCTGCGATCCGGATTAACTCTCGGGGTGACCGGCGCTACAAAAAAGAGTCCGTTCTCTGGTTGTTGGGCATTACACCAGGAGATGAGTAGAGTTGATTTTGCCCCAGGCTGAAAGCCTGGGGCATTTTTCATTTCCTCCCCCGCCTTTGCTTCACCAGCACCTGTTTAAAAGTTAAAAACATAAACGGAATCAGCTGCAGCTGCCGCTTGAGCCGCCAGGGCTGCTGAAATAGTCTAAACAGCCACTCTAAGCCGAGTCGCCTCATCCAGCCGGGTGCCCGGCGGAACTTGCCGAGGATGACATCGAAAGCGCCGCCCACCACTTGCACCAGCAGCACTCCCGATTTTTCTAGCAGTTCCCGGTGCTCTACCACCCATTTTTCCTGATGCGGCGCGCCAAAAGCCACAAAAACAATACTCGGCCGCAGGTTTTTGATCAAAGCCACTACCGCTTTTTCCTCTGCCTCCAGAGGTTGCCTGACATCTTGGTAAGCTTGATGCCACTCAACCGGCCAGCCACCAATATCCAATTTCCCTGAAACCTCCCGGCCCTGATAGCCACGGCCGCCCAAAATCAGCGCCGGCAATTTTTGCTCCCGCGCGATTTTGAGCAAATCTTCAGCTAAATCAATGCCGGCAATTCGCTCCTCCAGCGCCTTTTGAGCCAGAAAAAGAGCCTTCATTTTGGCCGCCAAAACCAAACCAAAGCCATCGGGGACCAAAATATCGGCAAAACCCAAAGATGAAGCAAATGTCTTGTCCCTGCGCGCGAGCATAATTTGCTCGGGATTTGGCGTAAAAATCACCAGCAGCCCATTTTGCTGCCGCAAGTGATTTTGCAAAATTTTTAGCAGTTCCAATCTGCTTTTGCTAAAAATGGCTAAATCGAATATTTTCACTGTCTTATCAATCATTTTCTCTCTTATTACCTCACTGTTACAAACCAGGCATTTTTGAAGAAAAACCAAAGCAATAGCCTGGTAAAATCATTTTTGTCCAAATTTCTGAGCTAACTGGACCGCCACTATTTTATCATTGTACACTGTTTTCTTTTGCTTTTCCTAAAAGCAATTTTCTTCGGTTTTTGTGCGGTAAAAAATTCGTTTTCCGGCCAAAGCCCAACATTGTCCGAAGGCAATTGAGACTATTTTTTTCTTAAAAATTGCTATTTTCGCAGTTTATTATTCATTTTTTGCCCTTTTTGAACACTATATTTCTTGAGTATTTGTTGATTTTTGCTCTATTTTTTCTCAACACCTTTCAACTCGCTGAAAATCATACTCGGATGCACTTTTTGGCGTCTTCCACTATAATGAAAGTCCATGAAATCAGTAACTGAACTGAGGTCGCAACACCCGCGTTTTTTCTACAAAAAGTATGAGTGGCATTGGGATGCCAACACCCTCACCCTCCAATGGCATTTCTTCATTGAGCCGGGCTTTGATTTCCATCCCTCAATGCATTTTCCCAATGTCTCCGAACAGCAGTTCCGGCAAATCAGTGAAGTCGAGCTAAATCTGCATGCCTTTTCCCTTGGCCTGGCAGAGATGTTGAGTTATTGGAAGCTGACCGCTGCCCCCGAAATTATCATCGAGGCCCAGCCGCTAACTCCAGAACAAACTTCCTGGTGGCACCAACTGCTGATTCAAGGCATGGGTGAGTACTTTTACATCAACCAAATTGAGTTCACCGCGCCTGATTTCGTCTCCATCCGGACTGCTCTCCCTGAAACACCTGAGCCAACCGCGTCTCAACTCAACCTGCCAGAACCTGCCAACCCCAGAATCCTGATTCCCCTCGGCGGAGGCAAAGACTCGGCCGTGACGCTGGAGCTGTTCAGGCAAAATCTCGATCCTGCCAACTTAAGCTGCTTGTTGATCAACCCCACTCAAGCTGCCCGAGATATTGCCGCTGCCAGCCAACTCAAAACCATCACCGTTACCAGAGAACTGGATCCGCTCCTACTCTCACTTAACTCCCAGGGCTACCTCAATGGACATGTGCCGATCTCTGCCCTCTTCGCCTTCACTAGCCTGCTGGCGGCCAGACTGCACGACTACCACTTTATTCCGGTCTCAAACGAGCGCAGTTCCAACGAGGGCAACGTCGAATATCTCGGCAAGGAAATCAACCACCAGTACTCCAAAACTTTTGCTTTCGAAAAAGCTTTCAGCGCCTATATCAGCCAGTTCTACCCTGCCAACTCGCCTCGCTACTTTTCTTACATGAGGCCGCTTTTTGAGCTACAGATAGCCAAAATTTTCTCAACCATGAAAACCTACCACCCCATTTTCAGGAGCTGCAACGTTGGCCAAAAAACCAACAGTTGGTGTGGTCAGTGCTCAAAATGCCTCTTTGCTTTTATAATTCTTTATCCATTTGTAAACCTTTCTGAACTCACCGGGTATTTTGGTGAGAACTTGTTAGATAAACCCGAGCTGCTGACCATCGCCCTCGAGCTAGTAGGCGCCAGTGAACACAAACCTTTCGACTGCGTGGGCACCCACGAAGAATCTCTGGCCGCTTTCCACCTTTGCTGGCAAAAATGGCAGCAGACACAACCGGATTCTAGCCAACAATTATTGCAACAAGTGTACAAACAAGTTCTTTCCCAAGAAGCAAATTTAGACGAACGTGCTCAAACAATCCTTCAAGCCTGGAATAACGAGCATCTCATCCCTTCTCAAACCTGGGAAAACTGGCTGAAAGCAGCGAAATAGGCGAAGTAAAGGAAGCAACTCAATGAAAAACCCGCTAGCAAAACTGGAAAACAGGCAAATTTATATCTTCGGCCTCGGTTTGGAAGGTTTTTCCACCTACAATTATCTCCGGAAAATTTTTCCTGAAAAAAAACTCATCCTCATCGACGACAAACCACCTCAAGACCTGGATCAACACTGGCAACAGGCCGCTAGCAACCCGTATACCACCATTACTACTGCCGACACTTTTCTCGATACCATCACCAATTACGAGATCGGCAGCGGCGTAATGTTTAAGACGCCGGGCATCCCCATCACTCATCCGCTGATCAAAAAAGCCGAACAAAAAAACCTTGATTTCAACTCCAACACCAACCTTTTCCTGCAAATTGTCCGAGAACATCAGACTATCATTGGCGTGACCGGCACTAAAGGCAAAAGCACTACCAGCGCTTTGATTAATCACGTGCTAACCAAGGCTGGCTGCAAAACCGTCCTGGCGGGCAACATCGGCCAGGCGCCGCTTGATCTGCTCCACCAGGAAATCAGGGCCGACTACTACGTGCTGGAGCTTTCTTCGCACCAGCTGCTTAATCTTCGCAGTAGTCCTCATTTTGCCGTCATTCTTAATATCACTCCTGAGCATCTCGACTACTATCCTGATTTTGCCAGTTACACCGCCGCCAAAGCCAGAATTGTCCAGTTTCAGCATAAAGATGATTTTGTGGTTTATAACCCGCTTTTTGAGCTGCCGCGGCAGATTGCCGATGACAGCAAAGCTAAAAAGCTGCCTTTTGGTAAAAAAACCGCCAACCAAGCTGACCACCCCGACCCGCTGGCCTACATTCAGGACAATGCCATCTATTATCAGCAAGAAAAAATCGCCGATATCAGCGAGCTGCCTCTTAAAGGCGAGCACAACCTGCTCAACAGCCTGCCGGCGGTGGTGATCGCCAAACAGCTCGGGGCGGAAACAGCTGCAATTCGCGCAGGACTGCAAAGTTTTCAGCCGCTGGCTCACCGCCTGGAGGAGGTGGCGGAAGTTAAAGGCGTGACTTTTGTTAATGACTCGCTTTCCACCACGCCTGAAGCTGCTATTGCCGCCATCAACAGCTATGAGGGCCGGCCAATGGCTTTGATTGCCGGCGGCCACGAGCGCCAACAAGACTTTTCCGCTTTGGCTCACACTATTGATGAAAGCGATGTCCGGATGCTGCTTTACTTCAACCCCACCGGTTCCAGACTAGCCAATGAGATAAAAAATCCCAATCTTATCAAGGAAGAGGTTTTGTCGATGGAGGAAGCGGTGAGCGCGGCCGCCGAATTTGCCAGAAATGGCTGGGTGGTCTTGCTTAGTCCGGCCAGCGCCAGTTTTGGCACTTTCAAAAACTACGAAGACAGAGGCAATCAGTTTACTGCAGCGGTGAGGGCGCTTGTTAAAAAGTAGTTACAATATATTGACTTCAAACTACTTTGTTGCTACTATGGGAACACTATGAATAAAGTACAGCTGACACTAACCAATGAAGAAACCGCTATTCTGTCTAGCTACGGACGACAATTTGGCTATTCTTTACCCAAGACCATCAAATTTATTATCAGCAAAACAGCAGAGTCCTATCTTAAAGAACAAGCTGCCTCCGTAGACAAAACAAACCTTAACTCTGATACCCCAAACTTTCCTTAAACAAATCCAGGTGCTCCAGCGCTATGCTCGTCCCCTTGATCACCACCTGCTCGGGATTATCCACAACCGAAACCGGAATGCCCATTTTTTCGACAAAATACTGACTGACGCCGTCAATATTGGCCAGGCCGCCAGCAAGCAGCAAGCCTTTATCGATCACGTCCACCGTTAGTTCCGGCGGAATAGTGGACAACAGTTGGCGCAGCACTTTTTCATACTTTTCGAGCAACTTAAGCAACTCAGGCGCCACATCGGCAGCGGTAACACTGATTTCCTTGGGACTGCCGTCATGAGCGCTCTTCCCCGTTACCAACATCTTTCTTTCCTTCAATCCGTAGGCAGAAACTACCCGGCGCTTCATTTCTTCCGCAGTTTGCAGGCTAATATCCAGGGCGAACTCTTTTTTCATTAAATACTGCAATCTTTTGCTGAGAAAATTGCCAGCGTAATGTGTGCTTTCGTAATGCACCATGCTGCCAAGCGAAATCACCGCCCCCTCAACTACATCAGCACCCAAGTGAAGAATAAAGCAGCCGGAAGCATCGGCAATTGGCACATCGGCGCCAATACTGGCCGCCAGCGGGCTGGAAATAGTGTAAACTTCCCGCGCGCCCAGGTTGTACATCAGCCGCGTGACGGCCTGCAAATCCGCCTCACTGCTCTTGGCGGGCACACTGCACATATAAACCGGACTAATCAAGTTGGTGGAGCTTAAAACTTTCTGCAAAAATACCCGCAGCAGCGCTCTGGTAGTTTCCAAATCATAAATTTTCCCATCCTGAATAGGCTGCTCCACCACCACATTTTTACTGACTCGGCCGCGCATTTCTGCCGCCTCCGACCCGACCGCTAAAATCCTTTTGGTTTTGGCATCAAAAGCAATCAGCGCCGGCTCATCAATGGCAAAACCGGACCGGTCTGTCCAAATTCTCACCTGGCTAGAACCCAAATCAATCCCGACAAAACGCACGATTTGGGAAATAAAAGGTATCTTCATCACCCCTAATATAGCATGCTATACTAAACCTATGAAATCTTGGTTCAAGCCGCGCGTAGTGTATGCCGTTCTTTCATTATTGGTAGTCATCGTCGGCACTTTTTTGGCGATTCACTATGCCAAAGGCGGCTACCGCGTCACTGATCAAGGTTTTGTCAATGGCACCGGCTTGCTGGCCGCGAATTCTTTCCCCACCGGCGCTGAAGTTTATATTGATGGCAAGCTCATCACAGCTACTGACGATACTCTTTATCTGGTTCCGGGTGAGTATTTGGTAGAAATCAAGCGCGATGGCTACAACACCTGGCAAAAAATGATGTTAGTTGAGCAAGAATTAGTAGCCCAAACCAATGCCAAACTTTTTCCCGTTGCCCCCAGTTTAACTACCCTCACTTTTACCGGCGTGGAAAATATTACCCCTTCACCGGATGGACAAAAGCTGATTTTTTACACCGCTTCAGCTTCAGCCCAAAGAAAAAACGGACTTTACTTGTTTGAACTCAACAGTTCGCCACTCTCTTTCTCACAAGGCCCCAGACAAATTAGTAATGATTCGGAAGATTTTGAGCTCTCAACGGCCGAGTTTATTTGGTCTCCTGACAGTAGTGAGGTGATGGTGCTGAGCAATGACAGGCAAGTGATTCTGCCCATCGGCCGCCAAAGCGACCTCGATACTCTGCCGGATGTGGTTTTCCAGCGCCAGCAAATTCTGTCTGAATGGGAACAGGAAATGTACATCAGAGAAAGGCAGTTTTTGGCTCAGTTTCCGCCGGAAATTATTAGTATCGCCACTGCCAGCGCCAAAAATGTTTATATTTCTCCGGACAAAAAACGGCTGCTTTACACTGCTACCGAGGAGCTGACGCTGGCGGACGAACTGGTGCCAGCTCTGCCGGCCACCAACACTCAGCCAGAAGAAAGAGCTCTTGTTCCAGGCGGGATTTATATTTATGACCGTGAGGAAGATAAGAATTTTAGAGTAGGAGAAGAGGCCAGCGCCGAAGCGGAAATCAATACCAAATACCTGCTGGCCACCGACTTGCATGACCCCCGGTCTCCTCTGCTGACCGCCTCCGCCAGCGCTTTCACTTCTTTACAGGCCACTGCTGCCGCGGTCACAGCCAGGAATTTTAAGGTTTATCACACCCCGCTTTTTACCAACACTTTCCAGTGGTATCCTGACTCGCTGCACCTGCTGTTTGTGGAAGATGGCGGGGTGAACATCATGGGTTACGACGCCACCAACAAGACCACTCTCTACTCTGGCCCATTTGAACATTCCTTTATTTATCCCTGGCCTGACGGCAATAGATTGTTGATCAAAACTTCGTTTAGTCCGGACACGCCGGCTAATCTTTATGCAATTGAGTTGAAGTAGTGGCTAGTGGCCTTTTTTACCAGCCGCATCTGCGTGCTGCTGAGCCGGCCAAGCTTTTTTTCCAACCTGTTAATGTCAATTGTTTGCAGATACCAAGCTAGTAAAAGTGAGTCCTGTTCCAGCGCCGGATTAACTCGAATGAGAATCTCTGTTTCTGGCTGATAAATTTTCGTCTGAGTGGTGAAAGGAGCGATCAAAACGAAGCGCTGATCCATGTGGTTGGCGGCCATTACCACTGCCGGCCGGTATCTTTTGAACTCAGCTCCATAACCTGGATGAAACCTGACCAGATAAATATCTCCTGGTTGAGGACGAGCGCTGTCAAACATTGCCGGCATCCCTCTCTTCCAGATATTGGAGCATCTCATCCAGACTTGACTGCTCATCAGCAATTAAATCTCTTAATACCGCTCTGTCGGCAAATCTAAGTTGCTGGTTGATGGCCTCGACAGCCAACTGAGTCAGCAACCGGCTGCGGTCAATGCCGGGAAATAGCTCGTCAAGCTGCTCCACCACTTCGGCCGGCATTTTCAATTGCACCCTTCTGTTGGCTTTACCGTTACCAAATTGAAGACTAGCAGCCAAATCTTGAAAATACCGTAGCTTTTTGGTGTTCATATAGTTGAAATTGTACACACGGTTGTGTGTTTTTACAATTACCTCTCCCAACCCCTACGCTATTGAAATCAATCCTGGTACAATATCCCTGCTGGAAAAGACGCTGCCAAAGCTAGCAGCCAGCCACCGGAGATTAGCTCAGATGGTAGAGTGCACCGTTCGGGACGGTGAGGCCGGCGGTTCAAGTCCGCCATCTCCGACAAAAAACAGCAAGCTTGAGGGGTTTGATTCAATATTATGTCAATCATAGAACAAGGACCGGATACACCCAATCAATTCCTCCCAACCGAAGAACCGGAGCTTTCCAAGCGTGTCCGAAATTACGTTCAAGCCTGGAGCGAAACAGCTCAAGCAATAATTGCTCATTTTGAAAACTTGGGAAACTTGCCGACGGAAGAAATGGCGCTGCTCAAAACTCTTTTGGAACTTAAATCCCCCAAAGAGCAGCTTTTTCAGCTGCCAGCAGCAATTACTGCTCAAATTAGGAACCATCACCAATTTCAAACCAAGCTTATTAAAATTTTGAGTCAAGTGAGTAATGATTTGAAAGCGAAAGACGTCTTGTTTGAATTTTCAGAAGTTGAGAAGCAAACTATGCGCTCAATTGAGTTTCGGCTTCGCAGGCTTTTGGGACTGAAAATAGACCATCAACAAACCTGAGGTTTTTGGAAAAAAACAGTTATAATAAGCGGATATCAGCTTAGTCCCTGTAGTTCAATGGATAGAACGGGCGCCTCCTAAGCGCTAAATCCAGGTTCGATTCCTGGTGGGGACACAGCGATAATAGTTGAGCCTCCCATTCTCCACTTCCTGCAATGTTTCCGGTTTATTCTCTGTACACACTACGAGTTTGTTAACTATTGGTAATGACTAACAACTACTGGTCAATACCTTGCAGCTTCTTCAGCTCCGACTCGGCGTAGACAATGGCTTCAAGCGCCGTATGGTAGTCAAAAAGTTCATCGTTTTCAAAAATGATTTTGATTTCGCGCTCGGCGTCATCGCCATTTGCAGAAGCATGAATCAAGTTCATCTGCTGGCTCATACCATAATCACCCCGGATGGAACCGGCCTCCGCCTCGCGCCCCAAAGTAGTCCCAATCAGCTTGCGAACCACCGGCACGGCGTCAATGCCTTCCCAAACCATGGCTATAATCGGCATCGAGCCCATAAAACTCTTGAGGTCGGTAAAAAAACTCTTATCCTTGTGCTCAATGTACCAGTCCGAGAGCTGCTCATCGTCCATAATCAGCATTTTGATGCCCACTAACTTGAGGCCCTTCTGCTCAAAACGGGAAATAATATCACCAATCAGGCCGCGCTGGAGGCCGTCAGGCTTGACCAAAACCGCGGTGCGAGCTGTTTTTTCCATAATGTCCTTTCTTAATTTTTCTAATTTTTTACTATTCTACAAATTTTTTGAAAACTTTTTCTTGATCTTCTTGGCTAAACGGCCCAATCACTGCCAACCGCATTTCCCGCTCTTTAATTAGCCGGCGGGCAATTTTTTGCACTGCCTCCAGCTCAACCGCTCGAATTTTCTCGAGCACTTCTTGAGGAGTTTCAATCTTATCATTAAGCACCTGCCGCAAACCAAAGTACTGCGCCACACTCCGGCTGTCTTCGAATCCCAGCGTCATGCTGCCAACAATGTACTCTTTGGCGGCGGCCAGTTCAGCCGCGGTAACCGGCTTTTCGCCGCCCACCAGCGCAGCAAACTCGGCTTTAATTACTTTCAGCGCCTCCTCGATTCTGCCAGGATCAACTCCTGCCGAGGCGCCGAAAATGCCGGTGTCATGGTAGTGGTCGTTGTCCGAACGCACATAGTAGCAAAGGCCGCGCTTTTCGCGGACTTCGGTAAACAGGCGCGAACTCATGTTGCCACCCATAATGACGTTGAGGAGGGTGAGGGCGTAGCGGTCCTTGTCACGCCGGTGGATGCCGGGCCAGCCAAGGACTAGGTGGGCTTGCTCGGTGCGGCGCTCTTCGACTGTGAGGGTGTGGGGTGAGATTGGGTTGCTTGAAGAAACCCAGCGCTTAATGCTGACTTTGTCCCGGGGACGAACACCATCAGGTTCTTTGGCGAACTTGGCTTGGGCCAATTCGAGGGTGGCGGTGGCTTGAACGGTTTCGGCGTTGCCCGCTATGACCAACACCGTGTTGCCCAGACCATACCAGTGGCGCAAGAAACTGGTGAAATCGGCACGATTCAGGCTTTCTACCGTCTTTTTAGAACCAATAATGTCGTGACTCAAGCCGGAACCGCGGAAAAACATCCGGTCGAAAAGCTGCCCGACAAAGCTCATCGGGTTGTCGTGGTACATGTTGATTTCTTCGACGATTACTCCCCGCTCGCGATCGATATCTTCTTGGCGTAGTTGCGGCTGGAGCAGCATGTCGGAGACGACGTCGAGCGCCAGCTCGACGTGTTTGGCGGCCGACTTGACATAATAGCCGGTGTATTCTTTGCTGGTGAAGGCGTTAAAATCGGCGCCAATGGCATCAATCGCGGCCGCCAACACCTTAGCATCGGGATAATTGGCCGTACCTTTGAAAACCAGGTGCTCAAAAAAGTGGGCAATCCCCTCCTCTTTGGGCTTTTCGTAGCGTGAACCGGTATTAACCAGCGCCAGCGTGGTCACCGACTGGACACCTGGCATAGGAATGGTGATGATCCGCAAGCCATTGCTGAGTTTTTTAATAGAATGATCAAACATTGGAAGCCTAGTATATCACAAGCAACGCCCGAAATTTCGCCCTCTACATCCTGTCCACGGTTTCAATCCCCAAAATATCCAAACCAGCAGCAATCACCCGCGCCGTAGCCAGAGTTAGCAGCAAGCGCAAGTGCGCGGCCGGGGTGGTTTCAGCCAAATCCGCCAAAGCATCAGCGGCTTCGTTGACAACGTGATGATCACTGTAGAAAGTATTAAAGGTGCGAGCCAGCTCGTAGAGATAATTAGCCAAGTGATGGGGGCTGTACTCAATCATACTATGCTCTAAGGTTTCGTAATATGAGCTAAGGTTTCGTAATAGCTCTTTCTCAGTCGGTGATAAAGTGATTTTTTGCTGTATCAAAAGGTTAAGCAAGATATCAATCTGTTTAGTAATATAACTTTCTATACTAACAGCATCGGTCTGCCATTTTTCCGCGGCTTTGGCAAAAATGCTGCCGCAACGCACGTGGGTATACTGCAGATAAGGACCGGAGTTGCCCTTGACGTTGACAATCTCATCCCAATCAAAAACCAGATTGAGATGAGGGCTGCGCTTGAGATCGTTCCATTTCAAAGCGCCAACAGCGATTTTCCACTTGGTTTCCTCCGTCAACTCCTGGCTGGAAATGGCGTTTACTCGCCGGTAGGCTTCATCCAAAACGTCTTTGAGCCAAACAACATTGCCCTTGCGGGTAGACATTTTGCCCTCTTTGAAGCGAATCATACCGTGGCCAATATGCACCCGCTGACCGGGCTGGTACCAGCCAAGCAGCTCTTCAGTTTTGAAAATCTGCCGGAAATACAGACTTTGTTCAGAGCCGGTTTCATTAATCACGGTGATATCGTGGCCGTAGTGCTCCAGCCGGAATTTGTCGGCGGCTAGGTCGCGGGTGGCGTAGAGGGTAGAACCGTCTTTTTTGAGAATCATAAGGGGTGGCAGCTCATCGTTGGGGAAAAAGACCAACTCTGCCCCTTCACTGGCTTGCAGCAGGTTTTTGGCTTTGAGCTCGGCAATGACCACGTCCATTTTGTCTTCGAAAAATGACTCGCCGTAACCGCGGCCATCGTTTTCGGTGAAACTGACGTTAAGCAGCCGGTAGATTTTTTCAAACTCCTGCCAAGACCAGTGGATGCATTTTTGCCAAAGGCGGCGCGCTTCCGGATCGCCATCCTCCAGCTTTTTAAACCAAGCGCGCGCCGCCTCCTCCAACTCCGGATCGGCTTCCGCCTCCTGGTGAAACTTAACGTACAAACTCACTAGCTCTTTGAGCGGATTCTCTGCCCGGTCAATCTGCTCTTCGTCTCCCCAAGCCTTGATGGCGTAAATCTGCTTGCCAAACTGTGTCCCCCAGTCACCCAAGTGGTTATCGCGGTAAACAGTGTGACCGGCCGCCTCCAACAAATTAGCCACCGCGTCACCAATAATGGTCGAGCGTAAATGACCAACCGCAAACGGTTTAGCGATGTTGGGCGAAGAATACTCAACCACGATTTTTTGCTGGCTTTCCGGCGTCATCTTGGCTGGGCGTGGGTCTTGAGCCAACTCGCCTATTTTGGCGGCAATAAAAGCCTCAGACAATTTAAAGTTGATGAATCCTGGTCCTGCCACAGTCACGCTGGCGATGGCCGGGTTGGTTTGGCTGTCGAGTTGGCGGTTTATTGCCGCCGCGATAGCCTCCGCCAGATTGCGCGGACTTGAGTAAGATTCTGTTTCATTGCTAGTTTGTGATTGGCTAAACAACTCCATGGCCACGCTGGTGGCGTAATCGCCGTGCGCAATATTGGCGGGTCGCTCCAGGTTAATTTGCTCCGGCTGCGGCAGCTTGAGCGCTTGGAGCGACTGCCAAATAAGTGTTTCCAATTCTTGCTTAATGGGATTTTGTGAGTTGTTGTTGATAAATTTCATAGAAGCGCCTTTACATTTCGTATGTTTTGGATGTTTTGTAAATTTTGTACGTTCTGTGTATTCTGCTACAAAAATACCCCTTCACTGCAAGCGCAAAAATTTGCGCCGGCAACAAAGGGGTGCTTCTTTTCCAATAAAGCGAAACACGGTACCACCCTTTTTCTTTCTCCGCGTTACCGCGGAAAAACTTGCGGGCTCAGTGAGCCTCAGGTTTTAACGGGCCCCAACCGTCCGGGATTGTTCTCCGGCCGCGCTCTGCTACGGCGAGTTAGCCGGCAAATTCATGGGTGCGAACCATGTCTGGCGCGTGTGTTGTTAGTATAACTTCACTTGGAGAAACTGGCAAGCCGTGGGCAAAACTCAACCGAACAGATAGCGAAAATTGCTCTCTCAAATTGAGTACATTTTGTTTTTCAGGCGCTGAGGCGTTTAGGTCATTTATACCCTTTAACTCGATTGACATTATGTGTTCATTATAAGCTTATTTGTCTTTGTTTACCCAATCGGCCAGCAACTCCATTTTTTGGCCGCGCAGCCAATGATCGCAAAAACCTTCAACCGAAGTATTACCAAAGCCAGATTTTTGGTGACAACGGGCAGCAGCAAGAATCACTAAAAGTCACCGCGGCTGAATTTCTTTGCGCACTCAAAATGCAATTGGCCGGCTCCACCAACCTCGCCCACTCCACCCATCACCAGGCTTTAACTTTGGAAAACAAAATTGCTAGTTGCACCAGCAAAAATTTTGTGGGAGATTATTCCCTGATGGCTACTTAACATTGACTCGACTGGTTCCAGGCTAAACCAGGTTTATTCCTCGAGCCAATAATGCCGGCCGTCCGAGACAAAAGTGATGGTTCCCAGTTCATCAGTTCTGAGAATTCGCGAACCAATTGCTATTAAAGTATCAATTACCTCTGGTGCGGGGTGGCCATATTGGTTATTTTTGCCGCTGCTAATGACCGTAATTTCGGGTCTGAGTTTGGCAGCAATTCCAGGTGTAGTACTCGTTTTTGACCCGTGATGCGGCGCTTTTAGCATATTCACTTCGTTTATCAAGCCCATCTCGAGTAGTGCTTGTTCACCCTTTCTCTCGAGGTCACCAGGCAAGAATACCTTAAAATCCCCAAATTGCATATTTAGCACGATAGATCGGTCATTTTTAACAGTTTTTTCACCGTTTTCTAACCTTTTTATCATCTTTTTATCCGATAATATTGTTTCGGTCGGTTGAAAATTAGGCCCTATAATTTCAGTACTTTCCTCGAGTGGCCACAAAATTTCGAAGGCCAGTTTTTGCGCTATTATAAGCTGTTGAGCTTGCCTAGGCAGGATGAGCAGAGCGCCATTTTCGACCGCGGTCGTGACCTGATGATAAAAAGCTTCAGCTTCCTTGGTATTTTTGCCCGATATTTCAGTCAAAATTAGCTCTACCTGATACCGCTGCAAGACGCTGGTCAGGCCGACAATGTGATCGGCGTCCGGGTGCGTGGCTACTACCAGATCTAGCGTGTTATCCCAAAATGGCATCCTGTCTTGGAGGCAAGTTAAAACTTGATCGTTGGGACCGCCATCAATCAGCACCTGCGAGAATTGGTAAGTAAGCAAAATAGCATCACCTTGCCCCACGTCACAAAAAGTGATTCTGAGGTAATTATCAGGCCACTGGGAAATTAGTTGATATATAGGCGCAATTAGCAAGACCGCTAAAATGCCCAAAATCAGCCTTTTTTTCATAGCGCTAGCCTTTGGTATCCTCTTTTTCGCGCCGCGATTTGCGACCTAATCACTACGTACCCTACTAACACACTCCACCACAAAAATATATAAATTGGCTCAAATTTTTCCGCGGCCACGATCAATGGCAATTTGGCAAACGATCCCAGAATGAGCTCCACCAAGTCCATGAAGTAATAAGCAAGCTCTCTGCCTGGTAGAAGCAGTTGATGGAGCAAATTATTGGCGCTGGCGGCTGCCGCCAGCGCCAACAAAAGCCAGGAACCAGCCACCAACAACGAGGCCATCCAGAAGAAAAGGCTTGATATACCAATGGATACTAAGTTGACTTCACCAAAGTAATACAGTAATAAAGGCAAAAGAGCCAAATTAACACTGACACTGATCCAAAAACTTTCTTTGGTTAAAGCAAAATACTTAGCCAGCAAACTGCCACGCAGTGAGCCGCCGCTAATTTCCGCTCTTTCAATCGAAGCCATAACACTGTCTACTCGAGTAAAAAAAGGCATTAGATAGATAATGCCGGCGGTGGCTGCCGCTGAAAGCTGGAAAGATACGTTCTCGATTTTTTCCCTATACATCAAGCATAATACTACTATCATCAGCACGAAAAAGTAGCTGGCGCGGTGCTGACGAAAAAAAACGTAGCGCGCCGCGATGGCCGCACACGACATTACCGCCGCGCGAAAAAGCGACGGTGAGTAACCCACAACCACGTGATACGCCATTGCCACCGCTATTGCCAAAAATGCCACTTGCCAATTGGCGACGCGGGATTGTAAGCTGGCTGTCACAGTTCTGATGAGCAAATTCAAATGAAAGCCGGAAACAACCAAAACATATTGCATCCCTGTAAGTGCAAATAAAGGCTGCAGTTTATTATCCGCTTCAGCCAACTTGCCAAAAACTAGCTGGGCATAAAAATTGCTCGCCGGCTTCCCCAAGAATGATCTGGTTTGAGCTATACCGAGTTGCTTGAAATGAAAGAGAGTTTCTTCGCCTGAGGTGATAGCCTGGGACAAAAAGCGTATCCCACTATTTACCGAACTGGCTTGTCTGGTAATTGCCAACTTTTCCCGATAGTTCAATATATTTTCTGTTAAAACACCGTTAGCAAGGGGTAAAAGTCTGGTGCTAATCGAGTAATTTTTGTGTAAGAACAAAGTAAACCGCTCCAGAGGTAATTGAAATATTTCCCCAAGTAAATCTTCATTCGCTCCGTTGCCGTTCTTAAGGGCAAAAACAGCCCAACTAGGACTTCTCCGCCCCAATTTAGTTCCCCCCATACTACTATATATAGACGAAGCCAATAATATTATCAGAATTTGCGTTAATATTAATATCTTAAAAGTGATTAAAGAGCTAAAATTCATATTATTTTGCTTTACTATAAAGACATCTAAATATCGGCGAATAATGACCAAATTTAGCAGTTTTGGCTTAATAAATCATAATTTGTTATCCTCTCGTTGCCGATCAACAAACTACCTGTCCATCGACTAGCCTATAGTATTGTCCTCATAACTAATTTAGAGACTAATCAGCTCTTCAATCCCATCAAAAATACCTTGAGTGAGCACGCTCATTTCCACCAACTCTTCGATTGATTGATAAGGACGGCCAGCCACAATATCCGCAGCCCGTTTGGCGCCGATCTGCGGTAACTCCATCAGCTGTTTCTCGGTGGCTTGATTGATGGAAATAAGCTTGCTGTTGCCCGGCGGTTGGTCTGATGAGGCCTCTGCTTCCGCCGCCGACTGCTGTTCTTGGAAATAAGGAATGTAGATTTTGTCTCCGTCTTTGACCGGCTTGGCGGCGTTGAGCTGACTGGCAATGTAACCGCCATCGGCATCCGGGTGTAAACCTCCCGCTGCCTTGATGACGTCGCCAATCCGGGAGCCTTCATCGAGAGTGTAAAGGCCGGGGTTTTTGATGGCGCCGCCGGCATCCACTTTCAAGCTGCCGGCGCCAACTGTCTGAGTGCATTCGGTGATCACCGGCTGCAACTCATACCCGGCGGCGCCAGTCTCCCCCAGCGCAGCCAAACCAAAGCCGGACACTCCACTGCCCGCCAAAAAAATCACCAGCGCCAAAATCTTCACCCGATTGGTTCTCAACCTCTGAAAAATAATTTGATGAAGGGTCGTTTTTTCGAACATGACCCCACTTTATAGGGAAAACCTTGCTTTAACTGTAGAAAATTGCTCAAAAATTATCAAGCATTATTTTCCTGATAAATCTGATAGTAATCGGCCACCCGACGATTTAAGGACTTGTTGACATACAAGCCCATAAATTCATTAATTTTTTTCCAGTTAAGAGAGCTTAGATTATCAACATGGTAATTACTGTACAAATAGATTGCATCCAGAAAAGCCCGCTCCGGCGTGGCTATATTTACATTATTTTTTGTCACAATCCCTGCTCTGTTGGTAAGCACCTCTTCTTTAATCTTTTTGTAGTCGAGTATATGTCCAGAAACCTGCACCGTTCTTGAAAGATAGGAAACTGAAGTAATCTGCTCGTAGTATTGAAAAATCACCCCTGCCTGTTGGAGCACCGTTTCTAAACTAATATATGAAGGCGTATAAAGCTTGTTGGCTAATTCTTGGGAGTTGTAATTTTCCTTGGCGTACACGCCTTTCCTCAGTCTGGCAATTGCTCCCCGACGAGTAAGATAAGACATCCTGTCTTTGATATTTGTGTAGGATATGCCTGGGAATAACAAAGAAATTTCTGTGAGAGTAAAAACTGTTTGTGGCTGTTTATGAAGCTCAATGAGGATTTTATTTTGCATATTTGAACTGTAGGTAGGCTTCAGACATACTTGTAGTTCAAATTTTATATTAATTATGCTTTTTGGACAACCTTGAAATTGTTGAAAATGGCACTGAATCAACGCAAATAGCGTGAATTGCGTTGGTCGACCGACGGAAATGGCGTGAATTGCGTTGGTTTGTTGGCGCAATTAGCGTTAATGATGATAAAACTACCCTTCAACCACAAAACTAACAATCCTGCCCGGCACATAAATCTGGTGCTTGATCTTCTTGCCCTCGAGGTACTTGGCTACCGGCTCCAAAGCCGCCGACCTTTCCAAGACCAATTGTTCATTTTCCAGCTCGTCTGCAGGAATCTCAACAGTACCGCGGAGCTTGCCATTGACTTGCACTCCAATCTCTACCGCTTCCTCACGGGCCAGTGCCGCATCAAACTGCGGCCAAGGTTGCAAATGAACACTATTTGTCTCCTCTGCGCCAGTCAGCTGATGATAAAGCTCTTCGGCCATAAACGGCGCGAAAGGCGCTAAAATCCGCACAAACATCAGCCTCTGCTCTTGGCTCAAACCGCCACCGCCTTTAACCGCCTCTTCCCAGGCGTTGACAAACTCCATCATGGCGGCAATAGCAGTGTTAAACTTCAAAGCCGGAATGTCATGGCCAACCTTGCGGATAGTCTGGTGCAGCTTACGAACCGCTGCCTCGCTGCCGGCCGCCTTTGCTTCAGCCGCCCCCAAACACAACCTGTTCACCCGCTGGAGGAACTTGAAAACCCCCATCACCGCCCGGACATCCCAGGGAGCATCCGACTCAAGCGGCCCCATGAACATCTCGTAAACCCTGAGGGTATCTGCTCCAAATTTTTCAATAATTTCATCTGGATTAATGACATTGCCTTTGCTCTTGCTCATTTTTTTGCCGTCTGGACCCAAGATCATCCCCTGGTGCCTCATTCTTTGGAAAGGCTCGTCAAAGTTGAGATAACCTTGATCCCGCAGAAACTTGGTCAAGAACCGCGAATACAACAGGTGCAAAACGGTGTGTTCCGAGCCAATCATGTAAAAATCCACCGGCAGCCATTTTTCCAGCTGCTCCCGGGCAGCCAGCTCGTTTTCGTTCCTGGAATCCACGTAGCGCAAAAAGTACCAACTCGAGTCCACAAAAGTGTCCATGGTGTCGAACTCCGGCTGCCAGCCTTGGCCGTACAGCTCTTCGGTGCGGCGGATAAACTCGGCAGAAGACTTGAGCGGCGACTCGCCGGTGGGCTTGAAATCAACGTCGGTGGGCAGGATCCAAGGCAGGTGTTCCTCCTTGACCAGATGCGGCTGGCCCTCGGGATCATAAACAATCGGAATCGGCGCGCCCCAGTAACGCTGGCGGGAAATCAGCCAATCGCGCAGGCGGTAGGTGGTTTCTGGATGAATAGAGTCAAAGTCTGCGGCTATTTTTTCCATGGCGGCTGCTGAGGCCAAACCGGTGTATGCGCCGCTTTCAACCAACTTGCCATAACCCTCGCCCGCCGGTTCAATCACCTCACGAACCGGCAGCTCAAACTTCTGGGCAAAAGCAAAATCGCGCTCATCATGCGCCGGCACCGCCATGATGGCGCCTGTGCCATAGCCACCCAAAACATAGTCCGCCACAAAAATAGGAATTTCCTCCTGATTCACCGGGTTGATTGCTTTGAGTCCGGTATCGACACCAGATTTGTCTTTTTCACCGACTTGGCGCTCTTCTTCGGTTTTTTTGAAAGCCTTCTTGATGTACTCGGCAACGGGGTTGGCCTGCTCGGGCGATTGGGCTTTGACTACTTGATCCAACTCCATCTTGCCAAACTTCTCTGGGGAAATGACCAAAAAAGTCGCGCCGAAAATCGTATCCAACCTGGTGGTGAAGCAATCCACTACCAGCTCAGTCCCAACCACCGGGAACTCAACCACCGCCCCTTCCTTCTTCCCAATCCAGTTAAGCTGTTGCTGCTTAGTGGCCTCCGGCCAGTCCACCGAACTCAAACCCTCAATCAACTCATCCTTGTACTCAGTAATCTTAAAAAACCACTGTTTCATTTCTTTCTGAATCACCTCGGAGTCGCAGCGCTCACACAGGCCATTGACCACCTGCTCGTTAGCCAACACCGTCTGGCAACTCGGACACCAGTTCACCATGGCCACATCTTGGTAGGCTAGGCCCTGCTTGAAAAGTTCCAGAAAAAGCCACTGGGTCCATTTATAATAGCCCGGGTGATTGGTGGCAATTTCGTTGGCCCAGTCGTAGGAAATGGCCAGCCTTTTAATTTGCTCCCGAAAGGTGTCAATGGCGCTCTTGGTGGTTTCTACTGGAGGAATGCCGGTTTTAATAGCGTAATTCTCTGCCGGCAAGCCAAAAGCATCCCAGCCCACCGGAAAAAAGACATCTTTGCCGTTCATGCGGTAGTAGCGAGCTAAAATATCCAGGGCGGTTTTGCTTTCCACATGCCCCACATGCAGGCCCGAACCGGAAGGATAGGCAAAAGCAAACAGCAAGTACAAGGGGTCCAGTTCAGCGGCGGCACGGTCTTTTCCCTCGGTCCGCTGAAACAATGCCAACTCTTCCCAAACTTTTTGCCATTTGGGTTCTACTGCTAAGTGATCGTACCAAGATTGTGTTGACGCCATATTTTCCCGCTTAATTTTCATCCTGATTGGGGAGTTGTAGTATAACAGCTATAGCCTGCCAGCTACAAGTTGGTTATACTGAAAAATATGCTGCAAAATATGTTGAAAAAAACGCGCCCCCACTGGCAAACCCTGATCCTGTTGGCTGTAATTGTGATTGCTTATCTTTGGTTGCAGCTGCCGGTGTTGTCGCAGTACTCGCTCCAGGCTTTCGCCGGCGCGGTTTTGGTCTATTTCTTGATGAAAAGAGTAAAAAAAGCCAAAATCTGGCACGTGCTACCGGAGGACGCTTCTCTGGAAATGGCCCTGCTGACTTTTGCTTTCCTGCTCTTAATTGGCTACACCGGCAATATCGGGTCATATTTTTATCCGCTGACCTATTTACACTTGTTTTTGTTGGTGATGACCACGGCGGTCAGCACCGCTATTATCGGCACCCTTTCGGTGATGATCTTTCACTACGCCCTCACTCCGGCTTTAACTAGCCTGGAAATCGGTGCGCTGCTGGCTTTTCCGCTGTTGCTCATGTTCTTTTTGTTTGCCAAAAATCAGTACACTGAGTCGCAGGTGGATAAAGCCAGGCTTGAGCAGAAAGAAGTCGAGTTGGAGAACGCGGAGACCGGCGAAATGGCGCTGCAACAATTTATTGACGGCTACCTCAAGCCTAAACTTCAGGTAATTGAAAAACTGCTGGCGGAAACAAATCCGGATCTGAAAGTAATTAAAGCCCAGCTGTCGCTGCTGGAGAGCGAAAGTGGCAAGATGGTTGGCCGGGTTAATGCTGCTAAAGTGCCGCCGCCAGACCTACCCCAAGAATCGCAGAGCGAACAGGACAATCAAGATGAATCAGCCAAGCCCGCCAGTTAGCAGTGTGGCTTTGAGGGCTGCCCTGCTGACTTTTTTTACTATCACTTTTTTGCAACTCTGCCAAATAGCCGTCGCGGAAACATTGCAGTCTGACTCTTATATTATTCAGTTTGGCAATTTTAATGTGACTTCCGGTGAGAAATCCAGCGCCGGCTACACAGTCACCGACACCGTGGGTCAGTTTGGCGCCGGACCTTATGGAGAGTATGGCACTTCAAGTTTTTTCCTAGGCGGGGGTTTTCAATATATTTACCAAATTAACGAGTTTAGTTTTCTGATTTCCAACACCGCCATAGATTTGGGGGAGCTGGTGCCTGGCACCTTTAGTTCCGGTTCGCACACGCTGACCATCTCCACCAGAGGCGCGGGTGGCTACCATGTTTATGCTTACGAGCTGCATGAATTGAGGCATACTATCGATAGTATTCACACCGTGCCTGACACCAGTTGTGACAGTGGCCCCTGCACCCCTGATTCGGCTGAGATTTGGGATACGCCTGAAAATGCTGGTTTCGGCTTTAATATGGACGGCGACAGCATTCCACCAGACTTTGAGGACAACACTTATTATCGACCGTTTGCCAATGATGAGTTGAGCCAACCGATGCGGGCGGTGATGAGTTCGGAAAATATTGGCTTTGATGATGAGGCGACTGTGACTTACAAGGCTTCGATTAATCCTACTCAAGCAGCAGGCAAATACGAAACAACCGTGGTTTATGTGGCTGTGCCTGGGTATTAGGTACAAAACGTACAAAATGTCTAGAACAAAATGCAAAAAATATACAAAATGTACAGAATTTACAAAAATACCATTGCCACCATGGCGCTGGCAGTGGGACTGTTAGTGTTAGGCAGCGCTCAACCCGCCACCGCCCAAAGAAGCCTGGAGTTGACGGTTTCTCCCCCCGTCACTTATCTCAAGGCCGCCCCTGGCATGATGCAAACACACATTATTTCCATCAAAAACAATGGCGCTGCTGCGGTGACAGTGACACCTAGCATCGTGGATTTTTCCCTCCACGAAGTAACCGGCGCGCCGGTTTTGCAGGAAGATCACAGTTTCCCTTACTTTACTATGCCAGCTTCAGTGCTAAAGCCAATCGAAATGGAGCCGGGACAGGTAGCACAATTGCAATTAAAGATAGAGCCGCCCATGACCGCGCCTGACAGAGAGTATCCCCTGAGCGTGGTTTTTACGACCGAAAATCTGGGCACCAGAGGTAATGAAGCAACTCAAATTAGCGGCGCGGTGGCCAGCAACTTGATCATCTTGGTTTCGGATAAAAATATTTTAGAAAAAAAACTGGTAGTGGCAGATTTTGGGCTGCCAGGGGTGATTGATAGTTTTAGGGGAGTGACAGCCCAGCCGGTGCTGAAAAATGAGCGGTTTAGTGCTGGCGCTGCCTCCGGCAGCGCCAAACTTACCAGCTGGACCGGCCGCCCAGTGGCTGAGTACCAAATTTACCCGGACAACGTCCTGGGCTTCAACTCCAGAAAAATCCGCGCCACTGAGTTGGACAGCGAACCCCCAACAGTCACCGAGTTCACCTTCCGACCAGCTTTCATGCTCGGCCCCTACAAATTCTCCATCACCCTCGACAACGACGGAGAGTTGACCACCTATACCCACACTATTTTCGCCATCCCCTTCTCCATCTTTGTGGCGGCGTTGATGGGGGCAATAGTTGGCGGGGTTTATTGGTTCAAAATTGCTCAAAATAACCGTATTAAACTGTAACAAAATCGACTTCAAAAAACATACTCAAAAAATGACAAAAGAACACTTGCATACCCAAAAAAAACAGTTTAATATTATTGTATGAGCTTAATGAGTTGTTGTGTTTGTCTTGTCTATGAAAAATCTGGCTGCTAAAAAACTTCAAAAAGCCATTGCTCTTGGCATTGCTATTGCTACTACTTTCGCGGTGGGTATGTTTGCTCAACAGAGCCGAGCTGGAAACCTGAACGATGTCACCGTCACTCTGTCCAACTCCAGGCCGTCCTTTTCCGGAGAAGTAGGTGCTGGCAACAATATCGGCTCCACTGTTTTGACCATCGAGACCTCCGGTCCCCCCTCAGACAACACCGATCAACTGGCTATTGATGATACGCTGCTCTTTGGCACTGTTAACGGCAATGATTACGACGTCGTTGAAATCCTCAATAGCAGCACAGTGAGATTGGACACAGCTCTCCAATCCGGTGACGCTACCGCTGCGGTGCCAATTTATGATCCTCAGGCTACTACCGTTAGCGTGGCTTTTACCACCGTCACTGCCATTCTTGACGGTAGCTTTGAGATTTTGATCCCCATTGCTGCCAGCGATAATAATGACGGTGCCCCAGATCAAGGCGGCTTTGATATTGGCAACTTCTCTGACGGAGACGTCACTTGTCCGGGCCCTGCCGGCAACCACACCTTTGGCTCACCCACCGTGAACACTGTCAATCTGGGCAGCGATAATTATGTCCAAGTCACCTGCCCTTACACCGGTAACGGCAGCATTGGCCAAGCTTTTACCATTACTATGGATAATCTGATCAACCCCGCTCCCCAGTCCTTGCATAGCAGCGGCACCGCCGATCCGTACACCATCACTATTAGACATCTGGATACCAACGATAACGTCATTGACTCGACCGGCGCCAGTGTTGGCATCATTGAAGCGGTGAGGGTCACTGCTACGGTTGAGCCTCAACTCAACTTTGAGATTATCGGCATCAACGACTCAACCAGCGTTTGTGGCGTCAGTACCGATGTCACCACTACCCCTTATGCCGTACCCTTTGGCAATCTTTTGCTCAGCGACTTTTCTGACGCCGCCCAAACTCTCCAGGTTTCCACCAACGGCTCGGGCGGCTATGTCGTCACCGCTATCGCCAACGACCAACTCAGCAAAGACGGCCAAGGTTGCACCAACCCAGACCCCACCACCGACACCGACACCGATTGTATTCAAGATGCTCGGGGCGATACCGACACCATGACCCATGCCGTCGTCGACGAATTCAGCAACACTGATTCAAAAGGCTTTGCCTACTCGTTGGTGCCAAACGACGTTACCGGCAACACAACGGTTAGTTTTCAATACAATGGCTTGACTGGTAACTGCACTGGTGCTGGTTGGTGTGGCAAACAGTTCGCCGATTTCCAAGCCTCAGAATCACCGCAGTCACTCTTTTCTTCCACCACAGTTTCAGACAATGAAAGAGTCGATGTTTGTTACCGCGTCATACCAGACACCAGTACCGAAGCCGGCGATTATTCCAACTTCATCATTTACACAGCCACGGCTACTTTTTAGGAAAAATAAATAACAATTGAATATGAAAACTGCCCAAACTTCACTTTTTATTAAGCTGACTCAGCGCCGGTTGATCATGGCTGGCTTAGTTGCCGCCACTCTGACAGCCGCGGCTGTTGCCGTCACGAACACTTCCCTGGCTCAAGAGCAGCTGGATCAGGGCCAGCCTCAAGAACAAACAGGCCTCACCAATATTGCTCTCACGGCCATCCCGCCCCGCCTGGGCGAGGACAACAGCATTTTACTCGATCCCGGAGAACGCCAGCAAGTGCAGGTGCGGGTACGCAACGAGTCCAACCAGCCACTTAACGTTGTTTCCCGGGCGGCAGATTTTACTGTCGCTGAGGACGGCTTCACCCCGATTTCGGTTGATGAAGAAGTTTCCAACCGCTGGAGTTTAGCCTCCTGGCTAACTTTAGTGCCACAAACACAAACTCTCAACCGGAACGAAACTGGTGCGGTTAATGTTTTGATTGAAGTACCGGAAGATGCCCTGCCCGGTGGTCACTACGCCATGATTACTCATGAGCCGGCTGTGAACGGTGAGGAAACCGGCGAAGGCGAGTTGGTTTCAGCTAGCGCCATCAGTCAAAAAGTTGGCACTCTGCTTTACGTTATTGTTGACGGCCCGATCAATGAAGAGGCCTTTGTGCGTGACTTCCAATTCCCTAAGTTCACCGAGTTCGGCCCGGTGCCATTTTCTTTTATCGTGGAAAATGCTTCCGACATTCATATCACCCCCAGAACCAGCATTGAAATTTACAACATGTTTGGCAGAAAAGTCGATACTTTAGAAATTGAACCAAGAAACGTCTTCCCGCTGATGAGCCGAACTTTTGAAGACGAGTGGCAGCAAATTTGGGGCACCGGTCTTTACACCGCCAAACTCACCATGAGCTACGGCGCCAGCGGCGCGGTGACGATGGCTAGCACCAAGTTTTGGTTGATTCCGCTCAAACTGCTGTTGGCCATGCTGATCTTAATTTTGACGGCGATTGCCAGCATTGTCGGCGTCCGCAGGCACTACCGCCAGCGCCAAGACCAGAAGCAGAAGAAAATTCAGATGCTGGAACAGAGGCTCGACGAACTCGAAAACGGGAACAATAATCTCGACAAGTATGAAGATTAGCATCAATATGATCCGTGACAAAATACATACGTAATCAATCGCTGCGAAAACCAATTGCTTTGATACTCTGGCTGCTGGCCGGAGTATCTTTTTTCGGGAGCCTGACGCTGCCGGGCAATCTAGTGACTCCAAGTTTTGCCCAAACGCCACCGCCGGAAACTAGAAGCCCCACGGTTACCGCCACCATTCCAGATCACCTGCCACCCAGCACGCCAATTTTGATTGAGCCGGAAAACAACGCTTTGCTCAACACCGCCACCCCCACTTTTGTCTGGCAAGGCAGCAGCGATAATGTGGCCGTCAGTCATTATATTATTTACCTGGATGGCCAAATCTGGTTTAACAACCTGCCGGTAGGGGGCGGCAACACTAGCAATTACACTCTCACCCACAACTCGGTTACCAATTACTACTCCCTCACACCCAGCAGTCTGCTTAACAACGGCTCTTACACCTGGAAAATTATTGCCGTGGATACTTCAGGCAACGTGGCCGAGTCGGTAACTTGGGCTTTTACGATTGATACTCGGGCGCCTTCTTTTGTGATTGATACGCTGGGTGAAGTGAACGTGGGTATTTCAGTGCGGGATCCGGACACCTTTCCTTCAGCGCCGGTGCGCTTGAACCAAAACGAGCCGCTGCTCACCGGTACCGGCGAGGCCGGCAGCCGGGTGAACGTCACCATTACCACGCCGGACAGAACGGAAAACGCTACTTTTAGTATCGGCAGCGACGGCCGCTGGCAGTTGCAGTTAGGGACTCTGCCCAGGGATGTGGTTATTTATCTTGACTTTGTTATTGAAGACGCGGCCGGCAATATCAGTATCTTACTGGATGTGCCTTTTATTATTGAATCGGGGGTGGGACCGCCTGTTTCTCCCACGCTCCCTGTGCCCACTACTCCGGGTGTGCCCCCGCCCGCTACACCCCCAATCGCGCCCCCGGCTACGCCGCTGATCCCAGCGACTGCCCGGGAGTTCCGCACCAGATTTATTGAAGCGTTTGAGGGCTTTTTGCCGCTGTCACTCCAGGAAGTCACTAGAGATAAGCTGTTACAGATCCCAGGTGAGGAGCAAGCGCCTTTGTACGCCAGATGGCTTAATTTTGGCGCCGCCATCAGCCTTTTATTGCCGGCTTTGGTAAGTTTTGGGCTTTTGCTGGTCAAGTTTGGGCAGCATGCTTCGCTAAGCATGCTGCCCCTCCTAGCCGCCCTGGCTGGGCTGATCCCCCGGCAAAAAAACTATCACGGCTTGGTTTTTCAGGCTGAAACAGGCGAGGACGTCAATTATGCCCGGGTAGTTTTCAGCGGCCTCAATGCTGAAGGCAAAAGGGTCTACCTGCAAACCATCACCAACGCCGAGGGCTTCTTTGAACCGCCCGATCTGCCACCGGGCAATTATGTCTGCGGAGTCATTCATCCCTGCTTTTCTTTCCCCAGTGCGCTGCCCCGCCCCGGTCAGCTCCTGCCCAGGGATTTCTACCGCGGTGAACAATTCTCCATAGCCGAGGCAGCAGCTCAAGCCACCTACCACCACCAACTTTGCATCCCGGTAGATCTGGAAAGTCATGCTCGATCGCCGCTTTCCTTCAAAATACTGGAAAAACTCCGTTTTGGCGGCCTGATTTCCTGGCTAAGTTTTGCCTTCGCCACCTTTATCACCATCCTCTTCCCCAGTGTCTGGAATTTTCTGGCGCTTGGGCTCTTTATAGCCGCGGTATTTGTGGCGCTCATCCAAAGGTCGTTCCAGCCCACCGGCTTGCTCATGAGTAAGGACGGCATGCTCCTTCAGAACGCGGTTTTGCGCTTTATGGATGATCAAACGGGTGAAACCCTGGCTCTGGCCAAAACGGGCGAAAATGGCCGGTATAAATATCCCAAGTTCATGACCTTCTCTGTTGATAAGGCCGTTGATAAGGCCGCCGCTGCCAAACACCTAGCCCTGATCAAGGTGGGCTGGCAGCTGGCCTCAGCAGACTCGCCCGACACCCTGATTGCTGTCAAAAGCTAGCGCCTCCACCATACCCCACCCATACTTCACCCAAAACTGATAAAAGACCGTAAAGAATGGCTGTTTTGCCGGATATTTAGCTGCCACTAACCAGCCTCAATTAATTGTCAAAGCTTAGGCGCAATTGCCAATGCTTGCATCAGCCAAATAATCAGAACCTATAATTATGAGAAAAGCCACTTGACGAGGCGGCAATAATTTCAGGCTAAAAAATTTGCCGCCAAACTTCAGCGCCGAAGCTCTTCGTCAAAACTGCAATAAAAAGCACCTCCTCCACCCAACAAACTCTCAAATTCACCATTGACGCATATTTATTGCTTATATTCGGACATAATTTAACCAAACAAATATTCCCGCATATTTTCCTAACTATTCCCGCATGATCTAGTAGGCTATTACCGCATTTGTGGTTTCGGGGTTATATTTTGTAACTTTTGCTCATTTCCTACCTAGAAAAAGAGAGTTTGAGCGACACCCGAAAATTGCCGCCTATTTTTGCATTTTTGTCGAAATTACAGAAAAAGCTATCGTCCAGTAACTACAAAACCGCCTTCTACTCGACTAAATTAGAGAATTATTATCGGCATACATGCAAAACAGCAGCTTTTGCAACTGTGAGAGCATATCGGCGGCTGTAGGAGCGTTAGGAACGTAGTACCGAGCAAAACCCGTATCCATAGTTACATTTTCCCAAAATCGGTCAAAAACCGGTATGAACAGCAGTTTTTGTTGATTTGTCAATCTTACATTCTTATCACAATTCTCTAGCAATTCTCTTATTTCTCTGCTAATACCAGAGTAAGCCTCAATGATGTCGGTTAAGCCCAATTGTTCTATAACAATTTCTTGCTCGCTGCCAAACTTCCATTCGCTGATGGCAAAAACAGCCACCGCCCGCTGATAAAGGCTTTCTACAACCGCTAAGACTTTTTCCGAAAGTTTCCCAGGCACAGCATAAACGCCTCTTGAGAGAAAAACCGCCCTCTCTTCCAAGAGTAGGTTGCGCAGGTATCTAAATTGAGGATCATTCTTAGGTGCGCTCAGAAAGACTAGCAGCTCCCATTCCCCCTGCCATGCTTGCCAATGATCGGAAAAAGCCGGAAATAAGCGCTTACACTGCCTTTTGCCTTGACCAGTGATGGTGATCCAGCTCTGCCCCAGCAAGTTTTCGCGCAAAATATAGCCCTCTTTCTCAAGATGATGCAGTAATGAACGTCGGCCGCCGGGCGACAAATCATTCAACAGTAGTTCTATTTGTTGATAGTTCAAACTGAAGTTTTTGTGATGGGCCGGATACAACATTAGCAACAGTTTTTGTGAGTTTTTTTTCATTTTTTTCTTAATTTTTCTTAGATCAGAGGCTTGTATGCCTGGTTTTTGCTTGTTAGTTGCGTCTTATGCGTTAATTATTAGAAATTTTTATGGAGCCTATATTTGCTAGTTTATCCACATTTTTACACCCAAAACATAGTATCAGCCAGATAAAAGCAGCTTTTTTCAGCAAAATTAGCTCTTCTCTGCCTGGTTTTACTGTGGTTTTTGCCTTGTGTTTATATTCTGCTTCACATACTACAACATTTCTAAATGTATACACAAGTGGAGAAAATTGGACATAAACCGCCAAAACTAGCTCAAAAGCCGCTTGCTCGAACATCCCGCTGAGGTATTTTGTGCTAGTCTGTTAGCTATGAAAACTGTGAAACATTTACCGCAAGAATATTTCTTACCCCTGGTAGAGCTTTTGCGGCAAATATGACGAAATATTTTTGCTTTCCTCAAGATACTCGACTATTGACTCCCTCTCCCCAAGTGGCCTAAACTGAGAGCAGTGGTCTAACCGGTCTAATGAATCTGGTAAACCAACTCAACCGCCCAAAATGGCTTTTTTGCAAAGATTCAACGGCGCAAGGCCGCCAAACCACTAAATAACCCGATTTTTGAAAATTGTTGAAAAATATGCCTGCCCAAGCCAATTACCTCGCCAGCATCCTCGATACTTTTGCCGCCTTTCTAGAGCTGCAAGAGGTAGAAAGTAGCGATCGTGATGCTGCTACTCTCCTTTTTATTTATTTCCTCGAGAAAAAACAAGATTACGACCGCTGGACTGAGGCGGAGCTGGCCACTTTCCTCGAGAAAAACCCTGAAGCCCGACAGTTTGCCCAAACACCGAAACAGCTAGTGAGGCAGTTTGTCAGCGACTATCCTCCCTACCAGACTAACGTGCTGCTCTACCAATACCTTTTGGCACTGAGGAGTGAGGGCTGCTCAGATTCCACCATCAAAAATTACCGCAGTGACATCAACCAATTTTTACAATTTGCTAATGAAACGGCCATTAATCAGGCTATCACGAAACCCAAAGTGGTCAGTTTTCTGCGGTATCAAAGGCAAAAGAGCTTAAAACGATCTTCGGTGCGCCGAAAGTTGGTGAGCATTGCTCAGTTCGCGGCTTGGCTGGAAAGTCGAAGTTTGCTGCAAGATACCGGCGAGTGGCGGCGGCAAATTTCAACGGCGCTGGAAAGTATTGACACCTGGGAGGTGGGCAAATTAGACAAAGTAGCAGTCACCCCGACACCAGTGAAGATGAAAACGGCTAAAGGTAATCTTCTGCCTCTCAAAAGCCTGGCTGGTCCTGGGGCAGTGGGCGGAGATGGGGGCGTTAAGCCGCCGCCAGCCAAAGCCCAAGGGCAGCAAGAGTTCCGAACCAGACTAAAACAGCAACTCTCAGCTCTTTCTAATCGAGTGGAAAGCGGCACCAAAAACAAACTGTTGCCTTACCTCAATATAGCGATGATGGTCTTGTTCGTGCTGGGGGCTAGCTTCTTCGGTTATCAACAGTTTATTCGCGATGCTGATGCTCCCCTGGCCTTTCCAACATCCTTGACTCCGCCCAACCGGACGCTGTCCTTTCAGGGCCGCCTTACCGACGAAAATCGCAATCCAGTGCCGGACTTAACCAATATGCACTTCAAGCTTTATGACGACGGACCAGGCATAGAAGGCGGTAACCTGCTTTGGGACTCAGGCACTTGCGGTATTGATCCTGATCAGGACGGTATTTTTTCCACCGGGCTTGGAGATGAGTGCGGCGGCCTGATTACTGATGACGTTTTTACCGAACATAGTAATGTTTGGCTGCAAATTGAAATTGATAATGGCGAGGAATATGAAATTCTTGAACCCAGGCAAAGCATCAAAACTGTGCCTTATGCTATTAACTCCGAAACCCTCCAGGGTTTTCCTCCCGCAGACCCGGCTACCGAAAATACGGTTTTGGTGATGGATGAAAATGGCGATATCAATTTGGGCAGCCTCAATCCTGATTTGCGGGCTACTAGCGGCACTTTCACCATTGAGGCTCAAAGTCTGGTTTTGCAAACTGCTTCGGGTTCTGATGGGGATATTGTGTTGGCGCCGGATGGCATTGGTGAGGTGGCGGTGCTGTCTGATCTGTTCTTGTCGGGATATTTACGTGCTCCGGGTGCTACTGTGAGCGCCACTTATGCCGGAGGTAAGCCGCTGGTAGTCAATGGCGTATCTGGCCAAACGGCCAATCTGACTGAGTGGAATGATGGCAACGGCAATGTGACAGTGGTGGATGAAGATGGCAGGATTGGAATTGGCACCAACAACCCCTCCCACAGCCTGGACGTGAACGGTGAAGCCCGGATTTCTACCTTGGGCGCTGGCGCTACCGATACCGTGGTTACTCATAATGCTGGTGTACTGCAGTCGCGCTCAATAGATAGCCGGGTTTGGGGTTCAACCCTGGTGGATGGCTCCTCCCTCACCGCCAACTATCTCACTAAGGTTTCTGACGCTAACACTATTGTGAACAGTCTGGTTTTTGATGATGGCACTGGGGTGGGTATCGGCACTACCTCGCCCACCGCGCTGTTGCACCTTGGCGCCGGTACTTCTTCTCTAGCCCCCCTCAAGCTTACTGCCGGCACTAACCTCACCACCCCTCAAACCGGTGCTCTCGAGTACGATGGCTCCGAGCTTTACTTTACGCCGGTTGGTACTACCAGAGAAACTATCGCCTATCTTTCGGATATCACCGCTGTGGCTCATGATCCCATTACTCTGGCTGTAATCGGCTCAACTCCCAATGCTTATGGTATGACCTTGAACGACCAAATCCTTAACCTGGAGCCAGCCAGTATCGATTACGGCGGTGTGGTGACTACCGGCGCCCAAACCTTTGCCGGAGCCAAGACTTTTGCTTCGGCCATCAGCGCCCCAACTACTGTCAACACCATCAATGGCCTGATTATCAATGCCGGGGCGCTTTCAGGCATTTCTACCTTGTCCATGAGCGGCCAGCTCACCAGCACCCTTGCCACCGGTACGGCGCCGTTTGTCATTGCTTCAACAACGCTAGTCACCAACCTCAACGCCGACCTGCTCGACGGCTATCATTATGATGAATTGCCCTACGTCCCTGCTGGCACTGATGATTGGGTGGATGAAGCCGGCGACACCATGACCGGCACACTTAATTTTTCCGGTGTCACCAACGACATCACTACTGCCGGCAACGAGCACCTGGCGCTCATGCCCGGCGGAACGGGCAATGTGGGCATCGGCACCAGCTCACCCGGCTACAAACTTGACGTTTCTGGGGACATAAATTTGTCCACTGCCTTGAGGGCGGGCGGCGATGCCGGTACTAATGGGTACTTATTGACCTCAGGCGGTGGTGGCGTCATGACCTGGACAGATCCAGCTTCGCTGGCGGCTGGCACAATTGCTTTCAACAACATCACTAGCGGCACCAACACCGTCGCTGCCATGGTGGTTGGCAGCGGCGCCTCACTTACCTACTCTGGCAGTGGCACTATCAACGCCAGCACTTTGGCCGGCCAGGCTATTAGCGCCCTGCCCTACGTCAATGATGCCACCAATGCCACCCTCACTCGCACTGGCAGCGGGCCTTATACGCTTGGGCTTAATCTAGCCAACGCCAACACCTGGACCGGCGCCCAAACCTTTTCTGCCAACACTAACTTCCCCGGTTCTGGTATTTGGAATACCAGTGGTGATGTGGGGATCGGCACTACTAGTCCGAGCGGGAAGCTGCATATTGCCGGTCTGTCTGAACTTGATGGTTCGGCGCCAATTACCTTTATCATCAATGATACCAGAAATAGTAACGGCTGGACGGTGGGCGCGCCTTTCGGGCAAATTAACTTTAACTCCAACGACAGTTCCGGAGGTGGCGTTGGTACCAGAGCGAGGGTGGCCGCAGTCATGGAAAATGACCAGGGCGGTATTACCGGTTTGGCTTTTTCCACCGCTGGTACTGGCGGCTTGGTTGAAAGAATGAGAATTAACAACCTCGGCAACGTCGGCATTGGCACCACCAATCCCGTGAGCAAGCTTCAAGTCGGCAATCCAAGCGTACATGAAACTCATGACGTCAATTTTTACGGCGGCTATAATCTATATTTCGATGACGGGTGGGATGCCCGTTTCTTCTGGCATGGCGCCAAAGGAGCCTTGAGAGTGGGTAACAAAGGCGATGGTAGTGGTTGGGATCCAGCTAATATTGGTGACTACTCAATAGCACTAGGAACAGGTGGAACAGCTAGCGGAGATAAAAGTATCGCCATAGGGTCAGTGGTAAATGCTAGTGGTGACAGAAGCATCGCTCTTGGAGGATTTGTTACAGTTAGTGGCACTCGTTCTGTTGGTATCGGACTGGATACTACACCGAGAACAATTTCTCAAGATAACACCATGGCAATCCTAGGTGGCAGTGTCGGCATCGGCACCACCTCCCCCACCTACCTACTGGATGTTTCCGGAGGTTCAGGCATTGTTGGCCGCTTTTCCGGCCGGGTGATTGGCGCTAACGCGGTTAATAATGACGAGTTTGTGACCAAGTTACAACTGGACAACGCTACAGCCAGCTCGCTTCCCGCCGGCACCAGTGGCCAAACCCTCAGGCATAATGGTACAGCGTGGATAGCTAACTCTTTCCTTTATAACAGTGGCACCAACATTGGCATCGGCACCAGCAGTCCTGCAGCTATGCTGGATGTAGTGGGTTGGTCAGACAATTTATCTGCCTTATTCGGTAACAACACTACTAATAATTTTAATAAGCAAACATATATCGGAAGTAGACACTACACGAATGCTGAAGAACCAATAAACATAATTGGGGTTGTTTCAGGTTCTTCTACCAGTAATCTTCGTATTGGTGGAGGTACTTCAAATTTGAATGCCGCTACAGAAATAAGACTTTACACCGCCGCCAACACCACTACTACTACCGGCACTGCCCGGATGACGATCCATTCAAACGGTAACATAGGTATAGGTTTCACCACCGCCCCTGCTGCTAGACTTGATGTCGTAGGTGAATCAAATGACATAACAGCTTTATTTGGTAATGTCACTAGTCTCAATTCGAGCAAATTTGCCAATATCGGACTCAGACATTACGCAGGTTCTACCGAAGAACCCCTGGGGCTGATTGCTGCCACTTCAAGCAACTCTATTAATAATGTCTTTATTGGTGGTGGTGCTTCTGTTTTAAATGCAGCCACTCAAATTCAATTCTATACCGCCGCTAATACGACCACTACCACTGGCACTGCCCGGATGACTATTACTTCTGCAGGCCTGGTCGGTATCGGCACCACCTCACCCGGCTCTAAACTCACCGTTCACAATCAAGGCGCTGCTGCCACCGGCGAAGCGCTGCTCCGGTTAAATCAATATGAAGCTCAAGATTTCATTGCCGGTCATTATAATGGTGCCACCGATGCTTCTTTTAGGGTTAACAACAGTGGCAACGTCTATTCAACTACGTTTTACGCCATCACTGATCCTACTTACTTCCTTAGCCCAACTGGCCCCACTTCTTTGACAACCATTGGTGACGTGGGGATTGGGACTAATAGTCCATCGGCACGTCTAGAAGTAGTAGGAGCCTTTGGTACCAGTACTACCGGCCTGAAAATCTACAATACTTCAGCTGCATCCACCAGCAACATCGCCGAGCTTGGATTTAATCTAAATAGAACCACCGGTGGACAAACACAAGCAGCCTCGATTACAGGAGTGCTGACATCCATCGAGAACTTGTTGCCATTTGGAGAGTTGAGCTTTTCAACTCTATATGGTAGTAACTTATCTGAAAAAATGAGAATTAACTCAGAGGGTCTTGTTGGTATTGGTGTTACTAATCCCAGGGCTTTTATTGATGTTGTACACCAAGGAATTGCGCTTAATCCAATCTCTGCTCTATTTGGAAGCAATACCACGAATAATACCGAAAAGTTCTCTGCTCTGGCCAGCAGACATTACGCAAATGCCGAAGAGCCTTTAAGCCTAATGTATTCTGTATCCAATAGTACAAACAACACAATTAATGTCGGTGGAGGATTATCTTACCTGAACGCTGCCACCAGAATTAATTTCTACACAGCTGCAGACACTACAACCACCACGGGCACTGCTAGAATGACTATTGATCCTTCGGGATTTGTGGGCATTGGTACCACCAATCCGGTCCAAAAGCTCCAAGTTGCTGCGGGCAATATTGAAATTGATGCTGAATATGGCATTGGCAGAAATGTTGGAACCCAAGTATTTTCCCATGGCTCCAAAACGATTCTACACTATGGCTTAATTTGGTCGCAGCTAGATTACCAAACCAATCCAGCGGCTCAACTTTCTGGTTACGGAGGTGTAAGTGTTTATACCGGCGGAAATCCAAGGGTCATTATCGATCAGCAGGGCAATGTTGGACTTGGCACTACCGCTCCAGAAACCAAATTACATGTTACTGGTGGCTCTTGGCTTGCAAGTTTTGGCAATGGGGGTATTAGTGCAGGCGGCTGGAGTCATGGTATAAATCTTTTCAAAAACACAAACTCTGGAGTAAAGAACTTCACTCGCATGGGTATTAGAGGTACTGGAGATACTTTTAGTAGATTCTGGATCAGCATAAATCCAGATAGCGCCAGTCCTTTTGATGATGGTGATTTCGTCATTACTTCAGCTGGTAGTGTGGGGATTGGAACTGCAACTCCAGCCGTCAGATTCCATGTTGCTGGCAACGCTAGAATTACTTTCGCTGCTGCAGCGGCTAATACTGTTTGTCGAGACGGTAATGGCACTTTCACCATCTGTTCTTCTTTGGCTCAATACAAAGATAATAAACAAAATCTATCACTTGGTCTTGAAACCATCATGCAGTTGCGTCCAGTGGAATTTGATTGGAACATCAATGATAAATCCCATGACCTTGGCTTGATTGCCGAAGAAGTTGCTGCTGTTAATCCGCTTTTGGCTCAGTATGAGTCTGATGGCTCTCTCTCCGGTGTTAAATACCATCACATGGTAGCGCTCTTGGTTAAAGGTATCCAACAACAACAAGGACAGATTACCTCGCTTTCTTCACAACTGGCCGCTCTTAATCCCAGCGCTATTACCGCTGACCAGTTGAACAACTTCTTCATTGATTCCACTGGTAACTTGGTAATCGAAACAACAGATAGTGGCGCTTACCAGGTTAGAGATACCGCCGACAACTCTCTGGCTACTGTCATTGGCAAAATGGCGGAGGTGGTGGTGGGCCGCCTCCGTGCTGGCGCTATCTCGGTGAGAGAGCTTGACGCCGACTCCATCACCGTCGCCGGCCTACCACTGAGCGATTACGTTGCTTCGGTAGTGGCGCAACTTGGCAGCTCACCCGCTCCTACCAACCCAAGTGAACTGATTTCTCCAGTAGCTCACTTGGAAAACTTGGAAGTAACAGGTGAAACTTTGCTGGCCAACCTGCTGGTGGCTGAGGACGCCACTTTTTCCGGCACCCTCGCCGCTCAGGACCTCACCGCTCAAACTACTCTACTTGGCGAGCTCACTGCCAACACCGCCACCATTGCTGGTACGCTGGTAGCTGAAAACATCGAAGCCGGCAACATCACCGCTGCCACCATCAGCGCCCACTCTACCCGCCTGGCCATGCTGGAATCGCGAGTAGCTGAGTTTGAAAGAGTCAAAGCCGAGACTGCCGAGTTTATGGATGCCACTATCTCCGGCACTCTCTATGCTGACACCATCATGGTACGCAACAAAATTGCTTTGGCTGAGGAAAAACCCTCAATTATCCAGGTCATCAAAGAAAAAGTGGTGGCGGAAGAAAGTGGTAGCTCTGGTAGCGGCTCCAATCCCAGCCTGCAACCGGTTTACGACACCGTGGCTGGCAGCGGCTACGAGGCTTCCAGCTCTGCTGATCTGAACTGGCAGCTTGAGGACTTACACCTGGCCAGCTCCGACGTAGTTATCACCGGCCAGGCTCTGTTCATCGACAACTACTTTAGAACCAACGGCTCCGGCTTTATCGCCGACTCACTCGGCGTTGGCAAGCAGCTGCTGGTGGGTCAAGGCATGAGGCTTGCTGATGGCAGCATTGGCTACTTGGCTCCGGCCGGCGTCGAGCAGCTTTTGGAGATTCAGCCCAGTGGCGCCGGCACGCTTTCGCTCATGGCTGGCCTGATGACGCTCACCGAAGATGGCAATGTTACCATCAGCGGCAACCTCAATGTAGCCGGCAACCTCGAAGTTCAGGACACCTTGCTGGCCAACCTGATCCAGCCAGTTGATTTCGGCAACCCCTTCCAGGTACAAGTAGCCGGAGCCGATGCTACTTCTGGTGAAGTCAAGGAGTCCCGCTTTGAGATCATCAACGAACTTGGCACTCCAGTGGCTACCATTTCTGCCGAGGGCCGAGCTGATTTTGCCGCCGGCATTGGCGTGGGTTCGGAAAAACTAAGTGTTTCTGAAGATGACGACGAAGTCGAGAGCAACAAGACCTCTGGTCGGGCTGCTGTGCCGGCCGGAGCTAAAGAAATCATCATCCGTTCCAAACTCATCACCGAAAACTCGCTTGTGTACGTCACCCCCGTGGGCAGCACCCAAAATCAGGTGCTGTATGTCAAGTCACAACAGGCGGAGGATCCCGACACTAGCACAAACGAAGGCAAGTTCGTGGTCGGCTTTGACGCTCCGGTCACGGAAAAAGTTAATTTCAACTGGTGGATAGTTAACTAAAAAGCCGGCTGTTAGCCACTTTTCGCGCTGTTTCCTCATAAAATTGGCTTCTCAAACTGAAGGATATATGGCTTGAGATATTTGTCCAAACTTTTATAAGTGAGCAAATCGATTTTTTTCTTTAAGGTATCCTCTAATTCATGTTTGAGAATAATGAATTGCATTCCCATTCCCTGAGGGGCTTCAATTAATAAATCAATGTCGCTTTGCTGATCGAAATCTCCCCGGGCATAAGAACCAAACAGAGAAGCTTTTTTTACCCCATATTTTTTGAGAACTGGAACGATTTTGTCTTGAATATTCATGTTCTTATTCTATCAAAGAGGGTGCGTGAAGACTAGGTTGTAAGTTATTAATAAAGTCTAAGGAGTCCGTGGCAAAGCAAGCTGGCTCTCACCAACTTCAGTCTGGTAGACCAGAAAAGTTACTAATCAGTACACTCGTAATAGTAGGTTTCGCCAAGAGCAGGCGACGGCCCGCCACATCTGGCGGCGCTGGCTTGAATATCCTTGTCGCCACTATTGCGCAGCGTCGCTCTTAAAAGAAAAGATTCACCATTATCACGACTCTGGTAGGTGCACTCAACATCACCACTACTCGGCACATCGCGCATATAAATCGTTGTGCCGGCTGCATTCTGAAACACCCCAGCCGCATTCACTCCAGGAATATCACTACATTCCACCCAATCCGCTGCCAACGGATAACTCTGGTTGTCGTTGTAGTACAGCCTTAAAGCAGTTTTCAGTTGATTCAAGTCATTTTTAACCTTAGTATCCCTGCCCCGCTCCCTAATCCCCACCATGTTGGCCAGCAACAGGGCGCTTAAAATGCCAATGATGCTAATCACTACCAACAGCTCGATTAAAGTAAAACCTGATTTCATCTTTTTCTCCTTAATTTAATTAACTCTAAGTTCCCGGATCAACAGGCAAACCAGGTCCAGTCGGACTTGCCGGAATAGCTTCTTCCGGCACAAATGGGCTTCCTGTCGGAGTCGGACTTGCTGTTGGTTCTGGCGATGCTGTTCCACCCGGGTCTTCCGGTACTCCATGGGCCGCTGCCGCTGCGTCTAACTCCGAATTTAGTGACCTATTGGTGCTGCTCAAGCCATAATTACAAAGAGTGCCAGAGCTGCAGGTCATGCCTTCGTAAACCATCACTTCTCCATCTTCGTCTTTCACCAGGTCACCATCTTGGTCATTTTCTAAATAAGCAAAAATGGCGTAATCCGTCCCGTCATCAGAATCATAGTAATATTGGATACCATCCACCGGATCCGCCGGCAGTTGCACCATGTAAGTGATGCCATCCCTGGCAAAAATAGCGCCCCAGTTGCAGGGTGCAGGAATTAGCGCGCCGCAGCCAATGATCTCACCAGTTCCACTAGACTCCGGATACCTACCAGTGTCATTGTAATACACTTCCAAAGCTGTAGTAATTTGATGCAAATCCTCTTTCCGGCGCGAATCTCTGCCCTTTCGCTGGGCGCCAATGAAAGTATTCACCCCAATACTCACCAAGATACCAATAATCACCATCACCACCAAGATTTCTAGTAGTGTGAAGCCGGAATTTCGAGTAAATTTTTTGTACATAAGTCCTTCTGTTCTTACTTGTGCTCGTTAATCCTGATTACAATTGTTAGTGGGATCATTCTGACATGAGTTATAGTCAGCATATCTTGGGCCGTTACAAACCCCACCACCAGCCATGTTAAACCAAACGCAAGGATCCTCGCTAGGAGTTGCATTATTGCAGCAATAACCCGAAGTTAGCCCCGGATCGCCCGCCGCCATCGCCACCGGCACTCCTTCCGAAACTCCGTATTGATAATCTTCCGGCTGCCAACGCCTAATGACATAATAATCCAGATGATCTTCGCTCAAACCGCAACCACCCACACAGCCAAGAGTCTCAATCACCGGATCACCGCTCCACTCCATCGGTGCGAAAACTCTAAAACCGCCGCAGGTATTGCTGGTACTGGGATGAGGTAAGTAAATATACGGCTCGCCAGTAGCCGGATCACAGGGGACTTGGTTGATGTAGGGTGATAAATCCGAACTACTACAATTGACCAAAATTTCCGGTGGCGGATAACAACCGTTGTCGCTGTAGTACTCCTCAAAAGCCACCTTAATCCGGTGCAGATCGTCCTTGCGCTCGGCATCGCGGGCTTTTTTCATGGCACCGGCGTTGAGGTATTGGAAAGCAATAATGGCCAAAATCGCCAGCAAAGCAACGATAATGATCACCTCAATCAAGGTGAAGCCTCGGTTGGAAAGCCTTTTGGGGCGGCCGGACTGAACTAAGCGGCCGGACTGAACTAAGCGGGCGGGTCGGGCAAAATGTTGCTTCATGGCTGTTTTTACTATATGACTACACTATACCCTATTGCAACTGCCTTTTGCCAGTTTTGCTGAGTTTAGTCCCTCAAAAAAATGCTATAAACGTTAAAATCCTTAAAATCAGTCAATTTCAAGGATTGTGTTTCCTAGGAATCGGGTTATTTTGAGGATTTTACCCCCATATTATTTTACCCAAATACCTCTTCTTCCCCTTTACAAACAGGGGTAAAACTTGATTAAATAGAAGGGTAATTACTTCGAGAAAATATTAAAAATATCTAAAAACCGAAAGCAAAATATGTCATCTTTTCGCGCCCTTTCCACCCAATCTCTGTCACTGGCTACCGTTATTGGCGCTGTCATCGCGGTAATTTTGCTCCTGCTGCCTTTCACCGACTCTTTCATTGCCCACACCAAGCTTTATCTGCTTTTGGCCGCCGGCCTGCTGATGACTATCTTCTACCTGGTCAGGGCCATTAAAAGAAACAGCCTCGATTTTGTGTTGGCTCCTTTTACTACGCCGCTGGTGATTTTTGGCGTGGCGGCGCTGATTTCTTCGCTTTTCACCAACAATTATCCGGTTGAAAACTTGCTGGGCACGGGCGGCGCTTATATTGCCATGGTTTTGATCGCGCTTTTTGGCACTTCTCTGCTGCCAAAAAACTCCACCCGGCCGTTTTTGACAGCGCTTGGCCTGGCGGGCGTGGTTTTGTTCGCCCTTTCTTTGCTTCAGTTTATAGGCCTTGGTCCGGCTCAGTGGTTTAACGCCATCTGGAATTTTGAGATCCCCGGCGGCCTGATTTTCAACCTGGCTGGCTCTACTCTTATCGCTCTGCAGGTGTCTTTGGTGGGGTTAGTGGGAATTGTCGGCTACTACTATACTAATCGCCGTTTGCCTAACTTGATGATGGCGGCCGCACCAATTCTGCTGATTGCAGTGGCGGTGTTTGGCTGGTCGATTTTACCAGGCAAAGACACTGCCGTGGTGCTACCTTCGTATGCCGCCAGTTGGTCGGTAGCGCTGGATGCGCTGCGCTCGCCTCGTTCGGCCATTATTGGCGTCGGACCGGAAAGCTACGCCAACATTTACGCTCAGTTCAAGCCAATTTGGACCAATACCCAAGAGTACTGGAACATCAACTTCAATCAAGCCGCCAACGTGCCCCTCACTCTGATTGCCACTATGGGTTTGTTTGGATTGGCTGCTTGGGTAATTTTGGCTTTGGCTACTTTGAGAACGATGAAAGTTGTGAGCCGGGAAAATCTGCCTTTAGCCTGGATGGTGGTGAGTATGCTGCTGCTGCACCTGGTGCTGCCAGCCAATCTGGTGATGCTCGCCATTCTTGGTATTACCCTGGCAGTGCTGGGAGCGGCGGAAAGGCATCGCCTGCCAGCGGTGCAAATGCAAACTTTGTCTGCCCGAGTCACCAACCAACCACGCACCGAAGCTGAGATGGCAGCAACAGCGCCATCAACAAGCACCAGCACGGTCAATCCCTTCAACGTTGTGGCTGTAGTTTTACTTTTGGGAGTGCTGCTGCTGTCATACTTTGTCGGCCGCAGTTACGCTGCCCAGGTCTACATGAACGAGTCCAACAAGGCGGCCGTGAACGACGACGCCGTGCGCACCTATGAGCTGCAGCAACGGGCTATCGCTCTCAATCCTTATCTCGACATCTTCCGCCGCCGCTACGCTATGACCAACATACTCATTGCCATTGCTATTTCCAACCGTACCGACGCCACCGAACAAGACCGGCAGCAAGTTTCTGAGTTGCTGCAGCAGTCCATTCGCGAGGCTCGGGCTGCCACCATGCTCGATCCGGGCGACAGCCAAAACTGGCTCACTTTGGCCCAAATTTATGAACAAATGATTGGCGCCACCGATGAAGCCGTCCAGTGGGCGATTCAAAGTTATGTTTCGGCTATCGAAACCAATCCCACCGATCCGAGCCTGCGGATTGCTTTGGGAGGAATTTTCCTCGGACAAGAAGAATATGAGCAGGCGGCCAACATTTTCAATGGCGCGATTGAAGTCAAACCCGACTTCCCCAACAGCTATTATAATTTCGCCATTGCCATGGAAAACCTCGAGCGGTATGAGGCGGCTCAGTCTGCTTATCAGCAGGTGCTGGTTCTCCTCGATCCAGACACCGAGGACTATACTCAGGTGACTGAAAGGCTAGAGGCTGTTGAAGCTATTCTGGCCGAGCGGGGTGAAGCCACAGAGGCTGCAGGCGGTCAAGCTGGCGGCGCGGCTGGGGCGGTTGGTGCGGGCGCAGACCAAACCACCAATCTCACTCCCTCAATCCTCGACCAAAACCTGCAATCACAACAAAACGTAGTGGGCAATCCGGGTGGGGTTGAGCTAAATCGCGACGAAACTCCCGACGCTACCCTGCCGGCGGACGCGAACGATCTTTCCGGAGCGCCTGAAGCTTCCGGGGAACCAGAGCCGTTGTAGGTAACTGATTTGATTAGCGGTAGTTTACTATTGACATCTTTAGTCACGTTTAGTACCATGTAGTCATGTTGAAACTTAGCTTAAATACAAACCAAGCATACACCCCAGAGCAGGTTGCGGAGATGTTGCAGTTATCTAAAAATACGGTTTATGACCTCATTAGCCGTGGTGAGATTGTAGCCAAAAGAATTGGCAAGCTGTACAGGATTCCTTCAGCCTCAATTTCCTTCTTGTTTACCGGCCTTGACTATGATCTTTATCAAGCTGATCAGGCAGATAAGCAAAACTTACCAAAGATTGAAAAAGAAATTTCCAAAGCTAGGGCGAAGCTATAATTTATATGCAGATATTTGTTGATTCTGATGTAGTAATATCCTCATTACTCTCTTCTACTGGCGCTGCCCATTTTCTTCTCTTTCGATCACAAATTAAGCCTATTTTATCCTCAATTTCTTTGGTTGAACTTCGCGTCGTCAACAAGCGCCTTGGTATATCAGGGGACAAATTGGAAACTCTGGTGAAAGAGCGCTGCAAGCTTTTCAAAATGTCCAAAGGTGTGGAAGAATTAAAGAAAGAATACGGATCTTATGTCATTGATATTAATGACGCTCATATTGTTGCTGCTGCCCATCAGTCCGAAGCCAAATACTTGATCTCATACAACTTAAAACACTTTAAAACAGATAAAATTAACAGTGAGTTAGATATCCTCATTTTAACTCCCGCTCTCTTTTTGCAATACCTACGGGGACGGTGATTGGCGCCTTTCAGTTGAGCACACTTGATTTTTGTAGAATTTTTAGTACTAAATTCTACAAGACTCCTTATATTTTAGTACTAAAATCTCGCAAAGCTGAAATTATTCAGGCCCGGTCAGGCGGAAAAGTTTTTGGCGCAGTTTGTCAATGTTTTCGCTGGTGGCGGCGCTGAACATGATCGTTTCCAGACCTTGTTTTTTAAAAACCTGCTTAATGGCGGTGCTGAGTTCTTGATCGTAAAGATCGGCTTTGTTGATGCCGAGGAGGAAAGGTTTTTGCGTCAGTAACTGGCTGTGCTGGGCCAACTCTTGCTGCAGGCTGGTGAACTGGCTGAGTACTTGGGCGGCCTTCTCTGCTGCCGCGAGCGAGTCATCAAAAACCACTGCTTCATCCAGGGATAAAACGTACAAAAGCGCCGAACAGTTTTCAATGTGCCTGAGGAAATCGAGGCCGAGGCCCTTACCCTCGCTGGCGCCCTCAATCAGGCCGGGGATATCGGCGATGATTAGTTCGCTGTCCGCGTCATGGGCGGACATGATCCCCAGGTGTGGCTCGAGGGTAGTAAAGGGATAATTGGCCACTTTGGGTCTGGCGCTGGTGAGCACCGAGAGCAAAGTGCTTTTGCCGGCGTTGGGAAAACCCACCAGGCCAATGTCTGCCAAAAGCTTCAATTCCAGGATGACGACGCGTTTTTCGCCGGGCGTACCGTACTCTGCCTCCAGCGGCGTGGTATTTTCCGGCCCCTTGAAACTGACGTTGCCGCGGCCGCCAAAGCCGCCCTGGCAAATGATGACTGCTTGGCCATCTTCAGTGATAGTGGCGATTTTGATTTTTTGCGGGCTGTGATAGGCGGTGCTGGCAAATGTTTGGATGGGAGCTGAAATTGTTTCGCCGTCGAGGGTGGTGAGCCAGGGCTGTTCGGGCAGGCTGGGTGGACTTTGGCCTTCTTTTTCCAGGTAGTACTTTTCTTTGCTAACGTCATTTTTCTTCCAAAGTGAGTCAATGCCTAGCGTCATCCGGCGCTGGCGGGCGGTTTCGTTTTCTGCCGCCACCCAAATTTCCGTACCAATGGGAACGGACAAAACAGTGCGCTCGCCTTTGCGACCGTATTTCTTACGACTGCCGCCCGCCTGCCCCTGATTAGCACTATACGCCACTTTTCCTGCATATTTCTTGAGCGTGGTAAGCTTGCGGCTGCCAACTATTGTAATATCTCCACCATCACCACCACTGCCACCGTCAGGGCCACCTTTCAGCACATATTTCTCCCGCCTGAAACTCACCCTGCCGTTGCCGCCATCGCCAGCTTGTAAAATTAAAGTTACTAAATCAGTCATAAAAATTGAACTTGGTATATTTTACCTTAAAAATCCCAAAGGGTTGTGTAGCACTCCGCCTTGTCTGATTTCAAAGTGGAGGTGGACACCGGTAGAGCGGCCGGTGCTGCCCATCTGGCCCACCACGTCGCCGCGATTAACCCGCTGGCCCGGGCTAACTTGCAGCACGCTCATGTGGCCATAAAGGGTTTGATAGCCATTGCCGTGATCAATCACCACTCGGTTGCCATAACCCCAGTTGTCCGGCCAGCCGGCCACAATGACCGTGCCGCTGTCTGCTGCCAAAATCGGGCCGCCGCTGAGGTTGGAAATGTCGACGGCTTTGTGATAAAAACTGTAGCCCTGAGAAATCCGACCGGCTGCAGGCCAAACAAAAGAACCAAAGGCGTTAACGGTGCCCGCGTCAGGCGTAGTCACTGCTGTGCGGGACGTAGTGGTGGTTTGGCGAGTCGGGGCAGTTTGGCGCGGTGGCACGCCTTGAGGTACCATGATAAACTGGCCGGTAGCCAACTCAAAAGTTTCATCATCCAAAAATTCGTTAAACGGATAGTCAACAATCACCTGCGCCTGAGAACTATCAAGACCATAGCGGCGGCCAACAGAATAAATCGTTTCTCCCCGCTGCACCTTGTGCCTAACCCCATCCACCGGCAAAATCCTGATTTCCATGCCGGGTTTAATGGCAGCGTTTTCGGCTAGATCATTTTCCCAAAGAATAGTCGAAACATCCAAGTTATAGCGCTCGGCAATCTGAGAAAGCGTCTCCCCTTCCTGCACACTGTGAGTAATGATCTCCCCACCCCGAAATTGGCGCACTTCCTCTGCTTGCTGAGTTGAAAAACCAACTCCATAAGCGCTGGCGCTCAAAACTCCCTGAGAAACCTCTTGCTGAGACTCTTCTTGACCACCGGAAAAAATCACCGGCCCAACCGTAATCACAAAAAAAACTAAACCAATGGTGCCAAAATGCAAAAACGGCCGAACATAGCGGCCCCGTTTTTGGTAAAGAAAATCGACAACTACATCTTTGAAAAATTCAAAGCGGGCAAACCACTTGTAAAAGCGACGCCTGACGTAATCTTTGAGGAAGTTGAAAAACTCGCTGATTTCCTTGAAAACGGCAGGCACTTTGAGTTTAACTGTGATTTTTCTTGCCATAACACTCTACTGTATCGTACTAGCAGCCTCAAAAAAAGGAAAGAGGTAGCACTATTTTTACCCGCAGAGTGCTTTTTTATCAATAAGCGCTCTACGGGTAATCATCTCTGGAAAAAACACCCATTAAGCCTCTTTCAAGGAAACCAAAAACTCTTTGTTAGATTTGGTCCGCTTGAGTTGGTCTACCAGAGTTCTGGTCCGCTCATCTTTATCCAACATATCCAACATGCGGTGCAAAGTAGTAATGGACTGATAAGTCATGCCTTCAATCAGCAGATCATCACGTCGAGTGCCGGATTTTTGGACGTCAATGGACGGATAGACCCGGCGCTCTGCCAGGCGGCGATCCAAATGCACTTCTTGGTTGCCGGTGCCTTTGAACTCTTCATAAATCAGATCGTCCATCCTCGAGCCGGTATCCACCAAAGCGGTGCCGATAATGGTCAGTGAGCCGGGAATTTCAAAATTCCTGGCCGCGCCAAAGAATTTCTTGGGCGGAAACAACGCCGCGGGGTCAAAACCACCGGACAAAGTTCGGCCGGAAGTAGGAATGGCTAGATTATACGCCCGCGCCAATCTGGTAATAGAGTCTAGCAGAATCAAAACATCCTTGCCCATTTCCACCATCCGCTTAGCTTTAGCCAGCGCCAGCTCGGCCACTCGCACTTGATCTTCGGCAGATTCATCAAAGTTACTGGCCGCTACTTCACCCTTGCCTTTGGTGAGGTGTTCAATGTGGCGACGAATATCGGTCACTTCTTCCGGACGCTCACCCACCAAAACCGCCATAATGTGAATCTCGGGGTGATTGGTGGCCACACCACTGGCCACATCTTTAAGCAAAGTGGTTTTGCCAGCCTTGGGAGGAGAAACCAAAAGACTTCTCTGCCCTTTGCCGATGGGGGCAATCATGTCGATAATTCTGAGAGAAAGCGGCTCATCGCCAATTTCCAGTTTAATCTGGGAGTCGGGATAAACCGGGGTGAGGCGCATAAACTCGGTGCGCTTGCTGTTGAGCACTTCTTCAACCGGCAGGCCGTTGACTTTGTCTACTTTTAAAAGCCCCCAGTAGCGCTCGTTTTCCTTAGGCTCGCGCACTGGTCCTTCCACCACGTCGCCTGAGCGCAGTTTGAAGCGCCTGACTTGGGAAGTGGAAATGTAAGCATCGCCTTCTTCGTCGCCGCTCAGAGTCACGCGCAGCACGCCGTGGCCGTCGCGGGAAGTGTCCAGCACGCCGGTAATCATCCGGGTGGCTCTGTCTTTGCCGCGCCTTGAATTTTCATTTGCATTTGCATTTGGGTCCGCGGCGGCCCGCTCTTCCTTCGGCAACTCCGCGCTTTCATCCATGGGACTTTGCAGCGGCACCACCGGAATGGTTTTGGGCTCTGGTTTTACTGTTTTGGTTGCATCACTTGTTGATGCAGTGGTTTTGTTTGGCATAAATTTCTACAAACACCAGCTGGTGCTGATACTAAATAATATTATTGTTGAATTTTCTGTAGCAATACATTGAAAAAAGTGAATCTAACTTAATTATCTTGGTAAATTGGTAAAACAAAATCAGGGTAACTTTTGGGGCTGGATAGTATTATGCCAGGATTGGCCGAAAAAGTCAATTTTTGTCCTGGTCGCCCAAGTGTTGTCACCAAGTCACTGTAATGCCAATTGAAGTTTCTCGACTGTCAGTCTCGGTAGTTCACGTACCAACTGGCGAGTAGATTTAGGGAGAAACTTATCCAAATCCTGCTGAATATGCTCTGGCTTAACCGCTTGAAGACGATCAATAAGAGCCTGAGGATCAAAGGTTTCTTGGTAGTAGTTAAATTTCTGTTGGATCAGGTCTGGTTTGAGCTTAGTCTGTTGGTTGAGCAGATAGAAAAGGTCGTAGATGTCTCGACCCTTCTCTCGGTTCATGATTGCGCGAATTTTTTCTGCCAAAATCTCTTCCTTAGATAAGTGCGGAATAAGAGCGATCAGAGCGATTGGATAAGGACTAGAAATAGTCGAAGTTTGTGGCTCAATGATCGCTTCTCTTTGAGAAAAATCTAGTTTAACAGTCAAGGGCTGGGTTGATTGGGGAATACCAAGATACAATTTCATGCTGATACCAACAAGATTGCGCAAAGGTTTCCAGCTAAGATTGGGAAATTCTTTGCCCAGTAAAAAGACAGCCGCATCTAACTTGGTTTGGAGGGCTGAAACATTGAGATTGGTAGTAAAATCTAAATCCTCGGAAAAACGGCCAGAGTTAAATAGGAGACGAATGGCAGTGCCGCCTTTAAAATAAGTGCGATCGAGGTCTTTTTGAGTATACCAAGTATTAAGGAAGGCAATTTGGAGATATTCACGGATAATGCTGGCTTCATCAATTTGAAATTGGCGAGCAAACTTTCTGAGAGTATTACTGTCTAACATAAGCCTTAGTCCAGGGGTATTGTTGATGCAGTTCTTTGATGTTAACCTGAGTGAGATCAAGTTCTTCCTGATGAAAACGACGCAGACCCTTGTCGACAAAATAGGCCATATCAGCCAGAGCTTTCTCCGGGGTGGCAATCAGGAAGTCTTGCTCTTGATGGTAACCATGAAATAAGCCGGGCTTAATGCGAGAGTACTCGAACTGCTGGTCAGCGCTGAATTGTTTGGGATGTTTGGGAGTAACAGAAGTGATGACCCGGGAAAATTGAGGTAAAATACCGTAGTAATTAAGGGCGGTTTCCAGGCTAATGTAGGAAGGTCTATAGAGCAAATTGGCTTTCTCGAAAACAGAAAGGGGTCTGGCGTTGATTTCGTAAAGACCGCGCTTGAGCCGGTTGACTCTTCCCTGCTGGTGGAGTCGCTTAAGGATGCCTTGTCTGGCGCTGTCAGATTTGTCAGGGAAAAGGATTTGTAAGTTTTCGGCTGTGACAACCTTGAGGTTTTTATCCTTAAAGAGCTGTTCAACTTGATGCAGCGAGGTGTACGTGTTCATTTATGGTATAAATATATACTATATCTGAACACGTGTCAAGTAATGTCCTTGGTCACGCACCCTTTTCCACCCTAATTTACCTGCTGCCATAATAAACCTGTTTCTCTCAGTACTCTGGGGGTGTCCAGCAGGAACTCGGGTCGGTAGAAGAAAAGCTCAGTGGGACTGTTGTTGTGAAGGGCTCTACCTACATTGCCATCATCAAAGCTTCTTTGTAGTTGAATGCCATCCCACCCGACAAAGGTACCAGCACCCAGGAACTTGCGGTCTGAGGTGGTAGAGCTACTACCGCCGGCAATAATGATGTTACTGGCGTTAAAGATACCCTCAACGTTGGTTTGATCGGGGTTTCTAAAATTCTCCGGCCTGGTGCTTTCAGACACAGGGTAACCAACGGAGTTTTCAAAGGTAATATTGCCACTGACAATGAAGCTGAGATAGCCACCACTCGCAACGGTCATCACTCTTGCTCCCGGTCTACCTCTGATAGTTAAGTCGCCGTTAACAAAGACAATTAGTTTCTGACCACTAATGACTTCCCAGTCACCCTCACCTGAGACGTTACTAGCATTGATGATTAAGTCGCCATTCCGGTAGATGGCTCTGACTGTGTTAGCTACTTCTCCCACCTCAGTGTCACTTAAGTCTTGCCAGTTGGAGTTGTCAAGAAAGTTATTAAAGTTGTTGATAGTGTGACTACTACCACTACCCATGGAGTTCCAGCTCTCAAAGTTAATAATGGAGCGGTAGTAGTGATAGTCTTTTCTGGTTACTTCACTAAAGTCTTGCTGCTGAGCCCTCTGACCGGTGTATGGGCCGATGACAGGCCGCTCTGAGTAACCAGTGCCAGGGTTGCTGCCATGACTGATACTGCCTCCTCCCAGAGGAATGCCGGCTCGGCCTAAATGTGGCTCAGAGAGAGCAATTGACATTCTGGGCGTGCAGTTAGGACTACTACAAGCATTGGCAACACGGGAGGTATAGCTGTTACCACCAAAAGCCACTCCATTAGCCCACTGGAACCAAGCTTGATTGGAGAGGTTGTATCGCAGTAAGTAAAAACGGGCGGGAGAAGTGGCAGCAGTTGGAGGAGCTAAGTAATCGTTGGTACTAGTTACTGGCGAACAGACGTCGTCAGACAGAGCAGTTCGACAGTCGTTGGTACAAACGTAAGTGTTGGTTGGGTCACTCGGATCATTGTTGAGGGTGAGACCAAGTTGGTAGCGCGGAGACCAGTTAGAGCCCATGTACCTTAAGTTACTTAAAGTGTAGTTATTATTGCTGCTGGTTTGAGTTTGAGCGCCATAGCCAGAACGATTACTGGTAGCCGTGTAGGTTTGGGCTCTACCATTAAAGTTGGCTGGAGTACTATTCATTGGAGAACAGCTGCCAGGAGTCTCCACCACTCTGGCTTCAGTGGGGATGTTGCCTGTGAGATTAACTGCTCTCCAAACCCAAGCGCCCGGCTGATCACCACAAGTAGTGTTTCTGCCTCTGACTGCTACCGTGATCTGGTCACCAATGGCGTCACCAGTGGCTGCAATGACAGCACCACTGTAGCTATTGGCGTTAGGATAATAGGTATAGCTGAGACCTTCTCGCCCATTGAAGCAAAGCACGTTATCCCCACAAGCTAAGTTACTAAGACTGTCTTCATTAGGATCCGGCAGAGCTGCTCGATTAAAGATGCGAATATCATAACTGTCTGCCAAACCAGCAGTGGTTTCTTGCCAGGTAATATTCAAAGGACTACCTTGAGCGGCAATGAGGTTATCGCCAGCTGTTGGAGCGGTGATGGTGGTGGTGGGTGGGCCTAAGTCCGCAGTGCCGCAACCACCACCACACTGAGTGGCACAAGTGACGGTGACGGTCACCACATCATTGTTGCTGCAGGAAGGCCAGGTGCAGGATAAGTGACCACCATTAACACTACACATTGGGTTACCACTGCAAGTTTGTGGGTGTGGGCCGGAGGCAGTAGGCAGGTCACACCAGAACTTGTAAGTGCCCGGACTTAAGTTGCTCATCTGCGCATGGCCGGTACAGCTGCTGCCCATACCGGTACTGCAATCGTAACCAGTATTGGATCTGAGGATTTTGACATTATCGATGTAAATTTGTTGTGCTGGGCTGACACTGGGAGTTCTAAAGACAGCCCTAATTTGGGTATCACTCAAACCAGCCGGAAAAGTCACTTGTCTTTCAAAAAATTGCCATTGGGGGGTGAGACTGATAGCACCGATGCTGCGGTAATTCCATGAATTAGATTGCAGACCAATATTATTAACAGTCACGTTATTATTGTGGCTTCTCATGGCAAACTGCAAGGTGTAAGTTTGATTGCCAACAGCAATGCCGGTGTTGATGAAGTCACTGGCTACATAAATGTCGGGTGAACCTAAAATGGGTCTGGCTACCAGCGAGCGAGTACCGCTGTAAGCGGTATTGGAGGTGACCACAAAGTTATCAACTCCTACTCCCATCCAACCCACTGTCGAACCAGATTCAAAGTTGTGGTTGGGCACTTGCAGCCCGGTATTGAAAATATAGTAGTGCTGCGGAGTGTTAGGAGAGTTGTTGTAGTAGATGGTGTTGGGTATCAACGGATTGATTTGGACCGTGCTTTGAGAATTGCCCGGGTCTTCTTTGTAGACCACCAACCTTGATGGTTCAGCGTAGGGTGCGGTGGAGTAAGCGCCGCCGGTAACGGTGAGAGTGTCGGTGTTGGAAATGTTGATGGCGCCGTTACTATTACTCACTGCTCCACTGCTGCTGCTGGCAGAGATAGAGCAGCTTTTTTGGTAGTTTCTTTCCAATCCCAAACCGTCTATTCCTGAACAGGCTAGGCTGTTCAGGTTGTGGGCTTGAATATATATTCTGAAAGAAATCGAGCCATTTTCTAATGTCATGACATTGCTATAAGTGGGACTGTTGAACAGTTTAGTGATCGCCCCGGGACTCAATCGCCAAGTACTTGGTATCGTCATTACAGCATCATGCCAACCGCTCCTACCATTGACGTAATATATTTGGCCGTCTTTAAGGTTTCTATCACCCTGGCACAGCCCCATATTACAAGCTACTCCAATCCCGTTATGACATTGTGAAGTATTGTTAAAACAACTGGTTTCAGGGCCGCCACCGCAGTTTTCAGAGTTACCAATACCTGTACTGTTTTGGAAATTAACACCAGAAACACTGAGTTGCAGACTTGCCGGTGGAATACCTAGAGCAGTTTGTTCAGCTACAGAATATGTGTTATAAAGCGCGCTATTGTTGCCTGATAAAATCCTGAGTTCGCTGGGACTGGGGTGATCCCAATTGCCATTGCCGTTTACATCATCAAAGAAATAGAAGAACCTATTGCCATAATTGCGTGGCATACATTCTGACGGGCAGGCGCCACCATGAGTGCCACAAGCATAGGCTCCAGCAGCTTGACATTCAGCCACAGAACTAAAGGCTTTCCAAGCACAGGCATCTTGGTTGTAACAACCGGAGACTTCTGTACCACCGCCTCCGCATGCAGGACAGCTACCAGTTTGGCAGTTAGTGGCTCCAGCAGCCTGACAAGCTCCTTGAGAAGCCCAGGTAGTGCCACTACAGGCGTTGTTGATGCAGCCAAACCACTGAGCTGGGTTGGGCGGCGGATTACTGGGCGGCGTAATGGGTGGTGGCACGTAGGGAGGAGGGTTGTACGGTGGCACCCAGGAGCAGAATATTTCCGCACTGGGGTTGCAGCCTACAGGACTGCAGCGATTAACTCCGGCAGTTGAGCAGACTTGTTGTCCAGCACTGGTTAAAAAGCCACAGTTGTTGGTTTGGCCACCGGCAATTTGGCAGCCGGTGCCGGCAATTTGGCAGGTGCCGGGGGCCTCTTGCGGCCCACATGATCCTGGGCCGTTACATGAAAAGCCGGGAAGTACAGATCCACCCCTCCTACATACCCAGTTATACGTGGGTGTCCCGCAAGGAATGGTACCAACACAGGTTTGAGCCAAGGCAGGTTTAACTAGAATGGAATTTAGAGACGACAGTAAACCATTGGAAATCTTCACCAATCTACTAAGCCCGTAGATTTTTGTCCATTTTAAGTAATTGTCAGCTTTGCTGTAACACCCATCTATTCCCAGAGTGTCACCTTCCTGCATGATGCAGATGCCAACCAGAGCGTCCATGTCAAACCAACCAGGCAGATCTTTGATTTCCGGAAAGTGGGTGGGTGAGTACTGCAAAATAAGATTAATGGTTTGATCAGTCTTGTTGCCACCCATGGAGACAGTTAGCTCGTCTTGACTATGGACATGAAAGACATGCTGAACTTCATCAGTGTAGGTGATATTGATTGTGTCAACAGTGTCTAAGTAACCTACTCTCCACAAAAACACATTACCTAAGAGTTTGGATACTTTGAAATTAGCTAAAGAAGAGTTGTTAGTGACGTTGAAATCAACTGCCAGTTGGTTCCATACCACTAGTGGTACTAAAACCAACAGAATCAACGCTACGAGAAGACCAATTTTGACAGTACGCATTACAA